>Ga0137389_10002052_pt1 | contig 12113 bp, 13 predicted proteins | sample 15con2h14BmetaG_FD_104645 | JGI IMG/M metagenome (GOLD analysis project Ga0137389, IMG submission 104645) | Vadose zone soil microbial communities from Angelo Coast Range Reserve, California, USA - 15con2h1.4B metaG | ecosystem: Environmental > Terrestrial > Soil > Vadose zone > Saprolite...
CTTGATGATCGACCTCGTCTTCTACTCCGCGGTCGAGGTGGCCACCGGTTTCGCGCATAGCTTCACAACATTTCTGATCCTTCGCGCGCTCTTCGGCATCGGCATGGGCGGAGAGTGGGGCGTTGGCGCCTCTCTCGCCATGGAAAGAGTTCCACCCAGACTGCGCGGGTTTCTCTCCGGGCTGCTGCAGCAGGGATACGCTCTGGGCTACCTTCTGGCGGCGACCTGTTTCTACTTCGTCTTCCCCCGCTGGGGCTGGCGGCCGATGTTTTTCATCGGAGGACTCCCCGCCCTGCTTGGGCTTTTCGTCCGCTTCAAGGTGAAAGAATCGGAGGTGTGGCGGAAGACTCGTCACTCCAGTTGGAGCAATCTGGGCCGCGAGATATTCTCCCACTGGAAATTGTTTCTCTATTTGACTCTCTTAATGATGATGATGAACTTCGCCTCGCACGGCACGCAGGACATGTTCCCAACCTTCCTCCAGCGTCATTGGGGCATGGGTCCGGCGCAACGCGCGGTGATTACTGCGATCTCCATGGTGGGAGCGCTCCTCGGAGGCACGCTGGTCGGCTTTTTGTCCGACCGTTTCGGACGTCGACGCGCCATGGTTACCGCACTCGTCAGTGCGATCGCGTTGGTGCCGCTGTGGGCCTATGCGCCGTCTTTGACGTTGCTGGTCGTCGGAGCCTTCCTGATCCAGTTCATGGTGCAGGGAGCGTGGGGCATCATTCCCGCGCACCTCTCGGAATTGTCGCCCGACTCGGTACGTGGATTCCTTCCCGGATTCGCCTACCAGTGTGGCGTGCTTCTGGCCGGGTCCGTCGGTTACGTGGAGGCGATTCTCGCCGAGCGTACCAGCTACGCCAACGCTATGGCTCTGACCGCATTTGTGGTGTTCACGCTAGCGGCGGTGGTGGTAGCTCTGGGGCGCGAGAAGAAAGGCGTTCAGTTCGGTTCCGGCGAATAAAAGAGGGGTAACGTTGACACAACTCAGTAACCCAGCCATCGCGACCGAGATCAGCGCCCGGCTCGACCGGCTTCCCGCCACGCGATACATCTGGAAGCTTGTGCTGCTGCTTTCTCTCGGCGGATGCTTTGAAGTGTACGATCTCTTCTTTACTGCCTACATCGGCCCGGGTCTCGTGCGCAGTGGCCTGTTCTCCAGTTCCTCCGCGTCGTTCTTCGGGTTCAACGGCCTCGCCAGTTTTGTCGCCGCCACCTTCGCGGGACTCTTCATCGGCACCATGCTCTTCGGATTCGCCGCGGATTGGTTCGGACGCCGCATGGTCTTCACTTCTTCTCTGCTGTGGTACACCGCCGCCACCGTCGTCATGGCCTTCCAACACACAGCCTCAGGCATCGTCGCCTGGCGCATGATCGCTGGCGTCGGCATCGGCGTTGAGTTGGTGACGATTGATACCTACATCACCGAGCTCGTGCCCAAACACCTCCGCGGCCGTGCTTTCGCGGTAAACCAGGTTATACAGTTCAGCGTCGTTCCCGTCGTTGCCCTGCTAGCGTGGGCGCTGGTGCCTCGTAACCCGTTCGGTTTTGAAGGCTGGCGCTGGGTCGTCTTGATCGGCGCGATGGGTGCAATCTTCGTATGGTTCATCCGCCGCGGCGTACCAGAGAGTCCTCGCTGGCTGATCGCGCACGGCCACTTGGCGGATGCCGAGCGTATTACTGCCGCTATGGAAGCACGCGTGTCGCAGGAGTTAGGCGCACCTCTTCCTGCCGCCAACCCTCACCCCGTGGAGGAAATCCACGGCCATTTCTTCGATATCTTCAAGCCACCTTACCTCAGCCGCACCTCGATGCTGATGGTGTTTAACTTCTTCCAGACCGTCGGGTACTACGGTTTTGCTTCCTGGGTGCCGACCCTTTTGATTGCTACCGGCGTCACCATCACCAATAGCCTGCATTACTCCTTCATCATCGCCATCGCCGCCCCAGTAGGACCGCTGCTCGCGGTAAGGGTCGCCGATAAGTTTGAGCGCAAGTGGCAGATTGTTGCCGCGGCCCTCTGCATCGGAGTCTTTGGATTGTTGTTTTCCCGCCAGACCAACGCCGGTTTCCTGATCGCGTTCGGCGTCTTGCTGACGTGCTCCAATAACTGGATGTCGATGGCCTTCCACGCCTATCAACCGGAGCTCTTCCCCACTCGGGTGCGGGCCCAAGCCGTCGGCTTCGTGTACTCGTGGAGCCGGTTAAGCGCCATTTTCACCAGCTTACTAATCGGCTTCTTCCTGCGCGACTTTGGCGTCGCCGGAGTCTTCACCTTCATCGCCTCCTCGATGCTGGTCGTGATGATGTCAATAGGGATTTGGGGACCGCGGACGCGCGGGTTGGCGCTCGAGGATATCTCACACTGAAGCAGATCGCTTCGCGCCTCTTCGATTCGAGACAACGATTCGAGTTCGCCCTGAATCCCTGGCTCTGTGTGCTGCACGGTTATGGACACTCAATTTTGTCAACGGACACTCCTGAGTTCAGCCACTTCAGCCGCTTCCATCTGTGTTAGCTTGGAGCGGTCGCAGGAGGCCAGCCGTTCTTGCAGGCCTCCAGGCTCAGCGAAGGATCCATGGATTGTGCAAACATCAGAAACGACGACAAAGCGATGCACGCTATCTGGGTGCCGATATGTCTCGCAGAAGCTCACTTCGGCCGGTTCGTCAAAAGAGATTGCCCCGTTGGACTTTCTAGAAGGTGTGAGCAATCTTGCTCAGAATAACTAGCCTTGGCGTGTCATCTTCAACTGGGCAGAGATGGAGGAAGAAGATCTACCTCCGAGCACCTCGGGCCCGAACCTCATCACGGAACCATCCGTGCATGGGGAGCGAGAACATAAGGTGGACCGCCGATGGAACCCCTTCTCTATCAGTTCCGCGATCGTTTTCGCAGACGGCTCGCTACCATCAGAGCGTTCGTCTCAAAGCGCTTCGCGTCACTTAAACCACCGGCTCGCGGTTACGCATCGCAAAGGATGTGCCCGTTTTGCGGGTTAATCACGCCGCGTGCGAAGACGTCTTGTCTGGAGTGCGGGAAGTCGCTCGCTCCGGCTACTTGACGAGACCATTGTTTGGCGACCCGCAAATGAGCGAAGGAGGTCAACATGCTTTGGACGATTCTTGTGGTGCTCTTGATTCTGTGGCTTCTTGGTTTTAGCCTCCATATTGCCGGTGGTCTGATTCACTTGCTGCTGGTGGTTGCGCTGGTAGTCCTGGTCATCAACCTGGTGAGTGGACGGCGTGTGGCGTAAGGCCGTCTTCGACAAACGCCGGTTTGGGACTTTGAGGATCTAAATGAGAACACACTACCTGCACCTTTCCGCCTATTCTTGCGACAATTGTGGCGGCCCGGTCGTAGCCGGCTCGATCGCGGTGCGCGAAAATGAGATTTCGAAAGAAACCGACGTCCGGGAAGTGGGGGCGATCTGCCTGTCGTGCGGCCACCGGCAAGTCAAACCAACCGAACCGGGCTTGACTCGCAACTTTCCACCTACGCTATGGGAGTCACCGAAAGCGATCGAGGCGAGCCTTGGCACGACCGCTTAAGTGTAGGCGGTCTGCCGCTGTGAAATAGTCGCGGGACTAGTCGTGGAGAACAACGCTGAGCAGCGAACTGTGGACCTGGAGCCCGCCTTCAGGGCCACCGGAATAATCCACAAAACCCAGTTTCCTGAAGCGGTTCATGAAAAAGCTCACCCGCGAACGAGTGGTGCCGACCATCTCGGCCAGACTCTCCTGACTGATTTTGGGAACGACTACCTCCGGTACGCCTTCCTTGCCAAAATGAGCGAGTAGAAGAAGGACTCGAGCCAGCCGTTTTTCACTGGAGTTAAACAACTGGTCGACCAGATCCTCCTCGTAGCGGATATTCCGCTTCAGCAAATACGCGACGAACAATTCAGAAAACGCCGGTTCACGGTGCAGCGCAGCCATCATTGCTTTCTTGTCGATCCGCTGAACCTCACAATCCGTCATGGCCGCCGCCGATCCCATGCGCAGGGTCTGACCTGCCAGCGCACCTTCGCCAAAGAAATTCTCGACGCCTAAAAGGCCAAGGGTAGCTTCTCTGCCGGTCTTGGAAACGACGGTGAGCTTCACTTTGCCTTTTTGGATATAGAAGACCGCATCCGCCGTATCCCCCTGGGCGAAGATGCCTTGCTTCTGGACGAAAGTCAGGTTCTTCCTGCCCTCGCCAATAGTCGCGAGGAAGGTCATGGGATTGAACTCGCGGCTCTTCTTGTTCACCAATGCAGAGGAAGCCATTGGCCGCAATTCTAGTCCAAAATGAAGGACTTTCCCATGAAATTGAGACACTGTGCCGCCAAGACCCTTCCGGCTGAGGTTCTGAAAGTGAGCCGTTCTGCACAGTATTCCGAAAGAAAACAGACGAGCATGGGGGTAGTGAGGAGTTCTTCATGCCCCAAGAATTTCAAGTGGGAACGATCCTGATATCAGAATGGCCACAGCTCTTTGGGGTGGAAAGCAAGCCCTACTCGGGGAACTGGGGTGTGGTCCAGACGCTCGATGGCTTCGCTCTTGAACGCAAGATTCGCGCCGCGGGATGGAATTTCTTTTTCATCGCCTCGGAGGCGAAGGCGACATTCTTTGGTGCACCCGGCACGAAAAAGATCGGGCAAGCATTAACTCGGATTCTAGGCAAAGTGAGTCACCAACATTTCAATGGCCTGGAAGTAACGGGAATCATTGCCAAGCATTTTCTGGGCCTGCCTTATACGGTCGTCTCTGCGCATTCGCGCCACGTCCAAGACAGCTGCTACCTGGATTGCGCCGAGGTCCGCCGAACGGCCAAGCGGGACGCAGCATGGGCGCGAGGGTAATCACTTCTTCGATCTGAGATTGGAAACAGGCTTGAGTCGCTCATGGCTTTAGCGAGCCTGTTAAGCCAGGCGAACGCTGCATTGCGGACTCCCTACTTTTTCTCCGCCGCCAAGCGCCGGGCCGGATGCGATTCGGTGCGAGGCGATCCAGTGTTAAGCTCGCACTTCTCTCGCGGCTTGGCGCCGCAACTGGGGCAACGAACACCCAAGGCCTGTTCCTTCGAGGCTTTCATGACTACATCTTGCCGGAACGCCGGAAAACAAGATGGTCAATTGTGACCAGTGCAACCAACCACCGTATGGGAGACAGCATGTCAATCTTCGACGAACGGTACAGAGTTGTCGCCATCGAGGGTGACCGTCTTGTCATCCGCGGAATGCTCAGCGGCCAAGTGCTAACCATCATCAACCCTGAGCCCGCGACTCCTCTCACCCCAGAGGACTATCCGCCTGGAAAATTGATTGCTCTGACTGACCCGTCCGCAGTTCCTCTGAACTAAGAATGTGAGCCCCTACGGTCCGGAATCGCTTCGGAAGAAGCTGCTGGACCTGAGGCATGTCTGGTCAATTTTGACCAGTCCGCAAGTCCACTTCGTCGAACAATATAAGAGGCAAAGGGTACCGGCGGACGAAAAGACAGGGCCTACGTGACGAATCCAGCCATCAACCGTCTCAAACCAGGGCAGGCGATCGCTCGGGCTCATCTGAAGAGTGACTCTTTCAATACCCGTACCCAGGAAGTGAGGTACAAGTGGCGCTACCAATCACCGTGTTTCCGGATAGACAGTTGGCAGTCGCCCCTTCAAGCTCCCCAGTACAGACGGTTTCAGCGGTTCGCCCACGATCGCAGTTGAAGCCATCGCTCCCGAGTCGAATCGCGGTGGTCGGAAATTATCTGCCGCGACAATGTGGAATTGCCACATTCACCACGGACCTGTGCGCGGCCATAACCGCGGAGTACGGAACCGCTCGATTATTGGCGCTGCCAGTAAACGACATCGAACAAGGATATGACTATCCCGCGAGAGTGCGATGGTCGCTCGCCCAGGACGATGTGAAGTCGTATCAGGACGCGGCTGAATTTCTGAACTTCAACAACATCGACATGGTGTGCTTGCAACACGAGTATGGAATCTTTGGCGGTCCCGCTGGAAGCCATATTTTGCATCTGCTGCGCGGCTTGAAAATGCCCGTGGTGACCACGCTGCATACGGTTCTACGCGAGCCAGACCCTAATCAACTAATGGTCATGGAAGAGATCGCAGAGCTTTCGGATCGTCTTATTGTCATGAGCCAGCTCTCCTCCCAGTTCTTGCAGGAAATCTTCAAAGTGCCCGGCAGTAAGATCGACATGGTTCCGCACGGCGTTCCCGACCTGCCCTTTCTCGATCCCAATTTCTACAAAGATCGCTTTGGCGTGGAAGGAAAGGCGGTGCTGCTCACGTTCGGCCTGCTCTCGCCGAACAAGGGCATCGAAAACGTCATTCAAGCGCTGCCCCAGATTTTGTCTAAGCACTCGAATGTCGCTTATATCGTCGCCGGCGCGACCCACCCTCATATTCTTCGTCACGAAGGAGATAAGTATCGCGCCAGCTTGCAAGCATTGGCGAGAGAAGTGGGAGTGGAATCGCACGTGATTTTCCACGACCGCTTCGTCTGCCCTGAGGAGATGGCCGAGTTCATCGGCGCCGCCGATATTTACATCACTCCCTATCGCTACGAAGCGCAGGTGGTCTCCGGAACGCTAGCCTATGCGTTAGGTGCGGGCAAGGCGATCATCTCGACTCCTTATTGGCATGCCATTGAGTTATTAGACGATCGTCGGGGTGCCCTTGTGCCGTTCCAAAACCCCGGCGCCATCGCGCAAAAGACAATCGATCTCTTGGATACGCCCGCGATCCGCCATGCCATGCGCAAACGCGCCTACCTCTTCGCGCGCGATATGGTCTGGAAGAAAGTCGCGCAGGGTTACATGGAGAGTTTCTCGCGAGTTCGCAGCGACCGCATGGAAAATCCCCGCGTTCAGTTCTCAGCTCGCGCCACTCCCAAAGCGCTCGATCGACTGCCGGAATTGAAACTGGATCATGTGAACGCGCTGACCGACGACACCGGAATGCTGCAGCACGCGATCTTTACCATCCCCAATCGTGCCGAGGGCTATACCACCGACGACAATGCGCGTGCACTCATTTTTACGGTATTGCTTGATCAGTTGGGGTCGTACCGGCTCGGACAAGCCAAATCATCGAACCCAGACTGGGCTTTCCGGTACTTAGCATTCCTGGAGCACGCCTTCGACGCAGAGAAGAAAAGGTTCCGAAACTTCCTCGGGTACGACCACCGCTGGATGGAAGACCAGGGATCGGAAGACGCCCACGGCCGCGCATTGTGGGCTCTTGGAACTCTCTTAGCCCGATCCGCAAATCCTGGATTGAGGGGGGCTGCTGGGCGCTTGTTCGAGTTCTCCCTGCCGGCAGTTATCGAGTTCTACAGTCCCCGTGCCGGTGCCTACGCCCTTCTCGGAATTCAGGAATATCTCAATTCGTATCCCGGAGACCGCGACGCGCAAAAAGTACGATCGGTTCTCAGCCGGCGATTGCTCGAAATGTATGAGTCGATCCGCAGACCGGATTGGAAGTGGTTCGAGAACGTTGTAGCTTACGGCAACGCGAGATTGCCCCAAGCCATGCTGGTCGCGGGCTCCGGTTGTTCGGACGATCGGATGATCTCCGGCGGCCTCGAAGCGCTGGATTGGCTCCTGAAAGCGCAGCATTGCGAAACCAACCATCACTTCGTACCGATTGGATCGCAGGGTTTTTATCGCCAGGATGGCGAAAAGGCGCGCTTCGATCAGCAGCCGATTGAAGCTGCTGGCGCGGTATCTGCGTGTCTAGAAGCGTATCGCGTAACTGGTGACAACCGCTGGCGCAATGAAGCGTGGTCGGCGTTCAACTGGTTCCTTGGCGACAACGATCTGCAACTTCCTCTCTATGATTCCGATACGGGCGGTTGCAGGGACGGATTACATCCCGAACGTGCCAATCAGAATCAGGGAGCGGAATCAACGCTGTCATTCCTGATGGCATTGCTGGAAATGCACGCGCTGCAAAAATCCGAAAGGCTGACAAAAAGGCTGGAAGACCCATCATGACTGCTCCTGAAACAACACTCATCAACGTCGAAAGCACGCACTACCCATCGCTGCTTCTCCGTCACCCAGGCAACCCCATCCTGACGCGCAAGGATTGGCCGTACTCCATCAACAGCGTCTTCAATGCCGGCGCAACCTTATTGCCGGATGGAACTACGCTGCTGCTATGCCGTATCGAAGACCGGCGCGGCTTGTCGCATCTTTGTGCCGCGCGCTCTAAAAACGGCGTAGACGGCTGGCAGATCGATCGCGAACCAACGTTGATGCCCAGCCCGAAGGAGTGTCCGGAGGAAATCTGGGGCATCGAGGATCCTCGCATCACATTTGTGCCCGAGTTACAACAATACGTGGTCACTTACACCTCCTATTCGCGCGGTGGCCCCGGAGTTTCTCTCGCCCTAACCAAAGACTTCCGAACTTTTGAGCGCTACGGTGTCATCATGCCACCGGACGATAAAGACTCCGCTCTTTTGCCTAGGAGAGTCGACGGGTACTGGGCGCTGATTCATCGTCCCATGACGACGCTCGGATCGCACATGTGGATCTCCTATTCTCCCGACCTTCGCTATTGGGGTAGGCATAGGCTCATGCTGGAAGCACGCCGTGGCGCCTGGTGGGATGCAAACAAAATTGGGTTATCGCCGCCGCCCATCGAGACTTCCAGAGGATGGCTGGTTTTCTACCACGGAGTACGGCACACGCCTTCGGGATGTTTGTATCGACTAGGCTTGGCTCTGTTCGACCTTGAAAATCCGGAAAAATGCCTGCTGCGAGGAGATTCGTGGATCTTTGGACCCGAGGCCTCGTACGAACGCCACGGCGACGTTGACGATGTGGTGTTCCCCTGCGGCTACACGATGGACGGCGATGGGGACACGCTCAATCTTTACTATGGAGCGGCGGATTGCTCCATCGCTTTGGCTCGAGCCAGCGTGCGCGCTCTGCTAGGTTGGCTGGATGTCAACGGGAGTTGCGAACGCCGGCAGAGAGCGGAGGATTTATGAAACCACTGCTTCGGGGACTCGTATCAGCCCATCGCTTTAACGATGCCGCAAGTACGAAATCAGCCGCCCCTTCAGAGTGTGCCTGAGAACTCGTCTTCAGACAATCCGGGGAACGAGAGCGCGAGAATCCAGCCCCGGAGAGGCCAACCAGCTTAGCCCAGCGCTTCAGCAGCTGGGGAGAGCGAAAAAAATGATTCAAGTCCCGGAGGAACGACCCAGTTCTCACGCACACACTTTGGGGGGCTCGGCATCGACACCTGAGTTCTTCCGCAGCCTGTCTTAGTCTCCGCATGTGAGCTATCTTGCTCAGACGCGAAAACTCACACCTGTCATTATTTATTCTCCTGAGTGTGCAGACGGGGCCGCGACCGCTGATTCGTGGCTCTCATTCTTAGGTGGCAGCCGGGTCGGCCTCTGATCAAATCACGGCGCAGCGACCACATCCAGCCAAATCGGCGCTTTCATCGTGCGCGTGCCGCAAAACCTTGCGGCGGAACACGATTCGACCCTAACAATCTCAGATATTGAAATCAGGGCGACACCTCCAGGCGAATGAGAGGAGTTAGCCCGCGAAAAGGAAGGTCAAAGATCATGCCTTTAATTCAACTGCTGGAAGTTCTCGTCGTGGTGGGTGTCCTCCTGTGGCTGGTGAACCGCTTCATTCCCATGCAGGGATCCATCAAGTCAATTTTGAACGGCGTCGTGGTTATTGCCGTGGTGCTGTGGATACTGAACGTGTTTGGACTCTTTCAGTCGCTTTCCCGTATCCACGTTGGCACCTGAAGGATGACGTAAGGGAAACCAGCCGAAAAAGCTGAACCGGCCAACACGAGATCGATACAACGCAACTCGGCAGAAATCTGCCTCAAGGGGATACTTTGAAGACTAAGCTTTTGTTAGCAGTCGGCATTACCCTCAGTTTGAGCGCGTTTGCTCAAACCAATTCTCAAACAACCGCGGCCGTCGAGCCCGTAAGTCCGACAGCTATGTTCCGGGTGAACGTTGTCAGCCGCAGCGCGCAGGCGCTCAACTACAAGCATCGCAGCGGATCGACCAAACTGGATTTCGCGGGCACGGACTTGATGGGCTCAGCGAACGGTGAAGCCAGGGTGAATAGCAAGCGCGGATCCATTGAGATTGAAGCCGAGTTTGGCGACCTGCAGAAACCGACGACTTTCGGCAATGAGTATCTGACCTACGTCTTGTGGGCAATTTCGCCCGAAGGTCGAGCCGTAAACCTGGGCGAGGTGTTAGTAGGAGACAACCATCGCAGTAAGGTGAATGTCACCACGGATCTTCAGGCTTTCGCTCTAGTCGTTACCGCCGAACCCTACTATGCCGTGCGGCAGCCCAGCAACGTGGTCGTGCTCGAGAATGTGGTTCGCGAAAACACCAAGGGAACCACCGAGGCGGTCAATGCAAGGTACGAACTGATGGAGCGCGGCGGCTACATCCCCACCGGTTATAAGTTCGACCCTGTGGTTCTGAACACCAAGTTGCCGACAATGTGGGCAGCGACGCAATGAATCAAACACTGTCTGAGAATCGTGCTGAATCCGTGCGCGACTACCTTGTGCAACAAGGGGTGTTGACGAATTCGGTTTCAGCGAAAGGCTTCGGCAACACGTTGCCGGTAGCCACCAACAATAACTCCTCCGGCCGGCAGCAGAATCGGAGAGTTGAACTTCTCGTCTCCGGCGAAGCCATCGGCAATCCAGTCAATGCGACCACCGGAAGCTAGCGATAGAACAAGCGTATTTAACGATCAATAATGGAGGCACGACCTATGAAGCTAATTGGAGTAATCAGCACGGCAGTTCTGTCCTTGACCCTCGGAGTTGCAGCTCCGGTCTACGCGCAGCAGGAAGAAGAGAAATCCAAACCTTCCCAGCAGGAAGAGAAGAAAGCGCAACCGGACAAATCAGCAAGGCAAGCGGAAAAAGGCGCGCCACGGCAAGACAAAAACGCCAAGCAGGAAGAGAAAAGCGCGCAGCAACAAGACAAGAACGCCAGGCAGGAAGAGAAAAACGCACAGCAACACACACAGCAGGCTAAGCCTGAACGGCAGGAGCAGCGCGCCGGTGGTAACGGTGGTGGCCGCATTCCCGACGACCGTTTCCGCGCCAATTTTGGACAGGAACACAAGTTTCGTGTCAGCCAAGGCGACTACAGGGATCACCGCTTCCAATACGGTGGCTATTCGTTCGGATTCGTTGACCCATGGCCAAGCAACTGGCTCTATACGCAAGACGTTTTTGTGGTCGAGATTAACGGCGTGTATTACCTGTGCAACCCGATGTATCCTGGCGTTAACATTGCGCTCAGCTTCACACTCTAGCGGCGTCTGGTGCGCCCTAGAGGCGCACGCAACTTAAATGCTATTGGCGCGGGTCCATCGCTTGGGCTCGCGCCCTTTCTTTCTGGCTTTGACCGGTGTCCGCTTTCCGGTCGTTTCCTTCTTTACTGAGCAGTTTTGACCATCAAGAGACTGGCGCAACGCGTATAAACAAAGCTGACTCCGCCTTCCGCGCTGAGTTGAGACGTATGGCTTGAGGCTTGCGAAACGTGACACTTAGTAAATTGGAGGTAAACACCTATGAAAATATTTGGAATTACCAGCACAGCCATTCTGTCTTTGCTTTTCGGAATCGCTGCTCCTGCGTACGCACAGCACGAGCAGCAGGGCGAAAAGCAAGACCATCCCCAACAGCAACAGAGCAAGCACGAGAAAGCCAAGCCCGAACCGCAGCATGCTCAGCAGCAACGTCAGCCAGAACAAAAGCACCAGCAGTCCCAGCGCGCTCAGCAACAGCAGCGGCAGGACCAGAATGAGCAGCAACAGAGCAAGCGCGAAGCCAAGCACGAACAGCAGCATGCTCAACAGCAACGCCAGTCGGAGCAAAGGCAACAGCATTCCCAACACGCTCAGCAACAGCAACGGCAGGACCAGAATAGGCAGCCAGAGCACGCCCAACGCCAGCGGGGCAATGAACGGCCCCAGCGCACGCAAGAACAGCAACGCGTCGAGCGGAGTGCCTGGCAGCAGCATCGCTCACAACGCTGGGATTCCGACCACCGCACTTGGCAACAACGCGGCGGCTACAACGGCTAC
>Ga0137389_10002058_pt1 | contig 12098 bp, 8 predicted proteins | sample 15con2h14BmetaG_FD_104645 | JGI IMG/M metagenome (GOLD analysis project Ga0137389, IMG submission 104645) | Vadose zone soil microbial communities from Angelo Coast Range Reserve, California, USA - 15con2h1.4B metaG | ecosystem: Environmental > Terrestrial > Soil > Vadose zone > Saprolite...
GCGATGAACACACGTGCGCCGAATTGGCTTCTTGCAGCCATTGGGAGGTCTCTTAAATTCTTGCTGAAGTGCAGGACAATTTCTGCCCAAAAGAACTGCAGTGCATTACTATCGTGTTCTTCAAATCCCTCAGCAATTTACAAGTGTGCAGAAGGGGTCGAGAAACCGCATTTCAGCGGAAGGCGAACGTAACCGAAGTAATCTGCGTCCCGGCCTGCCTGCGCCATCTTGTCGCACTGCCCGCGTGCTGCGACAACCTGTCCCATGGCCCCTTAGGGGCTTCCCTGTAGCTCATTGAATCCAAAGGGTAACTCGGTAACACTTTGGACCCTCGGGTGCACACCTGGATGTGGACGCGAGTGGTGCTTTGTCTGCACTTTCTTCGGGCGTCTGATCGAGGGGGACATGAAAAAGCTTCTGATTCTACTGTTGATCGCCACCGTGACGGCGGCGCGCGCCGACGACTCGAAAATATCGCCGGAACTGCGTGGCTATAAGTCGACCCAGCAGGTACAAGTCATCGTGCAATACGCGCCCGGAACGCAGCTGAACTGCAGCGGGCTGCTCGGACTTTTAGGCTGCGTGTTGAATGACGTTGTGAAGCTGGGTGGCGCGATCCTGGGACAGTTGCCTTTGATCAACGGCGTCGTCGCTCTGCTCGATGGCAATGGGATCGTCAACCTGTCGAACCAGCCGAACGTCGTATACATCAGCCAGGATCGGCCCATGCTTCCATCGCTCAACAGCGCCGCTCCTGCGGTGAATGCAGATTTCGCGTGGCAGTCGAACTTTACCGGGGCCGGCATCGGAGTGGCACTGATCGATAGCGGCGTGAGCAACAATGCAGATCTGAATCAGGGCATTCTTCCGTTCTCGCGAGTCGCGTATCAACAGTCGTTCGTGCCGGGAAACTCGAACTCCGGTGACCAATTCGGTCACGGCACTCACATCGCGGGCTTGATCGCGGGAGACGGTCTCAATTCCAGCGGTGTTGTGTTCAGCAAAACGTTCAAGGGGATTGCGCCGGAGGCCAAGATCGTCAACCTGCGGGTGCTCGATGCCAACGGATCTGGAACTGATAGCCAGGTAATCGCAGCCATTAACCAGGCGATTTCTCAGAAATCGACGTACAACATTCGCGTCATCAATCTCTCATTGGGCCGGGCCGTTTACGAGACCTACAAACTGGACCCCCTGTGCCGGGCAGTCGAGAAAGCATGGAAGAGTGGGATTGTCGTAGTCGTCGCGGCGGGAAATAACGGACGCTACCAGCCCACCAGTGGTTATGCCACTGTGACTTCGCCGGGAAACGATCCTTACGTGATCACCGTGGGCGCGATGAAGACCATGGGAACGCCCACGCGCGTGGACGACCTGGTCGCCAGCTACAGCTCCAAGGGTCCCACCGCGATCGACGCTATTGCCAAGCCGGACCTGGTTGCTCCGGGCAATTTGCTCGTGTCGCTCGAAGCTCCGGGCTCCACGCTCTATAACCAGTATCCGGGGAATCGGGTACCGTACAGTTACTACGTCAACGGAGGCAGCAGCGCATCATCCACCAGTTACTTCACGTTGAGCGGAACCAGCATGGCGACCGGAGTGGTCAGCGGCGCCGTCGCCGACTTGTTGCAGAAGAGTCCCTACCTTACGCCCGATCAGGTGAAAGCGCGGCTGATGAAGACTGCGTGGAAATCGATGCAGGCCTTCAGCAGCGTGACCGATCCAACCACAGGAATCACCTACACCGATCAGTCCGACGTTTTCACTGTCGGCGCAGGCTACCTTGATCTCGAGGCTGCCCTGATCAGTACGGATGTGGCCAAAGGCAGCGCGATGTCACCAGTCGCGACCTATGATGCGAAATCGGGGAACGTGTACCTGTCGGGCGATCCTTCCGCGGTCTGGAATACATCGGCCACCTGGGCGAACTCTGCGGTGTGGGGATCGTCGCAATTCATGGCGGGATCACAGGTCCAGACTACCTCCGGCAGCAATGCGCTGTGGGGTAGCAACGCCTTGTGGGGATCGAATGCTCTTTGGGGCAGCAACGCGCTGTGGGGAAGCAATGCCTTGTGGGGATCCAACGCGCTTTGGGGAAGCAATGCTCTGTGGGGAAGCAACGCTGGAGCTGGGGAACAATAATCAGCAGAGGCTGGGTCCCGGCTGGACCGCTAGGGGCGTGAAATACAGCCTACAGCGCTGTCATGCTGAGCGCAGCAGGAAGGAGCGCGAAGCGATCCTTCCTGCGGAGTCGAAGCATCCCTACCTGAGCAGTTGACAGGGAGAGCCACCACAAACGCAAACCGGGACGCGCAAAAAACTCCCAGAACCTGGATTCACAAAAGCCTATAGGGATGCTTCGACTACGAACGACGTTCGCTATTCGCGAACCTCATTCTCCGCTCAGCATGACACATTGAAACGAGGCTTGAGGGTATGTGCGTGCATTTATGTACGCACATCGCCCTCTCATCTCAATTGCTCCTGGAAATAGCTGATTCCAATGGACTCGGCGAACAAGCGGTATTGAGCCGCTTGGACTTAGGCGATTTGCTTTCCGGACTGCCTGGCAGAAACAGCCTTAGACCGATTGCGCGCGCTTCCCGGAATGCCCGTTGCTGCGCATAGGAGGCTTGTACGCAGCGGCTAGCTTGCCCGACCTTCTCAGGGTCATGCAGCGGCTCGAATGCGTCTGCTGGCCCGCAACAGGGCTTGCTGACGATATATAGCTTATTGATATTGAGTGGAACCAACGGGAAATTGCTAAGTCGCTCATTTACTTGGGACGCAACATCTTTCGGTCTCGCAAGTCGTTGATTCAGGTGAAGCGATAGCTGCCGAAGCTTCGCGACCCGCGGTGAAGCTGCGGCTAAGTTCTAGAACGCGCTGCCCCCGCCGCCGCCGAAGCCGCCGCCGGAAAAGCCGCCTCCGCCACCGAATCCTCCGCCGCTGCCGAATCCTGATCCACTCGAACTCGCCCGCGGAGCCGAAACGAAGGTCTGGTGCATATCCGTCGCCATGCTGTGCATGGAACTCGAGAAGAAGATCGGATTGAAACCCATGCCCGGCCCGTATCCGCCCGGCGCTACGTACCAACTGGGAGGATCTTTGACGATGCCAGCGAAGGCCTGCGCCCAATGATGCTCGACACCCAATGCCATAGCGTAAGGAAGGAATTTCTCGAAGGTGGTGGGTGGCATGAGCTTGAGCCTTTCGGCATCGACGCGGTTCATGAACTCCTGAAAACCGAGTACTGCGACGAGCGTACGCGCTCCCTTAACCGTCTTCGCGGTCATGACCCGGGCAAACAGAAACCAGATTGCCGCGGAAATCAGAACGCAACCGATCAGCAGTGGAATTGAGCTGAAGAAATTGGCCCAACCCGTGTACTGAAAAATTGCGAACGGAATCAGGATCGCCACGGCAGCCACCACGCTGAATGCATTCGCGGATTCGGGATCGAGCATGTAGATGCCTTTGCGCTTCAGCGCCGACATAATGTCTTCGCGGATCACCGGGACAGCGGTGTAGAAGCGGTTCTTGAGGCTGGAAAGCCGCGTATCCGTGCCGCCCTGGAAAATGTTCTCGAGCATCACCCGCTCGTGTGGGGCGAGATCGTTTGACCACTGATCTTTCTGCCGGAGCAGATGAAAAATGTAGTCTTTGTGCGTGAAGACCAGCCCCTTGTCGGCGACTTCCTCGATCTTGATGTATCCGCGAACCGCAAGGTCGACCATCGTCGAAGTAATGTCGCGGGGATGGATGCTGTCATCAATCAATGTGCCCGCCTCGGCGGGAGAAATGTCGGGCGGGGGCTCGTACATCGGTGCAACCGACATCCCGGCATTCGGGTCGCGCCCCTTGTACCACCACAAAGGAAACATGACTGCGAAGGTCACAAGGGGCAGAAAGACAACCGGGTTGCCGCCTAGAAACCACAACAGCTTGGTGAGCGCGCCGGGCTCGCTCAGAATTCCTTTGGGAATGTAGACGTCGATGGTCATCCCGCCGCGCATAGGCAGAGAGTTGTTGGTTTCGAACTGCACATCCGGACCGTTGACTGTAGCGGTGGCGTCGCGTTGGGTCGAGCCATAAACTCCGGTGAAAGCTTGTGCGCGCAACGATCCGGACGCCGAGGCCGGGAAGTGGACGGTCGCCGTGACATGATCGATCGGCACCGGCCAGTCGTTTCCGGTGACATTCCAGTAAAACTCGTCGTAGTCTTTGAAAAATCGCGTGCCGTTGCGGACGCGATACGCGATCTCCACTGTGCGTGTCGTATCGACAGCATCGGGGATATACATCTTCAGGTCGCGAAAGCCGCCCGAGGTCGAGGATTCGTACTTGAGTTTGTTACCGTTTCCGTCGGTGATGCTGCTGACATTCAGGAACAGTTCGTAGTTGGTTCCGTTGGGGCCGGGATACTCGATGGGAATCGTGCGGTGAATGCCATGCCACTCGCCGACAAAGACCAGCGTGATGCGCTCGTTGACCAGGGCGCTGCCATCTTTTTCGACGGTGATGGTGTCCTGAAAATCGGCGATGCGCCAGGATTTGGCGGCCGCCGGCGAAGACGCGGCGGCGAGGCAGGCCAGGCACAGAAGCAGTCCGCGGATAGGCAGGAAAAAACCCACAACACGCCACGGACTTTGGGTGCGGCGCTTCATCGGCGCGATGAGAACTGCAGGCGATCCGGCTTTACGGATTGATGAAAAACTGACTTTGTGGATCGGAGGTTACCTCAGTGGCTAAAGCCACGGTTAGTTTTTGCGGCACTTACGGCGCGGCTGGAAGCCGCGCCCTTTCAAAGCAAAATATCCAACCTAGAATTTCACCGCGACTGGCTCGCGGTCGGCTTCGGTCGTCTCAAAGAACTGGCGCTGGGTGAAGCCAAACATTCCCGCAAGAATGTTGGTCGGGAACGACTGAATCTTCGTATTCAGGTCGCGCACTACGGCGTTGTAGTAGCGGCGCGAGTTCTGGATCGAGTCTTCGGTCTGGCTCAGCGATGCCTGCAGCTGCGTGAACTCTTCCGATGCCTTCAGTTCGGGATAATTCTCGGCCACGGCGAAGAGGCTCTTTAAGGCGCCCGTCAGCTGATTTTCAGCGGCAGCCTTGTCGGCCGGACTCGAGGCCTGCATGGCCTGGGACCGGAACTTGGCGATGTTCTCAAATGTGCCCTTCTCGTGCGCGGCATAGCCCTTTACCGTTTCGACGAGGTTGGGGATCAGGTCATGGCGGCGTTTGAGCTGGACATCGATATCCGACCAGGCTGAATCGGCACGTACCCGCAACTGCACCAGCGCGTTGTACATGCCGATCAGCACCACGGCAATCACGACGAGAATAACCAGGAAGATAATTGCGCTCATGAGCATCTCCTTGGTGCTCGGAAATGGGATGTGGAAAGCATTTTCCGGAAGGCATTTTCCGGAAGGCAATGGGACGGTAGCACAGTGAGGGCGCTGGCGCAAACGGCGAGTGCCGCCGGAGCTTTGCATTCTGCAATGGCAGCTTTACAAGACAGTGAGGTCAGGGCACTGGCGTGGCGTCCCGTAAATCACGACATTAACATGGTTCTCATCTTGAGCGAAGCGAAAGACCTGTGCACTCGCGCGATCAACTACAAAGGCCTTACATAGGTCCTTCCCCTTCGCTTTACTCAGGGTCAGGATGACAAGGGGGTGAGGGGGTCGCCTACTGTTGCGGGGCGAAGTAGCCCTTGCGGGCGCGCACTTGCAGGTCCTTCTTCAAAGAGGAGATTTCGATGGAGCGGTAGCGGCCGTCGGCGTCGAAGTCGGCGGGCTTGTAGGAGACTACGTACTGGCTGCGCAACTCGTCTTCGATGGCGGCGAAGGAATGCGTGATGTCCTTCATCTTAAAGGGGAAGAAGGCGCGTCCGCCGGTGGCTTCGGCGATCTGCTCGAGCACACGGTCGCCGCGCAGAACCAGGCCGCTGTCGTCGGTGGAGATGGCATAGACGATGACTTCGGCGCGCTGCGCCATCTCAATGGCTTGGGCGCGCGAAAACTCACTCTGATTGTCCTCGCCATCACTCACAATGATGATCGCCTTGCGAACTGGGTGGTCCGGACGGTCTTTCAGGAACTTTTCTTTGCAGGCACGATAGATGGCGTCATAAAGTGCGGTGCCGCCTCCACTGTGCAGTTTGTGCACTGCCCAGTAGAGCCGCGAGTAGTTATCGGTAAAATCCTGCGCCATTTGACTGCGGGTGTTGAATCCAACCACAAAGGCGCGATCAAAATGGGCCCGGATCGTCTTTTGGAGGAAAGTGGTTGCCGCGTCCTGCTCGAACGTAAACCGGCTGTTCACGGAACCGCTGGCGTCAATCAGCAGGCCGAGTTCGAGCGGCAGATCTACTTCGCGACGAAAGTTAATGATGGCGCTGGGCGGCTTGTGATCGTCCAGGATGCTGAAATCTTTCTGGTTCAGGTCGCGGACGAACTTGCCGTGTTTGTCGGTTGCAATGAAGAGAACGTTGACCTCATCCACGCGCTTGTGGATGGTGATGAGGGCGCCTTGCGGGTCGTCATCAGAGGTTGTCGCGGCGGAAGAAGTGACGTTGGGTGCGCCCGAGACATAGGCAGACTGGGCGGGGGACGGGGCAGCAAAAGCCCCGATTGCCACTGCGAGTGCGACACACCGACAAATGAGTTTCGTGTACTTCATGCCCGGTAAAACCCAATTTTTCACTCTCAACCACGCCAAACGGCACTTTCAACTGATTAGATGCACGCCAGATGCCGAAAAGGAGCGGAACTGAGAGAGTCGTATCTCATTGACTTTAGGAGCCCGGCCGCAGAGTGCCAAGTTACAAAAGGAGCACTCCGTTTGGTCATGTCCCGAAAAGCAGTACAGATTCTGCCACCTAACCGATCTTAATTTCTCTGCAGTGTGTACCGGAGGGTCTTCCTACTGGGTTCACGAGGCATTCTTAGGGTTAAGATATTGCAGATGGTGTGTCGAGTTTCTGCACACACTCTGGAGGGTTCATGAGAAAAATCACAGCATTTTTGTTAGCGATACTTCTGCTGGCCGTGCCCGCTCTGGCGGCTAACGACGAAAAGGAAGAGGAGCGCGTCAAAGACGCGGGAGAGGTGCTGAAAGAAATTCTGAACATTCCTGACGACATTCCCCAGGATCTGCTGGATAAGGCCGAATGCCTGATTATTCTTCCTTCAGTGAAAAAGGCAGCTTTCGGCATTGGCGGAAGCTACGGGCGTGGGGTGATGGTCTGCCGCAACGGTGAGCATTACACCGGCAAGTGGGGAGCGCCCGCGCTGTACGCACTGGAGGGAGTGAGCATCGGCTTTCAATTGGGCGGACAGGCGACGGACTTCGTACTTCTGGTGATGAATCCGAAGGGCGCCCGGTCATTGCTGACGAGCAAGGTGAAGCTGGGCGCGGATGCGTCCGCTGCCGCCGGGCCCAAGGGACGAACAGCCGAAGGCGCGACCGACGTCGTCATGAACGCGGAGATTCTGTCATATTCCCGCAACAAAGGACTGTTCGCGGGAGTCTCGCTGGAAGGGTCAACCCTGCGTTCGGATGGCAGCGCGAATGAAAAGTTGTACGGCAAGAAACTGACCGCCAAGGAGATCATCCGCGGGGGGAAAGTTGGAATTCCGGCGAGCGCGCACCAGTTGGTGTCGCTGCTTGATTCCAAGTCGCCGACTAACAAGTCGGAGCCGAAGTCGCTGAAATAGTGTAATCGTACAGTTTCATAAGGAAGCGAGCCAAACGCGCGATTATTGGGTCGCAAAGAACGCGACCCTTCGGCACGTTTCGCTTGCTCAGGGCAGGCTCCTTCGCGCGGCTCGCTCAGATTCCTCTCTGCGCAAAGAACGCTTGCACGGAATGACAGGCAAACTGCACCACTACCCGAATAATTCTCGACTGACATGACCGCCAAACCTGTGTCCAACCAATCTGCGTCCAACAAATCTGGGTCCAAGATCCGATGCGGATGGGCGAGCGGCGAACTCTATGTTCGCTATCACGACGAAGAATGGGGCGTGCCCGTTCACGATGACAGAAGGCTCTTTGAATTCCTCATCCTCGAAGGGGCCCAGGCGGGATTGAGCTGGAGCACAATCCTTAACAAGCGGGAGAACTATCGAGCTGCGTTCGACGGATTCGATCCCGCGGTGGTTGCCCGCTACGACCGGAAGAAGACTCAACAGTTGTTGCGGAATGAGGGCGTCGTCCGCAATCGCTTGAAAATTGCCTCGGCGGTGGAGAATGCGAAGGCGTTCCTGCGGGTGCAGCAGGAGTTTGGCAGCTTCGATCGCTACATCTGGCAGTTTGTGAACGGCAGACCGAAGGTGAACTCATGGAAGCGCCTTGGCCAACTACCGGCGCGTACGGCTGAGTCTGACGCCTTGAGCAAGGACCTGAAGCGTCTCGGCTTCAACTTTGTAGGCTCGACGATCTGCTATGCGTTTATGCAGGCAGTGGGCATGGTGAACGACCATCTCGTCTCTTGTTTTCGCTACCGCGCCCTTGCCGGGGGTAATCACCGAGCTACTCCAAAGTGATTGCGGCCTTGCGGATTGGCTTGAGTGCAATCCGCTGGCGCGCTATTCTGCAGTTAACGGTGGGGCTTGGGCTCCCGTACTTCCTGCATGCGCGTGAGAGGGAACATCTTCGGACGCCTTCCCGTCGCTAAGAAACTGCAAGTCATCGTTGGCGTATTCGTCGCCATCGTAATCTGCGTCTTTTGCCTGGGCGCTCTTCGTTCCGACATCTTGACCGGCACTCGCGCCTACGTTGGTGGCGAAGGGTTGTGGTCGAAGGCCGAGAAGCGAGCTGTCATCTCGCTCGCCAGGTATGCGGAAAGCCGCCGTGAGAGCGACTATGAGGAATATCTTGCTGACATCGCCGTGCCCGCCGGTGACAAGGAAGCCAGGCTGCAGTTGGAGCGGGCGACACCCGACATGAGCGTCGTGCGGCAGGGTTTCATTCAGGGCCGCAACAGTCCGGAAGACGTCGAGAGCATGGCTGAGTTGTTCCGCCGGTTTCGGCACGTGGGTTACATGGCGCAGGCGATCGCGATCTGGACGCAGGGCGATCAGTACATCGACCAACTACGGCAGCTGGCCAGCGATCTCCACCAGGAAGTGAACGCGAGGCATCCCGATGCGCGGCGGATGCAGCAGATCACCGACCAGTTGGCCACCGTTGATGCGCGCCTTACCCCACTCGAAGACGAATTTTCCGCGACGCTGGGCCGCGGGGCGCGTTGGACGAATCGTCTGCTGGCGGGGGTCACCTTCACCGCAACCGGACTGCTTCTGATCCTCGGTATCGTCCTGTCTGCGGTCGTCCTGAAACAGATTCGTAACTCCGAGGAGAAGTACCACAATCTCATCAACACCGCGAGTGACGCGATTCTGGTGATCGATGCCGAAAGCCGCCTGATTCTTGAAGCCAACAACAAAGCCTGCGAACTGCTGGGGATTCCTGAGCACGAACTGCTGGGCACGCGTGACGATCAACTGTATCCCGCAGACAAGCGGGAGGAGTATCGCCGGTATCTGACGCCGCCTACGGGCGGGACGGCCCGCGGAGGGGAGCTGGAGCTGCGCCGGGCGCATGGGTCAATCGTACCAGTGGAAGTGAGCGCGGGAACCGCGGAGATCAGCGGGCGGCGGGCGGTGGTTGGAATTTTCCGCGACATTCGCGAGCGCTTCGAAGCCGCAGCCGTCCTGCGGCGCAGCGAGGAGCGTTTTGGCTACCTCATCCAGAATCTTTCCGACATCATCACGGTGGTTGCGGTGGACGGCACCATGCTTTATCACAGTCCATCGGTGGAGCGCGTGGTCGGCTACCGGCCGACGGAACTTATCGGAAACAGCCTGCTGGACTTCATTCATCCCGAGGATCTCGCCTCGGTGCGGGCTGCTCTGGAACGAGTGGCGCTGGAGCCGGGAACGGCGGTCCCTCCGGAATTTCGTTTCCGTCATAAAGATGGATCCTGGGTGTGGCTCGAAGCCTTCGGCAACAATCTGCTGAACGACGCCGCGGTGGGTGGACTTGTCTTTACCTCGCGGGACGTGACCGCACGCCGGGGGCTGGAAGAGCAGGTTCGCCAGTCTCAGAAGATGGAAGCGGTGGGCCGGCTGGCCGGGGGAATCGCGCACGACTTCAACAACATGCTGATGGTCATTCGCGGATACGCGGAAATTGTGATGCATCATGCAGCCGGGGTTCAGGGGGTTCGGCAGAGCGCGGAGACGATCGTGCGGACCACGGAAAGCGCCGCCAGCCTGACCCGGCAACTGCTGTCGTTCGCGCGCAAGCACGTCTTCAGTCCGCAAGTCATCGATCTGAACGCTCTGGTCGGCGAAATGAGTAACATGCTGCGTGGGCTTCTGGGTGAGGAGATGGAACTGGTAGTCAAGCTCGACCCGTGGCTGGGCTCGATCAGCGCGGACCCCGGACAGATCGAGCAAGTCATCATGAACCTTGTGGTGAACGCGCGCGATGCGATGCCCCAAGGCGGGAAGCTCGGATTGGAAACGGCGAACATGAACGTACAGGATGGCTCTGTCCGCCATCATGACGTAGTTCCGGCCGGCAAGTACGTGCGGCTCACCGTTTCTGACACCGGGGTTGGCATGAATCCCGAGACCCAGAGCCACATCTTCGAGCCTTTCTTCACTACGAAGAGCAAAGAGGAAGGCACCGGCCTGGGTCTGTCGGTGGTGTACAACATTGTGCACGACAGTGGCGGGCATCTTTGGGTGAACAGCGAACCGGGCCGCGGGTCGTCGTTTCACATTTACTTTCCGCGCGTGGAGAGCGTGCCGGAAGGGCGTCCGGCGCGGGCGTCAGCCGATTCAGCACGCAGCGGGACCGAGACCATCCTTGTGGCCGAAGACCAGCCTGACCTGCGCTGGATGATCTGCCAGTATCTCCAGGAACTCGGCTACTCCGTACTGGAAACGAAGGATGGTACCGATGCGGCGGCGCTGGCAGAGCAGTACAAGGGCAGGATCGATGTGCTTCTCACCGATGTTGTGATGCCCGGGATGCGCGGACCTGAGATCGCGAAGCGACTCGCTTCCACCCGGCCGGGCATGAAAGTGATTTACATGTCGGGTTATACGGAAGGTGGCTTTGAGTCGGGAGCCGAGGAACAATTGGGCGAGACTGCGTCACTGCTGCAAAAACCGTTCCGGCTCGATCATTTGGCTTCCAAGATCCGCGAGGTTCTTGGCGCAGCGAGCTGGCGGTGAGAGTTTTGTGGTGTGTGATTTTGCGGCACTTACGGCGGGGCTCGAAGAGTGTGCGTGAGAATTCGTGCCGTCCTTACAGGACTCGCTCCGTTTCCCCCTTTCCCAGGACTTACGTCCCTTCGGCAGGCTCAGGGCAGGCTCTGGGCTAACGAATGCCGCCCCTCTTCGGGGCTTCGGCTTTGCTCGTTGTTTTCTACTCGTTCGTGCGAGAGTTGGTTCTCGCGCACACTCTAGAAGCCACGCCCTTTTCAAAACAGAACCGCAATCAGTCTTTTAGCGAACTGTTAAGCCGGCATGGGTTTTCGAACTGGGGCGGCGGTGAGGGGCAACTCCAGGCGAAAGATTGTTCCCTTCCCCGGTTCGCTTTCCACGGCAATGATTCCGCGGTGCTGCTGCACGATCCATTGGGCAATGGATAAACCTAAGCCCGCTCCGCCCATTTCGCGGCTGCGTGCCTTGTCCACGCGGTAGAAGCGTTCGAACACTTTGCCCTGCTCTTCGGCCGGGATTCCGATTCCCGTATCCTCAATGACAACGACTGCCTTGTCGGTCTTGTGTTCGAGCGATAGCCTTACCGTGCCCGGTGATGGGGTGTACTTGAAGGCGTTGTCCAGCAGGATATTCACCACCCGTCTCAGGGCTGTTTCGTCGGCCAGCACAAAAGATTCGGAAACTCCAAGGCTGTCGCTGAATTGCAGGTTGCGGATGGTGGCCACCTGGCGCCAACTCTCGACCATGCCGCGCAAGGTCGCCTGCAAACTCACGGGACGCATGTGCAGCATCTCTCGCCCCGAATCGGCGCGGGCCAGAGCCAGTAGTTCTTCAATCAGCGAGGTA
>Ga0137389_10002062_pt1 | contig 12088 bp, 9 predicted proteins | sample 15con2h14BmetaG_FD_104645 | JGI IMG/M metagenome (GOLD analysis project Ga0137389, IMG submission 104645) | Vadose zone soil microbial communities from Angelo Coast Range Reserve, California, USA - 15con2h1.4B metaG | ecosystem: Environmental > Terrestrial > Soil > Vadose zone > Saprolite...
AGTGATCTGGATCGCGTGACTGCGTGGCTGCGGGTGTTTGCGATGGTCAATGTGGCCCCCGACTTCAACCAGACGCCGTTAGTTACCAATGGCTACTCAGACCTGATTCTTGAACTCTATGGACCCACGAGATGCGCAACGAGCTGTCCAGCTTCAAGGAAGTGGCCCTAAAACTGTTGTCAGGTGAGCGCGGAACAGGGTCAAAACGGTCGCATGTTTCACCGATCTCAGGTATACTTACTACATCCACCACCCAGGTACAAAAGGATCGAAATGAGATCTGCTAAAACATGATCTGGTCAGCGTCTAGGGAGACGATAGTGAAGCATGATCCCTTGCACCTGATGCGGATGCTAGCAGGAACCTGGTTGGCCACCAGCCCTACCTATTCGCCTTCTAAAGACATTCAACAGGCCCAGATCGGGCCAGGGAGGAACGCAGAGTTGAAATGAGCGACTTGACGAAATTGAGAGCCAGGCTTTCCGGTCACCTCGTAGAGCCGACTGACCCGACGTATGATGAGGCGCGCCGGGTATGGAATGGGATGATCGATCGGCGTCCCGCTGCCATCGCCCGGTGTGCAACGGTGACTGATGTCGCCACTTGCGTGGAGTTCGCGCGGACGGCTGACATGGTTGTTGCCATTCGAGGAGGCGGGCACAACATAGCTGGCAACGCCGTCTGCGATGAAGGCCTTGTCATCGACCTCTCCTTGATGAAGCAGATCAGCGTCGACCCGGCGCGGCGGACGGTGCGGGCAGGCGGAGGCGTCGTATGGGGCGAACTCGACGCAGCCACGCAGCGGCATGACCTGGCGACGACCGGAGGCCTCATGTCGAGGACCGGGATCGCGGGGTTCACGCTGGGTGGAGGCCTGGGCAACCTGATGCGCAGTTATGGGCTCGCCTGCGATAACCTGCTCTCAGCCGAGGTGGTGACCGCCGACGGGCGCGAACTTCTGGTCAGCCGAGTCGAGAACAGCGACCTGTTCTGGGCCCTGCGCGGCGGTGGTGGCAACTTCGGCGTCGTCACCTCTCTCGAGTTCCAGCTCCATCCCGTCGGTCCGGTCTTGCTCGCTGGCGGCCTCGCGCATCCGCTCTCTGCCGCGCGTGACACGTTGCGCTTCTATCGCGAGTGTACAGTCAGCGCAGCGGATGCTCTCATCGTCTACGCAAACCTCGGCCGCGGCCCCGACGGCACCCCACGGGCGGGCATGCGGGCGGCCTTCAATGGACCCGTTGCCGCGGGTGAGGAGGCAGTCCGCAAACTGCGCGGCTTCGGCTCGCCGATGGTTGATGAGATCCGCCCGCGCTCCTACATAGAGATCCAGCAACTCGTTGATCCAAACTTCCCGGCGGGACGGCTGAACTACTGGAAAGCGCATTTCCTCGCCGAGCTGAGCGACGAGGTGATTGACCTCGCCGTCGAAGCGGTCGAGCGCGCTCCGTCTCGCTACTCCAGCATCGTGTTGGAGCACATGGGTGGCGCGGTGGCACGGGTGGGGGCGAGCGAGACGGCCTTCAGCCACCGATCCGCGGCCTACAGCTTTCTGATCCTCGCCGGCTGGGAAGACCCGTCCGAGTCTGAGGCGAACGTGGCGTGGGCGCGCGACCTGTGGGAACAGGTCCGACCGATGGCCGCCGCGGGAGTCTATGTCAACTACCTCGGCTCAGAAGGGGAGCAGCGCATCCACGAAGCATACGGACCCAATCTGAACCGTCTGGCCGAGATCAAGAGCAGGTACGACCCCGACAACTTCTTCCGCATGAACCAGAACATCCGGCCCTCGGCAGCGCACCGCACCTGAGACCCAGGCAATGATCTCACCTTCCTGAGTGGTCCGTTTGAACCCGCCAGCGAACCACCACTGCCGCGCCTGAGCGCGATTTAGGAATACTCATCAATCAGATTATGGGAAAAGAAAAAGTTATGGGAAAAGAAAAAGGATCAGATATATACACACCTTCTGATGGAAGCCAAGAAAAACATCCTGACGGAAGCAGAATTATACAAGTTGCTCAAGTAGATGCATTTACCAATCAATTGTTTGGTGGCAATCCAGCGGGAGTGGTATGGAAAGGGGCAGAACAGTTATCAGAGGAAGAGATGCAACAAGTAGCCCGTGAAATGAACCTATCTGAAACTGCCTTTGTCCTTCCAAGCGAGAACGGTGATTTTCGGCTACGGTACTTCACGCCAGAAAGTGAGATTAATTTTTGTGGACACGCAACCGTTGGTACACTCTATGCGCTTGCAAGACACGAACAGTTTCGCATGCAAGACGTAGGCGACCATGCTTTTACTGTTGAAACCAATGTTGGCATACTCCCTATGAGCGTCCATCGGCAAGAAAATGATGCTGTCACCATCTCTTTTCGTGCTCCTGAGATTGACCTTCAACCCAGCAAATTCCGTCCTGAGCAAATCGCTACGGCCTTGCGAGTAGATAAAGACTTGATTGATCCCACAAAGCCTATTATGAGAGAGCAAACAAATAACATCGTGTATGTTGCTACAAAGTCATTAAAAGACTTAGGAAGCGTTACCTATGATTACCAAAGAGCAAAAGCATTTTCAGAAAAACATGGTATCATTGTCTTTTGTTTTCTTACTCCTGAAACCTTTGACAAAAATAACCACGTCCATTCACGAGTGTTTGCACCTGCTGTAGGTTTGGTTGAAGACCCTCCTACCGGAGCAACACAAGGAGGATTAGCAGCATATCTAATTCACAACCGAATGGTTCCATCAGACACTAGAGTTATCAACTCTGAACAAGGTCATTTTGTAAAACGGCCAGGCCAATTACAAATATATGTCAAGAAAGAGCACGGAAAACTGGCAGCAGATATTCATGCAAGGGCGGTTTTAGTATTCTTAACTGAAATAAAGCTCTCTGCTAATAGAAAGTAATTTTTCATTCGTGCGTCCCAGGTCACAAGAAGGGAGACAAGAGGATGAGTCAGCAGACCTCGTCCGATGACAGGCACTTTGTTGATCGAACTTTAGAGGCCAAGCGGGCGACCAGCGGCTGCGTCGTGCACGCGGGGCAGAGCTACGTGGGCAAGCAGGGCCCGAACTACACGCCGGGCGTGAGCGCGGAGACGGTGGGGGCGCGGGCACTCTGGCTCGGCTCGGTCACCCTACCGCCCCGCGGTGGACGGACCAAAGCCCACATCCACGAGCAGCACGAGTCCGCCTTTTACTTCGTCAGCGGCGAGGAGGTGGAGCTGTACACGGGGGATCAGCTCCAGCACCGCGAGGTCGCCCATCCCGGCGACTACCTGTACATCCCGGCCGGGGTGCCCCACGTGGCGGTCAACCGCAGCGCGACCCCGGCCGTCTTCGTGGGAGCGCGGACCGACCCGAATGAGCAGGAGAGCGTGGTGATGCGCCCGGACTTGGAGGCGCGGGTTCTGTAGCTTGTCTTTCTAGCGGAAAGAGAGCCTCCTGCACCACGATCACAGGCGGCTTGCGCTGGGGTTGGTACGTGCGTAGGCGCTGGACCACATGCCATTCCATGTTGCCGATTGCCCACAAGAGCGGTTGTGGCGAGGCCAAGCCCAGTAGTGCACCGTTTTGAGGGGTTATGCAAGAACCTCCAAGATGGCCTGAAAACGCTCGTAGAGGCTAGCCTGCACCCGTTACCCTCCGATGGGGAGGGTACGGGTGCGCGTCATAATCGCTGTTGTACACCCAGCAGGGCCGTTCCTCTAGCGCATCTTGAAGCAAGCGCCCCATGTTTAGCCCGATAGCGGAATGGTCAAGACTACTGCCGGCCATGAGCTACCCCCAGCCATCGATATACTCGTACCTGACGTCGGGGCTGCTGTCGAACAGCCCGCCAGTTAATACAGCCAGTATCTGTCTACCATCCTCTGAGCAAGTGTGACCATTTTTTCCGCAAAGGGTGAGCGCAAAAATACGTACCCCAGGTGTTGATCAAGTATGCTCAACTGGACTGTCTGAAGGGAAAGGCTACTGCTATGATGGGAACGAAAGCGCGTCTCTTCACGCCAATCGCGGTGGTCTCGCTGGAGGAGCTTGTGCCAGCGACGCATTTCTATCGTCACCTGGATCGCGTCCTGGATCTGTCATTTGTGCGTGACCTCGTCAAAAAGACCTATGCTCATGGTGGTCGCCCATCCATTGACCCGGTGGTCTTCTTCAAGCTGCAATTGGTGATGTTCTTTGAAGATATCCGCTCAGAGCGGTTGCTCATGCAGTTGGTGGCCGATAAACTCAGCGTGCGCTGGTACGTGGGATACAATCTGAATGAGCCGTTGCCTGATCATTCGAGCTTGACCCGTATCCGCGAACGCTATGGCGTCGATATCTTTCGTCGCTTTTTTGAAGCGATTGTCGAGCAATGTCAAGCCGCAGGGCTGGTGTGGGGCAAAGAGCTGTATTTCGATGGCACCAAAGTACAAGCCAATGCTTCAGTTGACTCGCTCAAACCACGCTTTTTTGTCGAGGCACACCTGGCTGATCTGTTCAGAGCTCAGGCAGAAGCACTGCCGGAGGAGAGCACTCAACCAGCGCAGCAAACCGAAGGTCTCTCCAATGAGCCAGTTGAGCGGGAAGAGACACCTCTGCCGACGCCACTGCCAGTTGCACTTTCCCAGCAGGAACAGGAAGCCCTCGCCCAGCACAATGAAGCGCGCCATGATTGGATCGAGCAGCTGGGAGCACAAGATCGCAGTGTCACCCATCGCTGCTATCAACGCATGGCTGATCTGCGCGTGAGCACCACTGATCCCGATGCCACCCTCATGCTGACCAAGGGTGGAGCGGATATGGGCTACCACACCCACTATGTCGTGGATGGTGGCAAAGCACGGATCATCCTCAATGTCTTGGTGACCCCGTCGGAGGTGATGGACAACCAACCGATGCTGGATTTGCTGTGGCGGGTGCGCTTTCGCTGGAAGCTGTGGCCAAGGCAAGTGACCGGTGATCGCAAGTACGGCACGGAGCACAACATTGCCGCTATTGAACGGGAGCATATCCACGCCTACATCCCCCTGCCCGATCACGACCACCGCACGGAATTTTTTAGTCCAGAGCGGTTCCGTTACGAGGCGTCGCGCGATATCTACATCTGTCCAGCAGGCAAAGAACTGCACTTTGTGCAGGGGCAATCCACGGACCGACAACGCCGCTACCGGGCGTATGTCAAGGACTGTAACGCGTGCCCACTGCGAGCCCAGTGTACCCCCAATAAGCAGGGACGTAGTTTGTGCCGCAGTGTGGATGAAGCGTATCTAGATCGAGTGCGTGCCTATCAACCGACCGAGTCCTACAAGAAAGCCCTGCGCAAGCGCAGTGTGTGGGTGGAACCGCTTTTCGCAGAAGGCAAGGACTGGCATGGCATGCGACGGCTCCGCTTGCGTGAACTGAAGCGGGTCAATTGTGAAGCATTGATGCGAGCGGCGGGACAAAATCTGAAGCGGTTGCTGAAAAAACGAGGATGGAGACATCGTCCCGGACCAGCAAAGGCCCTTTCTGCTTTCTTTTTGGCTGCTTTCGACTGGCTTGCCCGCATTTTACGGCGTCGTGGTCTTTTTCCTTCCCGATTGGTTCAGATGACTCAAGAGTGATGAAACACAAGGCATCTCTCTATTGATGAGTCTTTAACAGCATTTTTCAACAGGCTGAGCTATTGCAAGACACCAACCAACGCCGCTGCGCGGCTACTGACTAGCGTCAGTCAGGTTGGTGAAAGGAGGAATAGAAGATAGCAAGTATCCTCTGTTTGCGCCTTGCTCCCGCCGTGCAGTATAATAAGCTTACAATCCATATACTTTCTTGCTACATGCCCCCGTCTCCCGCCTCAAGCATCGAGGAGAGTATATATAAAGGATGAAACGAGGTTACAGGTATGTACTATAAATTCGATGTGGTCATTGTCGGCGCAGGTGGTGCTGGCCTGATGGCCGCTATGCAGCTTCCAAATGCCAGTGTTGCCGTGCTGAGTAAAGTGTACCCCACGCGCTCCCACACAGGCGCAGCGCAAGGAGGCGTGGCCGCGGCGCTCGGCAGCCAGGAAGAAGATCACTGGAAATGGCATATGTATGATACAGTCAAAGGCGGTGATTATCTCGTAGACCAGCCCGCCGCAGAGGTCCTGACGCGGGAAGCTATCGATGCCGTCTACGAATTGGAACATCGCGGCCTGCCGTTCAACCGCACTGAAGACGGGCGCATTGACCAGCGCCGCTTCGGTGGACACACGCGCAACTACGGCGAGGCTCCGGTGCGCCGCGCCTGCTATGCTGCCGACCGCACCGGGCATATGATTCTCCAGACTATGTACCAGAACGCCATCAAAAACCAGGTGCGCTTCTTCAATGAGTACCTGGTGTTGGATCTACTCCTGAACGAAGGGCGGCCTTGCGGCGTTGTCGCGCTCGAGATTCGCACAGGCGTGATTCATACATTCCATGCTAAAGCCGTTCTCTTCGCCACCGGCGGCTATGGCCGCGCCTGGCGGGTCACCAGCAACGCTTTTGCTTGCATGGGTGACGGCATGGCAATCGCCTACCGCCGGGGCATTCCGTTGGAAGACATGGAGATGTACCAGTTCCATCCTACGGGCATCTATAAATTGGGCGTGCTCTTAAGTGAGGCTGCGCGTGGCGAGGGAGGCAAACTACTGAACGGCAAGGGCGAATATTTCATGGAACGCTACATGCCGACTCTGAAAGACCTGGCCCCGCGCGATATCGTCTCGCGCTGTATCCTGCAGGAGATCCACGAGGGTCGCGGCGTCGACGGCAAGGACTACGTGTACCTGGACCTGCGGCACCTGGGGGCGAAGGTGATTAACGAAAAGTTGCCGGACATCACCGACTTTGCGCGAAACTATCTCGGCGTTGAGCCAATCACGGAGCCTGTACCGATACAACCCACGGCGCACTATGCAATGGGCGGTATTCCAACCGACCTCGATGCTCGCGTGGTCATTGATCCGCAGTGGACGCCGCTGCCGGGCTTCTACGCGGCTGGCGAGGTAGCCTGCGTCTCCGTGCATGGCGCCAATCGCCTTGGCACCAACTCGCTGGTGGACCTGATCGTGTTTGGCCGCCGCGCAGGTAAGCATATGGCAAAATTCATCACCGAGAACGATTACGTACAACTTCCACCACAGCCAGAAGATTTCGCACGCAAGCTGGTGGATAGCCTTTACAGTTCTACCGGCGGCGAATCGGCGGCTCGTGTGCGCAGCACACTGCAAAATGAGATGGACGCACGGGTATTTGTGGAGCGCGACGAGACCGGCCTGCGTCATGCACTCGACACGCTCGATGGTTTGCAAGAGGCATACACGCGGGTGCAGTTGCAGGATAAGGGAAAAACCTTCAATACGGAAATGGTTGAAGCAATCGAGCTTGGTTTCTTACTTGATTGTGCTGAGGCTACCACCCACGGGGCGCTGGCGCGGACCGAGAGCCGGGGCGCGCACTACCGCACCGACTATCCCAAGCGCGACGATGAAAACTGGCTCAAGCACACCCTTGCTTACAAAGGTAGTAAGGCCCACGACGTGCGGCTCGACTACAAGGATGTGCTGCTGATAGATGATCCCATCTTCAAGCCCAAGGAACGAAAGTACTAAGGAGATCAGCATGAATGTATTAGTGCGTATCAAGCGCTTTGATCCCGAAAAGGAGAGTAAGGCTTACTGGGATGAGTTTCGTGTCGAGGCCGACCCGATTGATCGCCTGCTGGATGCATTGAATACCATTAAATGGACTATGGATGGCACACTCACGTACCGGCGATCCTGCGCCCACGGCGTCTGTGGTTCAGATGCGATGCGTATCAATGGGCGCAATCGCCTGGCCTGCAAGGTGCTGATACGCGATATAGGTAACAGGGTGACCATTGAGCCAATGCTGGGCTACCCGGTTATCAAAGACCTGGTTGTGGATATGGATCCGTTCTTTGAGAAGTACAAGTCGATCAAGCCGTATTTGATCAACTACGATACAGAGCCAGGAACGGAACGCCTGCAAAGCCCCGAGGAACGCGCTCGCTTCGATGAGGGCACGAAGTGTATCCTGTGCGGCGCGTGTACAGGTTCGTGCCCCTCGGTATGGGGCAATCCCGACTGGGTTGGGCCAGCCTCAATCGTAAATGCGCACCGTTTCATCTTCGACAGCCGCGACCAGGGCGGCGCGGAACGCCTGGGTATCCTGGGCCAGCGTGACGGCGTCTGGCGCTGCCGCACCATCTTCAACTGCTCCGATGCCTGCCCACGCGGTATTCCTGTGACCGACCTGATCGAGCAGGTGAAACGGGCGATCATCTATAGCGAAACCAAAGGTGAGTGACGGCGGGCGACCTTGAGGAAGCTATGGACGAAAAGGCACAAACAAAAGGAACGGAATCATCGTTCATAGGCTACTCAGGGTCGCCCTGCTCACGGCCGCTCTACGGAGAGGTTGCCGGGGGTGGGGCAATACACTCTCCGCAGAGCTAAAAGGGCCGAATCGTTGCTGCATCCTGGGGGGGAGGATATGCAGCTCGCTCACTAATGAGCCCGATCCGGCCCTCCTGGCAACGCTTAGCGCCGCCAAATACAGAGAAAGTATATCTATCTTCTTAGTAAGAGATTTTTACCTCGGCTAAAGCTGCTACGGGACGCAGCACAGCCTGTTTTTCTGTATCCTGCATAACTTTTTCCAACCAGAGAGTAGCGCATACCCTGCACATACCATGAGATGCTTCATAGATCTTCGGTACGGGTAGCGCAGATGTCGGTTCTCCAAAGGCATCCGTTAAACGTAAGCACCATGCGCACTGTCGCTGCATAATAGTTTCTCCCTTTCCACACCGAACCATTGATTTATCGATGTTGCGACTGCTTCTTGCTTTAAGCCCCCTTCTGTCGAAGCGCCTTCTCCTTTAGCGCAGACAGATGATGCCTTCAGATCCCAGTATTAGTTTCAATTGTTGGCCCTGCAGTTGGAGTCGCTACAGGGCAATTCGCAAACGCGATATTCACCAGTGTATATGCATAATTTCCTGTCCCGGCGGTGAAATCCTCTGCATAAACAGCAACCGGAAGGTATTTGCAATTAGAGATGTACCATCCATCGTGGAATGCACCCAGCCGATCCACAAACACAGGATGTCGTGTAACCAGTGGCCTTCCAGGCACATCGACGACCAGCGCCACCTTGTGGTAGGGCTCGAAGTTGAACCCGCAGATAACCAGGTGCAACTGAGCATTGTCGGCAGCGGTCGAACATACCATCAGGTACGCCTGCGGCCCGGTTGTGGATGTCGCAGTTGACGTCAGAGTTGCTGCCGGAGTTGTAGTTGCTCTCAAAGCCGGTTGCGGCGCTGGCGTTGTATACTGCGGCTGCAAGGTCGCTGCATTGTTCTGACCAGGGCTCAGATGCTCTTGAGATGACCCAGGTAACGACCCGCCGGATAAATGGGCAGCTAACACCAGTACTACACAGAGTAACGCAAGCCCGAATGCAACCGGAAGACTAACCAGGCGAACAGGCGACTTCCTGGGACGCTGCCGGTTACCGGCCCAGTGTAGATATGCTTGCAAAGGAGCTCGTTTGTTTACGGACTCCTGTATATGCGCATATGTACGGGCTGCCGATAGCTCGGGATAGCGCTGGTACGCTGCCATTTGCCTGAGTACGCTCAGCGTAGCACTGACCTGTGCCAATTCGTCACATTTGCGGCGACAGCGTGGGCACAGTTCGACATCAATATGCCGGTTGATTCTTGGCCAATCCTCAAGTTGCTGGAGACGCATATAGGCCAGTAATATACTGTCTTCAGGATGCTCTTTGCCATCACTGGCTTGTATCCATTTTGTAGTACTTACCATATGCTATGCATCGCCTCTTTTGGGTTCTCTACGCTGAGCACCTGCATGATTGGTCTTCGTCGAGGGCATCTTTTCTCCATACACCTCGCGAAACTTCTCTACGCTACGAGCAACTCGTTTACGGACGGCCTCCGCACTCATATTCACGACCTGGGCGATTTCTTCGTAGGTAAAATTATCACCGTAATGAAGCTGTAACACCGCAGCATCTATCGGCTTCAACATGTTTAAAGCCTGATGCACCAGAATACGAGTTTCGGCCTGATCTTCAGGGCCAGCAACTGCCAGGCTCTGATCAAAGTCCTCGCGACTTTCCAGTCGCACAAACTGTTTCAGGCGTTTACGGTTCAGGTAACGTAGACCATAATTCGTGGCAATACGATAGATCCAGGCGTCCAGAGCGAGATCCTCAGACGTCTTATCTATTTCTTTATAAACCTGTACAAAAGTATCTTGTGCAAGGTCCAGAGCCACTTCTCGGTCACCTACGAGGCGATGCAAATACCCAGTGATGGGCTGTTCTAACCGTTCGATCAAAGAACGAAAGGCCTGTGCATCTCGTGCCCGCAGACGCTCTACCCCCTGAACGTCTGTTACCATTTTGGCCTAATCAGCAATCTATTCCGTTTTCTGTGTGATGTGCCTTCACTTACTATAATCAACAAGAAGGCTTGAAACGGACATTTTTAGGTGATTTTTTTGCAAGGCACCAAAACCAGTACTGTCTATGAGACGTTTACTGAGATGCTATGGTAGCCTGATGACCCATTTGGGAGTGGGGCTTCTTCAGTGGGGTCCTGGACATTACCTTCCAGGTCGATTGCGCGAACGATCACGCCATAGCTGCCCGCTTTTGGCTGCCACGCCAGTTCCCAGAGCACCCAGGTTAGATCCGACTGTGGCTGTTTGAGCGTGGCTCGCTGCCAGGTCTGGCCGGAATCGGTACTCACATCAACTTCACTTATGCCTTTGTTCCCTGAAAACGCGACGCCCGCGATATAGGTGATGCGATTGGCAGCTACTGATGTGCCGTCTAAGGGAGTATCGATGCGCGAAGCCAAGCGCACGGGCGCGGCATCACTCCACCCGCGCTGTTGCCAGTAGCCCTGGAAATCATAGTTCACGACCTCGATGCGTGTGAGCCATTTGCAGTGTTTCATGCCATAGATACTGGGTACCAGCATACGCACAGGGAAGCCGTGCCCTTGCGGCAAGGTGACGCCGTTCATGCGCACAGCGAGCAAGGTAGTCGGCTCAAGCGCTTTTGTGAGGTGAATGCTATCGGTGTAGTCATCAGCCGCGTAGAATACTACTTTGGTTGCCCCGGTCTTTACGCCTGCGCGCTTTAATAGATCCGCCAGGGGAGTGCCTTCCCACAACGCATTGCTCATGTAAGGGCCGCCCACCTCGTTACTGACGCACATCAGCGACTCGTACTGCTGCTTCATGGGCTGCGCCAGCATTTCCTGGTAGGTGAGCGTAAAAGGGCTGTCAACCTGTCCATTTACCATTAAGCTCCAGGAATTGCCATTGACTGTTGGATCGGCGTAAAGATTTTTGGAGACGACATAGAACTGGTCGTTTGAAGTGATTGCAGGTGACAGGAACTGCGCCGGGTGAAGCTCTCCGTAGTTTGGTTGCGGCGGAGGCACGATTTTACTCTTATAATGTGCAACTAGCTGACCCACCGCTACCTTTGATGTACTGATCCCCGATGTAATGAACTTTATGACCCCCACACCCGCTAAGACGATGGCTGCCGCCACGGCAACGTTCTTTAATAAGGCACGGCGCGATAATGCTCCGTATGACTCTTCATCCGCATCCAGAGCAATAGCCTTCTCCCCCGTCACATCGCGAGCTGCTATTTGCCTGGCGATCAAACGTTGGAGCAGCACGAACAGCAGGCCAAAGACCAGGCCAACTATGCCAAGGCTCAGCAAACCGGCAAGATATCCCGCACTGAGACTCGCACCAAAAATGCCTGCCCCGCTGAGCGGTAACAGGATCAATCCCGCAAAAAGCCAGAGCACCAGCGCGAGCAGCAGCCCATCATACCACTGCAAAAACCGGTTCTCTTGATTGATACGTCGATTATAAAGCGCCCCGCCGAGCGCAAATACGAGGCACTGGCCCACCAGGATGCCATAGAAGAAGATATGTTTTGCATCCGCGCCTATCGTTTGATGCAGAAAATTAAACAGGGGAGGCGGCATAAGAGCAGTCAGC
>Ga0137389_10002071_pt1 | contig 12073 bp, 7 predicted proteins | sample 15con2h14BmetaG_FD_104645 | JGI IMG/M metagenome (GOLD analysis project Ga0137389, IMG submission 104645) | Vadose zone soil microbial communities from Angelo Coast Range Reserve, California, USA - 15con2h1.4B metaG | ecosystem: Environmental > Terrestrial > Soil > Vadose zone > Saprolite...
AGGCAGCCCTAAAGGGCTGCCTTAATTTTTTGTGCACACCCGAGCAAGAGAAAAGGGCGGAGCGTGCGGCTTACCGCACTACTTTCTTCTCCAGGGTCATCGAACGGGTGCTGCGTGGCGGACGCTTCACTCCATCGCGCAATTGGCGAACGTCAATCTTGAGCTCATTGATGGTGCGGCTGAGGGTATTGCGGTGCATGCCCAGTTCGCGCGCCGCGCGGCACTGATTGCCTTTATTCTCCTGGAGCACAGTGAGGATGAACCGCTTCTTGAACTCGCGCACGCCCTCGGAGTAGAGGATGTTGCTCTTGTACATCTGCAGGATGAGTGCTTCCAATTGATCTTTCACGATGTCTCTCTCTTTTCTCGCAGCCTGGTTTTTACACATACCGCATTACTTCGGACGGGAGCTTGGACTACCCGTCAGGTTCTGCGGGGCGCGGTGAAGCAAATCCAAACCCTGGTAAAAACGGGCCCTCAATGGCGAAGGCGCGAGCCAGATGGCGGCCCGGCCCACGACCAGGAAGTACGGCGCCAGTTGGGAATTCTCCAGCAGCTTCGAAGTCGGCGTGAACGCCGTCATTCCCATCAGGACCACCGCCACCATCAGCCCGCCCTTCAGCAGCCCCAAGACTCCGCCGAGGAAACGGTCAAACCCGCTGAGCCCGGCCTCTTTCATCACCCAGCGCGCGACCCTGCCGGCGACCCCGAACAGGAGCACGATCGCGAAAAAGATGATCAGGAAGCCCAGAATGTCAGACAACCACTGCGACTTCAAAAACGTTGCCAGCCACTCCGCCAGGCGCACAAACTGCCACGCGGCGACGACGTAGGCAATGACCAAACCAGCCAGGCTCAAGGCTTCCGCGAAGAATCCTTGAATGGCCGCCGAAACCACATTCAAGGCGATCAAGCCAAGAATGATCCAGTCCGCCGGGCTCATGAAGCGCTCCCGCCGGGGGCAATCAAGTTATACATCCAGCTTGCGCCCCGTAAGCTGGAAGTAAGCTTCGAGATACTTTTCGCTGGTCCGCTGCGCCACTTCCGCGGGTAGAGCCGGAGCGGGCGGCTGCTTGTTCCAACGAATCTGCTCGAGGTAGTCGCGCACATACTGCTTGTCGTAGGACTCCTGCGACCGGCCAGGCACGTACTTGTCGGCGGGCCAGAAGCGGGATGAATCCGGCGTGAGCACCTCGTCAGCCAGGGTGACGCCCTTGGCCGTTCTCCCGAATTCAAACTTGGTGTCGGCAATGATAATGCCACGCTGGCGGGCGTAGGCGGCTGCTTTTTTGTAAATCTTCAGCGTGATGTCGCGCAGCTGCGTCGCCGCCTCTTCGCCGACAATCTTGCTCATCTGCTCGAAGGAAATGTTTTCATCGTGTCCGCTGACAGCTTTGGTAGCGGGTGTGAAGATAGGCTCGGGGAAGGCGTCGGACTCTTTCAGTCCCGCGGGCAGCTCGATGCCGCAGACTTTTCCCGTAGCTTTGTATTCCTTCCACGCGGAACCGGAGATGTAGCCGCGTACCACGCACTCGACCGGGAACATTTCGGCGCGCTGCACCAGCATGGAGCGTCCGGTCAACTGATCGGAGTATTTGCGGACGGATTCCGGGTAACGCTGAACGTCGGCGGTGATCACATGGTTGGGGACGATGTCGGCGAGAAAATCAAACCAGAACAGGGAAATCTGTGTGAGCACCCGCCCTTTGTTCGGGATGCCGGTTGCCAGGATGTAATCGAAGGCCGAAATGCGGTCGGTGGCGACGAAGAGGAGATGCTCGTCGTCTACATAGTAAACATCCCGGACTTTGCCGCTGGCGTGAAGCTTAAGGTCGGGGATGTCAGTCTGGAGAAGGACGGGATCGAGAAGTCTGGGGCTCATAATGAAATTTTACAGGCAAGGAGCGTGGCGTATTCTAGCCGTTCAGAAAATTTTGTCAACGGCTGTGATCGGAGGCCTGCCTAGGTGCGATATCCCACTGAGCCGAAAAATGTTGACACTGAGCTAGGTCGGTTGGAAGGCAGGCTGGGCAAGGCGTCCCGTTGCCTGCTGGTTGTGGAAAAGCTGAGGAAGGGAGTGGATAACCAGGACTTAATCTTGCCATTAGAATTCGGATGGCCAGCGGCGAGCCGCGTGGAAGACACGAAGTATTTCTACAATATTCTCGCGAACGCGATAAGGAACTATGTAGGATGTTCCGGGTACAATCAGTTCACGTGTGCCAGGAACCCTCCCCGGCCGGCCCAGAGCCGGATGCCGGCGCAGCTTCCCCACCGTCTTTGTGATCGCTGAAACAACCCGAGCGGCCGCTAACGGCTTGTCGCGCGCAATGTATTCGGCCTCGGCGTTCAGGTTGGCTAAAGCTGAGCGAAGCCACCTAACGCGCACGCCGCGTCCACTTGCTCAGAGTTTTGCGGACCTCCGTCTGGCTGGCAAATTCGCCATGGTCCGCTTCTGCGACGGCTTTCTTCGTCTCCTCAATTTGCCAATGGTTCAGCGCGACGTACTCGCGTATCGCTTCGGCTGCCACAAACGAGCGGCTGCGACTCGTCGCTTTCGAGAGCCTGTCGAGCTGCTGTTTGAGTTTGTTATCGAGACGCAGCGTGAGGACAGATGATTGCGCCACGGGAATTCCCCCCCTGTGTACATGTTACATCATCTGTATTCAGTTGTATGACGCGCGGAATAGACCTTAGTTTTACGACGCCCCGAAGCGCACCGAAACTAGCTTCGACACTCCGGGCTCCTGCATGGTCACGCCGTACAGCACGGGCGCGATGCTCATGGTCTTCTTGCTGTGCGTGATCAGCACGAACTGGGTTTGGATGCTCATCTCCTTGACCAGCTCGGTGAAGCGTCCGATGTTGGCCTCGTCGAGCGGAGCATCGACTTCGTCGAGAATGCAGAAGGGGCTGGGCGTGTACTGGAAGATTCCCACCAGCAGCGCAAGTGCCGTCAGCGCCTTTTCTCCGCCGGAGAGCAGCAGCACGCTCTGCAGGCGTTTGCCCGGAGGAGAAGCCACGACATCGATGCCGCTCTCGGCGCTATTTTCCTCATCGGTCAGCTTCATGAAAGCGTGGCCGCCGCCGAACAGCTTCTTGAAGGTGGCCTGGAAGTTCTCGTTGATCCTGGCGAAGGCTTCCTCAAATTTCTGGCGGGAGAGCAGGTCGATTTCCCGGATGGTTGCGGTCGTGTTTTCGATGGAGGCGATCAGGTCTTTGCGCTGCGTGTCGAGGAACGAGTGACGCTCGGCGGTTTCCTTGTACTCCTCGAGTGCCATCATGTTCACCGGCCCCATGGATTCGAGCTTGGCGCGCATCTCGCGATAGGTCTGATCCTCGTTGGCCAGATCGTCGCCAGTGACCGTGGCGAGGGTGGAGTCACTCATCAGGACATCGCGCTCGATTCCAAGTTCGTTTAGGCACGTTTCCGCCATGTATTGCGCGTCGGACTGGAGTTTGGCGGCTGCTGCGGAAAGTTCGCCGCGGCGGTCGCGGGCCTGGTCAAGGTGTTGCCGGCTGCTGCGCAACAGTTCGTCGATCTCAGCCAGCCGGGCGCGGATTTGCTCGGTTTCAAATTGCAGAAGGCCTTCGCGAGCCTGGGACGCATTGCGCTCCGATTCGAAGTCAGCGGCTTGTTCTTCAAGTTGCTGATTCTCCGTTTCGCGCTGCATCTTCTCAGCGGCGGCGGCGTCAATCTGGGAGGCCAGCGCGAGGACGCGGCTATCCATTTCGGCGAAGAGCGATTCGATTCTCTGCAGGACTGCGGCCGCGGAGCGGTGACGCTCCGCGAGTGTGGCGACGCGAGCGGCGTGCTGCGACGCGGTTTGCACCGCCTCTTCGCGCTTGCGCCGGAACTCTGTTAGAGCGTCCTGGGCAGCCGCGATTTGCTGCTCCAGCTGGGCGCGCGTTTCTTCGAGGGCAGCGATCTCGGATTGCCGCGCGGAAACGATGCTTTGCAATTCGGTGCGCTCGGCCGCCAGGCGCTGCAGTTCGAGCTGTGAAACGCCCAGCCGCTCGCTTACGCGAGCCATCTCCGAATCGAGCTGCTGCAGCATGTGGCCGGAGGTCATGGACTGATGCTCGGCTTCACGTTTCTCGCCGTCCAGGCGATCGAGCAGGGAAGTGAAGTCTTTGATCTCGCGTCCCAGGGTGAGGACGCGCATCTCTTCCTGTTGCAGGGCTCGTTCCAAGTCCTCCAGTTGGCGCATGACTTCGCGCAATTCGCGCTTCATTGAAAGCGGGCCTTCGGCACGCTGTTTGCCGCCGGTAACGGTGAGGTTGTGGAAGCATTCTCCGGAGTGCGATAGGAAAAACGCTTCGGGATTTTCCAGGGCGAGGCCGCGGGCGACATCGGAGCCGGGCACGATATAGCCGTCGCGCAGCTTGGGAAGAATGACTTCCAGCGACTTGCCAAAGCCGTCGAGGACGCGAATTGTGTTCTTCAGCGGGATGATCGACGCCGTGGGCGGTGCCGAGTGGGCGGCCTCGTCCAGCACAAACGAGAATTTCGCCTGCGCATCTTCCGGGTGTACCAGGAAAGTGGCGCGGCCATCGACGTCGGTTCGCAGCATGCGGAGGCCTTCATCGGCGGCGTCCCACGACTTGACCACGACATAATTCAGTTCATCGCGCAGGAAGTCTTCGACGACTCTCTCAAAGCGAGGCTCAACTTCAAGAAAGTCGGCGAGTACGCCAACCGGGGCGAGGCCGCCCTGCATGACTCCTGACTGGAACAGGCGGCGTACGGACTCAGTGGAATATCCATGCTCGGCGATCACGGCTTCGAGAGAACTTTTGCGGCCGAGTGCGGTGGCATACTCGGCGCGCAGAATATCCAGATGAGACTTGGCCTTGGTTTCCTCCAGACGCTTCGACTCGAGCAGCCGGCGTAGCTGGCTGATCTCCTCGGTGATGCCGCTGACGCGCTGAGTGACCGTCTCAAACTCAAGGGCAAGCTGGCCGCGCTGTCCGCCGAAGGCTTCGACCTGAACGCTGGCGCTAGTGATTTCGGCTTCGAGACGGCGCGCCTCGCGGTCCGTGCCTGCCATGCGCTCCTCGGCCTGTGACAGCTGATTTCGCAGGCGCGAGATCGACGAAACTGTATCGAAGATGGCGACGCGCGACTCTTCCTGCTGACGTTCGAGTTCGGCCAGATTGCTGGCGGCGGCTGTGGCCTCCTGCTGACACATGAACAGATCATTTTGCGCGGCGGCGAGATCACCGGCGGCGGATTCCAGAATCTGACGGTTAGAGTCGCGCTCGGCTTCGAGCGTCGTAAGGCGGTGACGCGCCTGCGCCAGTTCCGCTTCAGAGGAGGCGGCGCGCACCATTAACTCAGCGCAACGCTCTTCATTGTGGCGGCGGCGGGCGTGAGCACGATCAATTTCCATCGCAATCTGGCTGATCCGGTCGCGGTTCTCGCGCAACTCGGTTTCAATCGAGTAGCCGCGCTGGGTGCGTTCTCCGTGCTCGGCCTCGAGTTGCTGAACGGCCTCGGTGCGATGCTGCATCTCTTCAGCTAGTGAATTCAGCTGGGCGTCCAGGTCGGCGCTTTCCTGTTCCAGTGTGGCGAACTTGCTGGCCAGCACGATGCGCAGCTTGGCTCGCATCTCCTCGCGCAGGCGGGCGTAGCGTTCGGCCTTGGAAGCCTGGCGCTTCAACGAATTCATCTGGCGAGTGACTTCTTCGAAGATATCGTTGATGCGATTCAGATTCAGTTTCGCGTCTTCGAGTCGAGCTTCGGCCAGACGTTTCTTCGTCTTGAACTTGGTGATGCCGGCGGCTTCTTCGAGAATCGCGCGGCGGTCGGTGGGACGGCTGCTGAGGATCTGGCCGATGCGTCCCTGCTCGATCAGTGCATACGATTCCGGGCCGAGGCCGGTGCCCATGAACAGTTCCTGAATGTCGCGGAGGCGGCAAAGCTTGCCGTTGAGCAGATATTCGCTGTCTCCGGAGCGGAACAGGCGACGGGTTACCACGATCTCACCGGCGTGGAACTGCTGTTGGTTGAACTTGCGGCGGCGAATTTTTAGCACGACGTGCGGGGCGGCGGTACCCATGGAGGTCGCTGGCGCGGCGACGGTGTGAGCGGGCAAGGCGAAGACCGGCTCGTCGTCGGGGAAGGCTTGGGACAGAGTATCGACGCGGCCGCGAGGAACTTCGACCTCTTCAGTCTTTCCGGGTTGGGCGTCCTCGACGGCGCGTTCCGTCTCTGCGGCGGTGCGGGCGCGCATTGTCGCTTCGTCCCAGTCGTCGACAAAATCCCCGCCCTGTCGCGAAGAACGCGACAAGGACGGGGCACCCGCCTCATGAGAAGACTCGGGCATGTCGTCCTGGATATCGATTTCGGTTGGCTCGCCGGCGTCGGCGCCGCCGTAGACTTCGGGATCGATCAGGGTGAGCGACACTTCGGCCATACCTGTCGGCTTGCGGTCGCGCGTGCCGGCGAAGATTACGTCTTCCATGCGTGCGCCGCGCAGGGTCTTGGCGGACTGCTCGCCTAGCACCCAGGAAATGGCGTCGGCGATGTTCGATTTGCCGCAGCCATTGGGGCCGATGATAGCCGCGACGCCGTCCCCGTGGAACTTGAGTTCGGTGCGGTCACAGAACGACTTGAACCCGAGAATCTGAAGCCTCTTCAGTTTGAGCAACGCAAACTCCTTGAAAACCAGTGGCCAGTTGTCAGTGGCCAGTTGCCAGTTGGGATGACGCCGGGGGCGCGGTACGTCGCGACGTTACATCCGGCGAAAATGCATCCGGCGCACCTTACGGCATGGGTGGGCGCGTGTTTACCATTCGGATTCCTCGGTGACCGTTTGTGATGCATGCGTCGACCTTCCTCACCCCGGGCTGGGCAGGGCGGGCACAAATTTAAGCTACTGTAACGGTGAAATCGTGGCGGGGTCAAGCAATATAACACCATATATTGTATGGCCTTGCGCCGGACCGCGCTGGGTTGCACACACATTGCAGCATCTGACTGGTTTACGGGTGAGGGAAGGAAGAGGTGGGAGAACCGCGAGAGCTCTCAAATGCTACTGCGGGGGCATATACACTGCAAGGAGAAAAGCGCGCGGGCGAGGCGCCCGCGCCACATGGGTGCAGCCTCGCTTTGCTCGGCTGGACAGCCGAGGCGGCTGTCCCCACATGCGCAGTGCCGATCCTTACTTTCCTCCCAGCTTCTCGAAGAAGACGCAGATGGTTTCGATGCCGCGGTAGAAGTTGGGGATGTGGAACTTCTCGTTGGGGGCGTGGAGGTTGTCGTCGGGGAGGCCGAAGCCCATCATCACGCTGGGAATCTTCAGCACGTCCTGGAAATCGGTGACGATAGGGATCGAACCGCCGCTGCGGATGAAGACTGTGTCTTTCTTGAAAACGTCGTGCAGTGCTTCGGTGGCGGCTTTGATGTATTTGTTGTCGGTGCCTACTACGCAGGCGGGGCCTTTGCTCCAGACTTTAATTTTGGTCTCGATGCCCTTGGGCGTGAGCTTCTTCACGTAGGCCGTGTATTTCTTGAGGATCTCGTCGGGATCCTGGTTGGGCACCAGGCGCATGGACACCTTCGCAGCGGCTTTGGCGGGGATCACGGTCTTGGCTCCGGGCGCGGTGAAACCTCCGGGCATGCCGTGGACTTCGAGCGTGGGACGTGCCCAGGTGCGGTAGAGGACGGAATATCCGGGCTCGCCGGTGAGGACTTTGGATCCGACTTCGGTCTTGCGGTAGTGCTCTTCGTTGAAGGGGAGGCGCTTCCAGGCTTTCAGTTCGTCGTTGGTGGGTGCTTTGACTCCCTTGTAGAAGCCTGGGATCAGCACCTTGCCCTTCGAATCTTTCCGCTTGCTGATGATCTCGATCAGGGCGAAGAAGGGATTGGGCGCGGCGCCGCCGTACATGCCGGAGTGCAGGTCAGTCTTGGCACCGTAGGTTTCGATCTCGGTGTAGACCAGGCCGCGCAGGCCGACGCATAGCGTCGGGAGGTCGGGGGCGAACAGTTCGGTATCGCAGACCAGGGCGAAGTCGGCTTTCAGCCTGGCTTTCTGCTTGCGGATGTATTCTGCGATGGATTCGCCTCCGACTTCTTCTTCGCCTTCAAAGATAATCTTCACGTTGAGCGGGAGTTTGCCTCCGCCGGTCTTCATGAGCGCTTCCAGAGCCTTAATCTCCATCCAGAGTTGGCCTTTGTCGTCGACGGCGCCGCGAGCGTAAATGTTGTTGTTACGTTCGGTGGGCTCGAACGGCGGCGAATGCCATTCGTCGACGGGGTCGGGCGGCTGCACGTCGTAGTGGGCGTAGCAGAGGACCGTTGGCTTTCCGGCTGCGTGCAACCAGTCGGCGTAGATGAGGGGATGGCCCTTGGTCGGAATCACCTCAACGTTTTCCATGCCAATGCGGCGCAGTTCGTTGGCTACGAAGTCGGCGGCTTTTTGGACGTCGGACTTGTGCTCTTCGAGCGTGCTGACGCTGGGGATGCGGAGCAGATCTTTCAGTTCAGTCAGGAAACGCTGCTGATTACTGCGGGCAAACTGGACTGCGGAGGAAGCCATAGACTCATCCTTTCGTGTGGGAAGAAGGCGGTGGCGCTGGTTGGTGCAGCGAAACGAATCAGTATACCGCGAAGGAACCGAACCTTTCCTTCTGCGGAGGACGCGGAATGGAAGCTGATTCCCGTGAGCGCTAACTCAAGGGCCTCGGCCGTTCACGGAAAGTTTGTCACCTTCGGCGTCACGCGAGGATGCATCGCGGTCGCCTCGCCCGTGTCGTCGATTACATGGCTGATTGCGCCGTGATCGCCCAGAGCCACGGTAATCATGTCGTGGAAGCGTACCTCAGGCTTCTTCGGGGTCTCGATTGCCCGGGTGAGCACGACATTCGGATAAATGAAGACGCTGTAGACGCCCAGTCCCCACGCTTCATGACTCGTTACTCCATCCGCCACCTTGTACGAGGCCCAGCCATTCACTCCGGGCGCGCTGGTATAGCTGGCCTGGTTCGGAGGATCGTAGGGAATCTCGGACTGGTAAAAATAGGTCCTTCCGCCATTGCCCTTCCACAGAACCTGGAATTGCTGGTGATGTTCCACAAAGAGGCCATAGATTGTGACGTTGTTTCCATTCACCACCAACCCGTTCTCGCTGGTGTTCAGCTCCCAGCCCACACCGTCGCCGTGGTCCGCTCTCCAGATCCACGTATGGTCCACGAGTGTGTCGTTGCTGTTGATCCTCAAATTCACCTTGGCCCGACCCACTCCCGCGCCGCCCACGCGAAAGAAAACATCGTGCAGCGTGATCGGATCCTTCGCGTGGCGCGCCCGACTTCCCTCCGGCCCAACATCGAGCAGCACCGGAGACTCGCTCGGCCCCGCATCGAAGAGCAGCCCCGCAATCTCGATCCCGTCCGCATCGGCTGTGGTCATGGCCGCCGTGCCCTTCATCGGACGTAGCGTCGCAAACCCCAGCCCCAGCACCACTGTATGCGGCAGTGTCACGCGAATCGGAGCGGTTAGTTCATAGATCCCCGGCGTCAGAATCAGGTTCTTGCCCTGGGCAAGTTGCACGTTGATCGTCTCGGCCGTATCAACATCCGGGCGCGCGATATAAAACCGCGCAATTGGAATCGTCTCTCCCGCCGTTTCACCGCCGCGCCAAGTAATCCCGACACTGTCGCTGTGTAGACTCGGAACCCGCACGCTGAACTCGCCGGCAGCGTTCACCTGCAGGAACGGCTTCTCGCGCACCACCGGCGTACGCGCGACATTCGTGTACGGCGGCGAAGGCCATGCGCCTTCGGGCGTATGCACCACGCCGACAAATACCATGTTCCAGTTCGAACCCGTCCAGCTCTTCCAATCGCAGTTGCGCGAGATCCACTGTTGCTGGCTGCCGGAATCGACATTGCCGTCCACAAGCGAGTCCGACATCCAGCCGCCGCTCGCCCAGCCATGCTTCTGGTGCAGCACCATGTCGCCGCGCACGTGCATGCGCCGCAGCGATACCGCCTGCGAGACCGCCCACTGCATCGTGCCACCCGCCGGCACTACAGAGAACCCTGCCGCAGCTCTCCAGAAGGTCGTCGTCGCATTGTTGTGCTCATGATTCGCATCCGCGTGCACGTTGCCCGAAATCCGCGTGGCATCGGGCGACGCGCCCAACCCCATCACCTCCGTGTAGAAGCCCACCGGCACGTCCACCGAATAGTTTCCGGGCAGAAACAGCAGCGCATTCCGCTGTGATCCAAACTCGTTGTGCTCCTGGGTTGCATACACCGCGTCGATCTGCTTCTGGATCGCCTGCGGTGGCATCGACGGGTCGAAGATCAGCACATTGGGTCCGAACTCCGGCTTCGCGGCCTTCGCAGCAAGCGCGGGCAGAGCCGTTGCCAGCAGCCCCGCCGTGAAGCCCACCCGTCTAAGAAGCAGAAGCGCACGTCTACCGGACATAAGTCCCCACTGACTCCGAGCGTATGGCCGTTTGGAAGACCTTTTCATGAAGGGTCCGCCCTCTCGGAAAAACAACGATTGTGTAATGCGAAACAACAGCCTTGGCAGAACTCGCCAACGATAAGAGCAGGGCAGAACTGCGCCTGTCAACCCAGCCGCGGCCATGGCAGTTGCAGAAGGAGTGGATCGAAGCCCGTTCCCGGTTGTGAGGCTGGGAGCCGTTCCGCAGGCTCTGACGTAGCGAGCTACGTCTTTACGCAGGCTGCACGTGGATCGGGAATCTTGAGGGAGAGAATGCGCTCACGTCCAACGACGGGTTTGCGCCCGAGATGATCTCCGCCATAATCTGCGCCGTGATTGGGGCGAGCAGGATGCCGCCGCGGAAGTGTCCGGTGGCCACGTAGTAGCCGGGCGTGGAAGTTGCGCCGAGAATGGGCAACGCGTCCGGCGTGCCGGGGCGGAGTCCGGCCCAGTCCTCGAGGATTTTTGCGTTGTGTAGTTCGGGAACCAGGGCGAGGGCTGCGCGATGGAGACGCTGAATTGTGGCGGGGTCGATGCGCTTGTCGAAGCCGGCTTCTTCAACCGTCGCGCCGACCAGGATTCGCCCATCACTGCGCGGGATTAAGTAGACGTCCGGTGTGCGGATCACGTGTTGTAACAGGGTGCGCGACGGAGCGGCGAGGCAGAGCATCTGGCCCTTGACGGGGCGCGTCGGGAAGGCGTGAGGGGCGATCTGCCCTGACCACGCTCCGGCGCAGTTGACTACTTTGGGGGCATGGAAGCTCGTCTTCGTGGTCGTCACACCGCTGGCACGTCCATCCGACAAGTTGACGGCAGTGACGGGATCGCCGGAAGAAAAATCGATGCCCCTATGTTTGGCTGCCTTCAACGCGGCTGCGGTTATTCCGCGTGGGTCCACGCTGCGTTCTTTCAGAAAAAAGGCGGGGCGATTTGCGGCGGCTAGTGCCGGTTCGAACTCGGCTAATGGTGCGGGAACCAGATCCGACGACGCGAGTGTCGGATCATCTATATGCTCCGGAGGCGGGAAGATAATGGTGCCCTGATCGCGCAGATCGGCAGTTAGTCCGGACTCAATTTCGATCTCGTGGACGAACTCGGGATACATGCGCGCGCTGGCTGTGGCCAGAGGCTGCAGAAGGGCAGCGGTTTCGGTGGCGCTATCGACCAGCATGCCGCCGGCGGCGTGGGAGGCTTCCTGACCTGGCTGGCCACGCTCGACGACTAACACTGTTGCTCCTCGCTTTCGCAATTCGATCGAAAGGGAGAGGCCGATGATGCCGCCGCCGATGACAAGGACGTCCCAGGTCTTCACGTTCGCATTGTAAAAGACGCAGGGCGGCCAGCTCCTTGGGAGATGCCATCCGAGCGGCGAAGCCGCGAGCGGGACCTTACGTCGCCAAGCCGCGTCGATGCCGTTGGCGGGACTACCCGTGACGCCAGCTCCCCGGAAATGCTTGTTTGCGGCGTTGCCAAGCCATAGGCACCGTAAGGTCCCTCCGAGAACTATCGCTCTCGTCGGGATGACATCGCCAGGTAGTACGGGATCCCTTTCGACTTCGGTCAGGGTTGGATTTGCCGGATATCGCGAGGGCATCTTGCTCCCGCAGGCTGGGGGCG
>Ga0137389_10002074_pt1 | contig 12063 bp, 12 predicted proteins | sample 15con2h14BmetaG_FD_104645 | JGI IMG/M metagenome (GOLD analysis project Ga0137389, IMG submission 104645) | Vadose zone soil microbial communities from Angelo Coast Range Reserve, California, USA - 15con2h1.4B metaG | ecosystem: Environmental > Terrestrial > Soil > Vadose zone > Saprolite...
GCAGCGAAACCGCTCCAACGCGGGTCGATTGGCACATGTACCTCACGTCTCAACCTAGCCAACAGATAAAAGACGCAGTCATCGTGGAAGCGACACCTCGCGTGAGGGCGCTGGAGGTCGGCGGGAAAGTCGTTCACGGCAACTGGTCGATCGCCGACCTCAAACCTTTCGTCAACACCGCAACCGAAGTTCAAATTAGCGGCTGGCTGATGTTCGACCCAGATCACGTTAGCGCGGTGGGAAAACAACGCGCGACACCATGGGAAATCCATCCCATTACTCGGATTGAAATTCTCGAGGACGGGAAATGGGTTGACCTTGATACAGGCGCCACTGCCATTGCCGAGCGTCCCTGAGGCTTTCCCAACAGCATCACGCTTGCTGCCCTCACGACTCGCATCCGGAGTCGCCCTAAAAGCTGACCCGCCACAACGCACCCTTGCTCAGGTGACACTATGCCTTTTGGCTCAGAAGGATTGGAAGACGGTACCGGCCTTGCGCTCTCCGGTGGAGGATTCAGGGCAACGCTGTTTCATATTGGGGCTCTTTGGCGGTTGAATGAGCTCGGTTGGCTGGCGCGTCTGACCCGCATCTCCAGCGTCTCGGGAGGCTCGATTACCGCCGGAATGCTGGCCCTCAAATGGGACGCGCTCAAAACCGCGAACTGGGGCCAAGACACCTTCCTGAAAGAGGTTGTGGAACCCCTGAACTCCTTCTGCCGGCGAAATGTCGATGTCCCATCGATTGTCAAAGGACTTCTCGTTCCTTGGAGAAGCGTCTCAGACTATGTCTCGGCTCAATATTCGGATGGGCTTTACGGGAAGGCGACGCTCCAACAGTTACCGGATTCGCCGTGCTTCGTCTTCAATTCCACCAACCTGGCGACTGGAGTCGAGTTTCGATTCTCCAAGCCGTATGCGGGGGACTATCGGATTGGGCTCATCAAAAATCCCGAGTTTACGCTCGCCCAAGCCGTTACCGCCTCCAGCGCCTTCCCACCGGTCCTCTCGCCCGTCGTATTTAAGCCTGACCCGAAGTCCTTCGAGCGAGTCGATGGCGCAGACCTTTACGACGACGTCAGCTACCGCGAGCGCTTGACGCTCACCGACGGCGGTGTCTACGACAACATGGGACTTGAGACGGTATGGAAACGCCTCAAGACGCTCCTGGTCAGCGATGCGGGCGCTCCCTTCGACTATGGAGGGATGCAGGGCAGGGACTGGCCGAGACAGACGCTGCGAGTAATCAACGTCTTCAGTCACCAAGCCTGGAGCCTTCGGACCAGCCTGCTCGTGCGGATGTACCAAGGTGGTGAGCGCACGGGGGCCTACTGGGGAATTGGCACGCCCATCGCTCGCTACAATCTAGCGGGTGCGCTCAACGTCCCGCGGGATGTCACTCAGCGACTTGCGAAAATCCGAACCCGGCTCAACGCCTTCACGGAAGAGGAACAGTGCACGCTGATAAACTGGGGTTACGCCATCTGCGATGCCGCCTTCCGCCGGTGCTCGCCGGCCCCGAAAACCCCCCTTCCACAGTGGCCCTACCCAGACTATGCGCTCGACAAAGGCGTTTCCGCTGAAGTCAAAGTGAAGAGGACGCCCGACTTTATTCAACCTGAACCTCAGCCTAAGCAGACTGAAAGTCTCCCTTCCGCTCGAGCCTAATTGAATGCCTGCTTTCGACCGGGACATCTTCTTCATGGACCTTCAACAGAGGACGGGCCTTGCGCCAAAACCCGCCGCCAAGGATGGGCTAAACCTTCTCCTGGACGACTTCGACGGCGACGCCGGCTTCACCCAGATTCGAGACTTGGCTTACGTGCTCGCCACCATCCGCTGGGAGACCGGCCAAACGTTTCAACCGGTGAAGGAGAAGCGCGTCAGCCGGGACAAGAATCCCCGGCTCTGGGAAATCCAGAACCATTACTGGAGCAGCGGATTTTTCGGTCGCGGGTACGTCCAGATTACGTGGGAGAACAATTACCAAAAAGCGGGGGAGCGTCTCGCCGGGACAGCTTTCACGCTTGCCTCCGGCAAGTCGACTCTGCAGGCGGATACCCTGGTGAAGCAGCCGGAGCTCGTCCTGGAACCACCGATTGCGTATGCGATTGCCGCGCGCGGCATGCGCGAGGGCTGGTTCACGGGCAAGAAGCTCTCCGACTTCATCCAAGACGGGAAACCGCCGGATTACGTCAATGCCCGCAAAATCATCAACGGCCTGGATCAGACGCAGACACTCGCCGCCTACGCGACTGGTTTCGAGCTTGTCCTAAGAGCCGCAAACAGTCCGTAATGGGTCGAATTGTTGCGTTTGGGTAGTTGAAAGGAGGGCTTTGTGGAGACTGCGATCGCTTGGGGGCTCGCCGGATTGCCGTTTCTCATCTATCTAGGTTTCGCTGCCAGCTACTTCCTTGGCAGCCGGTCACGACGACGTGACCACGTGGTGCGCCTTATGGGTGTCCCACGGGTGCACACGTTCTATGTCAAAACGTCCCGGGTTAGCGCCACGTCCCCAGAAGAGGCAGCGGACCAGATGCTCCCGCGATCGAGGGAGCACGTCATGCCCTTGGTGCTGTGCGGCATCGTCACATTTCCAGTGTCCGTTGCTGCAGTCAGCGCGGCAAAGCTGCCGCTTGGGTTGCCGACAACCATCGCTGCAGTCGCAAGCGCAGTGCCGGTAGATGTGCTCGCGGGTTTCGCCGGCGCGTACCTCTGGGGTCTGTATGCCTGTATCGAACGGTTTCGGGTGGCGAACTGGACGCCGAGCTTCATTCATGGGCTCTGGGTGCGCATCCTGATTGGCGGCATGCTCGGGGGCTTGGTCGGAGTGCCCTTCAAGGCCGAGTACTCGCCGCTGCTGGCTTTTTCGCTCGGCGCATTTCCGTCGGACACGGTGCGCAAGTGGCTTCGGCGTCGCGCAGCGAAGGCCGTCGGCCTCGAAGAAGACGAAGTGGCGGCGGGACCCAAGTGGGCGGCGATTCAGGGCGTCACCACGGAGCTGCTCGACCGGCTCGAGGAAGCTGACGTGGAGTCGCCGACCGCGCTTGCCAACGCTGATCCAGTTCAACTCTTGTTGCGCACCAACATCCCGTGGCGCCACATCTTGGATTTGATCGATCAAGCCATCTTGGCCACCTACGTTGGCCCCAAGCTTGAAGCGGTGCGCATCATGGGCGTGCGCGGGGCGATCGAAATGGCACTGCTCGGGGAGAGGCTTAGGCTGCTTAAATCAGATGACCCAATCCGGCAGGACGCCGACCGGACGGTGGCGCGGATTGCCGCCATTTTAGGTGAGCCCGATAGTGGGACGACGACGCGTAACCTCATCCAGAACCTCGACGAGGACGCACAGGTAGAACTCATCTGGAATTTGTGGTTTGAGGAGCCAGCGAAGGGTGTTCTCGTCACACCAACGTTCGGTGTTCAGGAGACACCACCAGAGCAGGGAACTCGTGCCGCATCTTGAGGCGCGCGTTCAGCGAAGCGACGCTCGTACCCGCTAGAAGCCCTCACAGGCTCGGCGAGCTCAAATGGCTCAGGCCCGAACGACGGTTGGTCCTTAGCTACGCTGCGCTGTTCAGATGGAAGTCCAACGTTCTGAAATTGGACCTGGGAGTACTTGGTGACGCCTTCAATTGGAAAGACAAGCGCGAGGACCTGCGAAGACGTCAACAAGCCCAATCTGCCACCGTGCGACGCTACTGCCCCGTGGCGCTGCGCCTCCTGCCGAGGTTGGCGATGCTCATGGCACATGTCGGGTTGTAACATCTGCGTGACGTGCGCCATGGCCTATGCTTCGCCGAAATAGTCGGCCGGTGCCACCTCATTGAGGGACGCATCCCTCGCTGTTTCGAATGGTCTGTCCCTCTCGGCGATGCTGAAGCTGTCCCAGAACGGCGCCGGAAGGACTCATGCGCGGGCCTCATGCCGAAGGCAATCACCCACGCCCCCGAGAAATTGTGATCCGAAATGACCGCCCTTCTCGTTTCTGCCCACTGGGAGCGGCGAGCTAGCGTAGCTACAGATACGAATAAACAAATGCCAGTATCAGCTTTGGCCAACCGGACGCGAACGAGCGGATGTATCTTGGGGCCTGACTAAAAGGAAAAAATCAGGCTAGACCCGACGAGCTTCTCGTGCGTTGAATGTGTCGTGAGAAGAATTCTCAGGAAATAAAATTGGGGGTTGACGGGTCTATACTCAAGGTGATTGAAGGAAAGCAGGTTTTGCTGGAATTACGCTGTTCGCTGGCAGTTCAAGCTAAGTGGGATGGCTGCGATGAAAGCACCCTCCACCGGAAATGCAGCCGGCGGGACACTCCCCGCAAAGGCTGAGCTGAATGGGCAAGCAGCGAGCGAGCAGATTTTGCACTACGAGGTCCGGGGCAAGCTCGGTGAGGGCGGGATGGGGGTCGTCTACAAGGCGGTCGATCGAAAACTGAACCGACTGGTAGCGCTTAAGTTTCTGCCGCCGCATATGGACCGTTCGGACGTCGACCTCGAGCGGTTTCTCCAGGAAGCGAGCGCGCTTTCCGCGCTCAATCATCCTCACATCGCGACCATCTACACGTTAGAAGCCGACGGCGAGCGGCAGTTCCTCGTTCTGGAGTACCTTCCGGGCGGAACCCTTAAAGCGAAGCTTCAACAGGCCCGTAACTCGGGTAGCTCACTCTCGACCGAGGACATCCTTAAATATGCGCAGCAAACCGCGGAGGGGCTCGCGCATGCCCACGCGCGAGGAATCATTCATCGCGATGTGAAAACGAGCAATTTGATGCTCACCGAGGAAGGTGACGTGAAGGTCACCGACTTTGGAGTCGCCAAACTGACTGGCTCTTCGCTGAGAACACTTCCCGGAAGCTTGATGGGAACCATCGCGTACATGTCGCCCGAACAAGTCCTTGGCATGGAGGTGGATGCGAGATCAGACGCATTTTCGTTCGGGGTCGCTCTGTTCGAGCTGATCAGCGGCCGGCTTCCTTTTGAAGCCCCCAACGATGCCGCGTTGCTGACGAAAATAGCAAACGCGCGCGTCCCCCAGTTGAGGGAGTTTCGGCCGGACGTCCCGCCCGAGTTAGAGAGGATTGTCGGAAGGACACTGAAAAAGCGCCGCGAAGAGCGTTACGCGGCGATGGGTGAGGTGCTCGCGGACATTCGAGCGCTCCGAGAGGGCCGTCCCACTCAGACACGTCTCGGTACGCGGAACCAGGTGCCCGCCGTGTCTAGTCTTCGAAAGCTAGGGGCCGGTCTCAAAGCACCAATTGGGAGCACTCCAAAGCGCAGGATTCGTATCGTGACCGTGTCTGCCCTGTTTGCAGCCATCCTCGTGGGGATGTTCCTATTCATCGATCAACAGCACATCGCATTCTTCTCGGAAACGTGGCAGCGGCTCTTCGGTCGTTACAACCTCCCAGTCGACAAACAGCTGGCGGTACTGCGCTTCCGTAACATCACTGGGGATCAGGCCATCCAGGCACTTTGCGACGGCCTGTCAGAGGTGATTCCGAACAAGCTCAGCCAGCTCGAGCAGTTCCAAGACTCCCTCAAGGTGGTGGCGCCCAGCGAAATCGTGGATCAAAATGTTACGAATGTGCGGGCGGCCCGAAACGCACTAGGTGCAACTCTAGCGCTAGAGGGAAGTGTACAGCTAATCCGCGATCGGGTGATCGTCGCCGTGGGTCTCCGCGATACAGCCAAACAAACGATTTTGGCCGCACGCAACGTCGAGGTGCCAGTCGAGAAGTTGTCAGAATTGGAGAGTCTGCTCGTTGAGAAGATTGCTGAGCTGCTGAACATGCAGCTGAAACCGGAGGCCCGTGTCGCCCTGTTGGCGGGACTACCCAAGGACCCAGGTGCCTACGAGTTCTACCTTGAAGGGCGAGGTTATCTGCAGCGCTACGATCTCGTTGAAAACCCGGACAAGGCGCTCGACCTTTTCCAGCGGGCTCTCGCTCGTGATCCGTCCTACGCGCTGGCGTATGCAGGAAAGGCGGAGGCCTACCTGCGAAAATATCACCGCACCAAGGAACCTGAGCTGGTTAATCTGGCGCGAGACAGTGGCCAACGCGCCCTTCAATTGAATAACGGTTTGGCATCGGTTCACTACGCCATGGGTTTGATTCACGTAACCGGTGGCGAATACGAGCGCGCCATTGAGGGCTTCAAGAACTCAATCAAGATTCAGCCCAACTCGGAAGCGTATCGCGAACTCGCGAAGGCCTATGATGCCTTAGATAAGACTGAGGAAGCTGAGGCAACTTATCAGGCAGCGATCCAAATGCACCCGACGTACTGGGCCGGGTATCGAGATTTCGCCGTCTTCTATCAGAACCATGGGAGGTTTCACGAAGCGCTGCGATATTATCAAATGGTACTTCAGCTGACGCCCGACAGTTACCTGGGACTCGGAAACATCGGTGGTCTTTATCTCCAGCTGAGGATGCCCTCGAAAGCAATTGAATATCTTCAGCGATCAATCTCAATCAAACCTACTTGGGTTGCCTATTACAACCTCGGTACCGCCGCCTATCATACGAAACGATATACAGATGCAATCCAGTTTTATAAAAAAGCGATCGAGCTGACGCCGACCGACGCGCGTGGGTGGGCAGCGCTCGCGGACGCGTACCGCTTCGTTCCCCAAAGTCCCGATCAGTTGCGTGACACCTACGCGCACGCCATCGAATTGACCAAGAAGGAATTGGCCGTGAACCCACGCGACGGAAAGAATAGGGCTCGAATTGCGAGTTGGCTGGTGTTCACCGACAAAACGGGAGCGCTGAAAGAGATTCGCGAGGCTCTACACTTGAATCCGCGTGATGGTTTCGTGCACTCCCGCGCTGCGCTGGTCTACCAGCAAAGTGGGATGCGCGAAGAGGCCTTGGCTGCCGTCAAGTCCGCCATCAAGCTTGGATACTCCGCCGAGGAGATTCAGAACTGGCCACCGCTGGAACAGTTAATGCAAGACCCGCGCTCCACAGCGTTTGTCGAAAAGGAGCCCGCAGAAAGTTTGCCTGTCCCAGCGATTAACAAATAGAGGAGAACACAAATGCCGATCACAATCACAGTAGACCCCCCCACTGGCAACATCACGGTTGATCCCTCAATCGCATATTTCCTTAAGGGAGCCGTAGTCCAATGGCAACTGACAAATAGTCCCACCAGCTTGACGGTCTCCTTCAAGGCCGGAACGCCATTCAACGCTCAGCAGCTTCGCGGATCGACGGGTTCAGTGGAAAGTGGGATCCTAATGGACGCTGCCACAGGTGTATATCACTATGCTGTCTCCGCGCTGGTAGGCGACAAGATCTACGCCATTCCAGGGTGTCCGGAGATTGTGGTTGGGTAGCTATAATTGAGCGCAGGACGCTTTCCTGCGAGTGTTGAACAGCTGCAGAATCCTGGATTCGTTTGGGACAGGAGTTTCTTATGGCATCTCCCGGAGCAACGTTGTCCAGGCGCGCCGAGGGAGCTCTTGTGCCTAGGCGAGTCGTCCCGCACCTGTTTTTAGTCTGCGAATCGGACTGCCCGTTGTCTCCGTCGGTGCGTTTTTCACTCGAGGGAGTCGATTCGGTTGAAATCGGGCGAACCGGTCAGCTGGTCGTGGGGCGCGATAACCCAAACGGGCAGCGGCTGATCATCGGGCTTCCCGACGCCTGGGTATCCACCTCTCATGCCATATTGCGCCGCACCCCGACCGGATGGGTGATTGAAGATGAGAAATCGAAAAACGGCACCCTCATTAATGGGCGCCTAGAGAAGCATCGCCCGCTGGCCGACGGCGATCTGATCGAGGTCGGCCACAGCTTTTTTTTCTTCCGAGAGGGGTTGGCAGCCTCCGTGGGTGACCCACCGCTGTTGCGCAGCAGCGAAGTAGGGGAGGTTGCGCTCGGAATGGCGACCCTAGTGCCCTCGTTCGCCGCGGAGCTGAAAAAGCTGGAGGCGATTGCGGCTTCGCCAGTTTCGGTTGTGCTCCAGGGAGAAACTGGTGTGGGCAAGGAGGTGGTTGCCCTCGCCATGCACCGACTGTCGGGTCGCCTGGGCCCATTTTTGCCCGTCAACTGCGGAGGATTGCCCGAAACGTTAATTGAGTCGGAGCTCTTCGGCTCACGTAAAGGCGCATTTTCCGGTGCCGACAAGGATCGCCCTGGGTTGGTGCGCAGCGCGGATGGCGGGACTCTCTTCCTGGATGAGATCGGCGAGTTGTCACCTTCGGCGCAGGTCGCACTTTTGCGCGTCCTAAATGACGGAGAAATCCTGCCAATTGGAGCGACTAAGCCGATCCGAGTGGACGTACGGGTGGTGGCGGCGACCAATCGCGACCTCGAGAATCTGGTGTCGCGTGGGCAATTCAGAGCGGACTTGTTGGCCCGCATTTCAGGATTCGTTGCCTGGCTTCCGCCGGTACGCCATCGCCGAGAGGACCTAGGCATCCTAATTGGAGCCCTCCTTAAGCGGCAGCTTGCGGACCGAGCCGGAGAAGTCTCTTTCAGCTGCGACGCCATGCGAGCGTTGCTGCTCTATAATTGGCCCTTGAACGTTCGCGAGCTTGAGAAGTGGCTCGCTGCTTCCGTTGTTTTATCGGGCGGGAAGCGCATTGAGCTCCACCATCTCCCGGTCCGGGTGAACACAGGACAAGAGGTACGCGGAACCAGCCCCAGTAGGCCGCCGTTCGAGCCGTCCGCGCAAGCCTCTGAGCACCGAAGCGGGCTGCGTAAGAGAGAGGAGCTTGTCGGTCTGCTTCGAACGCACAAGGGCAACGTCAGCGCGGTCGCACGCGCTCTTGGAAAAGCTCGCCCACAGGTCCAGCGGTGGCTGAAGCGGTATCAGATCGATCGCAACAACAACGGAAAGTAACGGCACGACGATAAGCTTGGGCCGCCAGGTGCAACAGGTGCAACTGTAGCGCTACAGTTGCAGGTGTTGCAGTTGGGAGTGGCCAATGGCCTAAGGACGACCGGTACCCGCCGTAGTCCTTTCGTCATTCCCCAGAAGCCCGTGAAGCACTCCAGTTGCCGGGTTGCAGTTCAAGCACGTCCCTGGTGGAGGCCTTCTCCATCGCACGCCAGTCTTTTTGGCACTTGCAGCAACCTCGCGAGCTGAAGTCCTAAAGCTCGGCTTTGGCGTGGCGATTGCTTTTGAGGTTTCAGACACGGATCCATGAATGGCGTCCCGCGATGAGAAGGCAAGTAGTTTATGAGTGACGTTCTGCCCTATCTTGGCTCATGGGAGGAATTACGAAGGTATGTGATTAACGAGACACTTCATGGGGACAAACATGGGAATCCGCCAAGGGCCTTTGCTTATGCCCTTTCGGATCCGATGCCGATGGTCGGCAGATTTGCTTCCCTGGGAGCACTGAAGCAACTCACCATTGCAAGCGAGAACCGACAATTCGCCGAGGGCGTCCAGGCGCGAATTTCACGTGTTATAGACGACTACTGCACCTGTCCACATCCATATGGCCCCTGGCCTCCGCCGCCGAGTGTGATCGCTTTTGAATTGGCAACCATGGCGAACGCTTTGCACGAAAGTCGCTTGCGCACAGGAATTCTTGAGGTTGCGAGCCAACTCTTCCAGAAGAACCTCGAGACCGTGAAGGCCAAGACTCGTTGAACACAGAATGAGGCAACGTGCTCGACCACTTGGCTGATCATCCACGTCGGCGTACAAAGCAATTCCGGGAAACCGCCGGATTACGTCAATGCCCGCAAAATCATCAATGGCCTGGATCAGGCGCAGACCATTGCCACCTACGCGAGTGCTTTCGAGCTTGTCCTAAGGGGGGCCGCAAGGAGTCCGTAATGGCTGTCAAAGTAGTCTTGAAACCGAAAGCGACTCTTGCACCGTTGGGCTCCACAAGGAGGAGGAAAACAAAGAAACTCGGGGTGGGTTCGTTCTATCAGCACACGGCGCGTTCGCCGGGTTCGTAGGCTTAGACGGTGAATTGTAACCAAGTCCCTCCGCCGACGCCTGTCGGTGCCGTCGGAGAACGTTCAGGGATCTGGCGGGAGGTAGCTCATGGTGCACACTCGTAAGGTCGCCTTAATCCTGGCCTGCTTTATTACCGGAGCACTGGGGCTAGCCTCCTGCCCCATAAAATCTCCATCTACTTCGATACCGCCCCCACCGCCACCTCCTCCAGCTCCCACCGTTACTCTGTCGGCGGAGCCGAGCATCGTCGAAAAAGGCAAATCCGTAACTCTGACCTGGTCATCAGAGAATGCCGCGGAGCTGCAGCTGCAACCGGGCGTCGGCAGAGTCGAAGCGAAGGGCTCGACTATGGTCACGCCGATGGACTCGATTACGTACACGCTCACCGCAAACGGTCCGGGGGGCGAACAGAACGCAACAGCTCGCATTACGATCACGCGCCCGTCAACATCTAGGGGGCCGGCATCTGAACTCGAGCCTCCGAAGAAGGGAAAAAAGCTTGCCAAGAAGAATGGCTCGAGCCCGGCGAAAAATGAAGCCTTTCCCCAGTTCCCTTGGCCCCCACCCCAATGGACTTCGCGTTACCCCGTCCCCGATGCTCTCGTTATGAGGACAAATGGTCGACAATCGACGCTCGGCGAGGCTTTTGACCGAATTAAGCAAGCGTTGGACCAAGCACGGATCGCAGAGTGGTCCGTCTACGCTATCGACAGTGATGGTTTCGCCGTGGTTGGTCGCCTTGAGAGAATTCAGGATGACGGTCAGCCGGAGGTGGAGCGTTGGTCCGCTGGCCGCACCAGATGCAAAAGATTCACGCTGAAGTGCTATTTTGAGGCTCTCTTCAAAGCGAGCCCAGGCCGTTATCGAGTGATTGTCCTGGCTGTAACGCCTCGTCCAATCGTGGCGGGGCCGGCTCCACCCACCACGGAAACGATGACGAAGTTGCTCAAAGGAGGTGCGGGCAATCTCCCCCATGAGATGCGGGGACAGGTTGTGCCATCCTCAAAATGCGAAGCCCTAATCTATGAATTTTACCGGCGTAGTGCCGAGGATACTCCCGCCTTAGTTGAATTGAGTTCCCTCGAGCCGAAGCAACATCTCGTCGGCGCCGGGCTCTGGCAGAAGGGAGACTTACAGCAATGAGCGAGAGGGTTACCATTTCCACATGCCAACGGCGCTTGGCCGTTGCTTGGCTCATGGGTGGGGGTCTGCTCTTCCTTGTCGTCGTAGCCCAGACGATGGCCGGCTACTACGGGGATAGGGCCAAAAGTGCTTGGTCGTGGCTTCTGCCGACGATCATGCCCACTTTGTCTCTGATCGTCGGTGCCGTCGTCACCCAGAAGCCGGAGTCTACCGCGACGGTCGACCGATTGGCGTACCGCATCAGCCTAGGACTCTCGCTCTGCTATTTGCTCTTGGCCTTGGCCACTATCGCGGCTCAGCCCTTCTCCGGGATGGGCGCGTTGGACTTCATGAGCACTTCAAACCTGTGGCTCGGGCCGCTTCAGGGTCTGCTGGGAATTTCCTTGGGTGTGTTTTTCGGCTCGCGACAATCGTGAACTTCCGACCGACGTCGCGTTTATGAGCCAGCGCGCTGGAACGACCAGCCTTTTGAGACGACCTATTGGTTTCGGGTGACCTTCAGGTGACAGTGCGCCGGGGGCGGGGGTGAGGTTCGGACCGCACTCCTACTTCCACTGAGCGCGAGGAGGCTTTGTTGTGACTCATCTGGAAATTTGTGGTTTGAAGAGCTCAGGGGTGGGCATCCATGCAGCAATTTGAAAAGAGCGTCTTCGGTCCATTATGTCTTTCACTGCTTCTGCTTCATTCAGCGGCGTCTGCCCAAATCAGTTTCACTACCAGCTCGATTGCCCGTCCCGGTGAACCTGCCCCCGTACCGGCGCAATTGGTTCAGGTCTCCTCGCCGTCGGTGAATGACAGCGGACAGATGGCCTATTTGGGCGATGGTGCGGTACTGCTTCAGTCGCAAGGCGCGACCCGGACTATCGCTGCCGTTGGCGATCCCGCACCCGGTGGAGGAATGTTCATCGGCACCAGGATGCCCTCTATCAACGCACAAGGACAGGTGGCATTCGTCGGCACGGTTGCGAGGCCGGGCCGTTCGGGGA
>Ga0137389_10002077_pt1 | contig 12053 bp, 13 predicted proteins | sample 15con2h14BmetaG_FD_104645 | JGI IMG/M metagenome (GOLD analysis project Ga0137389, IMG submission 104645) | Vadose zone soil microbial communities from Angelo Coast Range Reserve, California, USA - 15con2h1.4B metaG | ecosystem: Environmental > Terrestrial > Soil > Vadose zone > Saprolite...
ACCAGGAAAGTGAGGAATGACGGGGCGACGATCAGCTGATAGTGCTCGGGCGGACTCGCACCGGCTGGATCGCACACGGTCCCATCGGGCGGTTGCGGACCTGGCTCTACTAGGCAGTGCCACTGATAAGCGGACGTCCCCGCCAGCGTGCCACCGGCCGTGAAGTCAACCGCGACCAGCAAGTCTCCTTCGGTGCGGTGCCCAGTGAAGGTGCCGGCGCAGGGGGCAGTGACCCCAACATTGCTCTGGAGGAATTCGAAGTCCATGTGACTGTCGCCATTGTTGACGAGCCGCTCGGCCGCGAAGAAGACCTCCGGGTGTCCGGTGCCGGCTCTGGTGTGGCTGACCGCGTAGACGTTGCTCAGATCGTCCTTGGCGGGGACGGCGCCGGAGCTCGTCCCGATCGTGGTGAATGCATCGCCGTTCTTCGCGCCGCCGGCGATGATCGTCGGGTCGCCCGCACCGCAGGCGGTCGTATCGCCCGCGAGCGGGTCGACGACGAAGACCGCTGAGATGATGCTGGCGTCGGCCGCTGCCGCGGGTGTCAGGCTTGGCGCGATCGGCGGACTGGAGCCGCCGGCCGGCCGGCCGCAGTTGAACAGTCCGCCTGGACCGCTCAGGTTCACGGCGCCGGCGGCGCACACATATGTGGGAGCAGCGCCGCCCGAGTTGGCCCAGTCGTAGGTGGCACCGCTCGCGGGGTTGAACCGGATGCCCCCGTCGAGCGCGAGCCAGCCGGACGGTGCCGCACTCACCACCGCCGACGCGAGGACGCCCACGAGCAGCGCGGCCGCGACCGCACCAATCCGCAAGGCCCATCGTCTACGTCGCATTCGTCCTTCTGCCAACCGCGTAGAGGCAGATTACTTGTGGGGACCCGGTCGTGGGATCAGATGGGCCCCTGCAAATGGCGGAGGCGGAGGTGCGTGGCGGAGAGGAGAGATTTGTCCCCAGTCAACTCGCAGGACTATCTCCTCATCCCCTGAACCAAGAAAATGGTGCTATGGAGTCGAAACCTGACCGCGGTGGGCGAACTCCTCTGCATTACGCCGCGCTGGACAACGACGTGCGAAAGGTCGATGCCTTGCTGGACGGTGGGGCAGACCCGAATGCTGCGGATCGGCAAGGATTTACCGCACTGCACTTTGCGGCCCAGCAGTGGTCAGTCCAAGCCGCCCAGATCCTTCTTGATCGAGGGGCCGCGGTTGACCCTGTAAACGGCTATGGCAACACTCCGCTCTGGACGGCGGTCTTCAACTCAAACGGGCGTGGCACTCTCATCGAGTTGCTTCGCAGTCGCGGTGCGGACCCGCTGAGAGCCAACAAGGCCGGGCAAACGCCGTTGGGCCTGGCCCGGTCGATCGGCAAGTTGGACGTCTCCACGTACTTCGGCGACCTTCCTTGACCGGACGGGAGTGCGAAATGGATGTGGCGGAGAGGGAGGGAGAGACAACCACGGCGCAGGCGCTCCCGCAAGCTGAGGGTGCGGCTCAGTCAGGCGATCAGTACGTGAGCGAAGTCAGGGAAGGTTGTTCAGGTAGGTCACGAACTCCTGGACGGACAGCCGCTTTGCGTTTCTCTCGTGGACCGACCCCCTCGCCCACCGAACAGTTGCCTGTCCGATCCAAAGCTTCCCGAGATTGGTGCCGTCCTCATCACGAATCCGAATCAACATTCCGTTGTTGCCCAACGTGATCGGCGGGTGTTCCTCAATCGTCACTTTCATGACAACGTCTCCTCTGCAGCGGCTGCGGTGACTGTCGGCACGGCCCACTTCCAGCGCCCCTTGACTTTGGTGAGCATTTCAGCCAGATCCTTGTCCGTCTCCTTCGAGGGATATACGAGCAAGTCGATTAGGCTCCCCAGCACCGAGCCAGCGTGCAACAAACGAATCGTGTCGCCGGTCGTTGTTTCCGCAAAGCTGGGGTAGCAACGAATCCCTTGTTCGAGCAGCGCGCGCTCCAGATCGGCCGCGAGCTGGCTCTTAATTCGGGTCGTGTCTTCTCCAGACACATCGCGGAGATCCTGCGTGATCTCCATCCGCTCCACGGTCAAGAAAGCCTTGCCGTTCAGACGCTCCCGCAAGTTCCGAGCTACTAGCGCTAAGTGATGACGAGTCGGCATATGTCCTTATCTCCTGGTTTATTGAGCTATTATCTTGTTGCTCTACTTATAGTTTAACATACTGCGGCGCACCTGTCAAGTCCAGCAGACCATCGGCTCGTGCACTTCGGACCGACACGATCTCATGAGACCCGCGCTTCCAGACCCCGCCCAAACCCGCTCAGCAGGATCATTCGGTCCGATCGTGTCCGCCCTGAAGGCCGGCCCCACCCGAAGATCCAGTCGCCTCTAGCAGGAGATGCTTCAACTCCGCGATTTCGGTGCGAAGGGAAGCCAACTCGGTTGCGACCGAGGCCTCGCGCCGCTCGGTCCGAAGCCAGCGTGCTGTTAGCTGGGCCGAGATGAACCCGAGCAGGCCGAGTCCAAAGAAGACCAAAGCCCCGGCGAGAACCTTTCCTTCGGGAGTTACCGGCCGCAGATCTCCGTAGCCAACAGTCGTCACCGTGATGAACGCCATGTAGAGGGCATCGCCGAAGCTGTGAATGGCCGGGTTGTGGCCTCTCTCTACGATCCAGAGTCCATCGGCCGCGCCGAGCCATAGGAGTAGGGAAGTCGGCCACACGATCCAGGTCAGCGACGACGACTCTCCCGATACCTCCGCCCTTACGTAGGCGATATCGCGGATCTCATGTGCAAGCCGAAGGAGACCCAGCAGCCGCAGCAAGCGCAAGAGTCGAAGCGGTCCGATGAACGGCAGACAGGTAATGAGGTCGATCCAGTGTTCCCTCAGATACGCAAATCGAGATCTGGAGTCCCAGCACCGCGAGGCGAACTCGACTAGAAAGATGACCGCAAGAATGGCGACGACTATGGTCACCAATTCGCTACCTCCCTCGTCGACGACTAAGGACAGAGCCACGTAGACTAGACTGAGTGCCGCCATTACAACTTCCCATGGCAGCCGATGACTGCTAACGAAGGCGGTTAGCTCACCACGCCTCATAGGGACACGCTGTGCAGTCGATGCGACATCGTTATGAGTTCAGCCTTAGAAGCCTCGGGAGTTCTGCCTGCGCAAGAGGTAGCCCCTTTCAGTACATAGCTCGGACCAAGACTCGGCATCGACTCGCTTGAAGTTCTGACCGCGCACGCGGCAAATTGTCTTCCAGCAGTGGTCTTCGACGAGGGCTTCTGCGGGGACGGCAACGACGTTGATATTGCTAAGAATCTGAGACTCGGCTACAGAGCAGTAGCAGCCAGTCGAACGAGCACCCTTTGTCAACGGCACGGTCGCCTCCTCGCGGTGACCATCGGCGTGGCTTGCCGCTGTACGCGAATCTGTTGACTCGCTACGAGTTCGGGATCCACCGAGTGCCATCCCATCGCCAGACCCCGTCCGGCGAGACATGAGGGTCAGGAGGGTTCGGCTGGTTCCGTGAAACTTCGTTCTCAGGCTGAACGTTGGGATCCAGTGCCGTCGACCCAGCAGCCGCAAGCTCAGGTGTCTGGGTTGACGCAATTGGGATGGGAGACTCGGCTGCGGGTAGTGGATTAGGTTGTGTAGCCGCTTGGTCGCCTTCGGCCGTGGACGATGCGGTCGGGATGCCTCCCGCAAGCGGTTGGGCTGCAAGCGACGACACCGACTCCCTTAGCTCGGCCGGGTACCAGTCTGGATATGGATTCGGTTCCGAGAGCTTGAACGTTCCGGTTTGCATCGCGACCTTCGAGTCAGACACTCCCGGCATGGCCGGGTTAACTGCATAGAGGCGCTCGAGGTCGGCAATGGCACGACGCCGGTCACCGGATAGGTAACGAACTGTCGCGCGAAGATAAAGACAACCCTGGAGAGCGGCGTCAAGATTGCGCTTCTGTAACGGCGCTAAATCAATGAAGGCTGCTGCCTGCCCCAAGTCGCCCTGCAGTAGATACGCCGTGGCGAGTTGGCCAAGCAACGCGGCCTGCACGACGTCATCCGCTGGGTTCACAGAGCGCAGGTGCTCGAGGCGAGGCATCGCCTCGTCGGGGCGGTTGGCTGCGAGGAGACAAGTCACATAGCGCCGTTCAGACTCCCAATCCGACTGGACGTGAAGAATGCCTGCATAGGCTTCGGCCGCGTCCTGCCAACACTGGTGGTCATAGAACCAGCTCGCGCAAGCACGTAGGGTTTTGGGCCCCTGCGGATCCACTTCGATCGCCTGGTTGAGCAGATGAACGGCGGCCGGCGGAGGTGCAGCGAGGGCTTGTTTGACGATCCGACCCGCGATCGAATCTGGTTGGCGCCGCCGATACCAAATCCAAACGCCGATTCCAATTGCGACCGGAATGAGGATCAGTCCGTACGTAACGATCGCAAGGACGAGCAGGACGATCACTCCGATTGCGTACAGACATCCCTTGTAGCTCGTTGTTGTCGCGGGGCCCGAGTACGAGGGGTGCAACGGCGCGGCGCTGCGCCGGACCCTCCGGTGGCCACTCGCAGTCTTCGTGTAGTAGATGCCCGTGCCGGGCACTCCGACCGTGGCTCGGAGCCCACGCCGACCACCAACCGTGATGCCCGCGCCACGAGGCCCGATGCGCAGGCTTGGACCCGAACGCGAAAGGTTCAGCCTGAGACCGGGCGCAAGCTTCTTGCGGCGAAATAGTCGGAACCCGCTCACGCGGGGACCGCCGTGATGTCAAGCAATCGCAACCTGTCTTGTGGTTCAGCCAGATTTGCTTCCGCCCAGCTTCGGACCTCATCCTCTTGACTGAAGAGAATCACCTGGACCTCTCGACTCATCTCGTGAAGTAGGTCCAGGATGGCTGCCGTTCGGTTCGCATCACTTTGCACGGTCACCTCATCGAGCAGCAGAGGAGAGATCTCGCCTTTCTTGGTCAGTCGTTGCGCGAGAGCCATCCGGAGCAGAAGGTACACCTGCTCACGCGTGCCGTCGGAGACGAGGCCAGCATCGCGCCATTTGCCGGCCTCGCACCGAATCTTGACGGCAAGTGTCTGAGGATCAACGATCGCCTGCTCATATCGCGCGGAAGTGATGCGCGGAAGCCACGCGTTGAGCGTGTTTGCCAGTATCGGAGCGATATCCCGGTGCACCTGCTCCTGCGCAGCTTCGAGGTACTGCCTGGTCACCGTGAGCGTCTGGTCCAATTCGCGAATGTGCCCGAGTGTTTCCTCGGCGGCAGCTACCTCTTCCTCGGCCGCTGGCACATCGTGAATACGAGCCTTTAGCTCTTCTATCTCTCCGCGGGATCTCTGAGCGGCGTCAGACGCCTCGCGTTCAGCACCCTGCAACTCGCGTAGGCGGCGCTCCGGATTCGGGCCGAGCTCAACGGCCGAGATCTCAGATTGCGATATGCCATTCGCCAGGTGATCGGCGTCACCTTTCAGGCGGCCGGTCACCGCATTCAAATCGTCGAGTGTCCCTGCTCCAAGGATGCGCTTCAGCTCAGCTCGCTCCCCTGTCTCATGGGTTGCTGCCTGTATCTGCCCTTCTCTGTGCTTTAGCCAGTTGCGGATCGCGTCGAGAGCTTGCCCAGCGGTTCCGCCGGCAAGACCACACGCAGCAGCTGCCGCGTGAAGTTCAGCCTCTGCTGCCCGGCGCTGATTAGCAGCCGATTCTGCGCTAGCTTCGAGCTGTTGCCTCTGCTCAAGCTGCTTCTGGACATCGATGCGCCGCTTCGCCATCGCCGATTGTCGAGATCGGCCTTCGCACTCGGCAACGTATCGGTTCAAGGCTTCCTGGAGATCGCCACGCACCGGCACCTGCCTAGCTTCAAGCGCCTGCTGCAGCGCCTGCGCGGCTGCGCGCCACTGATCGGCTATCTCGTCGCGTTCTTGGAGCCACCTCGAAACCAGAGCTCGCTGACGCTCCTCCTTCTCTATGCGATCACCGAGCGCCATCAGCTCCGTGGGATCGACGGGCAGGTGCCTCGCCTGTATGTCAGCTGCGACTGGACCGTGACGTGGCACGGCCCTGGCCTGTGAGCCCCTCGTTCGGCCTCGTAGCGCGATCACAACTCCAACCGCGCCCGCAACTGCGCCCGCGCCGGTTGTGAGGATGCCTGCAGGCTCGTAACCGCCGATTGCGAGGAGGCCTCCGCCGATCAACGCAAGTACCCCGGCTCCGGCTAGTCCCCACCCGATCCAAGTCGATCTGCGTGGCGCTGCGCCAACTGGCTGCTGTTGCTCGCGCTGCAACCGGAATGCGAGCTGGCGCAAGTCGTCGGCAGTCTGGCTAATGCCAAGATCCTGTGGTTGAGTTGGACGTTGCGTGTCATGCACAGAGAGAGCATGAGCAACGCCGTCCCACGCGGTTTTGGCATTGACAACCTCAGGGATTGGTTTCGGGTCACCCTCGGGTTCGAGAGGGAGTTGTGCCAGCTCCTGAGCGAGCTGGTCAACGTTCGGTCCCTGAAGCACAGCGGGCTGCGGTTGGTTCTCGAAGCCCTGCACCGCTGCAGCCGCCCGTTGCGCAAGCAAGTCGTCGCTGGATAGGTTTGCGACGGGCTTGTCTGAGTAACGATCCGAAAGCTCACGCGCTCGGTCGAGCGCCCTTTCTGCCTTGTTCGCACGATCCGCCGCGACCGCAGCCTCGAAGAGCCGGCGGGCTCGGGCTAGGGCCGCCGCCTGGTCTTCCTGCTCATCAGTGGCTTCACTGCGAGTCAGAAAGTCCGCATGCTCCCGACGGGCAAGCTGTAGCTGAATCTGCGCACCTTGCAATCGCTCGATGGATCGGCGGAGGGGCTTGGTGCTATTAACCATGTCACGGCCGACGCGTTCGCGTTGGAACTCTTCGAGCAGCTCAAGCGCCTTGGCGGCAGTGGCATCAACCCCTGCGGTTGACGCGGCCCTCTGCAGATGCTCCTGGAGAGCATCGGCGCTTTCCCGGATGGAGAGGATATCGGACTGCTTGATGCATCCCGTCGCGAGAAAGACATGTCGATCCATTCCAAGCCAAATCGACGCATCAGGCGAGCCTTCACCAATGATCTCCGTCGAGACGTTGCTGCCCACCACGAGATCGGTCGCCGTGCAGTCGGCTTTGTCATCCAGGTTCTGTCTGAGTTCGATGGTGCGGCCATCGCTGAGAGTCACGACTCCCACCACGAGCCACCCGTTGGCGTCCCAAGGGCGGTGACGGTCCGAGAATCTAGCCTCGTCCGTCGGCCGACCTCGCCTGCGGCGCATCCCGCAGAGCGCGGCGTACGTTGCCGCATGCCAGGTGCTCTTTCCAGACTCATTTGGTCCGTGAACGACTGTGAAGCCGGGCGCAAATTCCAGCTTCGAGTTCGTGAATGGCCCAAAGGCCACGATCCGCACCGAGTTGATCCGCACGTTAGCCGACCTCCAAGTCTTGTCTGTCGTCCAGCGCGCGGAGTCCGGTAACGAGCACTCGTTGCTTGAGCTGATCGGGCAGGTCTCCGTCGCTAACCCGCCGGATGAACTCTCCCCTCACTGTCTGCTCGGATCTGAGCCTTTCCAGGTCATAACCGACCCGAAGATCTCCGACTTTGCAAACGAGGGCGTCCAGGTGCCGACCGAGATCGCCGACGTTCTCGAGACGGACGTCGACATCTGGAAGGACCTCACCGCGAAGAGTCACGCGCACGATGCCGACTGCCCCAGCGAGAACGCCTGCGATTCGATCTCTGACGTCCTGGCTGCTGCTGCAGCCAGTCAGATCTACAGCCACGTCCTGGACCTGACTCTTCGCGATGACGTGTCGCTCTCGGCTAATCGAACCGTCGGGATTGATCGTTGCGACCACTGGGCCACGATTGCCTGTCTCGCCGAACGTCAGCGGTTCCGGATTGCCCGGATAGGTGAATGTCTCGGCGTCCTGTGGAGCGTGGTAGTGGCCGACAAATGCATGGACCAGGCCCGAGGCGGGAATCTCGGCCGACGCAAATGGAGCGTATGGGCTCTTTCCTTGTCCCTGAAGTATCAATGAGCTCTGCTCAGATCCGTGAAAGAGCGCGATGTTGACCCCACCTCGATCCACGTGAAAGCCGTTCAAGAAATCTTTGGTGGTCGTGGGTGTCTGGTTTGCGGTACCCCACAGCGTGAGACCGTCCGCCAAGGTGATCGGAGTGAGGTGGTCTGAGTCGAAGATCCTGACGTTGGGACTCCATTTCACAATCGAGTAGAGGCTCGTAGGGCCCAGCCAATCGTGATTACCTGGAGCGATGAAGATTGGCAAGGGATTAAGGCGCTCAAATGTCGTCCGCAAGAAGGCGGCGGTGTCCGGGGAGAATCGGTCCTGCTCGTATAGATCGCCGGCGCACAGCACGGCATCGACCTGCTTGTCAGCCGCCAGTCGGAGAATGCTGACTAGAGCGTCCCGGAGCGCCTGTCGTCTCTTCGCCCCAACCCGAGGGTCGGCCCAGGCGAACTGAGTATCCAGGTGCAGGTCAGCGAAGTGAACGAATCTCACGGGAGCCCCTCTCCAGCTGTCGCTTGTGTTGCCGGGAACTTTACAGCCTTGGCTCATGACTTAACGGCCGCTTAAGCAGGCTGTGGCCGGGATGGGCCGAATTGAACCAAGTCACCCTCAGGCATCGACCTCCTGGCGTCGTCGCTGGGCCGCTTCGGCCTCGATCAAAGACTTGGTCACGACCGTGATGTCGAAGTCGGGCGCTGGCCGGTAGGCGGCGCCGAATAGAAGCTCGGTGAGGCAAGCCAGGCGGCGAGCGTCATGAGGAAGGTGATCGCGGCCGAAGTTGGCTCGGAGCCCACCGCCCTCAAAGCCCAGGCAGCCCAGTGCCGTAACCCGCTCGTTGTCCAGCAACTCGCTTTCAGCGATCCAGCCCCGCGCAGACCGGACTCTCACCAGGCGGCAGGTGTAAGGAGTAAACCTTACATATGTTAGGATTGGCCTTACATGTCCCTCTTCGGGCGGTCTCGCGTCCGCGATCGAATCTTGCTTGAGTTCTTTGCCAAGCCTGGCACATCTGCCCACGTGCGCGAAATGGCTCGGCGAGTCAATGCATCTGCGCCAACCGTCGGCGCTGAGCTGGCAGAGCTGGCCCGACTCGGGGTTCTGCACACTCAGACTGTTGGGCGGTCTCTTGTTTACTCCGTCAACGAGCGCTCGCCCCTGCTTGGCGAGGTTCGCGGTCTAGTCCAAAAAACGATCGGAGTGGAGGGTCTAATCGGGAAGGCGATTGAAGGATTACCGGGACTGGACGCTGCCTACATCTTTGGATCCCACGCAGCTGGCACTGATACTGCTCGGAGTGACGTAGACCTGCTGGTCATCGGCCGGCCTGACCGCGTGGCATTGTCCGAACAGCTCGCGCCGGTTGAACGCACAATTGGCCGCGACGTAAATGTCGTGACCAAGACAGAAGCGCAGTTGCGGGAGCTGCGCAGAGGCGGCGATACGTTCTGGCGACAAGTTCTTGGGAAACCGATGGTGCACGTAGCTGGCCGCGAGATCACCTTCTAATGGGCTCAGCCGAAGAACTCAAGGCGATGGCCGAGCGCCAGGAGCTCGAGCCGATCGAGCCAAGCGCTGCGAAGGCGACTGCGCTGCTGGCCGATGCACGGCGCTCACTGGCCACATGTCGATCGGTCGCCAGCAATGATCCCAAGAGCGCCCTTCTCCTGGCATGGGACGGAATCGCCTTCCCCACGCTGACAGCGGCGCTGGCTCTTGCCGGCTACCGCGTTACCAACCGTATGGGCCATCACCGTGTCGCCGTCGAGGCGGCGCGGCAGCTCCTCGGCGACGACGCACTGCTGTCGCGAATCGGTTCGCTGCGACGCATGCGCGATCGAGGTATGTACGACATGGAGCCGCCAGAGCTCGAAGAGATAACGGAGGCCTTGGGCGACTGCGAGCAGCTGATCCGGCTCGTCGCCGTCGCGATTCAGAGAGCCAGGACGCGGTGAGCGCCTCGTGACGAGTTGCTGAAACGCAATGGCTAGGACCACCGCTATCACGGCGCTCCTCAATCGGTTGTCGACGACGAGCGGCGGCACAAGCGAGCAACTGACCCTGGACGAAGTGCTCTCCGTGATCGCGGCGACGAATTACATCATGCGCGCTGCCATTGAGCTCCGAGGGGAGCCGCACGCGCGTGCAATCGTGCTCGACGCCTTGCCTGAGACAACGCGACTCGGTCATGTACTGACCCGCTATTCACGAATTGCCTTCCTGGAAGTCGCAATGCAGGGTCGCACTTTGGCGAAGTGGATTCGAGAAGGCACTGCACAGGTTGCCGGACTCAAATTCACGATCCCGGAACTGCAGGCGTGGGCTACAGCGCAGCGACATCCCAGTCGAGCCAACTGGGCCGGCGTATCTTTCGATTGGCCAATCCTGCGGTGTGAGGCAAGGCTATCAGCACCTCTGCCTAGCCAGCCTGATCATGGATTTCTCATCGCCCCCGGGCTGCCAACCTTTTCGAGTAGTGGCGAAGCGATTGCTCATTACCTCTACCCCGGCCATGGTGTACGGGGACAGAACATCCCGGACGCATTTCTTGTCGCCCACATTGCAGACACACGATGTTGGTTGAGTCACTTGCACTTCACACCTACTCATGTGGCAATCCGATTAGAGGGCGCCCATGTCGACGGGGCGCGGGTCGAGCTCATTGGAATCCCCGAGCGTCAGGAGAAAACCGTGGGTCGGTCGGGCCGCATCAAACTTCGTCTGCCCGCCGGAATCGAGCCCGAGCAAATTCTGATCGTTAGCCGAGGAGGCGCATGGCTTGATTACCGATTTCTTGGACGAACGCTGCGATTCGAGAGTCGCGCGGACACTACGTTCGAGCCGCCCGATCGCTCAACTCAGGTCGCGCTTCTCGCCGTTCAAGGTGAGCAACAGACCATCGAATACAAGAGGCAGCTCCCAGCCACCGAATCTGAGCGCGTAAAGCTCGCCCGGACTGTTGTCGCGTTCGCCAACACACGGGGCGGATACCTGATCTATGGCGTTGAACGCGAAGGCGCGTCCGGGTGGCAGATCGTTGGAGTCGATCCTGCCGCTGCGAATGCAGCGGACGACCTCATCCGGACTATACGAAACCGAGTGACTCCCGATCCCGAGGTGGAGATCGTCGACACCCCGGTGGAGGGTCGGCGACTGATCGCGGTCTTTGTCGCGCCCCGAACCCGGCGATTCTTCGCGCTCAACACAACACCGCCCGAGTTCTATGTTCGCCGCCAAGCAAACAATTTCCCGGCTACGCTCACCGAGATCCGAGAGCTCGCCGAGACGCTGGCCGAGCAGCAACCACCAAGGCCGCCATGGAGCACCTTTTGAGGGCTCGGACCTCGTGCCCCTCCCAAGATTGATCGTTTCCTAGGCAGTGGAACCCGGCGCAAAAAACGCCAGTGACAGTGTGTGCCGTTTGGCGGTCGGACCCGGAGCAGAGTCCGGTCGACCGGGTACTCCTCGCGATGGGCCCAGTTGGCGAACGTGCGCAGGACCTGGAAGAAGCCGTGAATGGTGTTGTCGGATAGCCCCCGCTCCTGCTGCTCGGCGAGGAAGCGCTTGAGCTCGAAGGCGGTCAGTGCCTCCCAGGTTCACAACGCCGTCGGCGCGGAAATACCAGTCCAGCTTTTGCTCATACCACTTGATGGTTCGTGGGCTGCGGCCCATCACGTTCAACTCCAGCAGCCACTCGCGGATCAACGGCTTCAGCGGATGCAGTCCACCGAGGGGTCGGACTCTGTCCTTGCCACATCGCCATCGATCGCGACCGCGGCCGTCGCAGCCGGTGGTGGAGCCACCTTGGGCGGCCGGCCCGGACCGCGCTTGAGCACCGCCGGCGATGGCATAACGGTTTCCGAATGCCATAACGGTTTCTGGAGTTTTCCACAGATTTGACCGTCCTTCGTCGCTGGCCACATAGGTGCCCGAAAACGACGAAAACCGGCCCTCAGGGCCGGCTTTCTGAATTCAATCTACGAGGAGGGTCCCCTCTCAGAAAGTCTGGCGGAGAGGGAGAGATTTGAACTCTCGATGGGCCAGTGACCCATA
>Ga0137389_10002078_pt1 | contig 12051 bp, 9 predicted proteins | sample 15con2h14BmetaG_FD_104645 | JGI IMG/M metagenome (GOLD analysis project Ga0137389, IMG submission 104645) | Vadose zone soil microbial communities from Angelo Coast Range Reserve, California, USA - 15con2h1.4B metaG | ecosystem: Environmental > Terrestrial > Soil > Vadose zone > Saprolite...
AGAAAACGAACCGCGTCGATTAGCGGAGCGAGATCGAGCGTGCTGAAGTGCTTCGTCAATCCAAAGTCCAGGAAGCTGACCCTGCCCTGTCCGTGAAACAGGTAGTTGCCCGGATGCGGGTCGCCGTTGAACGCATGGAGGCGGTACAGGCTGCGGGAAACGAAGCGATTTATCGTCTCAGCCGCCATGTTTCGCTCGTGCTGGCTCCAGTGCAGCACGTTGTCGAAGCGCGTACCTACCACCAGCTCGGTGGTCAGCACGCGCGTCGTGCTCAGCTCGCTCACCACATGCGGAACATGGATGACTGGGTGGCTCTCGTAATACCGCGCGAATAGCTCCTGGTTTTCAGCTTCGAGGAGATAGTCCACCTCCTCACTCAGCCGTTCGCCAAGCTCATCGATGAGCGTGCGGGTGTCGAGGCCCGGGAATGCCGCGGCGGCAACCCTCCGGAGCAAGGCGACGTTGCGAACGTCCGAGGTGATGGTGCGCGCGATGCCTGGGTACTGGACCTTGACCGCGACCGCCTTGCCGTCTTGCGTGATGGCCCGGTGCACCTGTCCGATGGAGGCCGCTGCGAACGGCAGCGGGTCCCACCGGGCGAAAATCCGCTCGGGGGCATCGCCCAGCTCGTCGACGACCACCGAGCTCGCCAGCGCCGGACTCATCGGCGGGGCGTTGTGCTGCAGTCGAGCCATCGCGGCGCGAAAGGACTGAGGCATGTCCTCGTCGATGTAGCTCGCCATCTGGCCAAGCTTCATGAGGGCGCCTTTCATGGAGCCGAGCTCCTCTGCAACATCGTCGGCGGTCCTGAGGGCGAGCTCGTGGCGCAGCTCGTTACGAGTGTCCACCGATGCGAAGATCAGTCGCGGTGAGCGCGCCAGGTAGTGGCCTCCAATGCGCAGCGCGAGTCGCGCCAGCGCCGCGCTCCGACCAAGTCGCGACTGCAGCATCGGGCTGCGACGCCGGGCGGCGCTCATGAGCGCATCCGAAGCTCGATCCGCTCGCGCGCCTCGAGCACGCCTGGCAAAGATTCGAAAGCGAAATCAAGGGCGCCAATGAGCTGGCGAACCGGCTCTCGTTCCATCAATTCCGGAGGCGGTTCGTCGAAGCCATACATCGAGCGCGCCCACGCGGGCAGCGTGCCGACAGCCACCTGGCCAAGGTCGTGCCACAGCTCACGCGTGTCGTCGTCCAGCCCCGGCGGGTCGAGAACGATGGCGATGGCTTCGGACGCCGCGGGCGTCACCTGCCTCAAGTCGACCGACTCCAGATACTCAGTCAGAGCCGCAACACTTGCGGGCACCCTGGTCGCCGGGACTCCGATGATCTCTGCGAAGCGCGCCATCTCGGCCACGTACCGGTCAGCATCTGCCGGGTCGAGCGATCGGCCGTAGCGCTGGACGACGTGGACGATCGAATCCACCATCCCGGCATGGACCCACAACAGCAGTTCCGGGTCCTCGGCACGGTACGCGAGCCCGGTCACCGCATCGGTTCCGCGCACGTGCGTGTGGACGGCGCGCACTCGGGCCGCGGCGCTTTCGGCGGCGGCGGTGTCGCCGTACGTGACGGTGAGAACGTAGCCGGCCGTAGCGGCGAGGCGCCCGAGAGGATCGCGCTGCCAATCGCTATGCTGCGCAACCCCGGCCATGGCCAGTGGATGAAGCGCCTGGACCATCAGCGAGCGGATGGCCGCGAGCGGAAAGCTGCGGTCGCGGTGCACGCGCCAGACCAGGCTACGGGGTCCGAAGAGTCCCCCATCCTTCGGGTGCTGCGGGACGGAGCGCCCGAAGGCACGCGCCAGCGGCTCCATCATGCTGATCTGAGATCCGCCCGTCGCTCGAGAGCTCATGTCGCTACGATACCGGCCCACTCCTGCTGTGGCGCTGGTTGGCGGCGCCATGTCTTGGTGGCGCCGCCTTTCCGTGTCAGAACCCGCGCCGAGCGGCGTCGGCTGCTTCAGCCAGAGCCATTACCGTGGCAAAGAACTTCTTCGATTGGCCGTCGAAAAGGCGGTCGGCCGTGAATGACTTGATGGTCGCCACCGCACCTGCGTTCTCGGTCAGGGTGGGACGGATGACCGAGACTTCGGGCAGCCCGTTCCTGAGAAAGTCTGCCGGCTCCGGCAGGATCTTGTTGGTCTGGGAGAGCTCGGTCGCCGGGTTGTTGAGATCCGGGAACGTCACTCCCGTCTCGGGGTCGGTCACGCCGGCCAGAGGCTGCGCTACTGCGTTGCCCAGCTTGTCGTGCCAAAGCGAGAAGTGGTCAGTCTCGACTCCGCCGATGCTGACCACGATGCGCAGGACCTCGAGGTCTCGGACCTTGAGCGCCATCGACGAATAGAGGCTTGCGCCACCCTGCTCGATGTATCCGAAGTGAAAGCCAGCGGTGTTGGCGATCGCCTGCATCCGACGCGCCGCGTGCGTGACTGGAGGCACGGGCTGGCCCGTGTTCGGCGGCGTGTCGTTGTCGTTCAGCGGGATGGCCGGCTGATTCTCGATCTTGACCGCCTGGGCGAAAGTGCTGCCGAGGTCGGGGTTCTCTGAGCTGCGGTACCTGGTGTAGAAGCTGGTGTCGACAACGAGCTGCTGAAGGTTGGTCAGGCGGCCGACTTGTCGCGCACCGGTCGCCTTGCTGCTCGGCAGCGTGCGGAACTCATCGAGGTTTACCTGTGCGGCGCCTCTGGACTTCAAGTAGGCGTTCAGGAAGTCCGCGTGGCTCACCTCGTCGTCGGTGTTGTCGGTGATGTACTGCGGCATATCACCATCCAGGTTTTGAAGTGCGGCCACATAGGCAGCGTTGCCTCCATTGACTCCACCCAGTTCGTTGTATTGCTGCCAGAGGTCCGTCTCCAGAATCTCCGCGGCGGCGAGGAATCGGAGAACTGCGGCGTCGCCCTTTGTGAGCCCGCCTCGTGCTGTCTCAGTGTCCGCAGCTCTGACGCCGGTCGCCAGGAGTGCTCCGGCCGGCAGCATCGCCCCAGCGACGCCGAGGCCTTTGAGAAATGCGCGTCGCCTGACGACGCTATGCCACCTAGCGTGAAGATCGGACGAGAAGTTGTCGCTCTGTATCTTTGTTCACTCCTTCAGTCAGTGGTCTGAGGGGGCGGCCGAGTGAGGTCGGGGGCGATTTCCTCACGCCGGCCGCAGCAGATTGCTGTCTGCTGACATGCAGATACGCGCAGCGGTTACGAGTAACGCGCCTCCGTAATTGCTTGCACTATGAGCGCCGATTTTCCAAAGCCAAAGCCCCCAACGCGCCGAGCGTTTCTAGGCTGGTGGCTCGGCGTCCTGTTGACAACAACCGTTGCCGCAGTGGTGGCTCCGATTGGTGTGTATCTCTTTCCGCCACATGGGCCTAACCGCGTCAAAGGAAAAATTCGGGTGGCGCTCGCCACCCCCGTCGCCGAGCTTAGAGAGGGTGCCGCGACGAGATTTGATGCGCCCGCGGGAATGGCGTTCGTCATGGCCGACGGCGGCGAACAGAATGCCGCCGGCGATCCGACGTTTGGTGGCTTCTTGACTCGCGACCAAGGAACGCTGCGAGCGTTCGCAATCACCTGCCCACACCTCGGTTGCTCCTACGCATTTGACGATGGCAAGCAGCATTTCGTTTGCCCATGCCATGGATCGGAGTTCGCTCTCGATGGAAGGGTTCTTCATGGCCCTGCCACCAGCCCTCTGTCGCATCTCACATGGCAGACCGGACCGGGCGCGAATGAGATCGATGTCGATGGACTCACTGTCGGCAATTGATTCGCCCGGGCTCTTAGCCGCGGTGTAACTCGCTCACATATCTAGCTCAGTCGACATCAACAACGGCAAAACCCGACCAGGGGCCGTGGCCCGGCATGAATCACCAACAGGAGACAAGGAACATGAAGAAACTGATCATCGTGCTGACGGTCCTCGTCGGCATCGCCCTCGGGGTTGGTACCGCGAGCGCCGCCACAGCGATCACGACTGCCAACAACAACAACAACAACAACAACAAGATTTCACCGCCCCCTGCGGGTGGCGCTTCAGGCGCCATCGTCGTCGCCTGGAATCAAGAGCTGCTGCAGATCGTGCTAACACCCGGCGCCCAGCCCGCGACTGTGCATCCGACGCGGAGCTTCGCCATCTTGCACGCAGCGATTTACGACTCGGTGGTTTCCATAACCAAGGACGCCCCTCCCTACCTCTTCTCCGTGCCTGCGTCACGCGGCGCGCGCGTCGACGCCGCCGCGGCTGAGGCCGGCCACGACACCCTGGTGGCGCTCTACCCCAGCCTCAACTCCAAACTGAAACCCGGTGTCGATCAGCTGCTCGCCGATGAGCTCGCAGCCATTCCAGATGGCGCCTCCAAGCAGCGCGGGATCAGGGTCGGTCAGGACGTTGCCGCCCAACTGTTGGCCGATCGCGCCAACGACGGTTCCGCCGCCAGCCCGCCACCTTTTGTTGCCGGTGACAAACCCGGCGACTTTCGGCCAGTTCCTCCTAGCTTCGCCGCACCCGTCTTCACTGGTTGGGCGAAGGTCTCACCCTTCGTCCTTGAAAGCGCCAAGCAGTTTCGACCGGAGCCGCAAGCGGCAGTGACCAGCGCGGCTTACGCGAACGCCCTCAACGAGGTCAAGAGCCTCGGTCAAAACACCAGCACCACCCGGACCGCTGATGAAACTGTCGCCGCCAAGTTCTGGGCCGGGCCCATCTGGAACACGTGGAACGAGATCGCGGACAACGCTGCCCTCGCCCACCGCACGAACCTCGAGACCACCGCGCGCCTGTTCGCGGTGCTCAACCTGACATTCGCCGACGGTGTGATCGCGTTTTACGACGCGAAGTACCAGTTCCACATTGTGAGACCCATCACCGCCATCCGCGCCGGAGGCACCACCGACAATCCAGCCATTACCGGTGATCCGACCTGGACGCCGCTTGCGACCACACCGGCCGACCCCTCTTACCCAGGTGCTCACAGCGTGATCAGCGCGGCCGGAGCGACCGTGTTGTCCTCCTTCTTCAGCAAGGACGACCAAATCCAGGTGACCTCCGACGTAATGAAGGGCACCGTGCGGACATTTGACAGCTACCAGGCCGTCGCGACAGAAGCCGGCCTGAGCCGGATCTTTGCCGGCGTCCACACCCGTCTCGATCACGAGTCGGGCCTGACCCTCGGCCGCAACGTCGCCCAATTCGTGCTCCGCGAATCGAAGTCATCCGACTTCGGCGTCGAGAAGAAGTCGTCGGATAACGGCACCACCACCCAGACAGCGGGTGGGTACTAACCAACCACAACCACAAGGAGAAGCACCGACATGAATTCAAGACTCGTTCTCACCGGCGGCCTGGTGGCAGCCGCGTTCATCGCGGCGGCGTGCTCAACCACCAGCTCGTCAGGCCCCTATGGCGCGGCGCCCAGCGCCGCTCCGAGCGCCGGCCCGAGCGCTGCACCCGTGGTTGCGCCCAGCCCTTCACCGGCCCCACTGCCGACGGGCACCGCAATCAATGTCGGGAGCACGAAACTGGGCGAGGTTCTCGTCGACTCCAATGGGCAGACGGTCTATCTGTTCCTGGCGGATAGAGGCACAACGTCGAACTGCAACAGCGCCAGCTGCGTGCAGTACTGGCCACCCGTCCTCACCGATGGCGCTCCGCAAGCTGGCGCCGGCGCGAACGTCTCATTGCTGGGCACCACGATGCGCGCAGATGGCACCACCCAGGTCACATACGCCGGCCACCCGCTCTACCGGTTCATCTCGGACAAGAAGGCAGGCGATGTAACCGGTCAGGGAGTGAACGGCTTCGGCGCTCGGTGGTACGTCGTTTCGCCGTCCGGGGCGCAGATCGGATAGTCCCGATATTAGGAAAGTCACCTCGCGCGACCAGATTAGTTCTGCGGGTGGCTCTTTCCTACCCTGTCATGACGCGAGCGGCATTGCCCTGTAAACCACGATTTGTCCGCTGAATCGAGCCGCCAACTCCTCGCCAGGAGGATGTCCGTTGACCTGATAGATGGGCGTTCCGGCATCCAGGAATGCGGCGTCCCCATCCTTCAGCCGGTAGCTGGGGTCGCAGACGTTGCCGCTCACTTTGAACTTGACATGAGCGTAGACGGGGCCCAGGTCGCTCTCCTGAAGAACGGTGGGAGGTTGTAGCCCGGCCACGTACTGCGCTGAGCCGATCTGGATGAAGTTGACCCAATCGATCTGTGCGTGGCAGCCCGAGGAGGATCCTGGCAGTTGGCAAGCAGCCGTGAACAAGACCGCTCCCAGCACGATCACAACTTTCAACACCATCAATCTGACCGAACGGTAGGCAGCGCGACCGCGTAACGGCTGAAGCAACGCGCGTCGTGGCGCGGTTAGGCGCCAGGCGCCGCTTTCGCACGAGCGATGTACTTGCCCGGATCCTTGTCGAAGGTTTGCTTGCAGCCGGCGGAACAGAAGTAGTAGGTCTCGCCCTTCTGAAACGATCGATATTCCGCACTTCGCGGGTCAACGGTCATTCCACAGACCGGGTCGATCGCCGATTGATGTCGTTCCATTTCTCCTCCTTGCATTGCAGCCAGTTTGGCCCCTGCCGCCGGTCTGCGCGCGTGAGCGCGCAGCATCTCGAGGCCGCCTGTCGTTAAGAAACGCCAAGCCAGCACTGCCATCAGGATCAGAAAAGCGATATCGAGAAAGCTCGTGTAGTTCCAGGTCGGCTGGGTTTCGAAGACGGCGACGTGGTGATTGGTTGGAGCCAAGCCGAGGAGCTGGAACGCGCCGCCGATGAGGAACCCGGCCAGCGCCATCGCAGCATAGGAGACGCCAAGGAGATACAGCGAGGTCCTGCCTCCGTAGTACTTCCGATAAATGTTCAGGATCGGCAGGATGATCAGGTCGGCGAAGATGAAGCTGATCACGCCACCAAAGCTGATGCCGCCGTTCCAGAGCACCACCGCCAGGGGTACGTTCCCAACCGAGCAGACGAAGCTGAGCATCGAGATGACTGGGCCGATCAGAGGTCCCCAGAACTCGTTCAGCGTCGGATGGTTGGTCAGAAAGAAGGCCTGCCACCAGCTGTTAGGCACCCAGGCCGCGAGTGCGCCGGCGATCAGGAAGCCCAGGCCCAGGTCCACATACAGTGCGTGGAGGTCCATATAGAAGGAATGGGCGATCGCAGTGAACGCCCGCGGTGAGAAGATCCGGGAAAGGAACGGGCCATCAGTGATAGACATGTCCATCTCGCCGTGGGCCTCGTGGGTCGAGCCGAAAACTCCCCGCTCGGCTTGCCGCCTGGCATCGTCGACCATCCGCTGGCGCAGCGTGACCTTGAAGAGAATCCAGAGGATCACCGCCATCAAGAGCCCGCCCGCGAACTCGGCGGCGACGAATTGCCAACCCAAAAGGATTAGGAGGACAAGGCCGAGCTCGAAGACCAGGTTCGTGGACGCGAACTCGAAGATGATTGCGTTGACAAAGCTGGCACCTCGCCGGAAAAGCGCCCGGGCGACAGCAACCGCCGCGTAAGAGCAGGACGAGCTCGCGGCGCCAAGGCCGCACGCGAGGATGAAGCCCTTCAAGTCGGGTTTGCCCAATGCGCTCGCAACGGCCCGCTTCGAAACGACGGTCTGGATCATTGCCGAGAGCAAGAAGCCCAAGGCAAGCGGCCAGAGGACCTCCCAGAGCATGAAGAACGAGATCTGCAGGGCGTGGAGAATCGCGCTGACTACGAACAATCCGATCTAGCTCCTCACCAGCCGTTCGACTGCTTCGTTGAGCTCTCTGACCTTTTTGCGTCCGCCGCCGGACTGGATCGCCTCCATCACGCAGTGCTCGGTGTGGTCGGCGAGTAGCTGCAGGGCGACGCTTTCGAGTGCGGCCCTGGTGGCGTTGACCTGGGTGAGGACGTCGATGCAGTAGCGGTCCTCCTCAACCATCTTCTGGATGCCCCGCACCTGGCCCTCGATACGACGGAGTCGGGTCTCGATTTTCTGCTTGTCCTTTGTATAACCTGACATGCGTCAATCATACCCCCCAAGGGTATAGTGGCTGGATGGATCACCAAGCGGAGACGGAGGTCCGCTCTCCGCACGAGGTGATGGGTCACGGCGGCCATGCAGAGATGTCGATGGACGGCATGGTCCACGACATGCGCAACCGCTTCCTTGTCGCGGCGGTGTTTTCGGTGCCGATCCTGCTCTGGTCGTCGATCGGGCGCCAGGTCCTGCACTTCGGTGTACCGGCGCCTTTCGGTCTGCGCGATGACGTCTTCCAGCTGATCCTGAGCCTGCCCGTAATCGGCTACTCGGCCTGGATCTTCTTCGACGGAGCCGTGCGCGCCTTGCGAGCCCGCAACCTAGACATGATGGTCCTGGTCGCGGTGGCGATCACTGCCGGCTGGGGCTACTCGGTAATTGTCACGCTCCGAGGCGGCGGCGACGTTTTCTATGAGGCCTCCACCGTTCTGTCAGCGTTCGTGCTTCTCGGCCACTGGCTGGAGATGCGAGCCAGGAACGGCGCGAACGACGCCGTCCGCGCTCTGCTGAACCTGACCCCGCCCAAGGCGGTCGTGATCAGGGAAGGAGAGCCTTTCGAGGTGCCGACCTCAGAGGTGCAGGTAGGCGATCTCCTCCTTATCAAGCCGGGCGCCAGGGTACCCGTGGACGCCGTGGTCGAGGAGGGGACCAGCGAGGTGGACGAGTCGGTCGTGACCGGTGAGAGCCTCCCCGTCTCCAAGGCGTCCGGTGCTGATCTGATTGGCGGTTCGATCAACAGGAACGGGACGCTGCGAGCTCGGGCCACGCGAGTCGGCTCCGACACCGCCCTGGCCCAGATCGTGAAGATGGTTCAGGAGGCCCAGAGGTCGAAGGCGCCCGGGCAGCAGCTGGCCGATCGCGCCGCCTTCTGGTTGGTTTTGGTCGCACTTGTCGGTGGCACGTTGACGCTGATCGTCTGGCTGATTGCCGGCCGAAGCTTCAGCGTCGCCATCCTTTACGCCATCACACTGGTCGTCATCACCTGTCCCGATGCGCTCGGGCTAGCCACCCCGATGGCGATCATGGTTGGCACCGGACTGGGCGCCAAGCGCGGCGTTCTGTTCAAGCATGCAGCTGCCATCGAGACAGCAGCTCGGGTCCAGATCGTGATCATGGACAAGACCGGCACCCTGACCAAGGGCGAGCCGGAGGTCAGTGATCTCTTTGCCGATGGCTTGTCGGAAGCGGAGGTGCTGGCGCTTGCGGCGGCTGTCGAGCGAGAGTCCGAGCACCCGCTGGCTGAAGCCATCGTTCGGCGCGCTGATGAGGCGACCTTGCCCCGACCTGCCGCGACCGGCTTCGAGAACGTGCCCGGGCATGGGGCGATCGCAATGGTCGACGGCCATCGCGTCGCTGTGGGCAACGCCAGGCTGATGGAGCGGGAGAAGATCAGCCTTGACGGGCTGAGCGGCAAGCGCGATGAGATGGCAGCGGAAGGGCGAACCGTCGTTGTCGTTGCGGTCGACGGGCACGTTGCGGCTTTGATCGCAATCAGCGACGCTCCTCGTCCAACCTCGAGGGCCGCAGTTGCTGCGCTGCAGCGGCTCGGCATCGATGTCGTGATGCTCACCGGTGATAACCGGGCCACCGCCGAGCGCATTGGACGTGAGATCGGCATCCGAGAGGTGATCGCCGAGGTCCTTCCGGGCGATAAGGCCGGCAAGATCGCCGACCTTCAGCGGGCTGGAAAGAAGGTCGCGATGGTCGGCGATGGCATCAACGACGCTCCGGCGCTGGCCCAGGCCGACCTCGGAATCGCAATCGGCGCCGGCACCGACGTAGCCATCGAGACTGCCGACATCGTTCTAATGCGTTCGGATCCGCTCGATGTCGCCACCGCCATCACCATCGGGCGGGGCACCGTCCGCAAGGAGCAGCAGAACCTCGCTTGGGCAGTGGGCTATAACGCGATCGCCCTCCCGATCGCCGCCGGCGTCTTTGAACCCAGCTTCGGACTCATGCTTCGACCCGAGATCGCCGCCCTCGCCATGTCGGGATCGACCCTCCTGGTCGCTTTCAATGCACTGCTGCTGAGGCGCCTGAAACTGCCCGTCGCGTAGTCGCCTCGAATTCAGATAGGCCCGTTACGCGTCTCCCAAAAAGGGTTCCGTTACCCTTCCAGATGACGCCGGCGTAGCTCAATTGGCAGAGCAGCTGTTTTGTAAACAGCAGGTTACGGGTTCGATTCCTGTCGCCGGCTCCAGCCGGTTTTTCATTTCGAACCCGTCGGGACTGACGCCCATCCGACTACCTGCGATCTCTATGGTGGGTCGCCATGTGATCCATAGACTCGGTTTGTGACGCAGAACGTCAATCTCAAGCGCGCCCGCCCACCGGCCGGTTAAATCCCTTGGTCATCTCGGTTGCGGTTCCAACCTGCGATCGCCCGCACGACCTCGACCGGTGCCTGGCCAGCCTCTCGCTCATCAAATCTGCGGATTGGCAGCTGCTGGTCATCGACCAGAGCGATGACGATCAAAGCCGCCAGGTTGCCCAAGCCTGGGCCGGGAGGATTCCACGGCTCGTCTACCTCCACCTGGACCAGAAGAACGCCTCAGCAGCACGCAACCTCGCGATCGAACGGGCCGAGGGCGAAGTCATCGCCTTTGTCGACGACGACTGCACGGTCAACCCTGACTGGCTTGACCGGGTGAGCGAAACATTTCAGCAAGTGCCGGCAGCCGCACTCGTGTTCGGCGCAGTGGAAGCGGCACCGCACGATCCCGCGTTGACGATGCTGCCGAGCTACCAGCCTCGCCGCGAGAGAAAGATCCGCGGCGGGCTGGCTGCGATCCGGATGGGAGGGATCGGAGCGAGCATGTACCTCCGGCTCGATGGCGTCCGCCGGCCACGATTTGATTCGTCCTTGGGACCAGGCTCGCGATTTCGCAACTCCGAGGACTGGGACTTCAGGTTCCGCATGGCCGCCTCCAACAGCCTGGTCGTCGAGACACCACGGATCTCAGTGCTCCACCATGGCGTCCGCTCGCGTGCGAACGGTGCGGCTTCAACGTTGGTTCGCGACTACCTGTACGGGCTCGGTGCCGCCCATATGAAGCTGCTGCGAAGCGGTGAAGGAATGATGCTCGGCGCAATTGTGGACAAGCTGGCCGAGTCGATCGGGGCGATCCGCCCGCTGAACCTATTGAGCCGGCGGCCGACGCGTGTCGGCGGGCTGCTCATGTATTTGCGCGGCCTGAAAGACAGCTTCAAGGTGTCGGTCGACCGGCGCGAGCGGCTCTACCGGCTACCGGCTCCGATTGGATCGGAGTGGTTCATCACCGTAGCGATTCCCACCTGCAATCGACCTCAGGACCTGAATCGCTGTTTATCCAGCCTTTCGCGAGTCGAATCGACCGACTGGAGGTTGCTTGTCGTCGACCAGACCGACGACGACCGCTCCTGTCGCGTGGTCGAGGACTGGAAGCAGAGCATCCCGCACCTCGAATACCTCCGGCTCGCGGACAAGAACGCCTCCGCTGCGCGCAATCTCGCGATTCAGGACGTCGGCGGCGGAGTCATTGTGTTCCTGGACGACGACTGCACAGTCACGCCGGAGTGGGTCAACCAGGTCAGGGAGGCCTTCGAGCGCGAGCCGGACGCGAGCCTCATCTTCGGCGCTGTCGTTGCGGCAGACCACCCGCGCTCCGCCGTCTTCGTGCCGGCGTATGAGCCCGGTCGTGTACGCCGCCTTCGCGGTTCGCTGGGAAAGCTAAAGGCGCGCGGGATGGGAGCGAGCATGTCGCTCCGTCTGAGGCCCGGCGCTCGGCCGCGATTTGACCTGTCTCTTGGTCCGGGCAGCCGCTTTCGAAGCTCGCAAGACGTGGACTTCACGTACCGAGCGCTCGCTGCCGGTGAGACCGTGGTCGAGACCCCGCGAATCACGGTCACCCACCACGGTGCACGCTCATATGCGGAAGGTGCGGCGAGTGTCAAGTGTAGGGACTACATGTACGGCGCCGGCGCCTGCCACGCCAAGTTGGTTCGCTGCGGCCAGTGGATCATCGTCGCCACGATCGCCGGCAAGGTCGCCAGGTCGATCAGCGCGAT
>Ga0137389_10002081_pt1 | contig 12044 bp, 13 predicted proteins | sample 15con2h14BmetaG_FD_104645 | JGI IMG/M metagenome (GOLD analysis project Ga0137389, IMG submission 104645) | Vadose zone soil microbial communities from Angelo Coast Range Reserve, California, USA - 15con2h1.4B metaG | ecosystem: Environmental > Terrestrial > Soil > Vadose zone > Saprolite...
CGAACGTCTTGCGAGCGGAACACGCGACTTGGCATGGTGCCCACATTCGAGTGGCTTATCTGGATCAGCGATCCCGCGAAGAACGCAACCATGAGTCGCTGATTTTTTGGCATGCGCTCGTGAAAAAACATCAACCGACTCTTCGTGGGTTCGCGACAGTTCTGCTCGGCGCGTAACTTTGAGTTAGAAAAAAGCATCGTAGGCATGACAGCCTTCCGAGCCATGGTGACTCCTGATGCAATTCGCGAACACTACGACAGGTTTGCATGGATCTACCGCACTTTCTGGGGTGACCACATACACCACGGTCTCTTCTTGCGCGGGAACGAACTGCCCGGTGAGGCCCAGGTCAATCTCCTCGACCATTGCGCTCGCTTGAGCGATGTTCGGCAAGGTCTTTGCGTGCTGGATGTTGGCTGCGGCCACGGTGGAACCTCTGTCTACCTTGCCCGCCACTATGGCTGCCACGCTGAAGGGCTAACGTTGAGCCCAAAGCAGGCCCTCTTAGCAAAACAGAATGCGCGGCGCGCAGGGGTTGAGGCGTTGACTCGATTTCTGGTCGCGGATGTCGACATTCATGTCTTTCCCATTGGCGTTGTTGACTTGGTGTGGACCATGGAATCGTCCGAACATTTTCGTGACAAGTCCGACTACTTTCGTCGTGCCGCACTCGCCTTAAGGCCCGGAGGCCGGCTCATGCTGGCAGCGTGGACAGGTTCGATGGAAAATCCCAGAGTGAGTGCTGTCGCAAGTGCCTTCCTCTGCCCGTCACTACAAACCGCCGAAACCTACCTTCAACAGATCGAGCAGGCCGGTCTACGAATTCGAGCCTACGAAGAGATTACGGAAAGAGTTATGCGTACCTGGGAGATTTGCTTAGAGCGTGCTCGCAGACTGCGTGCTCTCGTTCGCGTCTTCCAGGTCGAGGTGCGAAAGTTTGTTCACGGTATCAGCACAATCCTCGAGGCATATCGCTCGGGAGACTTGACCTATTCGATCATAGTGGCGGAAAAGCAACCAGGATTTCAGAGTAGACCATCTTACTGCTCCACTCCGAGATTCGAAACAGAATGTGGCCCAAGCGTAACTTTGTGTCGGTGGAAAGCATCGTACGCACGAATACCAGCTTCCGGTCATAAGTAGACAAGCTTTAGCAAAAGCCACATCTCAACGAGGAGAATTGCTGTGAAATTCAGTCAAGTATGGACCTGTCGGACAGAGAGCGACGACCGCCAAAAATGCTCGGCTGCTTCTTGGTTGTTCGCGCCAACACTCTCGGTCGTATTGTTATTGCTCATGGTTCTTGTCGGGAGCCCATCACAACTCAAAGCTCAATCCGTTACATCTGGCGACATTGTAGGTGTGGTTGCTGATCCTTCTGGTGCCGTTCTGCCTAACGTTAAGGTAACTCTCAAGAGCGACGAAAAAGGAAATACGAAGGTGCAATCGACCAATGATCGTGGCACCTACCGTTTTTCTCTTCTAAGCCCCGGAAGTTATACGGTCACGGTCGCTGTTCCCGGGTTTCAAGAAACGGCCATGAGTGCCGTGGTCACGATAGGGCAGGCCACCACACTTAATGTGGTTCTGGCTGTTAGCCAGGCCACATTGACAGTGGAAGTGACCTCAGACGCTCCTTTACTGCAGACTGAAAACGCCGACGTATCTACCAGTTTCAGCCAGACGCAGATCTCTCAGGTACCGAACCCCGGCAATGACCTGAGCTACATCGCCCAGACCGCTCCCGGCGTGATTCAGAACACACAAGGTGGCAACGGCAATTTTTCCGCATACGGTTTACCAGCCACGTCAAACCTCTTTACGTTGAATGGGCAGAACGAGAACGATCCTTTTCTAAACCTTAACAACTCCGGAGCAACGAATCTGCTGCTGGGCAATAACGACGTGCAGGAAGCCACGGTTGTGACCAACGGATACTCCGGCGAGTATGGGACGTTGGCCGGTGCCAACGTCAATTATGTGACAAAGTCCGGCGGCAACAACTTCCACGGAAATGCTCTGTATTGGTGGAACGGAAGCATCCTTAACGCCAACAGCTATTTCAACAATCAGACTGATACGCCCCGCCCCTTCGTAAACGCCAATCAGTGGGCTGCGTCGATCGGCGGCCCGATCAAGAAAGATAAGACATTCTTTTTCGTGGACACTGAAGGACTACGTTTTGTGTTGCCGACGAGTTTGAACGTTCGCATTCCCAGTTCTCAGTTCGAGGCCGCCACCTTGGCGAACTTAGCCAATGCCAGCCCGGCGTCGGTTCCGTTTTATCAGCGACTATTTGATCTCTACAACAATGCGCCGGGGGCGAGTCGCGCGGCAGACGTTCCCGGGGGCGGCTGCGGGAATTTCAGTCTCCCAGGTGGTGGACCTTGCGCGCTTCAGTTCAACTCCACCGTTGGGCAGTTGAGCACCGAGTGGTTATTGACCGCGCGAGTGGACCAGAACCTGGGTAACAGTGATCGGTTGTTTGGTCACTTCCGCACCGACCATGGTTTCCAAGCCACGGTCACGGACGCGATTTCGCCATTGTTCAACCTGGGAAGCACCCAGCCGCAGTACGAAGGCCAATTGGAAGAAACGCACTCCCTCGGGGCCAACGCGGTAAACCAGTTCATTGCATCAGGCCAGTACTACTCGGCGTTATTTAACCTGAACAATCTCGGAGCTGCTCAACAGGCTCTGCCGTTCCGTGTAGGCTTCGCGAATGGCGCGTTCTCTTCGTTGGGAAGATTTCTTGGAGTGGTACCTCAGGGCCGGAACGTCAGCCAGTACCAATTTGTGGACGATTTCTCGTTGGCGAAGGGAAATCACTCCCTGAAGTTTGGAATCAGCTTCCGGCGTAACAACATCAGCGACTTCGATCCAGGAATTGGGTCGATCGGCGCCAGCAACAGTACGACGCTGCAGAACTTCTTTGACGGTCTCGGGGGAGTGTACTTCCAGAGTTTTCCGTCACAGGCAGCCCAGCCGATTGCTCTCTACGACCTGGGTTTTTATGGACAGGATGAGTGGCGGGTGAAGCCCAACCTCAAGCTGACTTTCTCGTTGCGCGGCGAGCACTTTTCCGATCCGGTGTGCCAGACCAACTGTTTTGCGCACTTGGGCGGAGACTTTCTCAACGTTTCGCACGACCGGAACCAGCCTTACAACCAGGCCATTGTGTCTGGCCAGCATCAGGTTCTGCCGAACTACACGGCGGTCGAGTGGCTGCCGCGGTTCGGCTTCTCCTGGACGCCGTTCGGCCTGAAGAATACGGTCGTTAGAGGCGGCTTCGGCCTGTTCGCCGACTCTTTCCCCGGCAACATTGCCGATCAGTTGTTGAGCAACCCGCCGTTGCAAGCGGGGTTCAACATTGCTGCCGGTGGTCCGCTTTCTCCCGATGTAGCCAACAATCAGGCACAACTGGCGGCACAGGACAACGCTGCATTCCGGGCTGCGTTCGCCAATGGTGGGACCCTGGACAGCATTCAGAACAGCGTGCCAGGTTTTACTCCACCCACATTTAACACGGTCGCAAGACGTATCCAAAACCCACGTTACCAGGAGTGGAACTTCGCCCTTCAGCAGGCGCTAGGTCAGAAGACGTCTTTGACCCTCAACTACGTGGGCAATCATGGCGTCCACGAAGTAGTGCAGAACCCGGGTCTGAATGCGTTTTGCGACCAGAACTGTCTGACCGCGCTTAACAACGGGAATCCGCCTACCGTGAACCAGTTCGGCAGTCTGCCGACCTCAGCAATCGACCAGCGGTTTTCGACTGTGACGGAGACTTCGTCGTCGGGAGATTCCAACTACAACGGTCTGACGGTCTCGGTCACGCGCCATACAACCAACTTGACGGTGCAGGGGAACTACACGTGGAGTCATGCCCAGGATGACGTTTCCAACGGAGGGCTCCTGAACTTCAACAATGCGACCAATTCCAGCATTCTGGCTCCGATTGATCCATTTAACCTGCGGCGGCTCAACTACGGCAATTCCGACTACGATACACGGCATTATCTCAGCGTGAACTATGTGTACAACGTGCCGCACAAGTTCGGGCCAAGCGCTCTCTTGGGAGGTTGGACCGTCGCAGGGACGGTGTATGCCCGCTCGGGGCTGCCATTCACGGTGGTCGATTCCGCCGCATACGTCCCCTTGAACGGCGACAACTACGGAATTGCGTCCACCTCGTCAGTGACAGCGCAGGTTCTGGGCGGAGGCCGGGCCTGCACCAGCCAAGCTGCCAACCCGGCCACTCCCTGCCTACTTGCCTCGAACTTCGGCTCCGCCGTGACCGGCTTTGGCGATCAGCGCCGGAACCAGTTCACCGGTCCGAAGTTCTTCAATAGCGACTTCACGGTCAGCAAGACGTTTAAAGTTCCCCACTGGGAAGCCGCTCACATTGGGGTAGGGGCGCAGTTCTTTAACATCTTCAACCATCCTCACTTCGATCAGCCCGATGCCGATATTGCCTCACCAACCTTTGGGCAGATCATCAACCCGGTAGCCTCCCCCACCAGCATCTTCGGATCGTTCCTCGGCGCGGATGCTTCCCCACGACTCGTACAATTGCATGCCACCTTCACGTTTTAAGAAGGTGGCTGAATTGTTTGGCGGTCCCGACTTCAGGGACCGCCAGTTTTCGGTCGAGATTACGGCCATCAGCGTGTAACTTTCGGTAGCCTGATCGCATCTAGCGGGCTAGTCCCTGGAATGCGAATCACAGATGCTCTCTCTCAGCGTGCTTGCAGTCTGGAGGGTCAATGCAACGATTACTGGTGGACCTCGTCTTACTTGGAACTTCCTTGAGCCTTACAGCCCAGAGCATGCCCGGCGTTCCCGAGGGCAAACCTGCTCCTCAATTCCGGGCACGAGATCAGTTTGCGAAAGAGCAGACACTCTCGTCTCTGATGGAACCCAACGGTCTGGTGCTGCTGTTCTTTCGGTCGGCGGATTGGTGACCGTTCTGCAAGCAGCAACTGGTTCAGTTGCAAGATGCACGCGAAAAATTCCGACGGGAGGGTGTCGGGCTAGCTGCCATCAGCTACGACTCGGAGGCAATTCTCCGGGATTTTGCTCAACGGCACAGAATTGATTACCCGCTGATCGCCGATCCCAAGTCCGAAATCATTCGGAGTTATGGCGTATTGAACACGGAAGCAATCGGATTCACCAAAGGCATGGCACATCCGGGATACTTTTACGTGACGCCAAATGGCGCGGTGAAGGAAAAGTTTTTTGAGACAGCGTACACTGATCGCTACACTGCCAGCAGTGTGATCCTGAAATTGGTCCCGGAGCTGGTGGAAGGCAACGGCCGCGAAGTCGCGACGCCAAACATCAAACTGACCCTCTTCCAGTCGGACGAGGTGGTAATTCCGGGGAGCCATTTTACGGTGTCGGCTGAAGTTGCATTGCCACCAGACACGCATGTTTATGCTCCCGGGGTCAAGAGATACAAACAGGTTCAGTTGATAGTGGGAGCATCACCAGGTTTGAGGCTGTTGCCTTTGCGGTACCCCCGTGCAAAGGTGCTATTTCTCCCAGCGATCAATGAGTCCGTACCAGTCTATGAAGGTAACTTCCGTCTACTGCAGGACGTAATAGTTTCGGCTGACCGAACGTTCATAAACTCTGTCACCCAGGCCAAGACAATGACCCTGAAAGGGACACTCTTTTACCAGGCATGCGATAGCGGGAAATGTTACCTGCCTCAGAAAGCCGACATCTCTTGGGATGTAAAAGTGATACCACTGGATAGGGAAAGAGCGCCGGAAGCCATTCAGCATAGATAAATCTAACAGCAAACAATTAATCGGTTGAACGTGCAAGGAGAACCGTTGATTATGAGCAAGTGTGATCGGAGGCCGGATCCTAAACGGATGACGGAAGCACAGAAAGACGTTTTACAACGCACGTCCCCGAACAGAAACTGCTGAGGAGAGCTTCGTTGCGCCTTCCAAATTGCATTTGCGGTGAGTGGAAAGATGGTACAGGGGTTGACCACCGCTTGATCGATCCCGTTACGGGAGAGGAACTAGTAACCATTTCGTCCTCAGGCGTCGATGTCGGCGCGGCGCTCGAATACGCGAGACAGAACGGCTCGACAATGTTGCAGACCCTCAATTATCAGCAACGTGCCGATCTGCTTGGCAAAATTGCGGATGTACTCTCCGCAAACCGAGCCGACTATTTCGAAATCAGCCGGAGGAACCTGGGAGCCACCAAGGCCGATGCCTCCTTCGATGTGGATGGAGCCATCTACACGGTGAAGCAGTACGCGAAGATGGGACGGGCGCTCGCCGGCAAACTCTTCAAGGATGGTTCCCCGGCACCCTTGTCAAAGACGGGAGGGTTCCAAGGCCAGCACTTTCTCAAGCCAATGGGCGGAGTTGCGATATTCATAAACGCGTTCAACTTCCCGGCATGGGGATTGTGGGAGAAGGCGGCCCCGGCAATTCTGTCGGGAATCGCAGTTCTGGTGAAGCCTGCGAGTCCGACCGCGTGGCTCACCCAGCGCATGGTGGAGGACGTCGTTAACGCTGCCATTCTTCCGAGCGGCGGCCTGTCAATATTGTGCGGTCCGGCGCGCAACCTGCTCGAATGCGTTCGCGAGGACGATGTGATCTCATTCACAGGGTCGGCGCGAACAGCGGTCGGTATCAGAACTCATCCCAACGTCGCCGGCCGCTCTGTTCGGGTAAATGTCGAGGCAGACAGCCTAAACTCTGCCATTCTAGGGCCCGATGCGGTGCCAGGAGGGCCGGTGTTTGATCTCCTGGTCAGAGAAGTGGTGCGAGAGATGACCGTCAAAGCGGGGCAGAAGTGTACGGCCATTCGCCGGGTTCTAGTTTCACGTGAACATGCGCGGCCTCTGGCGAAAGCGATTTCTGATCGGCTAGCAACCATCCAAGTAGGCAATCCCCGTAATCAAGAAGTGCAGTGTGGACCGCTGGTGAACAGGGCACAGCAGATTTCTGCACTGGAAGGAGTGAGACGATTACAGGTGGAAGCCGAGGTAGTGTTCGGCGGCGGCGACAAGTTCCAACCTGTAGATGCTGATAATATTATGGGTTGCTTCGTTGAACCGACTCTTCTCTTTTGTGAAAGGCCACTTGAGGCGGAGGCAGTCAACCAGGTTGAGGTTTTTGGCCCTGTCGCGACGATTCTTCCGTATGACCTAGTGGAAGACGGAATAGAGGTCGCACGGCGCGGCTCGGGATCCTTGGTGGCTTCGGTTTTTTCCGATGATCCAGAGTTCAAGCGATCGGTGGCTTTTGGAATTGCAAACACGCACGGAAGAATCATGGTAGTGGACAGCACGGTAGGCTCTAGCCATACAGGGCACGGCAATGTTGTGCCGACTTGTCTGCATGGCGGTCCCGGGCGCGCCGGCGGAGGCGAAGAGCTAGCCGGATTGCGCGCCCTGAACCATTATCATCGCCGCTTCGTGGTACAAGGAAGCCCGGCCCTCATCGCCGATCTCTCGCGAGAGGCAATCGAAAGCAGCCTCATGTGCGAGTAATGCAAGAAAAACCTGATCGAGACCTTGCTATCCGGCTCTCTGCCGGTCAACAACTGTCGGTCCAAGTGCGGTTTCTCGCAAAATTGCCAAATCAGTTTCGGCCGGAGTTCACGCCTTCTGCTGCAGTTGCTTTTTTCGCGTGAACTCCCTGCCAGAAAGTCAGTGGTCGTTTGGCTGACTCAGTTGCTTCCAGAGGAAGACGCGCCCTGGTGTTCCATTTCGGCAAGTTTGATAGCCGAGCGGGGTATAGCTACTGTGTAAGTCCCGATCGATGTCTCAACGGCGTTGAGAAAGTATTTATCGCCGACATGCTCGAAGTTAAGATGCGTATGCCCGGTTCGAACGTCATCGAAAACAGTCGGAACAAGAAACGCGCTTGCGTGCCTTTCGTAGCTGCCGATTATTAGCACTCGCGTTCCGGTCGCGAAATCTACGGGACTCACCTTATATGTGCCCGCAGGAAGCACCCGGTTTCCAACCACAAAGTCATAAGGCACATTGGCAACAACTGCGTCTTCCTCCTGAGCACGAGCACCCAACGCCAACCCAAGAGTGCACATCAGTGTGAATAGAACGGTCAAATATTGCCTCTTCATGAGTTCTCCTTAGAACCTTAACGATTCGTGCCAGTGAGATGCTTTCACAAAGATGGAAGTACGGGTGAGGGCATCCCAATCATCACGCGGTTCTCGCCGTTGCTGCACGGGAGGAGTTGCGGTACACGCCGAATTTCGTGGAGAATCGAAGGATGACGATGACACGCAGCCTCAGCTCAAAGAAAGCATCCAAGCGCGACCGGCCCGAGTCCGAGACTTCCAGGGTCGCCATCGCGCAGTTCGCTCCGGTTTACTCGGACAAAGCCGCCAGTCTGGCCCGGGCGATCCAAATCGTTCAAGATGCGAAGAAGAGAGGCGCAGAGCTCGTGGCATTCGGAGAGACTTGGTTGCCAGGCTATCCCGCTTGGCTCGACGTATGTCCCAACATCGCTTTATGGGAGCACCTTCCCACAAAACAGGTGTTTGCCCGTTTGAGGCAGAACAGCGTTACTATTCGCGGTCCCGAAATCGCTGCTTTGTGTGAAGTAGCCGATGATCTGAAAATTAACGTCGTAATGGGAGTAAACGAACGTGTTGAGGCGGGCCCGGGAAACGGAACCGTGTACAACAGTTTGCTCACGATTACGGCCGAGGCAAAGTTGGCAAATCATCACCGCAAGCTGGTGCCGACTCACACGGAAAGGCTGATATGGGGTAATGGCGACGGCCGGGGACTGAGCGCGGTGAAGACGAGAGTGGGCCGCATTGGGGGCTGATCTGCTGGGAGCACTGGATGCCACTTGCCCGCATGGCCATGCACAACTCAGGCGAGCATATTCACATTGCGGTCTGGCCCACAGTACACGAACTTCACCAGTTGTGCAGCCGGCACTACGCCTTTGAAGGACGCTGCTTCATTTTGGCCGTCGGTTTGATAATGCCCGCTAACGATCTACCTTCGGAGTTGCAAGCTGACACAAATATGCAAAACCTAACAAGGGAGTGGCTGGAGCGTGGAGGAAGCGCAATAATCGCGCCCGGCACACGCTACGTTGTCGAACCTGTATATGACCGCGAAGAGCTAATCGTCGCTGACCTGAATCTGAGTGAAATTGACCAGGAATTCCTGACTCTTGATGTAGCCGGCCATTACTCTCGGCCCGACGTGTTCACATTCGACACGAAGGCACAATAACTTCTTCGCTAAAACATCACTTTTCGGAGCGAACGAGCGCGTCACTGTGAGCGGGATTTGTAACTTATTCTGCCGGGCTGAATCTGATTTACATGCGCAGGAATGTCTTTCTGCTGGCGCTGGGTTTGGCCTCCATAGTTGCTACCAGTCCAGCGCAGGGAAACTCCAATCACCTCATCGGGCAAACGTCGCCGTACCTGAAACGGGCAGTTTCCCAACCCGTCGATTGGTACCCTTGGGGTCCAGAGGTCTTCAGGCGCGCCAGCGAGCTAAACCGCCCGATTCTGCTGGATATTGGGGCCGTGTGGTGTCCGTGGTGTGGTCTGATGGATCGCGATACGTACACAAACGTCGCGACCGCGGACTACATCAATCAGCACTTTATCTCTGTCAAGGTTGACTTCGATTCGGCGCCGGAGTTGGTAGCGCAGTTGCAACGCGCCCAAGCGGTGCTAAACCTTCCGGCCGGATTACCCCTGACATCTTTCATAACACCAGACGGAAAGCTCTACTTTGGCGCGGGATACCTGCCGGCCGAGCGCAAGGCCGGCAAACCTTCATTCCGAGACGCAGCTGACGAAGCTCTGAAACGTTACGCCGACAAAAACAAGATCGAGGAAGAATCTTTTCAATTGGAGGTTGCCAGGAAACCATGAAGGACATTATCCGGCTACTGTGTTTGTTGCTGCTAGTGGCGCCCACTCTATTCGCAATCGACAACTTGAAGCTCAATCCGCACCTCGACTATGGAAGCGACAGCCTCGACGGTGCACTCATCACTGGATCGGACGCTCAGTCTGGTTTTGTCCCAGGGAGGACTAACTACATCATCATGTACGGTGAAGGATGCTTTAACTCAAAAAGGCAAGCACGACGGACCGTTGACCTGTACAATAAGTACCGCTCCCAGGTGCACTTTGTGGTCGTCGATCTCGACGTTCAGCGCTCGCCAGAACAGCAACAACTTGTGAAGCAATACTACAAGGGCTACATCCCCCATGTCCTCGTATTGGACGCACGTGGCAACTCACTCTACAACCAAGCCGGTGAAGTGGAGTCCCGAGTGATTGAAGACATCTTCCAGAAATCTCTCGGCCAGTGAGTGGCAAGATTTGCACAAAACCCGAGTCACTGAATGGATGATAGGAAATGCGCCACGGTGCGTGGGAAGGCTGTCTCGCAACGGCGAAGGCGTTCCTTCCGTGAGCCTGATGAATGATTTCGCATGTAGGGCCTGCGAGCGTTGCGACGTGGGCCACCGGATTCGAACTGCGCTTTATACTCGTCCAGCTTTTTCTGAAGTGTCATCTTGTGTCTTCTGTCATGGTTGCCTCTGTAAGTTCAAAATCTGAGGTAATTTCGAAAGCGGGCCGCAGTGTTTTGTAAACGGGACACTTGTCCCCATATACCCGGTGAACGCGTTCCACGGTTTCTCTGACCTGGTCGGCTCCGTCAAGCAAGTAATGAACGTGAACTCTGCTAATTACCAGCACCCCCTGATCGGATTCGATTTCTCCTCTCACTTCGGCACGCAACCGGCCGTTGCTTGCATCTATTTTGCGCGCTTCCAGCGCGCCCCCGAAGGTTCCGATCATTCAACCACCCAGCGCGGCTACAACATAATCGAGTGTTGCCGCGTGCGATTCGGGTAGTTTTGCTGGATCCAGGCCATAATGTAGGGCAATGGCTCCATGGACACTGAACGCCACTGGCTGGGACTCCCCGGGCAGTTGCGCCAAGCGAAGCGGCCCCGACCGCCGTTCAATCCGAACCTTCGACACATACACTGGATTCGACATTTTGATCCTTTCGTTCTTCACGAAGCTACCTGCTAAGGGATGCAACTCGAGCTCTCCGTGGCGCATTCCCTGGCCAGATTCTATCCACTTTATCCGATGATCTCACGCGATCAAAATCGGTGCGATCCCCGTACTGCGAAAAAGTACGCAGAAGGCTTCGCGCAACGCCATATCACATTCATGGGGAGAGTGAGGACTAGCAGGGCAGTCATAGTGTCCCGGCCCCAGTCGCTGAACCTGTGATAACCGCAATGACGGTGTTCTCTTTATCTCGCGTGACGATATTCCGGTCAGTGGCGGCGGAGGGGCGTTGACGAAACAATCTTTCGCCAGCATCCGAGCGCTGCGGGGGAAGAACGATGGGCAGCCCGCCGCGCGTAGCCCGATTCCAAGGGCGCCCCCGCCCACTCGATCTCGTAAACTCGCAATCGAGGCTTTAGGGCTGCCTTCTTTAATGTTGCGCTCTCGCTTTCGCCGGAGAGCGCGCTATGCCTCCGGACTTCGTTCTTGCCTCTATTCCTTCGTCCATGAAACGTATTGTTCCGTTGACAGGTGGGGCCTCACGGAGCGTACGAACGCTGCATTCTTTGTAGACACGACAGGTCGCGCCGGTAGCCCACCGATCACTGCGGAAGTCCCTAAAGGCAGCACTGGTAGGCGGTTTTTAACGCAACTAGATACGAGAGGATCAGGGTGACGCTGGCAAGTCGCTAGACCAGGCGTCGGCAGCAATCAGCCACTTTGCATCCACCCACTTCCAGACTGTGAGGTATTTGCCGTGATCTTCCTTTTTCGTCCCGTCGCTCAGGGGCACGTTCACGCGATAGGTGCCAACGTCCCAAGCGACGTTGCCGTCCTGCTTAATGTAGGTGACGTCGAACGCGAGGTCGCTCACGCCGTGGCTGAGAGGACCCCGCAGATATTCTCGGATGGCATCCCGGCCGTGGATGGCCTGGTGGTGCGGTGGAAGGTACACCGCATCCGGA
>Ga0137389_10002088_pt1 | contig 12023 bp, 9 predicted proteins | sample 15con2h14BmetaG_FD_104645 | JGI IMG/M metagenome (GOLD analysis project Ga0137389, IMG submission 104645) | Vadose zone soil microbial communities from Angelo Coast Range Reserve, California, USA - 15con2h1.4B metaG | ecosystem: Environmental > Terrestrial > Soil > Vadose zone > Saprolite...
GACATAACCGAGCCAGCGCCAATAGGTCGTGCCAAGCAGCATGACCAGGGCCAGCGCGATCACGGTCAGCACCAGGCCGGTGCGCACGAAATCCTTCGCCTCAAACGTCTCGGTGCCGTAGGCTAGCATGTTCTGCGGCGCGTTCACCACCAGGATGAAACCAAAGCTGACCACGAATTGCAGCAGCATCGTCATTCCGACGATGTTGATGCCGGGCGTCGCGACGCCCTGCAGCACCGCGATGACAATCGGGATCATCGCGGACGCCAGCGCAGTGGCGCTGGCGAAGCCGAGATGAATCAAGGTGAGAAACAGGGTCAGCACCGCCAGGACGAACAGCGCGGTTACGTTCTTGAGGCCGAATTCGACGACCGCAAGGTCGGCGAGCCATGAGGCGCCCTTGGTCTGCAGCAACGCCGTTCCGACGCTGATGCCGATGCCGAACAGCACCACGGTGCCCCAGGGAATCCTGGGTTGCGCCTCCTTCCAGGTCATGATGCCGATGCCCGGCAAAAACATCAGCGCGACGGCGGCGATGGTGGTCGAGGAGGTGTCGAAACTGTGCAGGACGCCCTCGGTGGCCCAGAACAGCAGCAGGGTCAGCGAAATCGCCAGCAGCTTCTTTTCCGAGGTCTTCATCGGCCCGAGTTCGGCCAGCGATTTCTCGATCTGTTCGCGTCCGCCGGAAATTTCCCGCACTTCCGCCGGCATCATCCGCGTCATCACAAAGTAAAGCGCGATCGACATCAGGATGCCGAATGGCGCCGCGGCGATGAACCATTCCAGCCAGGTGACGGATTTTTGCAGGGTCTTTTCGATGAAGCCGACCGCCACCATGTTCTGCGCGGCGGCGGTCTTGATGCCGACGTTCCAGATGCTGGCGGTCTGCACCGTGGTGATCATCAACATGCCGGCAAAGGCGCCTCTTTTATTGACGCCGAACGCCGAGATGATGCCGAGCGTGATCGGCACCAGGCAGGCGACCCGCGCCGTGGTCGAGGGCACCAGGAACGCCATCACGAAGCCGACCAGGATGGCGCCAACAACAACATGATGCACTTCGGCGCCGACCCGCGAAAGGATCGCCAGCGCAATGCGCTTGTCGAGCCCGGTCGCGGTCATGGCGGCGGCGAGAAACAGCGCCGAGGCCACCAGCGCCAGTGCGGTATTGGCGAAGCCGCTGAAGGCCAGAGCGAGGCCTGCGTTGGTGCCGAGCAGAACTTTTGGGTTCGCTGGATTGGGCGAAAGCCCGAGCAAGAACGCCATCAGCGTGGCGATGACGATCGCCGAGACGGCGTAATCAAGCGCCTCGGTCATCCAGACGATGACGGCAAAGGCGAGGATCGCGAGCATCCGCTGGCCGGCGATGGAAAGGCCCTCCGGCGTCGGCAGCCATAACACCGCGACCAGGGCTGCGACCGCCAGCAACACGCCCCAATTCGATCGCAACCAAGTCGGCTTCGGCGCGGATGCGACCTTGGGGCCCGTGGGTAAGGCGTCGATGGTGGCCATGGAATTCCTCTTCGCTGCACCAATTTGATGGGCAGTCGATCAGCTTTGGAACATCGGCCTATTGAGCAGGATCAAATGCAGCGGCGCGTGCGTCTGCGTTTGCAACTCAGGCGTCCGCTCGCAGGGCAGCGCGGGCGGCCCAGCCGCCGCCCAGGATCGCGCCTGTAAAGCCGCCGCCGCCGGTGAAGGCAGAGGCTAGGTACAGTCCGTTGATCGCGGTCGCGGCCAATGGCATGAATCCCCGCGATTCCGGAGCGAAACCGTAGAGCGATCCGCCGGGCGTGTTGAGGTAGTGCTGGAACGTCTCCGACGTCGACATCTCGCGATGGACGATGGCACCGGCAATGCCGGGGAATTGCCGGTCGAGATCGGCAACGATGCGATCCATCCAGCGCTGCTTGCGCGCGTGCTTCGCCTCGGAGGTGAGGCCGGTCCAGTTCTGAACCCGATCGAGGCCGACCAGTGCCGCAAGGTAGGGGCCATCCGCATTCAGTCCGGAATCGATCTGATCGTAGGCGACGAAACCATACGGTGTGATCCGGTCTTCCGAATCCTCGCCCAGGATAGCGGCGGCCTCGCGAAAGCCTGACAGGGTCGTGAGCCATGACGGCAGGATGCTGGTTGAGTAATGCGCACCCCGAAGTCGTGCGAATGCCGGTTCAGTCCGAGCGACATGGTCCACAGCGAGATCGATGGACGCCGCCCCTGGTAACGCGACAGGAACGTGGTGCGCTTGTCGACCGGCAGCATTGCCGCCAGAACGGTTGGCGCTGCGTTTCCGAACACGATCGGCGCGAGCTCTTCCCCGACGTCGCCGGTCTTGTGCGCACGGTGCCGCACGCCGCGCGTGCGGTCGCCATCCAGCAGGATGGTCTCGACCTCGCGGCCGGCCTCGACCGCGCCGCCGGCCTCGCGAATGATGGCCACCAGCCGGTCGCTCAGCACCTGAGAGCCACCGCGGATATAGTGGCCGCCGCCGGTCAGATACGACGCCTGCGGGACGGCGAAATGGATGAAGGGCATCGTATCGGGATCGTCGGTATAGTATCCAAGGTTCGACGCCATGGCGAGCTTGACCGCTTCGTCGTTGCCGAACAGCCGGCCGAACACCTCGCTGAGCGTCGCGTGGCGGTCGCGGATCAGCGGCCACAGCCGCCATGGCAAGGTCGGTGCATTCCAGAGCCACCAGCTGCGATCATCCTGATGCTCGCTCATCATCGCGACGGCCTGGCGAACCGCATCGATGCGCTCGAAATATTGCTCAACGCCCCTGGCCGATTGCGGAAAGTGCGCCTTGCTCGCGCTGCGCGCGGCATCGAACCCGTGCGGCATCACGAACGGCGCATCGAACAACGGGCTTCGCACCTCATGCAGGTCACCGACATCGACGAACGGAATATCGCGATCGATGCCAAGCGCGCGCAGGATCGGCGCCTTGGGGTCGCTGGCGTCGAGACCGTCGATCTCGTGCAGCGACGCCTCGATGGCAAGCGCGCCGTGATGATAGACCGTGGCGGCCCCGCCAAAACTCTGGTTGCGTTCGAGCACCAGAACCTTGTGGCCGGCGCGGGCAAACAGCGCCGCCGCGGTCAGGCCGCCTAATCCTGAGCCGATCGCGATGGCATCGAAGTTTCGGGACATGCGGTCTTCTCCATGCGCAGCTTCGCTAGCACCGCATCGATAGTATCGGTGTACGGCGGCCGTGGCGTCTTGACTTGCATCAAGCGAGGGTTGGGAAGGGATCGACGGTTCATCGCCGAGGGTCGATCCGTACCGCCAGCGGCTTCAACAGTTCGGCACAGACAAGATAAGCCACAACGAGCAGGCCGATCGCCGCGAGACGGCCTCTGACAGATTCCGGGTCTTTGATCTGCCGCAACGCCTAACCTTGGAATGATGATGTTTGTTATTGGCCGCTACCAAGGAGGTGCCTCGTGTCGCTGGCCAAGACCATACAAAATCGCTCATGAATGTCTTCTCGAAGCCGATCAAGGAGACCAATCGCATTGGCGCGGAATCAGCCGCCCATGACGGTTTGCTCGCGACAATCAGCCGACTTCAGCCCAACGAAGCCTGTGCGAAACTGGTTTCCACTTTAGAAGGCCTGTCACAGACGGAGGCCGACGCGCGCCTGAAGAAATTCGGGCCTAATATTGTTGCCCGGGAACGCAAGGCGACAGTCCTCGAGGAACTTTGGAGCCGTGCCCGCAATCCATTGAACGCATTGCTCCTGACCCTGGCGACCACGTCCTATTTTTTGGGAGACGTCCGTGCCGCCATCGTGATCGCGGTAATGGTAATCCTCGCGATCACGACAGCCTTTGTCCAGGAACACCGGTCAAATGAGGCCGCTGCCCAGCTGCGCGCCATGGTCCACACCACCGCAAGCGTCAGGCGCAACCCCAGTCGTTCAGAGGATCCATTCTCCGAAATCCCGATCGAGCGGCTCGTGCCGGGCGACGTCGTGCGGCTTTCAGCAGGAGATATGATACCTGGCGACCTCCGCTTGCTGGAAGCCAAGGATCTCTTCATCAATCAATCTGCTCTTACCGGCGAGTCCATGCCCGCGGAAAGGCATGCTCCGGCATGCGATGGCGGCTCAGAGGGTGCGTTCGCCTTGTCAAACCTCTGCTTCATGGGCGCGAACGTCGTATCCGGCTATGGGACCGGGGTAATCGTGCAAACAGGCTCGAAAACTTTTTTTGGGCAGCTTGCTCACGAGATTGCAGGACGACGCGTTCCGACAGCCTTCGATCAGGGTATCAACAAGTTCACCTGGTTGATGATCCGCTTCATCTTGGTCATGGTCCCCGCAGTTTTCCTCATCAACGGCGTAACAAAACACGATTGGCTAGAGGCTCTATTGTTCGCCGTTGCGGTAGCAGTCGGTCTCACGCCCGAGATGTTACCGATGATTGTTACGGTGAACTTGGCCAAGGGCGCGATGGCAATGTCGCGCAAGAAGGTCATCGTCAAGCGGCTCAACGCGATTCAGAACTTCGGAGCGATGGACGTCCTGTGCACGGACAAGACCGGCACCCTGACGCAAGACCGGATCATCCTGAAGCGGCACCTCGACATCCAGGGCAACGACTCCGAACGGGTGCTTCAATATGCCTTTCTGAACAGCCACTTCCAGTCAGGGCTGAAGAACCTGCTCGATAAAGCGGTTTTGGCTCACGTCGAACTCAAAGACACCTTGAGGATCGGCGCCGGATATTCAAAACTCGATGAAATCCCATTCGATTTCTCGCGTCGCCGTCTATCGGTTGTCGTCGCGCGAGACGACGGCAAGCACATTCTCATTTGCAAAGGCGCCGTCGAAGAGATATTCGCCGTTTGTTCGAAATATTCCTTGGACGCGGAGACAGGTCTACTCGACGAAAGTCATTTTGAGACGGCCAAACAGCAAACGTTCGCGCTTAACTCCGACGGTTTTCGTGTTGTCGCGGTTGCCTATAAGGAGATGGATCCGTCGAAGACAACATACTCGATCGAAGACGAGGTCGATCTCACGCTGCTGGGCTACATTGCCTTTCTCGATCCGCCGAAAGAAAGCGCCCGTGAGGCGATCGCGGCGCTGGCGCGCAAGGGCGTTAAGGTAAAGGTCCTCACAGGCGACAATGAAATCATTACGCGCAAGATTTGTCATGAGGTTCAATTGTACCCTGGCGAAATCCTGCTCGGTAGCAAGATCGCCTCGATGAGTGACGGCGAACTCGCTGAGATTGCCGATCGCACAGCAGTCTTCGCAAAGTTAACTCCGGCGCAGAAAGAACGCGTCGTACGGGCTCTTCACGCCAAGGGGCACGTGGTCGGATTCCTTGGCGACGGAATCAACGATAGTCCCGCCTTGAAGGTAGCTGATGTTGGAATCTCGGTGGATACGGCGGTCGACATTGCCAAGGAGTCCGCCGACATCATCCTGCTCGAAAAAAGCCTGCTTGTCCTTCAGGAAGGGGTGACGGAAGGCCGCAAGGTGTTTGCGAACATCACAAAATACATCAAGATGGGCGCGAGCTCGAATTTCGGGAACATGTTCAGCGTGATTGGGGCGAGCATATTCCTGCCGTTCCTGCCGATGGCGCCGATTCAGGTCCTGACCAACAACCTGCTCTACGATTTCTCGCAGACAACGATTCCGACCGACAATGTCGACGAGGAGTATCTGGCGTCACCGCGAAAATGGGATATCGGCAACATATTCAAATTCATGATCTTTATCGGACCGATCAGCTCGATCTTCGATTACGCGACCTACGGCATGATGCTCTATGTCTTCGATGCCTGGAACAATCCGTCGCTGTTCCAAACCGGATGGTTTGTCGAATCCCTTCTGACCCAAACTCTCATCATCCACATCATCAGAACGGCGAGGATCCCCTTCATCGAGAGCCATGCAAGCCCCGCGCTCATTGCGACGACGGTGATCATCTGCACGATCGGGATGACGTTGCCCTTCACCTGGGCGGGTTCGGCGTTAGGTTTCGAGCCGCTTCCCCGGCTCTACTGGCCGCTGGTCGCGGCCATGCTGGTAACATACGCCGTACTCACTCACCTCGTGAAAGTCTGGTTCATTCGCAGGTGGGGGCTTTGACCCGCGGAACAGTGCGCTCGGTCGCGGCGGCGCACGGGCATTTCTCGACCGTCGGCCGGTCGGGGCCGCTTCGCCCGCCGTGAACGCATTGCATTCGAGGCGCGCCGTTGCTCGGATCATCGAGGTGATTGACGGCCGCATCCAGTGCTAAATTGCGCCGCCGGGAACCCAAAGTGGTATGTTGAAAAGCTGTGGACACCAATCCGGCCCGGGTTCTGGCCCAATGCTGCCGCACCCTTGCCGCTTGGCTTGAATTTTCAGGGGATATCAATGGGTTGGAGGTCTCCTAACCCGGTTCCGAAATCCCGTTCTTGCTTGCGTCGATAGCCCGCTTCCGTTATCCGGTGGGGTGCCTCGCGTGCGAGCGGCCCCGGCCGTGTTTTTTGGCTGGGCGTCGAGATAGTTGCAGAGGGAACACCTGCGAATGGCCAATGTCGTTGTGGTCGGCGCCCAGTGGGGCGACGAAGGGAAGGGCAAGATCGTCGATTGGTTGTCGGAGCAAGCCGACATCGTCGTGCGCTTCCAGGGCGGCCACAATGCCGGTCACACTTTGGTCATCAATGGCGAAACCTACAAGCTGGCGCTGCTGCCCTCCGGCGTGCTGCGGCCTTCGAAGCTCGCGGTCATCGGCAACGGCGTGGTGGTCGATCCGCAGGCGTTCCTCGAGGAAATAGCAAAATTGCGGGCGCAGGGCGTCGCGATCAGCCCGGAAAATCTGCGGGTCGCCGAAAACGTCACGCTGATCCTCCCCTTGCATCGCGAACTCGACGCCTTGCGGGAATCGTCCAATGCGATCACCGCGATCGGCACCACGCGGCGCGGCATCGGCCCTGCCTACGAGGACAAGGTCGGCCGCCGCGCGATCCGGCTGATGGATCTCGCCGATCTTCCCACGCTGCCGCACAAGATCGACCGTCTGCTGTCGCATCACAATGCGCTGCGCCGCGGGCTTAATCTGGAAGAAATCGACGGCGCGGGAATTCTGAAGGAACTGACCGCGCTGGCGCCAAAACTTCTGCCTTACGCGGAAACGGTGTGGCGGCTGCTCGATCAAAAACGCCGCGAGGGCAAGCGCATTCTGTTCGAGGGCGCGCAGGGCGCGCTGCTCGATGTCGATCACGGCACCTATCCTTACGTCACCTCGTCCAACACCGTGGCGGCGCAGGCGGCGACCGGCACCGGCATGGGCCCGGGAGCGGTCGGCTATGTCTTGGGCATCTGCAAGGCTTATACGACGAGGGTCGGGCAGGGGCCGTTTCCGACCGAACTGCATGACGAGATCGGCGAGGAGATCGGCCGCCGCGGCAAGGAATTCGGCGTCAACACCGGGCGCAAGCGGCGCTGCGGCTGGTTCGACGCGGTGCTGGTGCGCCAGACGGTGCGGACCTGCGGCATCAACGGCCTGGCGCTGACCAAGCTCGACATTCTCGATGGCTTCGACAAGATCGAGGTCTGCACCGGCTATACGCTGGACGGCAAGGAAATCGACCATCTGCCGGCAGGCGAGGGCGCGCAGGCCCGAATCAAGCCGATATATGAGACTATCGAAGGCTGGAAGAAGCCGACCGCCAATGCCCGTTCGTGGGCGGATCTACCGGCGCAGGCCATCAAATATGTCCGTCGCGTGGAGGAACTGGTGGGCTGCCCAATCGCTCTGCTTTCCACCAGCCCCGAACGCGAGGATACTATCCTGGTCCAGAACCCGTTCGAGGCTTAACGAGATTCCATCGGAAAGCCCGCAATGTTGAGAAGATATGGCTGATTACTATCCGCTGATCGCCCGCGCCATTTCCGGACTGGACCCCAGTGCTCCCGGTGAGAGCCGCCGCGCGTTGTACGAGCGGGCGCGCGCCGCGCTGATCGCGCAGCTGCGCAGCGTGCAGCCGCCTTTGAGCGAATCCGAAATCACCCGCGAGCGGCTGTCGCTGGAAGAAGCCGTGCGCAAGGTCGAGTCCGAGGCCGCCCAGCGCGCCCGGGACGCGTCGCGTCCCGGCGGAGACGCGACGCGTTCGGCGGACGGCACGCGCGCCGGCGGCGATCGCCCCCGCGCCGGCGATTCGTTCCGCGCCAACATCCGCCCCACGCCGCGGCCGGGCGAGCCGCCGCCGCCTTCGCTATTACAGAATTCGCTATCGCCGTCTTCGGCATCGCAGCCCTCGACGTCGTTGCCTTCGCCGCCGCCGCGCCCGCGTCCGCCATCGACGCTGCAGCCGCGCAATGAGCGTCCGCCGCTCGGACTGGAACAGGAACGACCAGACCCGCGCCAGCAGCGCAACCTTCGCGCCGACGCGCCGCCATTGCCGCGGCCGCAACCGCCGCTGTCCCAGCCGCAGATTTCGATGCAGGACCCGCAGCTGCCGCCGACCCGCGAACGCGCCGGCGCGCCGCGCCGCGGCCCCGACAACGGCGCCCCGCAGGCGCCGGGGATGCGCGGTTTTCGCGATATCGCCGCCGACGCCGACGATCTCGGCCGCGCCGCGGCGCAAGCCAGTCGCTCCGCGCGAAAAACCTATGCCAATGTGCCGTCGCCCTCGCCGGAATTCGACCGGCTCGAGCCCAGCATGGAAAACCGCGGCGCTGATCCCGATGCGCCCTATTCGTATGACGAATCCGCCGAGGAGGCCGAGGGCTACGACGCGCCGCCGCCATTGCCGTCGCGTCCGCGCCCGACGCCGGAGCGGGACCGCGGGCCGAAGAAGGCCGGCCGCGCCGGGGCGTTGTTTCCGTTCAAGAGCGCGATCGCGGTCGGCATCGTGCTGATCCTGGTCGGCGCCGGGATCCTGTGGGGCAAGTCGGTGGTGACCGGCGTCAGCGGCCTGTTCAAGTCCTCGACCACGGTGGTGGAGGCGCCAAAGGACGCGTCGACGCCGCTGTCGAAGCCGAAGATTGCCGATCGCGTCGGGCAGCCGTCGTCGACCGATCAGGTCGCGCCGGTGGCGCAGCGCGTGGTGCTGTATGACGAGGATCCGTCAGACCCCAAGGGCAAGCAGTATGTCGGCTCGGTGATCTGGCGCACCGAACAGATCAAGGCCGCCAACAGCCAGACCGCCGATATCGCCGTGCGCGCCGACATCGAAATTCCCGACCGCAAGTTCAAGATGACGATGTCGTTCCGCCGCAACACCGACACCTCCTTGCCGGCGAGCCACACCGCGGAGCTGACCTTCATCCTGCCGCCGGATTTCGTCGGCGGCGGCGTCGGCAACGTGCCGGGCATTCTGATGAAATCCAACGAGCAGGCGCGCGGCACGCCGCTGGCGGGGCTCGCGGTCAAGGTCACCGACGGCTTCTTCCTGGTCGGCCTCTCGAATGTCGATTCCGACCGCGCCCGCAATTTGCAGCTTCTGAAGGAGCGCTCGTGGTTCGACGTCCCGCTGGTCTACGTCAACCAGCGCCGCGCCATCATCGCCATCGAAAAAGGCGCCCCCGGCGAACGCGCATTTAATGACGCGTTCGCGACCTGGGGGGAATAGGGGCGGGACGGAGTTTTTACGTTGTCCATCATTGCGAGATGGTCAGCTGATGACCGCCGTCTCAGTCCTTGCGATAGGCGCGAACGATCACCCGGCGATATTCGTCAGGGGAAAGGCCCTTGCTGCTGGCATCTGCCGCACGCTTTTTCATGGCCGGCTTCAATCGAATGCCTTCAACCGCGCTGATTTTCGCAAAGCCGGCTTGGCCAAGGACGAAGCCCTTTTTGCTTTTTCCGGTCGAGCGCTTTTGCTTTGGCATACTTGGAATCTATCATATTTTCCTCTTTGCCATGCCATCCCGGACGTAGGTAGCCACCGACGATGCGTCCGAAGAGGCCCTGGGGTCAGCGCAGACAGTTGACGCAATTCCCGCAATCGCGAAACTGCCAACCGGGCAAAACGCGAGGTGGGCCATGAAACGGTATCTGATTTTCGCAGCGCTGGGGCCGCCGCTCGGCGGGTTCTGGTTTTTGCTGACCGCCTCCGTGATGTCCAGCTACTGGAGCCATCCGCCCAGCGTTTCGGAGGCGGCAAAGCTGTTCGCGGTGTTCGCCAAGACGGTGCAATACAGTTATCTGTTCGGCATTTTGCCGGCGCTGATGCTCGGCGCGCTGGATGATATTCTGTTCCACGTCAAACGAATTGGCTGGGGCGTCCGGCTGCTGATCGTCGGCGCGGTCGCGTTCATCATGGCCGAGTTGCTCTACGGCTCCCAGGGCCCGGACAGCGGGGTTGTTCAGTTCATTATGTACGGCCTGGTGGGCTTTATCCCCGGGACGATCTCGTCGTGGCTCTCGCGTGAGACGGTGGAGCAACCGGCGGCGGCGTGAGTGGCCGGCCAGCCGCCCCTGCCAACGACGATCCGGAAGAAGGCGCGCAATAACTCGCCTGCGTCGTCCCGGCGAAGGCCGGGACCCATAATCCCTGGCGCTGCTGTTGCGTCGTGCGCACGCAAAGCAAGGCAACGGCCGCTGCCTTTCTCATGATCGGCACGGATTATGGGTCCCGGCCTTCGCCGGGACGACGATGCGCTGTCGACGCAAAAAACGGCGGACCTTTCGGCCCGCCGCGTATGGCGCAGCAGCGTTACGTGATCGAAAAGCCTAGCGGCCGTTGCCGCGGCAGCCGCCATAGGGGCCGATGTGAAAGCCGCGCGGGCAGGCATGCGCGGCGGGGTTGGCGAAGTTGCGCAGGCATCCGCCATAGGGCCCGCGATGCCAGCCCGGGCCGCATCCGCCGGCGACTTCGATGACATCGGCGCCCGGTGCCGGCGCCAGTGGCGCCAACGGCATCGCGCTGGCTAATCCTGTGCCCATCAGCGTGCTGACAAGGAAGGCGGCTGCGATCAGCCTGTTCATGAGCTGTCTCCTTTAAATGGTTTGAATGAAAGGCGTGGCCGCGTCAGCCGCCGGCGAACGCGATGCCGGCGCGGACTTCCCCGATCGCCTGGTCGATCAGGCCCATGGCGCGTTCGCGATGGCCGCCCTTGTTCGGCGTTGCCGCCTGCAGTTCGCCGCGTGCCGATTGCAGCAAGGCGATGCTTTCGTTCATGTGCGGCTGCGCACCGATCGCGTAGCCGACGCCGAAGCTGGCGGCGATAGTAGCGCCAAGCAGCAGGGTGCGGACGGAAGAGGTCGTCATGTCGTTTCTCCTTTGACGGGATTTTTGAAAAAAACAGGCAATCCCGGTTGCGAGAGCGCGCCGCCGAATCTGACGCAGCTTTGCTGATTCCTGCCCGATTCCAGCGGCCGTTCCCGCCGCATCGGTAAGCCGGCGTTTGGCCGTCGTCTTGGACTGGCGGGCGTCCGGGACACGCGGATTTGGACTGTCCGGCGCTGTTTCATTCGCGGCCAAGTGTTGGTAGGTAAGTCTTGCTAGTTAAGTGTTGCCCGTTTGTGTTGCTCGTTTTGCAAAATTCTTCAGCCCGCGTTCATTCCACGGCCGGCAGGCTGCCAGCGTCGCTTCCAGGTCTTTCGCTCCCGAGCCTTTCCCCATCCCTGAGTCTTTCCACTCCCGATGTCCGTCATCAAGAAAATGCTGTCGACCGACATGCTGCCGCAGGGTCTGGATGACCGGCAGCGCTTTCTTTCCTTTGCCGAACTGTTCGAGCATTTTTCCAATACCGGCGAGCTCGATCCGGCCTCCGACGTGCCGTTCCGCGCCGCGATGAATTCCATCCACATCGGCACCACCATGCTCGGCCGCTGCGACGGCACCTTCACCACGGTGCGGCGCGAACGCCGCCAGGTGATCGAGACCAATGACGACCGCTACTGCCTCGCGCGCAACACCGGCAACCGCGACGCCCAGGTGCTGCATCGCGGCCGCGAATTCACCATGCGGCCGGGCGCGATGGTGCTGCTCAAGCTCGACGAGCCGTTCTTCAGCGCCGATGGCGCCAGCCACAAGCGGTTCACCAATGTGCATCTGCCGATGGCGAC
>Ga0137389_10002094_pt1 | contig 12015 bp, 8 predicted proteins | sample 15con2h14BmetaG_FD_104645 | JGI IMG/M metagenome (GOLD analysis project Ga0137389, IMG submission 104645) | Vadose zone soil microbial communities from Angelo Coast Range Reserve, California, USA - 15con2h1.4B metaG | ecosystem: Environmental > Terrestrial > Soil > Vadose zone > Saprolite...
TCGATGTCACCGACCGCTACCCCGGCGCCGTTGTACACATAGGTGTACGTCTGAAAATTCAGAGAATCGTCAGTGGTGATAGTGTTCGCGAACGTGATGCCGGTTTGCTCCGGGCTCAGAAGTTTGAATAGCGGGTGATCGCCCTTTCCGGCGCAGCCGGCCAAACAGAGGATAGAGATCAAGCGTGCAAAAACGCGCCAATGATGCATCAGGCTGAGCCCAGAGGTATTTTTTGGAATGAACCCACAGCTGCCTATTTCCCGCGTCATCAATCTGATTTCTGAAGAGTCCCAAAGGCTCTGGACGGTCGACGAATCTGAAGCCCGACGCAGGTTGCTCGCTAGTGACATGTCCGGAATCCTCAAAATTGACGGCTCCTTTGCCCTTGTTGCTCAGGACGGGGAACGAATCGTTCTGGCGCGAAGTCTCGACCGTCCGATGCGATACTTTCTCGCAAAGTCCACGGATGGACCAGTACTGATCGTAGCGGAGCGCATGGACGTGATCGCGGCCGAGCTGACGCGCCGTGGATGGGCCGACCAGTTCCACCCGAGCTACACGCGCATGGCGCCAGCGCATCACGTGACGACTTTGCGCCTGATCGGATGTCCGGACCCCAATCCCGTGCATCGTCGCTTTTTCGACCCGCCTCGCGGTACGCTGCCCGAGGATCTGGATCTCATCGGCCGTCACTACATCGAGGCCGTCTACAGCGAGCTGCGTCGCTGGCTCGCCGCGCACGACCCCGCGTCGCCGATCGGCGTTCCGTTTTCCGGAGGCATCGACAGCGGAGCGATCCTGCTCTGCCTGTACAAGCTGCTGCTGAATGAAGGCCAGTCTCCGGCACGGCTGAAGGCGTTCACTCTCTCAGTGGACGGCGAAGGACAGGACGCCCAACAGGCGCACGACTTCCTGAGTCGCACCCATCTCGAGATGCTCGGTGAGATCATCGACGTCTCCTCGAGCGCGCTCGACCCCCTCCGCGCCGTGGCCGTAATCGAGGACTACAAACCCCTCGACGTCGAATGTGCGACGGTGAACCTCGCGCTACTCGCCAACATTCGCGAGCGCTATCCGGACTGGCGCCTGCTGGTGGACGGCGATGGCGGCGATGAGAACCTCAAGGATTATCCCATCGAGGAGAACAGTGAGCTGACCATCCGGAGCGTCGTCAACAACCGCATGCTCTACCAGGAAGGTTGGGGCGTCGACTCAATCAAGCATTCGCTCACCTACTCGGGCGGATACAGCCGCGGCTGCGTCCGAAGCTACGCGTGCGCGCGCGAATACGGATTCGAAGGCTTTAGCCCCTACACTCGTCCGTCCGTCATCGGGGTGGCCGAGGCGATTCCCTTCCCTGAGCTGACCGAGGGCTCGCACGAAAAACTGTACGCCCTCAAGGGCGAGATCGTCGCACGCGGCGTTCGCGCAGTGCTAGGGCTCGAGATGCCCGTCTTTCCCAAGCGTCGCTTCCAGCACGGATCGGTCGCGGCTACCCAAACCGCTCGGTTTTTCCCACAAGACGAAGCGCGCTACCGTCGCCATTTCGAGACACTGCACACAGCCGTCGTGTGAGCACGTCGGCGGCAGATCGGCGGATACGGAGTCTCCGCCCACCGAAGGTTCACGTAAGCGCGCACAAGGCACAGGGCGCGTTGCTCGAAGAGGAACGGCGGCCTGACGGGAAGATCGAGCGGGCGCTGACGGTCTTTCTCACCGGTGCCGAGTGCCCGTTCACGTGCTCGTTCTGCGACCTGTGGCAGAGGACGATCGACGGGCCAACCCCGCCCGGTGCCCTGATCAGTCAGTTGGAGAGCGTTCTTCAAGCGCTCGATGGCCCGGTGCCGGATCGACTCAAGATCTACAACGCCAGCAATTTCTTCGATCAGCGAGCGGTTCCGTCGAAGGATCTTCTCGGAATTGCGAGACTCTCAGCGTCGCTCGCGGCTGTCACGGTCGAGTCGCACGCCAACACCATCGGCGCCAACACGCTCGCGTTCGCTCGACAGATCTCTGGCCGCCTCGAAGTCGCCGTCGGACTCGAGACGATCCATCCCGTCGCGGCAACGTATCTCAACAAACGCCTCGATCTGGCGCGATTCGATAGAGCGGCGCGCTTTCTCTCGGAGAACGGCCTCGATCTCCGCGTCTTCGTTCTTCTCGGCGCACCGTACGTCCCCGCGGAAGAGTCGGTCGCGTGGACAGTGCGGACCGTCGAGTATGCGGTCGAGCGTGGCGCGTCGGTCGTCTCGATCATACCCGTGCGCGGCGGGAATGGAGAGATGGAACGTCTCCAGGGTTTGGGGCATTTCACGCCACCGACGTTGTCGCAGCTCGAGGAATCGCTCGACCTGTCCATGCAGTTCACGAACACGGTCGTAACCGCCGACTTGTGGGATATCGAGCGGCTGCCGGCGTGTGAGCACTGCCGCGCGGAGCGTGTGGAGCGCCTGCGATGCACAAACGCCATGGGCCGCGCGGAGCCGCAAATCTCCTGCAGCGTATGTGGAGCGGCCTGAATTGAAACCGTGCGAGGTGGTCATCGTCGGGAGCGGATTCGCCGGATCTCTCCTGGCCCGCATACTGGCAGTTCAAGGCTATGACGTCGTACTCCTCGAGCGCGGCACGCATCCGCGCTTCGCGATCGGAGAATCGTCGACCCCGCTCGCGAATCTGTCGCTGGAGCGCCTGGGGACCCGTTACGGAATGGCAGACTGTTACAACCTCGCCACGCACGGGCGATGGCTCGCGCATTTCCCGGAGATTCGTCGTGGGCTGAAACGCGGCTTCACCTACTATCGGCATCATCCGGATCAGCCATTCGCCAATCGCGGCCTCGATTCTGAGCGATTGCTCGTCGCGGCCAGTCCGCAGGACTCACTCTCGGACACGCACTGGCTCCGCGCCGACGTGGATCACCATTTCGTGCGACAGGCAATCGCCGCCGGTGTCGACTATCGCGATCGCGTCGACCTGGCCAGCGCGGACGTCGCGCCGGATTCCGTGCGCGTGAGCGGCACGCGAAACGGCGCCCCATTCGAGCTGCGCGCGAATTTCCTTATCGATGCCTCTGGTCCGAGCGGCTTTCTGGCACGACAGCTGTCGATTCCGTCGGGTCTCGAGCACACCGAGACGCGCTCCGCGCTAATCTTCAGTCACTTCGATGGTGTCCGACTAATGAAGGACGCCGTACCGGACATGCCGGAGGGCCCCTACCCCGATGATTGGGCCGCCGTGCACCATGTCATCGATGAAGGCTGGATGTACTCGCTGCGGTTCGACAACGGCCTGACCAGCGCGGGATTCCTGCTCACGCCAAACGGAATCGCGTCGTTGAAATCGCCAGCCACCAGCGATGCCGCGACACTGTGGGGCGCAATGGTCCGGCGCTATCCTACTCTTGAGAGCGCGTTTGCTGACGCAACGCCGCTCATGCCGATCTCGTTTCTGCCCGCCATTCAGCATCGCCTCACGCGCGCCGCCGGAAAGCGGTGGGCCGTGATGCCACACGCGTACGCGTTCGTTGATCCACTCTTCTCGACGGGAATCGCGTGGGGCCTCAGGGCTGTCGAGCGGTTAGCACTCGCATTCGAATCCGCGGCGGGAAATCGACGTGTGCCCGATCCCGAAGTGCTCGACCGCTACGACGCAGCGCTCGGCGCGGAAGCAGATCAGATCGACCTCGTCGTCGCCGGCGCTTACGAGGCGATGGCGCACTTCGACCTGTTCGCCGCGCAGGCGATGCTCTACTTCGCTGCTGTATCGTTCGCCGAGGTCGGCCAGCGACTTATGCCGCAGGAGTCCGTGGCCTGGAACGGATTCCTCGGCGTTGGGGATCCGGTGTTGGAACCGTTGCCGCGCGAGACCCTCGGGCGGCTACGCCAGATCACGCAACGTCGCAGCGAAACAGCTACCCCGGACGAACGGCGGGCTTTTGCGGAGTGGATCACGCGGGCAATCGCGCCCCGCAACATTGCCGGACTCGCGGACCCCAGTCGGCGAAATCTCTACCCGGTCGACTTCGACGTGCTCATAGAGCAGCACGCTTTGCTCGGGATGAGCCGCACCCAGTTGATAGAAGCGTTGCCGGCGCTACGCGGAGTGGGACCCGAGCCGCCGCTTACCAGCCGTCAGTCATCGCCCCAACGCGATTTTCGGCTCCCGCACGCCGAGCTGCTCGGCCGTGATCTCCTCTAGCTGGCGCTTCCGAGTCTCCGGACCGAAGAGGGCGACGGCCCCTGCCGCGAGCGCCATCGGGAGCGCGCCGATGAGCGCAGTGTCGGCGATCGACGGCGGCGCGACCGCAATCGCCACCAGCGCAATGATCAGCACACCCCCAGCCTTGCTGATCCCGGACGCCAGCCCGGTGCCGCGCGACCGCAAACGTGTGGGGAAAATCTCCGCGCTGTACGCCGAGAGCACCGCGACCACCGAGCTGATGCCCCAGATCGGCATGATGAGCAGAGTGTAGAGCAGGAATCTGTTAGTAGCCACGGAATTGCCGGCCAGGACAAACCCGAACAACGATAGCGCGGTCAGGGAGGTCACCAGGATCAGAGTCTTCTTGCTGCTCCAGAACCCATAGAGCCAGGCGACCAGAAAATTGAGCGGAAATCCGATCAGCGCCGAATTCCTGAGCAGCCGGTTCGCGTCTCCCTCGGCGAACCCCAGCTTCTGCAGATTGGATGGGATCCAGAGCTGAAAGCCGAACGACACCAAGCCGACGCCCAGACCCAACAGTACGACCACCGCCGTCACGCGCAGAAACGGCGGGCGGAGGAGTTGCCGAATTCCGCTGCCCGCCGCGGATTCTGCGTCGATCTGGCCCTGCGGCTCGCGCACGATAACGGCACCGTATTGCTTCATGACTCTCTCCGCCTGGTCCGTCCGTCCGTGCGCGAGAAGAAAGCGCGGTGACTCGGGAATCCAGCGGCTCAGGACTATCAGCAATAGGCCAGTTGGAAAACCGATCAGCCAAAGGATGCGCCAGCTGAGAGAAGGCATCAGGGATGCGGCCAGCCAGCTGGTGATGATGTACGCGCCGGCCACGTCCCCGCCGATCAGCACCAGCAGCCAGCCTCGATGTCGCGCCGGGATTGTCTCCGCCATTATTGTGAACATGATCGGCAGCATGCCACCCACGCCGAGGCCCATGACGAAGCACATGACCATGTTCAGGGCGAAGCTGGGCATCGAACCGCAGATGCTCGTCGCGATGAAAGTCATCGCGGCCATGAGGATGGAAGGACGGCGACCTATACGATCGCCCAGCCAACCCCAGAGAAATGACCCAAGCACGGTCCCGGTAATCCCGGCAAGGGGCAGCAGCGCCGCGGGGATGGTCCCCGCTGGGTGAAGGGGAGATCTCAGCCCGTACTCTCGAGTCATGCCCGGCAACACGAACGCCAACGTCGCGGGCTTCATCACGTCAATAGTTACGGCGGCCGCCATGACGAGCATGAGCGCCACGTGCGAGGAACGTATCGGCCCTTCATCCAGCGCCCGTACCCCGATGTGTACGTCGGACGCCAATGCATGCGGGTCATCGCGCGGAATCAGCCCCCAGAACGTCGCGGCCAGGCCGGCAACGATCAACACCATCCCGGCGATCATCCCCACGCCCAATGGCATGCCCGCCAAACGGAATCCCATATCACGGGCTTCCACGTACATCGGGAGATGGAGGGTTACACCTGCGATCACCGCCACGACGCCCGCCCAAAAGGCTCCTGGACGCCCGAACTCAATGCCTCGCTCGGTAGGCTCCATCGGGTACAAGGTACGGGGTGGACGAAACGTCCGCCACAACTGCTAACTGAACGTGATCCGAGATCTGAGAAGGGTAGATACCAGGGTTTAGAAACAACGCTGCGACATATCTGGGTGGCGCTACGGTACAGGCGGTGGGGTTGTAGGCGGATACGCGCGTCGTACGGTCGGAGCGCGGTGACTAAATCCTGAGATCTATGCCTCTGAGATCTCGGATCCCGTTCTTCTCAGTTTCCAGTTGAGATCTCGGCTCCCGTTCTTTTCAGTTCGCAGTTGAGATCTCGGATCCCGTTCAGTTCATAGTTTTCAGATTCCGTTCGGTCTGCCGTTTTGAATCGGTCTTGAGCAACCCGGTCCCCCACAACCATATTCTTGGGCGCCGGTCGACAGAACCACCGCTGAAACGAAACCGCGCTCGACGTCACACCAATCGACAGCGAGGACTTGATGCAGAAGCCTGAGTACGATGCGATAGTCGTGGGGTCCGGGATTTCCGGAGGCTGGGCCGCCAAGGAGCTCACCGAGAAGGGTCTGCGCGTGCTCATGCTCGAGCGCGGCAAGAACATCGAGCACATCAAGGGCTACGTAAACGCGACCAAGGCTCCGTGGGAGTATCCGCATCGCGGAGGCCGGACGCGGGCGATGGAAGAGCTCTACCCGGTCCTGAAGCGTGACTATCCGCTAAACGAAACGAATCTCGACTATTGGGCCTCCGACAAGGATTCGCCCTATACCGAGGTAAAGCGCTTCGACTGGTTTCGCGGCTACCACGTTGGCGGACGCTCGTTAATGTGGGGTCGTCAAAGTTATCGCTGGAGTGATTTCGATTTCGAGGCTAACGCAAAGGAAGGGATCGCCATCGACTGGCCGATCCGCTACGCCGACCTCGCTCCCTGGTACGATCACGTCGAGAAGCATGCAGGGATCAATGGCACGCACGAGAACATGCCGCAGCTTCCCGATGGACAGTTTCTGCCGCCGATGCCGCTCAACTGCGGCGAGCAGCTTGTCTCGGACAGGCTGAAGAAAACCAAGTTCGGGGCAACGCGGCGCATCATTCCCGGGCGCTCGGCAAACCTCACCGTCCCGCACGACGGTCGCACACAATGCCAGTATCGCAACGCGTGCTGGCTCGGATGTCCTTACGGCGCCTACTTCAGCACACAATCCTCGACGCTTCCCCACGCGGCAAAAACGGGACGACTTACACTCCTGCCATTCCAGATCGTGAGCGAGGTTCTCTACGATCCCAATACCAAGCGCGCCACCGGCGTTCGCGCGCTTGACGCGAATTCCAATGAGACGATCGACTACAAGGCGAAGGTGGTTTTTCTCTGCGCGTCCACGATCAATACGGCCTGGCTTCTCATGCGCTCGGCAACCAATGTCTGGCCCGGGGGACTGGGCAGCACCTCCGGTGAGCTCGGTCACAACCTGATGGACCATCACTTCCGCGCGGGCGCCCAGGGCAGACTCGAGGGTCTGGATGACAAGACCATCTTCGGTCGCCGTCCCAATGGCTTCTACATTCCCCGCTACCAGAACCTGTTCGGGGACAAGAGACAATACCTCCGCGGCTTCGGTTATCAGGGTGGCGCGGGAAGGGAGGATTGGGGGAGAGCAGTCTCCGAGCTGGGCGTTGGGGCGAAGTTCAAGGACGACATGTCGATGCCGGGCGCCTGGAACATCGGTGCAACGGCGTTCGCGGAGATGCTGCCCAATCATGCCAACACAGTCACCATCGATTATACGAAGAAGGACAAATGGGGCTTGCCGGTCCCGAAGATCGATTGTGCGACTGGCGAGAACGAGCGCCTGATGCGGCGCGACATGCAGGTGGACATGGCTGAGACGCTTCAGGCATGCGGCGTCAAGGACGTCCAGGTTTACGATGCCGGCTCCTTCCCGGGAATGGGGATCCACGAGATGGGAACGGCGCGGATGGGAAGAGATCCTAAGACTTCAGTCCTCAACTCCCACAACCAGATATGGGATGCGCCGAACGTGTTCGTGACTGACGGATCGTGCATGGTCTCCACGGCTTGCCAGAATCCGTCCCTTACCTACATGGCGATGACCGCGCGCGCCGCTGACTATGCGGTGAGCGAGATCAATCGCCGCAACCTCTGACCGGAGCTCTCGATGATTGAGAACGATACGATGACGGAGATCGATATCTCGAACGAGCTGAGCGCCGATCTGATCAGTCGACGCGAAGCGATTCTACGCATGAGCGTGCTGCTCGGCGGGGTTGCGTTGATCGGTTCGGGAGCGCTGATCTCGGGTTGCCGAGCCGAGAAGGCGACCCCCTCGACCGCGTTCACGCCGGATGACATCGCCTACCTCGATGAAATCGCCGACACGATCCTCCCGACGACGAGCACTCCCGGCGCGAAAGCGGCCAAGACAGGAGCCTTCATGGCTCTGATGGTTACCGACACCTACCACGACGACGACGAAAAAACTTTCCGCGACGGGATGCGGAAGCTCGACGACTTGAGCAAGAGCAAGAACGGCGCGTCTTTCATGAAGGCGACCCCGGCGCAGCGCCTGGCATTGTTGCAGGAGCTCGATAAGGAACAGCACGACTACTCGGAGAAGCAACGCGCAGAAGGGCGAAAGAAGTCGGACGCTTTTATCAATGACACCAAACAGCAGAACGCGCCGGAGGCCAAGATCAATCCGGCAACCGCGATCACGAGCGAGCCTCCGAATCCGAGTAAATATTTCCGCATGATGAAGGAGCTCGCGCTCCTTGGCTATTTCACCTCTGAGGTCGGGGCGACGCAGGCGCTCCGCTACGTGGAATCGCCGGGGCGCTACGATCCTTGCGTGCCTTACAAGCCCGGCGAAAGGGATTGGGCATCCCACGCCTGAAGTAGGCCGCGGCGGAATTTTTACCCGGTGGACTTCGACCCGAGACTGCGGAGGTCGAGCCATTTTGCCACCGGGCCAACCGTCGCCAGCGCCAGAATCGCCGGCGCCGCGTTGAACGCCGTCGGCAGCGGCCATCCCTTGTCGGACGCGAACCGGATCAGCGTCTCCATCACCGCGATCGAGACCGCGACTACGATCTGGCGGCCCCGCCCGCGCACCACGGTGCGCGGGTCCGTAATCATGAAGAAAACGAACAACTGATACATCGGTCCGGTGATCGGGGCGATCTCCGGCAGCACGGGCATGCCGAGCGCGGCAGCGCGCACGCTGTTCAGCAGCAGGAAGCTCGCGACGTAGGTGAGCGTGATGTGAATGACTCCGACGCGTGCGGCGATGATCAGTCCGAAAAACCAGATGACCAGGTTCGTCGTGACATCGTTGCCGAATTGGTGGCTAAGAACGGAGACGCGGTCCGGCGCGGCTAGCAGCAGCGCGCTGATCGCGAAGTTCGTCGGATTCCAGAGATGGTTGCCGCGATATTGTAAAACGTACTTGGAGGAGATCGCGAGAAAGCCGCCTAACACGAACGGCCAGAGTGCGCCGCCCTGAGGCTTGATGAGCAGCGTGAGGCTGATGCCGCTGATGTAGGCGCTCAGAAGGTTGACCACCTTGCCACGATCGAACCAGGAGAGGAGAGCCTCGGTCGCCAGGCACACACCAAGCGCCAGCACCAGCCGGTCGTAGCTGCCGAGCATGTGGTAGCGTAGCTGCGCCGCCACCAGCACCAGCGTGATCAGAAACGCGATGAGATAGCGCGGATCGATCTTGCTTAAGCGCTCCCACCAGCGTGCGAGTCCATTTCGCTCCGCGCCAGTCGCCTGAATTGCATCGCTCACGGAGTTAGCGCTCCGGCTCGGTGATGGTGACGAACCGATTTGTATTCCTAACGACCTTTGGTTGGCGCACTGAACGGGGCTGATGTAACATCGCTCGGCTATGCAACCTCAATTGGCAATGACAACGGAGAAGCCATGCGACCGTCTAGACAACCATTTTGTTTTACCCTGCTTTTTGTGGTTTCCACGGGTGTCATATGTGGGGCTCAAACTGCTGACGCCAGGATACCGGTGGTCCTCTCGACCGATGTCGGCAACGAGATCGACGACCAATGGGCCATCACCTATCTGCTTCTCCAACCCCGGTTCGAAGTGCTTGGTGTGATGTCGGCACACGCCCCATCGATCAGTGCACCCGCCGGACAGACGTCTTACCGCATCCTCGTCGATGTGGTCGAGAATCGTCTGGCGATGAGTACGCACCCGCCTCTCGTCGAAGGAGGGAGTCTTGCTTTGCAGGACGCAAAGACGCCACGCATGAGTCCGGCCGTTCACTTTCTTGTTGAGACTTCCAGGCGCTTCACTAGAGATAACCGCCTGACCGTGCTTATGATCGGCGCCGCCACGGATGTGGCGTCCGCGATCCTTACCGACCCAACCATTGTTGACCGTGTTCGCGTCATCCAAATGGGCTTCCCCGATGAGAAAGGTGGCGATGAGTTCAACATTGCCAACGACGTGCATGCGGTGCAGGCGATCCTCGACTCAAAGGTGCCGCTCGTCATCGGACCCGGCAACGTCTGCCGCGCAAGTCTCTCGCTCAGCTTGGATCAAGCGAGGACAATGCTAGCCACCCGCGGAGCAATCGGAGGATGGCTGTGGGAGGAATACCAAGCGTGGTACTACCGTGCGGTCAAGCCACTCAGGGTCGACGATTTCTCCAAGCCATGGGTCATTTGGGATAACATCACTCTCGCTTACGTCTTGGGAATGACCGAGCAGCACACGTTGCCGCGACCAAGGATGCGTGACGACATGACGTTTGAGCAGGTCAAGAGCGATCGGACCGTCACCTGGATCACGGACGTTGACGAGGCGCGAATGTGGGCTGATTTCTTGAGCCTCATCGATGCTTATCAGCGAACGCACGCAGTCGGACCCAGGAGTGGGGTCGGTCGTTTGACGTTTATGATGCCCTGACCGGAGCAGGTGTGGCGTCGCTCATGGCATCACCGCTCCGGCTCCGTGACGGTGACGAAGCGATCGATGGCGGGACGCTGGAGCACTTGCTGCGTTCCCGACGGCCAGTGAATGACGACGCGGTCAACCCATTCATGAGATCCAAGCCCGAAGTGCAGCCGCCGATCGTTCTGGCTAGCGAATCCCGATCCGCCGTCGACGATCCGCCGCTGCCTGAGGTCTCCAGACTCGAGCACCACCTCGGCGCCGATTGCGCTGCGGTTGCTGCGCGTGCCGACCAGCTTGAATGCGATCCAGTGATTGGTGCTGTCGGGATAGTCGCGATACAGAACAGCGGGCTGGTTCTGGTTTGCGACGATCACATCCACCGCGCCGCGATTCGAGAGGTCGGCGAGCGCAACCGCCCGGCCGTCGTACATGTCCGTTACGCCGACCTTCTTCGCCACATCCACCCACCCGGCGACGCCGCGATTGATGTACACCCGTGATCGCTCGTAGCCGGACAGGCTCGCGTTCCCGAATGCAGGCCAGGTCGCCGCATCCTCGAAGAAGCGGCCGTTGGCGCCGGCGATTTTCGACATCGCGTACCAATAACTCTTGTTGGGATCCGCCGAGATGAATCCATTGGCTACGAACAGCTCGTTGGCCCCGTCGTTATTGAGATCACCAAACTGCGCACCCCAGGCCCAGCCCGCGTCGGCAATCGCGCCTTCGGCGACGTTGCGGAACCGTCGCGATTCCGGCATCTCGTTGAGCCGCAGGTTGTTGTTTTGAAAGAGGTATCCGCGCTCGGAGATGTTGGTGACGAATGCATCGAGCAGGCCGCGATTGAACGCATCGCCAAGCGTGGCCGACATGCCGCTCTTGGATTCGCTCTCCAGACCAGCGGTAGTGAGAACGAAGCGACGTCCGTGGTCGTTGAGATAAAGCTCCTCTGGGCCGTAGTCGTTGGCGAGATAGATGTCCGGCCAGCCATCGCCGTTGAAGTCGGCCGACGCTGCTGCCAGCGTCCAACGTGTGCTGCCGACGCCCATTTTGTCGGTCACGTCCTCGAACTTGCCATTGCCCAGATTGTGAAAGAGCAGATTCTTCCCGCCGTTGGTCGCGAACTCGAAGCTGTTGTGCATGATCTTGGTAGTCGTGAGGTGCCATAGATCAATGTCGCTTCGGAAATACGCCGTCACGTAGAGATCGAGCAGGCCGTCGCGATCGTAATCGAGCCAGATCGCGCCGTTGCTATTGACCCAGCGGCGCAGACCAGCCTTTTCGGTGACGTCCTCGAAGTGGTGGCCGTCGACATTTCTGAACAGCGCCAGATAACCGTAGCGGTACA
>Ga0137389_10002097_pt1 | contig 12012 bp, 10 predicted proteins | sample 15con2h14BmetaG_FD_104645 | JGI IMG/M metagenome (GOLD analysis project Ga0137389, IMG submission 104645) | Vadose zone soil microbial communities from Angelo Coast Range Reserve, California, USA - 15con2h1.4B metaG | ecosystem: Environmental > Terrestrial > Soil > Vadose zone > Saprolite...
CGCGTCGGGGACGAACGGCGTCCCCAGGCGCAGCGTGTCGCCCACCAGCCACGCCGCCGTCTTCGCCTGCATGGACACGGGGTGATCGAAATCCGCGCCCAGGATCCAGCGCCCCGTCCCGCGCAGCGGTCCCCCGCTCAGCTTGGTGCGCTCCGATTGGCCGACGTAGCGGCGATACAGCGCTCCCGTAAACCAACCGCCGGTATGCGAGGCGAGCGACAGCCGAATGTAGACGGTCGAGTCGATCGGGACGGCGCGCGTACCGGCGCTCGGCCCGGAGCGGAAGATGCGGGTCAACTCCCAGCTGCCGTCGAGCGGCGTGCCCTGCGTCCACAAGAGCACCGTGGCCACGACCGACGCGAGGGAGGTCATCGTCCCAATCTAATACGTCCAGGTCAGGATCACCGAAACCGTGCGGACCGGCTCGAGCGTGCCGGGCGTCAGGTTGTATATGTAGTTCAACGCATTCGCGACGAGGAGCCGCGCCAGGAGCGGGCCACGCTGCCACGCGGCTCGCAGGTCGAGCACTTGGGTGGCGACGCGGGGGTCATTGGCCCAGCTCCCGGCCAGGACGATGCGCTCGATCCGGCTGACGTAGCGGAAGTCCCCGCCGACTGTGAGCGCCCGCCACGCGTAATCGGCGCCCAGCGTCACGAGGTGTTTGGGCCGAAACCCGAGCACCGAATCGGTCGCGAGGTCGCGCGCGTCGAGGAACGTGTACGCCAGCGTGGTCGTGAGGCCCGGGATGGCCGGCGCCGCGACGAGCGAGAGATCGAGCCCCCGCACCCGGGCGCGCGCGACGTTCTGAAACTGGATCTTCGGGACCCCCGCGCTGTCCTTGATAAAGGCGGGCTCGATCAAGCGGCGCGCCTCGGTCCAGAACAGCGCGGCGTCGAGCCGGCCCCAGGACCCAAGCGGCGTGGCGTCACCCAGCTCGAAGGCCCACGCGGTCTCGGATTCGAGGCCGGGATTGGGGATCACCTGGAGACCGAACGCCGCGGTCCGGACGAACCGCTCGGCCATTGAGGGGGCGCGGAACCCTCGCCCAGCCGACAGCCGCCACGTGCCCGCGGGTGTGGACAGCACGGCCCCGGCGCGCGGGCTCAGGATGGCGTCGAACCCGGCGCCGTCGAGCGCGCGGGCGTCGAGGCGCGCGCCGACCGAGAGCCGTGCCGCTCCTGCCCGCACCTCGCCCTCGCCATATGCGGCGAGCTCGCTCTGCGCGTGGCTACCGAACAAGTCGCTCGTTACGTCCGAGCGAGCGCCCTCGACCCCGACTGTCAGCACGCGGGCGTCGCCCTCGCCCGGGTGGACCGTGCCGCGCAGTTCGGTCCCGAACCGGTTCGCCACCGCCCATTCGCTGGGCTGGACGCTCGCGAAGTGGGTCCGCAGCCAGGAGCCCCGGGCCTGCCACGCGAACCGGGCCGAGGCGGTGCGCTCCAGGACTGCCGCCAGGTAGCCTTTGTCCGAACGCGTGTAAGCACCGCGATCCGCTGTGTCGATGAGGAAGGGCTGGTAGGCGAGCCCGCGGTCATTGCAGCGCCCCTGCTCGCACCACGGCGGGCTGACCTGATACTGGTGACTGGTCCAGGACCCGGATGCCGTGACGCGCGTACCGGGCGCCGGCATCCACGCCGTCTTGCCAGCGGCCTCCCATTGATCACTGCGATCCTGCTCGCGGTAGCCATCGGAATGGCGACCACCGAGCGTGAGGCTGGCGCGCAGCGCGTCGCCGCCGTAGGAACTGGTCACGTCGAGCCCGCCCAGGCCGCCGGTGGACCCGCGGAACCGCCAGGCATCGTTGGGCGGGTTCGCATACGCACCGCCCGTGGCGCGCACCCGGGCGTGCAGGCCGACGGGGATGTCCCGGGTCAAGACGTTGATGACGCCGCCCAACGCCGCTGAGCCGTACAACGATGAGCCAACCCCTTTGACCACTTCCACACGCTCCGCCACGTCCAACGGCACCATGTCCCAGTCGATCCCGCCGCGATCGCCTTCGTTCGCGGGTACGCCGTCGACGAGCAGGAGGACGCGTGATCCGACGCCCTCAACGAAGCCACTCGATCCCCGGATATTGACCTGGCCGTTGAGGAACAGCACGCCGGGAGCCTTGTTCACCGCCTCGTCCACCGTGCTGACGGCGCGGCGCGCGAGATCGCTGTCCGTCACGAGCGCGATGCTCGTGACGGACTGGTCGAGCAACTGGGAGCGCTTGGCCGCCGTGACGACGAGCGGCACGAGGGCGAACCGGCCGGCGTGCAGCGTGACGTCCAGCTGCAGCGAGTCACCCGCGGGTACGGTGATGCTGTCCAGCGCCGCTCGGTAGGCCAGCCGCTCGAAGCGCAGCACGACCCGGCCCGGCGTGAGCGGTCCCACGCGATACCGCCCTGCGACGTCCGAGACCCCAGCGACTCCGGTCACGCCGGCGGTGCTGACCCGAACGTGCGCGATTGGCGCTCCGGTCGTGTCCGATATGGTGCCGTAGACGACGCCCAGCGCCTGCGCTGCCCCCGGGCTGGGGGCCGAAAGCCATACGACGGCGAGCGCCGCCCATCCCGCGGCGGGCGTCACGGGCAGGGCGGGAAGTAGGTGCAGATGGCGTGCCGGTTGGTGAAATCGATCACGAAGTCGACATGATCCGTGCCCGTCCCGTTCACGACCACGACGCCACGTTTCGTCGTGTCGCTCGAGTCGCGGAAAAAGCCGGTCTCGGCGAGCAGCGTGGGGGCCGTCTGCGGCGTGAGCGTGCCGACCTTCTGCCACACCGCGACCACCCACTCGTACCGGCCGTCGGGGAGCGGCACCGTGTAGAAATCGCTCGCGTTGCCGAGCGCGAGCGGCGTCGGTAGCGCGGGCTGGAAGGTGAACAGCTCGCTCAGCGTGCGCGGGAACGTGGCGAACGCGACGACAAAGACGGCTTGGGTGCTGTCGGGCACCGCGCCGCGGAAGCTCACGCTGCCGCAGATTCCTTTGAACCCCGCGGGACACGTGTTGCCTGCGGTGGCCGCCGGAGTGGGCTGCAATCCGTCGTTACAGGCCAGCGCGGCGACGGCGCCGGCGACGAGCGCGACGCACGAGCGGCGACTCGGCATGGGTGCAATGATCGGCCCGCGCGCCGGGCGCGTCAACTTGACCGCCGTTTCCACGGCGAATAACGTTGGTGCCACCATGCCCATCTACGAGTATCATTGCACCAAGTGCGACGCCCAGTTCACCCGGCAAGAGGGGATTGAAGAGCACGGCCGCACGCGGCCAGCCTGCCCCAAGTGCCGATCGCGCGCCGTGGAGCAGCTGCCGTCGCCGTTCTTCGCGAAAACGGTCCGGAAAAGCTAGCAACCCGTGTTCGAACGGCTGCGGGATGCGTTGCGCGTCGCGCTCGAGGCGGCGACGCCTCCCGGGGACTTGCGCGACTTGGCGCGGCAGATGCGGGAGGCGGTGGTCGAGGCTAAGCTGGCGGTCGCCGACACGCGCGACGCGGTGGCGCGGACCGAGCGGGAGCTCGCCGCGGAGCGGCAGCGGCTGGCCGACGCGGAGCGCCGCGGGAGACTCGCCGCCGAGATCCAGGACCAGGAGACGATGGAGGTGGCCCAGCGGTTCGCGGCCAAGCACGGCGCGCGCGCGGGTGTGCTCGACAAGAAGCTCGCCGCGCTCCGGGACGAGCTGACGCTGTCCGAGCGCGAACTCGGCGAGATGCAGGCGCAACTCGCGCGTGCCGAGCGCGACCGCCCGCGCAGCGAAGCCGAGCGCTCTGCCGAGCGCGCGTGGCGCGACTTGCAGGCGGCGGGCGGCAAGCGTCCGGGCGTGGACCGGGAGGACGAGGCACTCAAGTCCCAGCTCGATCGGGCCGCCCGGGAAGCCATCGCCGAGCGCCAGCTCCAGGAGCTCAAGAAGCGCATGAAAAAGGATTGAGGGATGCTGCTCCTGCTCGCGCTTGCCCTGCAGCACCCTGTCCCCCGCCCATTGGACCTCGTGAAGCGCGCCCACACCTACTCGATCGTCGCCTACGACTCGGCCACGGGTGACCTCGGCATCGCGGTGCAATCGAAGTTCCCCAACGTGGGCGGCATCGTGCCGTGGGCGAAGGCCGGCGTGGGTGCCGTGGCGACGCAGTCCCTCGGCAACACGGACTACGGTGAGAAGGGCCTCGAGCTGATGGCCATGGGGGCGAGCGCTGGCGAAGCGCTGCGCATCGTGATGCGCCGCGACCCCCGGCCCGCGCAGCGGCAGGTGGGCATGGTCGACGCGCGCGGGAACAGCGCGAGCTGGACGGGAGACTCATGCTTCGACTGGGCCGGGGGCCGGGTGGGCGGCCTGCCCGACCCGCGGCTCGGTGGCAAGGGGGAGCTGGTGGTCGGCCGGGGGTTCGCGGCCCAGGCGAACATCATGGTCTCCGACCAGACGGTGAAGAACCTGGCCGCCGCGTTCGCCCGCACCCCTGGAGCGCTGGCGGACCGGTTGGTGGCAGCGTTGGTCGCAGGCCAGGCTGGCGGCGGCGACAAGCGGGGGATGGAGTCCGCTGCGTTGCTCGTCGTCCGGAAGAACGGCGGCTACCTGGGGTTGAACGACCGCTACATCGACATTCGCGTGTACGACGACACCAACCCGATCCGCGAGCTGAAGCGGCTGTACGGCCTGCACCAGCTGTACTTCTTCACGAGCCGCCCCGAAGACCTGCTCCCGATCACGCCTGACATCGTGAGACAGCTCGAGCCGATCCTGACGCGCGAGCCCGCGGGCCAGCCGGACAAATGGCTCGCCCTGCCGCAGGGCGTCGCCAATCGGACGTTCCTCGAGGCGCTCGCGAATTTCATGTATTGGGAGAACTACGACGTCCGCGTGCGGATGGACGGGAAGATCGACCGGGTAGTGCTGGATGACATTCTCAAGCGGCGCAAGCCATGAGCGTGATCCGCAGCGTGTTGGACTGGTTCCGTGACGCCTTCGGGCCCGGGCCGCGGACCGCGGACGGGCGGCGCTCCGGAGGCAGCATGGACATCAAGCGCGACCGCATGGTGTTTCTCGGCTACGGTAAGTACTGGCGTTCGGACGGCATCGTCGGGTTGATGCCGATCGAGGAGGAGCGCGGCCCCAAGCGGCGCACCAACGTCTTTGTCGAGGGCCGCGTCGACCCGATCATCGCCTCCCGCACCGAGCAGAGCATCCTCGAGGACATGGGCGCGACCGAGGGCGGGTTCCAGGCGCAGGCGGTGCGGGAAGCGCTCACGGAGCTGCTCGCGGCGTTCCACGAGCTTTCGCCCGCGCTGCGACGCACGCTGGAACACGAGCACCGGTTCGACCTCGAGCAATGGGAGCAGCGGCTGGGCGAGCTCCTGCGCGCCCCGCAGGCCCCCGAGCCCGTCGAGCAAAACGAGCTGTTCGAGTGATGGCTGCGCCGGACGCCGTCTCGAGGGCCGCGCCGGAGGCCGGCTGGTTCGGGCACCCGCGCGGCCTGTCGACGCTCTTCTTCACCGAGATGTGGGAGCGGTTCAGCTATTACGGGATGCGGGGGTTCCTCATCCTGTACATGGTGAAGGCGCTGGGCTTCACCGATCCGCACGCCGGGTCGGTGTACGGCAACTACGTCGGCAGCGTATGGCTGGCCGCGATCTTCGGCGGCTTCATCGCCGACCGGTGGCTGGGACACTACAAGAGCGTGCTGATCGGCGGCACGATCATCGCGCTCGGCCATTTCACGCTCGCCTTGCGTGCGTTGCCGTTCTTCTACGCGGGACTGTCGCTGATCGTGATCGGCACGGGCCTGCTCAAGCCCAACGTCAGCACGCTGGTCGGCTCGCTCTACGCGGAGGGGGACGAGCGCCGCGACGCTGGGTTCTCGATCTTTTACATGGGGATCAACCTTGGCGCGCTGATCGGTCCGCTCATTGCCGGGAAGCTCGCAGAGGGCGTGGACTGGCACCTCGGGTTCGCATGCGCAGGGGTGGGCATGACGCTGGGGCTGGTGCAATACGTGCTCGGTCGCAACCGCCTCCAGCCGGCGATTGCCCGGCTCGCGGCCCGGCCGCAGCCCGCCACCGCCGCCGCAGCCGGAAGCGATGGGTTCACCGCCGCGGACTGGAAACGCATAGCGGCGGTCGTGGTGTTCTTCCTGTTCGCGTCGTTCTTCTGGGGAGCCTACGAACAGGCCGGGTCCACGCTCAATCTGTTCGCCGACCGCTACGTCCGTCTCGAGCTGCTCGGCATCAAGCTGTACGCGTCGTGGTTCGTGTCCATCCAGGCGGCGTTCGTGATCCTGTTGTCGCCCATCTTCGCCTGGTTGTGGGTGCGGCTCGGACCGCGGCAGCCGTCCTCTCCCGCGAAGTTCGCGCTCGCGCTCCTGTTTGTCGGACTCGCCTTCGTGTTGCTCATGCCGGCCGGGGCGATCGCGCAAGGCGGGGTGAAGATCAGCCCGCTGTGGCTGGTTGGCGCCTACTTCATCGAAGAACTCGGCGAGCTGTGCCTCAGCCCCGTGGGACTCTCCGTCGTGACCAAGCTCGCGCCGCGGCGCGTGGTCGGGCTGCTGATGGGCGTGTTCTTTCTTTCGAACGCGCTGGGCAACAAGCTGGCCGGCTGGTCAGCCGGGTTCATCAGCACGACGCCGCTCCCAACGCTCTTTGGGGTGACCGCTGCCGTGACGCTGGGCGCCGCCGTGGTGATGTTCGTGCTCATCAAGCCCGTCCAGCGGCTCATGGGCGGAGTGCGCTAGCGCCCCAGTCGCTGCTGGAAGAACGCCGCCGCCGCTTCGTACGCCGCGACCCAGTGCGCGTGCGTCAGAAAATCGTGGATCTCGTCGGGGAAGATCAACTGCCCGACCTCCACCCCCTGCCCCCGCAGCGCCGCCGCCAGCTGTACCGTCTGGCTGAACTGCACGTTGCGGTCGTCATCGCCATGGATGAGCAGCACCGGTGAGCGCCAATCCTTCACATATGCGATCGGCGAGGACTCGTAGGCCAGCTTCGCGGCCTCGGCCTGCTTCGCCGGGTCGTAGGTCGGGACCCAGTTCCGGATCTCGATGTTCCAATCATGCACCCCATGCAGGTCCACGCCCGCAGCGAAGAGGTCCGAGGCACGGGCAAGGCCCATGGCCGTGAGAAAGCCGCCGTATGACCCGCCCCACAAGCCGATTCGCTTCGGATCCACGTCTGGGCGGCCGCGCAAGTAGTGGCCCGCGCCGAGCACGTCGTTGAACTCGCTCGCGCCTTGGGCGCCGTAGTGCAGCGCCTCGCGGAACTCGAGGCCGTACCCGATCCCGCTGCGGTAGTTCGCTGACAGCACCACGTAGCCGCGGCTCGTCAGGTACTGATTCAGGGCGTAGGCGTTGCGGTAGTAGTACATGTAGTGCCAGCCGAGGAGCATCTGGCGGCGCGAGCCACCGTGGAAGAAGATGACGGCCGGTCGCCGTTCCCCGGGCTTGAGTCCGCGCGGGAGGAACAGCTGGCCGTGAATCGCCGGACCGTCGGCCGCGGGGAAAAGCACGGGCAGGGGATCGACGAGTGCACTCTCGGGGAAGTCGGTGGGGATCGCGCCGGGCGCGAGCTCGCGCGGCGGGCCCGCGGCCAGCAGGATCTCGGGGCGGGGCGGCGTATGCGTGCCGGCCCGGATGAACGCGATCCCGCCCGCACTAGTGGTGACCGGCATCCACTCGAGGTCGGTTCCGGGGGTCAGCGCGACCGGTGAACCCCCGCTCACCGCCACCTTCCACACATGCCGCCGCTCGCTGTCATCCTGGTTCGAGCTGTAGACGATCGTCGTCCGGTCGGGGGTCGCCGCCACATGCTCCACTTCAAATGCGCCCGGGGTGAGCAGCGTCGGGCGGCCTCCCTCGACAGCGATCGCATAGAGATGCGTCCAGCCATCGCGTTCCCAAGGAAACACGAGCCGGTCGCCGGCCGTCCACACGATCTGATTGTCGGCGACGATTTCCCGAAACACGCTGCCGCGCCCGGTGTCGGCGACCCACACCGGACGGGCCGCGCCGCTCGTGACGTCGACGACGCGGATGCTCCAGGGTTGCCCCGCGCGCCGCGGCGTGAACGGCAGGTCGGTCCCGCCCGCGGGCAGGCGGAGGAAGACAAGCCGCCGGCCGTCGGGCGACCAGGCGGGCTCCGCGTCCGAGTCCACACTCGGGTCGACAAAGCGCAGCGTCTTCGCGCCGGCGTCGTACACGCCAATGAGCGCGTGATCGCCCCGCTCGCTCACGAAGGCGAGCTTCGTGCCGTCGGGCGACCAGCGCAGCGAGCTGGCGGACCCACGTGGATGGATCAACCGCCCGGCCGCCCCGGTTGCCCCCGTGTCGGTGAGTGACGCCCACCACACCTCGCCGTGCTTCAAGAACGCGACACGGTCGCCCTTCGGAGATACGCTGGGTGAGTGTCCCTCGCCGATGCGCCGCGGCGCGCCGCCCGCGACCGCCGCGACCCACACTGTCTGCTCGACGCCCGCCACGAGGCTCTGCGGGTTGGGGTACTCACCCTTCTCGTTCGGTCCACCGCCTCGCACGTACACGATGGCGCGCCCGTCCGGCGTGAAGCCCAGACTCGCGAGCTCCTGGCCATCGTCGTCGGGATAGCTCGTGATCGCCTTGCCGCGGAAGTCGGGAGGGGCGGCCACCCAGATGTTACGAGCGCCCCGGGCGTTAAAGACCCACGCGACCAGGCCGCCCGCGGGGGCGGCGACGAGCTCCTCGGGGTACGGCGGGCTCAGGAGCTGCGCGAGCGAGGCGGCCGATTGTTGGGCGCTGAGCGCTGCGGGGACGAAGCCGAGGAGGGTGAGTCGGCGGAGCAATCCGATCATGGGGAATCTCCTCAGTTGAACCGCGTGGTGCGCCACAACAGCACGCCGGCGCCGCCGAGCAGGGCGAGCATCGCCGCCGTGAGGCCCGCCACCCAACCCCACGCGAGCGCCAGGCTCGGGACCCGCGCCATCGCCCCGAGGCCGACGAAGATGGCGCTCGTGCCGCCCACGAGGGTCCAGTCGAGCCACGTCCGGCGGCGGCTGGGAGCGCTGACACTCTCGCCGGCGAGCGCGGCCTGCACGTAGGCCGGGTCGGTACCGTAGCGCGCCGCGTCACGCGCCGCGGCCTCCTGCCAACGCCGGTGCTCGGCGCCCGTGGCCGACGCGAGCGCGATGGCCGCCGCCCCGAGCGCCATGAGCAGCGACCCGCCGATCACCTGGCCGTACGTGGCCGCGGCGCCGCCGTGCAGCTCCCCGAACACGAGCAGGCCCCAGAGGAGACCCCACAGCTGGTTCGTATTCGACAGCGGGATGCCGCGGCTGATGCCCACGTACTTCGCCGCGTATTGCTGGAACAGATCACCCACGACCCACACGAAGCCACCGAGCAAGAGCCAAAACAGCACGTCGCGCGCGCGGACGAGCTCCGCCAGCAGCCCGGATACACCCCCCCGCTCGCCCAGCGCGAGCGCCGCCATCATGCCGAGTTCCCCGATCGTGAAGAAGGTGACGAACACGAGCGGGTTCATCCCGGTGAGATACGCCTTGCGGTAGGGGATGTACATCGTGCCCCAGAGTGCACCCGCCGCGAGCGCCGCGGCGATACCGCGCCCGGGGTGGCCCCCGGGCGCCTGGGTCGACGACGCGACCGCGAGCAGCGTCCCGCCTGCGAACATCACGGCGGCGCCGCCCAGCACGCCCAGGAGCCGCGGCCAGCCGGCGCCGCGGAGCTCGTTGAAGAACACGGCGCCCCAGACGATGCCGAGCAGACTGTTCGCGTTCCACAACGGGAACGCTATGCTGAGTCCGATGTCCTTGATCGCGAAAATCGTGAGGGTGTTGGCAACCGCCCACAGGCACCCGGCGAGAATCGCCCAGACGACGAGGTGGGGCGCCTGGCGCACGTCGGCGCCGATCGCGGACGTGCCGCGCAGCAGGGCCGGCAGGCTCCAACGGGCGAGAAACACGCCCACCACCATCGCCAGGGAGATCACCACCGGCGAGAGGCCGAGGGCGACCATCTTGGTGGGCGCCTCGGCGGCGCCGAGCCAGGCCCCGGCGGCGAAGCCGCTCACCACGCCGGCGAGCTGCAGGCGACGCAGGCGCGCCGCGTCGAGCGCGACGGGTGCGACTAGCGGATCCACGCGAGCACGACCAGGCCGGCGCAGAGCACGGCAACGGGGACCCACAGCTGCGGGTCCCGCAGCATGGCGGCGAGGCGGCTACGGGCGGAGAGCGTCACATTGGCTCCAGAGCGAAGTGGCACGCGGCGAGCTGCCCGGGCACGACCTCGCGCAGGGCCGGGGGCTCGGTGCGACAGCGCGCGTCCTTCTTGGGATGCGGGCAGCGCGGGTGAAACGGGCAGCCGGGCGGCGGGTGCGCGGGCGACGGCACGTCGCCGGCGAGCACGATGCGCTGCCGCTGGACCCGGGGATCGGGCACCGGCACGGCGGAGAGGAGCGACGTCGTGTAGGGGTGGCGCGGGGCGGCGTACAGGGTCGCCGCGGGGGCCCGCTCGACGATCTTGCCGAGATACATCACCGCGACATGATCGGCGACGTGCTTCACGACCGCGAGGTCATGGGCGATGAAGAGGTAAGTGAGCTTCCGCCGCTGCTGCAAGTCGGCCAGCAAGTTCAGCACTTGCGCCTGGACGGAGACGTCGAGCGCGCTCACCGGCTCGTCGAGCACGAGGAACTGCGGCTCGACCGACAGGGCGCGGGCGATACCCACCCGCTGGCGCTGGCCGCCCGACAGCTCGTGCGCGTAGCTCTTGGCGAAGCCCGGGTCGAGGCCCACCTCCTCGAGCAGCGCCAGGATGCGACGTTCGGCCTGGGCCCGGCTGACGAGACGATGGATCGCGAGCGGCTCGGCGAGGGTTTGCCGCACGGTCATGCGGGGATTGAGGGAGCCGTAGGGGTCCTGAAACACGATCTGCATCCGCCGCCGCAGCGCGCGGAGCTCGCGTGGCCGAAGCGCCAGCACGTCCTGGCCGTCGAGCGCGACGCGGCCGGCGTCGGGCTCGATCAGGCGGAGGATCACGCGCCCCACCGTGGACTTGCCGCAGCCCGATTCACCCACGAGCCCGAGGGTCTGGCCCGACCCGATGGCGAACGATACGCCGTCCACGGCCCGGACCGCCGCCCGCGGCCGCCCCAACCCCAAGAACGCGCGCGGTCCGGGAAAGTGCTTGACGAGCCCCTGCACGTCGACCAGCGGCGCGGCGGCGGCAGGCGTCACGGGCGCGGCATACGGCGTCGCGGCTCCGTCAGGAGCCAACAACGGACGGTGTGGGCTCCGGGCTCGCCCGTCCCGGCGTCGAGCAGCGGCGGCTCCTCCTCGCGGCAGCGGTCCCAGGCATACCCGCAGCGTGGGTGGAACCGACACCCCCCGGGCCACGCGCTCGCGGCGGGTACTTGTCCGGGGATGCTGTGGAGCCGGCCGCGGGCCCGTGCCGGCGGCGCATCGAGCCGCGGCACGGAGGCCAGGAGCCCTTCCGTGTACGGGTGGAGCGGACGCGCGAACAGCTCGGTGGTCTTGGCCTGCTCGACCACTTGCCCGGCGTACATCACGACCACGCGGTCGGCCCGGCCCGCCACGAGCCCGAGGTCGTGGGTGATGAGCATGACGGCCATGCCGAGCTCCGCCTGCAGGCGCTCGAGCAGCTCGAGGATCTGGGCCTGGATCGTGACGTCCAGCGCCGTGGTGGGCTCGTCGGCGATCAGCAGCTTGGGGTGGCACACCAGCGCCATCGCGATCATCACCCGCTGCCGCATACCCCCGCTCATTTGATGCGGATAGTGATCCACGCGCTGCTCGGGATCGGGGATGCCGACGAGCTGGAGCATCTCGATCGCGCGCGCCCGGGCGGCGCGGCGCGATAGCCGCTGGTGCACGATGCCGGCCTCGGCGATCTGGTCGCCCACCGTGAACACGGGATTGAGCGAGGTCATCGGCTCTTGGAAGATCATCGCGATCTGGTTGCCGCGGACGGCGCGCAGGTCGCGCGGCTCGAGGGTCAAGAGGTTGCGCCCTTCGAACTCGATCAGGCTCCCCGGC
>Ga0137389_10002101_pt1 | contig 12008 bp, 9 predicted proteins | sample 15con2h14BmetaG_FD_104645 | JGI IMG/M metagenome (GOLD analysis project Ga0137389, IMG submission 104645) | Vadose zone soil microbial communities from Angelo Coast Range Reserve, California, USA - 15con2h1.4B metaG | ecosystem: Environmental > Terrestrial > Soil > Vadose zone > Saprolite...
CCAAGCACCGAGTCAAGAAGCGCAAGCTCAAGGCGAAAGCCCAAGCCGCTCGTTAGTCTTACTCCGGCGCACGAGGTGCCGTAGCTCAGGTGGTAGAGCGCGCGACTCATAATCGCGTTGTCGCTGGTTCGAGTCCAGCCGGCACCACCATGCCAAGTTCCGGGATTCGCCACTGGAGCCAGGATGGTGGTGTCTCAGGCTCTCGATGCGGCCCTTGGGGCCCAGTTGAATGTCGTATGACGACGTGCTCTTAGGCTCCGACGTCGACCTCGCAGGCGGGTTTGCTGTAGTGGTCTTGGCCAACCAGCTCCCCAGGGGCGCACCTTCCCACACTTAGGGCGAGGAATGACGTGCACCGCCGTTATTTTGGGTTGAGGTGGCAATCGAAACTCCGGTAGACCGGATCCTGGACCAGGCGGTGTGGGTCCGGCTCGCCCTGATGGTGGTTCTTGTCGGCTATGTCGCGATCATCTGGGTCAGCCACTTCATTCCACTTTCCGTCTACCTGGTTGGTCCGATGGTCCTCACCGGCTGGCTGTCCCTTCTTGGCCTGTTCTTGTTGGCCAGACTTCGCCGGATCGATACGCGTCCGAGCGCTCAACCGCCGATGAGGGTGATGCTTCGACCGTGGGCCCTGACGGCCATGTTTGGCGCGCTAGCAGCCGTCGCGTTGTTCTTGGCAATAGGCTGGGACGTACCTAGCTTCTGCCACGGTCCAGTTCCGGTCAACTGCGTCAAGTACTACCAGTGGTCGATTGACAATGGTCGGTACTACCGCACGATCTCCGATGGCCCCCAAGCAGAGATCAGCCAGCAGACGTATATCCAGGAGGTTGGCTTCGATCTGCGCTCGGGCTCCGTTTTCGGCGTGCTTGCACTGTGTGCCGGCTTTATTGGTGCAGCCGTATTAAGACCTGTCTCGGCTCGCGCCGCCGGGTCGTTATGAGCTCCGTCACGATCGCTCGCTTGTCATGCCTCGTCGGAGCGGCTGTCTGGTTTCTCGGCTTGCCGATCGCCGTGATGTCTGCTGTTCCTTTCGCATCCGATGCCACGTATTTCTGGATCGGCATCGTCGTCACAGTTCTCGGGGTCGTAATGGCACCCATTGCGTTCGCTTACCCAGCCGGTTCACCGTTGCGATTGGCGCGGATCGTTGTGGGCTTGGGGCTACTGGTCTGCGTGGGTCTTGTATTGAGCGGAGCACCCCTGGTCGCCGGCTCAGTCGGCCTGCTTGGAGCCAAGGCACCTGGCTGGATCCCGAATGCTTCGGCGCTCGCTTTGACTGGTTTTTTTGTTTGGGTGTTGTTAGCGAGCTACTCCACGCGTCGATCCCCAATGCTCGGCCGAGGCACGTTTTGGTTCGGAATGCTTGCCGGGATGTCTTGGCTGCTTGCAGGGCTTGATTCTGTAGTGATATCGGTTCACACGAACGCCACCATACCCATCGACATGATTTCGGCCCTACTTGCCTGGTTATGTCTTCCGGCCTGGTTGATCGCGCTCGCCACGCGGATGCGGCGCGAGAGCGGACATCAGAAGCAGCCAGCGAACGAACTCGGATAAAGGTCGGCGGGGGTTGATTGCGGGGCGTGTCAGCTTGATCACTTGGTTCGCGTTACGGTAGGTACGTCCCACCATGCCCTCCCAAGCAACGACTCCGCACCCGCTGCTGCTCGAACTCCGCCAGTCCGGGCTGATCGCGGCCGGCGATCGCGCCCTGGTCGCAGTTTCCGGCGGTCCCGACAGCACTGCGCTGTTGCTCGCGCTGGTCGAGGAGGGTCACAAGGTCGCCGCAGCTCACTACGACCACGCATTGCAGCCGGGCTCGGGTCGTGTCGCCGAACACGTCCGCGGGTTCTGCAAGCGGCTGGGCGTCGAAGTGCTGATCGAGCGCAGGGAGAGCCCCCTGCCGCGCGGCTCTGTCCAGGCCGGCGCGCGCACCCTTCGGTACGACTTTCTCGAGCGCGCCCGCGTGCAGGCCGGCGCCGAAGTCGTCGCGATCGCGCATACGGCCGATGACGTGGTCGAAGGGGTCGTCCTTCATCTGTTGCGCGGCTGTGGCCTGGCCGGCATGCGGGGCATGCCCGCGCGCCGCGGCGTGTTCGTGCGACCGCTCCTTTCCGTATGGAGGAGTGAGGTCGCGGACTATCTGCGCCGCCGCGGAGTGGAGGCGCTTCATGACCCGGCGAACTCCAACGACGCGTATGCGCGCGTCCGGGTGCGGCGCGACATCCTGCCGGCGTTGGAGCGCGACCGGCCGGGCATCGTGCGCCGTTTCCACCAGGCGTCGATTCGGGCCACCGAGTTGCAGGAGTCGATCTCGGGCACCGCCGAGACCACGCTCAAAGCCGGCGCTGCCACCCGCTCGGTCGTCGCCGCTGCTCCTGAGCCGGTGGCGGCCGAGATGATGAGGCAGCTGTACGCCCGCGCCGGCGGCGCCCAGCCTTCCCTTTCGCGGGCTCACCTCGCGGCGATGCTCAGGCTTGCCCAAGCCGGGCCGGGGGGTAGGGGCGTCGACCTACCCGGCGGCCTGCGTTTTCGTATCGTGGGGGAAACCATGCAGATCGTCGCTCTCCAAAGGGCTTGCCAGCCGGCTCCACGGCTCGAGGTTTCCGCCTGCGACGGCTGCGGGGATGTGACGGCGGCCCACCTCCGGCCCGACCTGGAGCTGCGTCTCGGCTATCGCACGCCTGGGCTGACGATGCGCCCGCTCATGGGCCGCGGCACGCGCAAGCTGCAGGACATCTTCGTGGACGCGCGCGTGCCCCGCGAAGACAGGGATTCGTGGCCGCTCGTGTTCGCCGGCGATTCCCTGGCAGTCGTGCCCGGGATCGCCGTTTCAAAAGACATGGCGACCTGCCCCGGCGAACCCTCATTGCACGTAACGGTTAGCGGTATCCCAGCTAAAGTAGAATCGCTTAACAGCCTTCCAGGAGAGCCGAGTTGACCCGCTTCCCCCGCTCCAGCCTGTTTTATTTCGCACTGGTCGTCGTCCTCGGCCTGGTGATCTGGTTCACGTGGCAATCGTTCCAGGGCAACCAGAACACGAGCGACTGGTCGTACTCGATGCTCATGAACCAGGCTGCGGCCGGCAACGTCAAGGAAGTCGACATCAAAGGCACCGACGGCGTGGCCACTGGCATTGACGGCCACAAGCACAACGTCGTCCTGCCCGATTGCGCGAGCGGTTCGGGTTGCGCGTTTTCCGACACCCTGGCAGCCGACAAGACGTCTGACGGCGGGACTGTGAACGTCAAGTTCGAGCCTGCCAACAGCGCCAACTACCTCCTGAGCGTGCTGGTCCCCAACATCATCCTGGTCGTCCTGATCGCGGCGTTCATGTGGTGGGTGCTGCGCCAGACGCAGAGCGGCAACAACCAGGCGATCTCCTTTGGCCGATCGCGCGCGCGGATGATTGCTGGTGACAAGCCGGCGATCACTTTCGCGGACGTCGCCGGCGTGGAGGAGGCCAAGCAGGAGCTCGCCGAGATCGTCGAGTTCCTCAAGTACCCAGAGAAGTTCGTGGCCCTCGGCGCGCGCATCCCCAAGGGCGTGCTGCTCGTCGGACCTCCGGGCACCGGCAAGACGCTGCTGAGCAAAGCGGTCGCGGGCGAGGCCGGCGTGCCGTTCTTCTCGATCTCGGGCTCTGAGTTCGTGGAGATGTTCGTCGGTGTCGGCGCCAGCCGCGTGCGCGACCTGTTTGATCAGGCGAAGAAGAACTCACCCTGCATCGTGTTCGTGGACGAGATCGACGCCGTCGGCCGCCAGCGTGGCGCCGGTCTCGGCGGTGGACACGACGAGCGCGAGCAGACTCTCAACCAGCTGCTGGTCGAGATGGACGGCTTCGACACCAACACCCATGTGATCATCATTGCGGCCACGAACCGCCCCGACGTCCTGGACCCGGCATTGCTGAGGCCCGGCCGCTTCGACCGTCATGTGACCCTCGACCGCCCCGACGTCAAGGGCCGCCGCGCGATCCTCGACGTGCACGCGCGGAACAAGCCCCTCGACTCGACCGTGGACCTGGACGTGCTCGCTCGCCAGACGCCGGGCTTTAGCGGCGCCGACCTGGCCAACCTCATCAACGAGGCGGCCATCCTGGCCGCGCGCGGCAACAAGAAGGTCATCGGCATGACCGAGCTCGAGGAGGCCATCGAGCGAGTCGTCGCCGGTCCCGAGAAGAAGAGCCGCCGCCTGTCCGAGCACGAGAAGGAAGTCGTCGCGTACCACGAGGTCGGGCACGCGCTGGTGGCGAAGTCGCTGCCGAAATGCGACCCCGTGCACAAGGTGTCGATCATCTCGCGCGGCCAGGCGCTCGGCGTCACCTGGTACCTGCCGACCGAGGACCGCTACCTCACCAGCAAGGCCGAGCTGCTCGACAACGTGGCCGCCGCGATGGGCGGCCGTGTGGCGGAGGAGATCGTCTTCGGCGATGTGACCTCGGGCGCGGAGAACGACATCCAGAAGGTGACGAACATCGCCCGGCGCATGGTCACCCAGTGGGGCATGAGCGAGAAGCTCGGCACCGTGACCATGGGCCACAAGGAAGAGCTCGTATTCCTGGGCCGTGACCTGGGCGAGCAGCGCAACTACTCGGAGGAGGTAGCGGCGATCATCGACGAGGAGATCCGCAGCATCGTCAACCATGGCTACCAGACGGCGAAGGTCATCCTCACCGCCCAGCGCCACAAGATGGACGCAGTGGTCGAGCAGCTGAAGATCGTCGAGACCCTCGACGCGAAGCAGCTCGACGAGATCCTTGCGCGCGAGGACGAGCCGGCCGTGGCCGCCTCCTCCGGCGCCTCCGCCTCCTAGGCCTCCCAAGCTACGGACCTAGTCGTCGCGGGCCGGGGCAACCTCGGCAGGAGCCTGGCGCGTGCGTGGCGGCGTGCCGGCCATCGAGTGCTATTGGCCCCGGCACGAAATGGCGTCCCGTCGCTGGTGCGGGCGCTGCGGTCCCGACCTCGCGCCACCGTGTTTCTCACCGTTCCCGACGGCGCGGTCCCGAGCCTCGCGGGCGATGTGGCCGCCGGCGGTGACATTCCGGCGACCGTGGCGTTCGTCCACTGCAGTGGCGCTTTGGGCCTCGGCGTGCTCGGCCCGCTGGCCGCTCGCCATGACGTCGGATCGTTCCACCCACTGCAGTCTTTTCCACAGCCGCGGCCGCCAGAGGCGTTTCGAGGCAGCCTGGTGGCGATCGACGCCGGCGCTCCCACTCTGCGCCGCCGGCTCGAGCGGTTGGCCCGCGACCTCGGCGCGAAGCCGCGCGGCGTCGAGGAGGCGGACCGGGTCGTCTACCACGCCGCCGCGGTGTTCGCGTCGAACTACCTCGTCGCCCTCGCAGGCGAAGCTGTCGAGCTGCTGGGGACGATCGGATGGAGCGAGGCCGATGCGGTGGCGGGGTTGATCCCGCTGATGAGGGGCGCGCTCGCCGAGGTCGAAAAGCGAGGCCCCACCGCGGCCCTCACCGGGCCGATCCGGCGAGGCGATGTGGAGACCGTCACCGGTCACCTGGAGGCGCTTGCCGGCCTCGACGCCGGCTCGTCCAGGGGGCCTCGCAAAGCGGACCTTTATCGTATGCTCGGCCAGATCGCGCTCGAGATCGCGGCACGAAGGGGCCTGGAGCCAGCCGCGGTTGAGCGCGTGAAAAGGGCGCTGACCCGAAATGTGGCAGCGACCCGAAGGAGACGCCCGCGATGACGACGGTTCTGGACGTCCAGCGCTTCAAGGAAGAAGGCCAGCGATTTGCCGTGCTCACGGCATACGACTACCTCAGCGCCAAGATCCTCGATGAGGCCGGCATCCCCATCCTCCTCGTCGGCGACAGCCTCGGGATGGTCATGCTCGGCTACCCGACGACCCTGCCTGTCACGGTCGACGAGATGCTGCACCACGCCAAGGCCGTCGCTCGCGGCTCGCACCAGGCGCTCCTCGTGGGCGATATGCCGTTCATGTCGTATCACGCGTCGGCCGAGCAGGCGATCACCACCGCCGGCCGCTTCATCCAGGAAGGCGGCATGCACGCGGTCAAGCTCGAAGGCGGCGGCCGGATCGTCGAGATCACGCAGCGGCTGACCTCTATGGGCATCCCGGTCATGGGACATCTGGGCCTCACCCCGCAGTTCGTTCATCAGATGGGGGGCTTCAAGGTCCAGGGCAAAACCGAGAAGCAGGCCGCGCGCATCCTTTCGGACGCCAAGGAGCTCGAGCGGGCGGGCGCGTTCAGCATCGTCCTCGAGGGCGTGCCGAGCGAGGTCGCGACCCGAGTGACGCGAGCGCTTCGAATCCCGACCATCGGCATCGGCGCGGGGCCGGGCACGGACGGGCAGGTGCTCGTCTTCCACGACATGCTGGGCTTGACCACCGGCAAGGCGCCGAAGTTCGTGAAGCGGTACGCCCACCTGGCCGAGGAAATTGCGAGCGCCGCCCAGCGCTACGCGCACGAGGTGGGCGACGGCTCGTTCCCAGGGCCCGAGCACTCGTACTCGTCCAATGGATCCGCCACCCCGGCCAAGGCGCAGCCAGACGAGGTCAAGTACGGCTCGACCGTCTAAACCTCCGCCTCCGCCGATCGCCGTCGGGACGCCGGGATTCATGCGAGATGTCGCCCGCGGATGGCGCGCGGACGGTGCTTCGATCGGGCTGGTCCCGACGATGGGTGCATTGCACGCCGGGCACATGAGCCTGGTTGACCGTGCCCGCCGCGAAAACGACAAGGTGGTCGTCAGCGTGTTCGTCAACCCGATCCAGTTCGGCGCCGGCGAGGACCTGTCCTCTTACCCGCGGAATCCTGAACGCGATCTGTCGATGCTCCGCGGCGCCGGCGTGGACGCGATCTACAAGCCCTCGGTGGCGGACATGTACCCGTCCGGCGCGAGCACGCGGGTGATCGTCCACGGAGTCAGCGAGCGTCTGGAGGGGGCGGCGCGACCGGGTCATTTCGAAGGCGTGGCGACGGTGGTGACGAAGCTATTCACCGCCACCTCGGCCGACAGGGCGTACTTCGGCCAGAAGGACGCCCAGCAGGTGGCCGTGGTGAAGCGCCTGGCTTCGGACCTGGACATCGGGGTGGAGATCTGTGTGTGTCCGACCGTCCGCGAGGCGGACGGGCTGGCTCTGAGCTCGCGGAACGCCTACCTGAACCCGGCCGAGCGCCAGGCGGCGGTTTGCCTCAGCCGGGCTCTCGGGCTGGCGACGGAAACGTACGGCCGGGGCGAGCGCGATCCCGGCCGGCTGCGGGCCATCCTGACGGAAGCGATCGCCGCCGAGCCGCTGGCCCAGCTCGACTACGCCGAGGTGGTCGACCTGGCTACCTTTTCGACGCCCGGCAGCCTGGCTGTGCTGGCCGTCCGGATCGGCCGCACCCGGCTCATCGACAACCACGACCTGCAGTTGCCGTACCCCGGATAAGCGGCAATTCTGGCGTACAATGGCAATCCGTTTGGCGTAGGCCGTTTATGACGACCAAGAACTACACCAATAATCCTTAGGGGGTATTCGACTGTTTTGTCCACAGAGTCCGGTGTCGTCCTGAAAGAGCACGAGGAGGCGACCGACCAGGACTCGTCAGCGGCGATGACGATGGAGGACTACCTCCACTACGACCAGGAGGCCTTCAAGACCCCCAACCACGGGGACATCGTCGATGGCATCGTGGTGCGCGTCGACCCCGACGAGGTGCTGGTCGACATCGGCGCCAAGGCGGAAGGGGTCATCTCGAGCAAGGAGCTCGGCCTGCGCGGTGAGGTTGAATCGATCGGCCTCGAGCCGGGCGACCTCATCAAGGTCTACGTCCTTCAACCCGAAAACGAAGAGGGCAACGTCGTCCTCAGCCTGCGGCGCGCCCGCGCCGAGACCACGTGGCTGGTGGCCGCCGAGAAACAGACCGATGGTTCCGTGATCGACGCCGACGTGCGTGAGCAGAACAAGGGCGGCCTGATCGTCAACGTGCTCGGTCTCCGTGGCTTCTTGCCGTCGAGCCAGGTGGCGCGTGCTTACGCCGGCAGCCTCGAGTCGCTGGTCGGACAGCGTATCCCGGTCAAGATCCTCGAGGTCAACCGCAAGCGCAACCGGCTGATCGTCAGCCAGAAGGCGGCCGAGGACGAGGATCGCGCGCGCAAGCGCGAGGAGCTGTTCAGCCGGCTGCAGATGGGTTCCACGGTCAAGGGGACCGTCTCCGGCATCACCAGCTACGGCGCGTTCGTCGACATCGGCGGCGCGGACGGGCTCATCCACATCTCGGAGCTGTCCTGGGACCGCGTTTCGAAGGTCACCGACGTGCTTCAGCTGGGCGAGGAGCTGACCGTCAAGGTCATCAAGCTCGACCCCGAGCAGACCCGCATCTCGTTGTCGCTTCGGCAGCTGCAGCAGGATCCGTGGGAGAAGCTGGTGCAGTCGATGCCGATCGGCTCGATCGTCGAGGGCCAGGTCACGAAGACAAAGAAGTACGGGGCCTTCCTACAGATCATGGTCGGGATCGAAGGCCTGCTGCACATCTCGGAGCTGTCGTGGGATCAGGTGGAGCGGACGGAGGATGTGCGCAAGGTCGGCGATACTGTGCAGGTGAAGGTCAGCGGGATCGACACCGCGCGACGGCGGATCTCGTTGAGCCTCAAGCAGCTGTCGGCGCCTCCCGCGAGCCTCGGAGCGAGCCGGAGCGAGCGGCACCAGGACGAGTACGGCGACATGGGAGACGAGTCCTAGCCGGATTCGGTTCGGTCATGGGCTCAGGTCGGCCAGTCGCTGACGAGCCGGCGCGTAGTACGGATCGATGACCAGGGCCCTTTGATAGTCGCGGCGAGCCGCTGAATCGTCGCCACGCTTCAGCTCCGCGTCGCCGAGATCGACGTACACCTGTGGCTCCGTCTCGCCGAGGTCGGCCGCACGCTGCAACTCGGCGAGTCCACCGCGCGCGTCTCCCGAAGCGATGAGGCTGGTACCCAGGTTCCAGTGATACCGCGCCTGCAGCGGATCGACTCTCGCCGCCAGGTCGGACCGGCCCTGCCAGTTCCAGATCTCGGCGAGCACCGGCATGGCGGCGAACCAGACCGCCGCCCCGGCGAGCGCCAACGCCACGAGCGACCGTGCAGTCGTGCGCGAGCGCACCGCTTTTGCGATTGGGATTGTCGATGATTCGGTCTCGGCGGCTCGCACGCCCGACCACGCCGTGCCGGCGAGCAACCAGAACGCTCCCGTCGCCGGCGCCCAATCGAAGTTGAAGAGCACCCACACCGTGTAGCCGATGCAGGCAGCACCGAGCGCGCCCACCGAGTCGCTGAAGCGGTGCCTCCAGATGCCTCGGAACAGCGTGAGCAGGACCCACCCCTGTGCGGCGAGGCCGAGGACGCCCTGCGTGGCCGCGCTCTCGAGGATCCCGGAGTGCGTCCGGTCGTAGGTGACGCCCGGCGCCCAGTCGGCGCTGACGTAACGTCCAAACGTCAGTCCGGTCGCGTCTTCGCCCCAGCCGGTCACGGGCCGCGCAGCGATCATGCGCAGCGCGTCCGGCCACAGCTGGAGCCGACTCCGAGCGGGATCGTTGTTGAGGTTGCTGAGCGGCCCATAAACGATCGCCCATAACGCTGCTGACAGAAGCACGCCGGACCCCGATGCCAACACGGCCGCCCAGAGGCTGCGTCGAAATGCAAAGACCACAAGGGCCAGGCAGCCGGCAAGGGCGCCGAGCGCTCCGCTGCGAGAGGTGGAAACAAAGAGTCCGCCCGCCATCACGGCGACCGCCAGCCACCACGCCACCAAGAATTGGTCGCCGCGGAACCCACGCGTCACGGCCAGGGGGAGCGCCATCGCAATCAGGGCTCCGAGCAGGTTGGCGTTCCCGAGGTTCCCATCGGGCCGAAAGCTGACTGCGCCGGCCGCCTGGAACAGGGCTTCGAGGCCGGCAACCGAAGTCCCGAATACGAAGGCCGCCACCAGCCACTCGCGACCACGCTCGTTTCGGATGAGCCAGACGGGTACGGCCAGCAGGCCGAGGTAGCTCAAACGCACCGGCAGCGACTCGTATCGGGTGTACGCGCCGGCCAGGCTCAAAGGCCACGACACCGAGGATGCGAAGGCGATCAAAGCGACCGCCGCGGTGGCGATCAGCGGCAGGCGGAGCTGCCCCAGGCCAGGCCCTCCTGGCAGCAGCAGAGCCAACCCCGTACCGACGCAGGCGCCGCCGATCACGATCGAAGCGCGCGGCAAGATGAATGAATCGACCGCGTTGGGTATAAAGACAGTCGGAAGCGCTAAAGCAACAGCGGCCGGCAGGTAGTTTCCGAGGCGCTCAAGAATCGGTCTCATAGCGCCTCCGCGTTAAAGAAATCCGACGGCTGAGTCGGACGCTATATTAGAAGCGAGGGTGCTAGGAGGTACCCAAGCTCAGATCGAGGAGGTGCTGGCCCCACCTATGTAGCCGGGTTCCAGGAGGAAAGGATCTTGTATCCGTTTGAGAGATTTACTGAGCGAGCCAAGAAGGTTCTGACGCTCGCCCAAGAAGAAGCAGAACGATCGCACCACAGCTATATCGGAACCGAGCACCTGCTCCTGGGCCTGCTTCGCGAAGGTGAAGGCCTGGCCGCCAAGGTCCTCAACAACCTTGGCGTCGAAATCGGCAAGGTTCGCCAGACGATCGAGTCGGTGCTCGGTCGGAACGAGCGCATCATCATCCAGCAGATCATCCCCACATCGCGGGTCAAGAAGGTCATCGAGATCTCCTTCGAGGAAGCGCGGCGGATGGGGCACAACTATGTCGGCACCGAGCACCTGTTGCTCGGCCTCCTCATCGAAGGTGAGGGCATTGCGGCTCACGTGCTCGAAGACCTGGGCGCGACGCTCGAGAAGGTGCGCTCGGAGATCGAGCGCCTGCTGCACGACTCGAGCGCCGAGACCGAGGCCGAGCCCGCTCCCAAGAAGCCTTCCAAGACCCCGCTCCTCGACCAGTTCGGCCGCGACCTGACCGAGCTCGCGCGGCGGAACCAGCTCGACCCGGTGATCGGTCGCGAGACCGAAATCGAGCGCGTGATCCAGATTCTGAGCCGGCGCACGAAGAACAACCCGGCGCTCATCGGCGAGCCCGGCGTGGGCAAGACGGCGATCGCCGAAGGCCTGGCGCAGCAGATCAATATGGGCAACGTGCCCGAGTCTCTGCAGCACAAACGCGTGCTCACGCTCGACATGGGAGCGTTGGTGGCCGGTACGAAGTACCGCGGCGAGTTCGAGGAGCGCTTGAAGAAGATCCTCGATGAGATCCGCTCGAGCCGCGAGGTCGTGTTGTTCATCGACGAGCTGCACACGCTGGTCGGCGCCGGCGCCGCCGAAGGCGCCATCGACGCGGCCAACATCTTGAAGCCGGCCCTGGCGCGCGGTGAGATCCAGTGCATCGGGGCGACGACGCTCAACGAGTACCGCAAGTACATCGAGAAGGACGCCGCGCTCGAGCGCCGCTTCCAGCCGGTGTACGTCGACCAGCCAACACTGGCAGAAACGATCGACATCCTGAACGGCGTCAAGTCGCTTTACGAGAAGCACCACCGGGTCACCATCACCGACTCGGCCGTGCACTCTGCAGCGGTGCTCAGCGATCGCTACGTCAGCGACCGCGCTCTACCCGACAAGGCGATCGACCTCATCGATGAGGCGTCCGCGCGTGTGCGCATGAAGCTCACCACCACTCCTGACGAGCTCAAGGAGCTCCAGAAGGAGATCAAGAAGCACAAGACCGATCAGGACGATTCGGTCAACAAGCAAGACTTCGAGGCGGCCGCGGGCGTTCGCGACAAGGTCAAGAAGCTGCAGGACAAGCTCGCGCTCAAAGAGGCCGCATGGCGAGACAAGCTCGGGGAGACCGTCCCGGAGGTCGGTGAGGAAGACATCGCGCAGATCGTGGCCGCATGGACCGGAGTCCCGGTCTCGCGTCTGGTCGAAGAGGAGACGTCGCGTCTTCTCCGCATGGAGGAAGAGATTCACAAGCGGATGGTCGGGCAGGACGAGGCCATCAAGACGGTCTC
>Ga0137389_10002103_pt1 | contig 12002 bp, 9 predicted proteins | sample 15con2h14BmetaG_FD_104645 | JGI IMG/M metagenome (GOLD analysis project Ga0137389, IMG submission 104645) | Vadose zone soil microbial communities from Angelo Coast Range Reserve, California, USA - 15con2h1.4B metaG | ecosystem: Environmental > Terrestrial > Soil > Vadose zone > Saprolite...
CGGCCGATCGTTGCGCGCATCAGCGAAGACCTCGTTGCTTGGTCCGATCGAACGGTGATCTTCGATCCTGCCAGCGCCTACGGACCGGGAGGCTTCATGCACTGGCCCTGCTCCGGCGACATCATCCAGTCGCACATCCCACCGCTGCCGCCTTTCGTGCAGGGCAGCACCACCGTGAGGGAGGACAGGCCGGGCTGGCCGTATGGCGCCTTTCTCCTGAACCGCTTCACCGAGTGGGATCAGCTCGCGCACGTTCTGACGATTCGTTACCTGTTATCGACTAGCAGGCCGTATCAAGTGCAGATGATGGAGACGCGACTACAGATCCCGCGGTCTCTCGATGTGTACACTGAACCGTGGAAGATAGCTTCCGGGTGATTGAACAGAATCCGGAATGCCAATCCGGGTCGCCCAGCCCAGAGGCCGATTACATCGACTACTCCGCATTCGCATGAAACGCTCGGCGCGAAGCCTGAGTTGACCTTCGCGAGCCGTACGTTAGGTAAGGACGTATGTAAGGCAATTGCAGCTAGTGTAGCTAGCGTTGCGGATTGGATTTTCCGGCGGCGGGCTGCGTTTTGTCCGCCTGCACAACTGCACCTTTCACAGGCGTCCATAAGATGTTGCCATGCTCGAATTCGGAGACGCGGCCAGTGCCGTCTTGGGTGGGGGCCTCGTCCGAGATCGGAAAACCGAGAGGGCTACCCGGGCCGCCGAGCTTGAGCCACAAATCGCGAATCTCCCCGGCAATTACGTGTGCGCCGGTTGTTTTTGTCCAATAGATGGAGGCCTCAAAATCCACGCCTTCGCCGGCATGAGGTTGCGAACAAGCCGGCATGACAAAACCTGGCCCAGGTTTTACAGAGACAGTAGGCGCCGGGAGCCCGAATACGTGCCCGCGGAAATCCTGAACGTAAGCGCCGGAATTTTCCTGAAGCTGGTGCGGCTCGCCTTTTGCTTCGCGAAGCAGTCCAATTTTGCCCCCGAGCATTTTGTATTTTTCTTCGACCGCCATCCGGTTCTCCGGATCCGGCGGCGGAGGCGGAACTTTGGTTGCGACAAGTTCCTTAAGAAAAGCAACCACTCTTTGCCACCAGATAAGCCTGGTAAGCCCGTAAACAACGACTTTGCCGGATGCAGTTGCGCGAAAGACTTTGCCATCGGCAATTGTTGGAGGAACGAATTTGGCGAAGAGATAGCCACCATCGTGGAACCAAAGGCGTTGCAGAGTCTTTGCATCGAAGGCAGCTATCCGGCTAGCGACGTTATTCCATTGCCCGTCACCGAGAGGATACGAGACCCAAAGAATGGCGCCGTGATCAAAGTTGGCAGAGAGAGAGCTGAAGCCACCCGGCATTCCTTCGATTGTGCGAACAGTGGACGTTAGAAACGGTGTTTCGTCGACATGATGGGTAGTCTGGTCGTAACGGAAGGCTTTCAGATAGTCCTTCTCCGGAAGCTGATAAATGAGGCCGTAATTGGGATCGGCGGTTGGCCAATACACCGGACCGGCGTGAATGTTCGGACCGCACTGTTCACCGTTCTGATAGCGCTGCGGGTCGATATAGCAGCCGGGGACGGTCCAGCGATCACATCCAGCCGCGGGAGGAAGGGAGGCACATGGCGGATTTGCGGGGTTGCTGTGGTAGGTGTCCGTGAACGCTTGAAACCCATCGAATGAGCCAGGAGGAGTTGGATTGGGGTCCTGATTCAGTGTCAGATTTGAGGAGTCGAGTACGTAGTAGCGGCCCTGTTTCCCGCCACCAATAATGTTGCCAGGTGGAAGAAACATTGGTCCGCCGGAGCCAAGATCGGTGTCGCCGAAATTGAGTTGGGCGGCGTCGGACGGCTGGAATGAATGAGATAGAGATAGTCCCGGACTGGTCGAGAGCATGACGAAGGCATCGCCTAATGGTCCGCTGCCGTTACCTGTTTCGAAGTAGATCGCACTGCCGTCGCCAACCAAGCCGTTACCGGATTGCCAAATTCCCGCGCCGCCACTTTCTGGGCTGGTGCAAAAGATGCCGGCGCGAGCGAAGTTGCTTGCGTTATAGCCAAATACCCAACCGTGATAAGGAACATTATTCGGGCAATTTGCATCGCAACTGAAAGTGGCGAATCCAGCGTAGACAACGCCATTCTGAAGAAGCAGGCCGGGACGATTCCGTTCACACTCTGGATTGAACGTAATGCCATTGGGGTCCGTGCCACCGACCTGCGCAGGAGTGAGTTTGTCGTTGAAGTTGTTGGCGATGTCGAGCGAGTGGAGGTAGTACTGGTGGTCGTTGGCGTTGCGGGCGATAACATACATGGAGTTTGTGCCGGGATCGATCACGGGAGTGGCAGTGATGCCGACAACGCGAGAAGGCGTTTCGCCGCATACTCCGCTGAGGCCTGTAGGCTGCAACTGGCGGGAGAACAGGAGGCCAGAGGCGGGATTGCGATCCATGTTATCGGCATCGAAGGCGTAGACCCAGTTGGTTTCCGTGGCTATGTAGAGGACGTTGCGAGTACCCCAATTGGCGGTGTGAACGCCGTGGACGTAAAGAGGTTGAGCGTAGATGGCCCCATCCACGTTGCGGTCATAGAGTTTGCCGAAGAAGAACTTTACATTAGCGGGGTTTAGGTTCTTTTCCGCCAGATTTGCACCCCACCTCCCGTTGTTATTGTGTTGCGTCAAGACATTTGGACCATTGCAGCCAGTTATGAAAAACAAGCAAGTGAGAACCAAACATAATGAAGCGAAGCGGGACTTCATCGGCGCCTCCAGTTGGAGCTAAGTGGAGTGGGGCCCGGGATAGGGACTGCCAGCGTCCTGGATAATATACTGTACTCGGATTCCATGTCCGACAATTCGGTTCGCCGCAGAATTTCCTTGACTTTCAGGTGAGTGCGAAGGAAAACGCGCCCTCATCTGCTTCCCCGCAGAGGCTTTCCGCGTTTCCACTCGCGAGCCCGGAGTGCTACCCGCTTATGATGCGGAGGACCTCTCGCACGAGTTGTGGAATAGCAATATGTGTTCCGGGGACTACTTGGGAACCTTTGCGAAATTCACACCGCCGACGGTGGCAAACGGGAAGGTCTATATGGCAACATTTTTGGAGGAGCTGAGTTCGAAGGAGCTGAGGTTGGTGAAGTTGGACCGGGCGAAGCTGGTAGTTTACGGACTTCTGCCTAGGGTGCGTATCTGTCCCCCATGACGTCGCCGGCAAGCACCAGGCCCGGGCGTTCAACTTCGTCTGCTCCTGTCCGTCTTCACTCTGTGTGCACGTTCAGTCTGGCCGCAAAGCTCAGCGATGATTGGTAGCAATTGCCAGCTTGCTTCAAGCTTCGGTACAAAGGCATCGACCGACGCCAACGCATGCGTTGGCACTTCGCTACCGGAAAGCAATATCACTCTCAACCCCGGTCTGATGCGCTTTATCTCGCAAGCAACCTCGTCCCCCTTCATCCCGGGCATCTCGTAGTCGAGGAGCACTGCGTCGCACTTGCAGATTGTCACAAGCCTGAGCCCTTGTTGCGCTGATGCTGCCGTGAGAATTTTGTAGCCTGATCTTTCGAGGAGGGCTTTTTCGTAATGCAAGATCGCTTCATCATCATCGATGCACAGAATGATCCCCATCGGGGGTAGAGAAGTCGAGGTCGTCGTAATCTCTCCCGGTAATGCCCTGCACTTTTGCCGCCGTCCGCCGGAGAGAATACCGCAGGTGCTGCGCCCGGCCCGACCGCCGCTGTAAAACCGGGGTTGGGCGGCATCTCGGAAAAGCCAGAACAAGTCCAGGCTGCTATCGCGATTCCGCCTGCAACGCGGCAACGGGTGCGCGATGCATTCTTCGGATTCGTTGGAAATGAGCCGGCAGTCGCAAGGCTCAGCAACGATCTCTTGCGAGCGCTCATCGATCGGCCTCCCCACCTGTCAAAGAACTACCTCTTCACTGGTCTTCCAAGCACGGGCAAGACCGAGCTCTCTCGGCGGATCGCCGTTGCATTGGGCTTGCCATTCGTGAAGCTTGATGGGCGCGGTGTTGTGAGCCGCGAGCGGCTGTTTGAACTAGTCAATGGCGAATTGAACCAGCAAGATCTGGCCCCGTCGCAGGTTGGGCAACAGGTCGGACTACCTGTGATGGAGTACCCACCATTGATCGTATTCATCGACGAGGTTCACCTCGTCCCGAAGGGGCTCCAGGAGAGTCTCCTAACGATGTTGGAGGCGGCAGACAGGACCGTCGTTCTCGCAAAGCAAGTTGCCCGCGTAGAAAAAGCGACTTTCCTCTTCGCGACGACCCGGGCTTCCGACGTGGACGCGGCGTTCGTCAGTCGCTGCGACGAAATCCAACTCAAGGAGTACGGTGAAGAGGATGTTGCGAGAATCTTGACGCACAAGGTTCCACATGAGTGGCCCAAAGACATCTACCTTCGACTCGCTCGTCTTGGAAGATGTGTGCCTCGCGTCGCGATTCAACTTGCAAATGATCTCGTAACGGCGGTGCTTGTCGCGGAGCATCCTAAAGAACTATCGGCGCATTTGGATGACGTTCGGCGTGCCAGGGAAATTGATGAAAATGGGCTGACGCCCATGGATCTTTCATACCTTGATCTCCTCGAACGTTCGAACCGACCCCTAGGCGAGCAGGTAGCACTCAACATGTTGCGGACCGTCGACAAGGAGCGAATACTAAACGAGATCGAACCATTCCTTGCGCGGCTGGGGTTCATAAAGCACGGACCGCAAGGACGGGAGATCACCGCTGCCGGCAAGGAATATGTCCTGGGGAGGCGACGAGCAGGTAAGCAATGAGTGCCGTCGAGCGATTGCGGCCACATCTCGAAATTCGAGCGCGAGATAGCCGCTTGTTTCAAGCCCGACTCCTTGGATGGTTCACTCGCTGTGCTCGCAAGTTCCCATGGCGTCGACGGCGAGCGACCCTTTACCACAAGGTGATAGCGGAAGTGTTGCTCCAGCGGACGCGTGCCGATGTCGTTGGGAGATTCTTGCCCACCTTCCTCGAACGCTTTCCTTCGTGGGAGAGATTATCCAGTGCAGGAGAGGAGGAACTTGGAGAGTTTCTTCGCCCCCTCGGTCTTTGGCGTCGACGAGCTGTGTCGCTCAAGAAGCTCGCGGGCGAGATGGCGTTGCGACAAGGTCGCTTCCCACATAGCCGGGTTGAGATCGAGTCGCTGCCGGGTGTCGGCCAATACATCGCGAACGCGGTGATGCTCTTTTCCCACGGCGCGCCTGAGCCACTGCTTGATGTGAATATGGCCCGCGTCCTTGAACGCTACTTTGGCCCTAGGACTCTCGCGGATATTCGGTACGATCCCTATTTGCAGCATCTGTCGCGGCGCGTATTGCTGGGTGCGGATGCCTTGTCGATGAACTGGGCCATCTTGGACCTCGCCGCCTTGATTTGTACCAGCCGCAAACCACGATGCGATGAGTGCCCTCTATCGTCACGCTGCTTGTATCGCCGCACCGCGCTAGTTAAAGTGGGAAACACACGTTAAGAATTGAGGACAAGACTTAAAGATGTCCCGTTATGAGCACGGAGACTACGTGAAGGTTGAATTCCAAAGTGACGGTATTCTTCCGGCCGAATGGATGTGGGTTTGGGTTGATCACTGCGACGAGGAGCGCCAACTTATATTCGGCAGGCTCGATAATGCACCGGTAGTCAATCCAGAAGAGGTCTCTCTCGGCGACGAACTCGCGATCAGTTACGACAGGGTTCGCGAACACAGGAAACCTTCGGAGTTTAGGAGAAATTGATTTTGATGCCGCCAACCCTCCACCCGGCTCCGGGGCCTACAACAGAGGTGGCTGCCAGCCCGTTGGGCCCCGTGCCATTCCCGTGCCGTTAGCACGGAACTGCACCGAATAAGGCGCGAAAGATGCCATCTGCCGCTGGCTAACTAATTGGAACTACATTGACACGAGGATTCGAGTCCTACCTGAGGAGCCATTCTTTCAAGGTCTTAAACCCTCATTGCTCCGTTACTACGTCTCCCACTGTCCCGCCAAGTCGCCTAGCAGGGCCAATGCTTCTCACTTCTTAGCTGCCCTGACCTTTGCCCAACGCGCCCTCTGCGCAGCTGCAATCCTCTTGCGTCCAGCCGCCGACATGGTTCGCTTTTTCCCGATACCTGCTCCCGCGCAAATAGACTCTCCCGAAGGCAGTCAGGGCAGCAGATACGCGGTGGAGTTCATCCTCAAGTCGCGTGCGTCCCTCCTCGAGTTGTTTTACTCCGGACGGCATCAGTGTTTTTGCGATGAAGCAATCCTGTCTCTCGCGATTTTTAATGCCTGCGCGAACGCCGTCGCCATGACACTATTAAAGATTCTCAGGCGGCGGTCTACATTCTAGTTTCTCCTTGACTTCTCCGCGGTACGGGAGCAAAATGCGGCGGAATTCGCCTCTCTGAAAAGCAATTCCCACCGAGGGGGCAGGAAACGCACTCCCTGAGGCGATCGGGCCCCGTAAATTAGTCGCAACTCAGCCTTGAACAAGCAAATGCTTGTGCGCTTGGCGCATAGAGAATTGAACCCTTCAGCGTGAGAAGGAGTCGCCCGCGCTGCCTGCGTGCGCAATCGGGAGGGCAATTCATGGACGTGTCACATCGCGTGTGCCTACACATCGCTGTTCTTCTTACTCTAACGATAGCTGGCATCGCTCCAGCCGCTGCTCAACCTGACCCAGCTCATACCAGTCGATTCGAGATGACGGAACCCTTCATTCGCAATCAGTGGCGTCATCCCGTCCGACCACTCGATGTTGTCCCACAGGGCGCTGGACCAGTCCACGACCCGATCGACGATTGCGAGATCCATGTTGGTGCTGAACTCGTGGATCAATCGATTAGCGACTTCGTGGGAGTGGTTCTCGAACCGCCGAACGTCTGTAAGGACAAATCAAAATCGAGAAAGGCGTGGCGTGCGTTTTATGAGACAGCAACGGGAAATAACTGTTCCGCATCGGGATTCATCAGAGCGTGGCCTGAGCACCTGGACAGCGGCTCGGGAGATTCCAATCCTCCGCATTTCATGGAGCTTCATCCTCTGCGCGAGCTTAGCTGCTCACCGGGACCTAAAATCGTCTTGCGCAACAAGTTGAAGGCGTTTCCGGATCTGGGTTACAAGGACGCTACTTTGGTGGACGTCACTTTTCGAACCTTCCAGCTCTGGGTCAAGCGCATGCCGCATCCGGATTCTAACGCCCCGACAACCATCGCGTTTGACTATCGCGTGTGCAATCGTGAAGAGACAGCTTGCGGAAACCATGTGCCTGTCTCAGACTTTGCGCGCCTCACCGTGCATCCGCTTTCAGGTACTTTGCGGAACGTTAACGGAACCGCGTCCGAGGAGAATTTCAAGACGCTGATTGTCAGAGCGCGACCGCATACCGAAGACGAGGGTGAGGTGGTGCACGCTAGGCTCACGAAACTCTACGCTCTCGAAGGAACGGATTTTTTCCAGACTTTGGGAAATGGCACGGCGATCGATAAGGATTTTGACGTCTTGGGCATATTCACAATCGACTCCTTAAGCGTCATCAAGACTCTCGACGCAATGAAGGGCAAAGGCACGGACGATTGGACGGAGGTCTCGTTCCCAATCGCCATAATCGTGTTTGGACAGATGGCAGACGAACCTTGACCTCGACTTTACACCAACTGCCGCCAGCCACTTAGCGACCACGATGGTGAGGCAAGGAGAGGAGGATGCTGGGAGCGATCGCCGGTGATGTCATAGGCTCGGTTCATGAATTCTTGGGTAGAAGACCTCGGACTTCCTCTCTTTTTTGTTCAAGTAAGACTGGTTCACCGACGACACCGTTCTTTCGATCGCGGTTGCTGGTTGCTTGGTGGCGGGCTCTTCAGGATGTCGATACTCTCCGTGCCTCCGCGAAGAACTATCCCGACCGATGCTACGGCACGAGATTCTGGGTTTTGTGGTAAGTCTTGTGAATGGCAGCGTCGTCGAAAATTAGGGGAACTCCATATGAGTGACAGCGTGGAAGTTAAGTTTGGATGCCTCCTGAGTATTCTGCTCCTGTTTGTCTGCACGTGTTCGTCGCCGAGGGCAATGGCAGCGGATACCAGCGGCCCCGTGGGAACGTGGTATTTGAACGCAAATAGCTTTCGGACAACGCTGACGATATTCAGTCCCGCCGTCGGTTCTTTAACCGGCTCATTAGTCAATGAAAGCGGCATTACTGAGGCCGTTGACAATATCAGCTGGGATTTGGGATCTCGTCGGCTCGAATTCCGTCGCAACGGAAACGGCTTTTGGCAATGGTATCGAGGGACGATCGTTGAGGGAGTCCTAGTCGGGCGGTTTTCGCATAATCAGCAGTCCTCAGCCAAGCCCGCTCTCGTCAACTACACTTTTCACGTGACCGGATGGGACAGTGCATATGTTGGCCAGGGACTTGTTCCGCGGGCTTACGAACTACTGATCAACGACAATTATCGCGCAGTCTTGCGTATAGATTTCTCCGTAAATACTACAACTGGGTTCGTCGGCCGACTGAAAGTCTATTCAACTGTCGCCGGAAACTCCGCAGGTGAGGAGCCCGAATATGACGTGGAAGTGAGTCAATGGGACGGGACTCACCTGAATTTCATACGACGAGACCCAAATTGGACTCAGACGTACACCGGGACTGTCGCAGGACGAACAATTTTCGGCACATTCACACAAACGGGTACAACCGGTTCATTCCTCTGGAGTGGTTCACGTTCTCAGTTACTGACCTATGGATTCGGGGTTCCGAAGGGGCCCGTCGGTCGCGTAGATTGGCAGGACCGAACGCGCCGTCAGCTTTACCACCTTATGATGGGTGACAATCCTCCTCCGCTCTCAAGAAACGTCACGGTCCTGCGCTCGAACCTGCCACCTTTTCCGGCGACTCCGTATCCCAGCGAGCGGGATGACAATCCATCCCAGCATGGTCAGGACTATCGACTGACGGAGCTTCAGTTTGACTACACGCTGCCTAATCCATATGGTGGGGCGTCCATTTCGCGGCGTTCTCACGCGTATCTAGCAGTTCCTACTACTCCACTTCCTGCAGGAAGTAAGTACCCGGCCGTCCTGGCCGTTAACGGACATGGCGGGAGTGCTGCAAAGGTGATGAGAGGGACGGACGAACTCTACTGGTATGGCGACGCATTCGCTCGGCGTGGTTTTGTGGTCCTGGCGGTGGATATCTCGCACCGGCCGAGGGTTGACCGCCGAACTCCTTACATGAATGACCCCCTCTACCCCGATCCCGATACAGGAGACGACCCCGCTCAGGGGAACGGGCCTCATCCCGCCGTAAAAGCGGCTGGTTTCGATTCCGACTGGGAAGAGGACGGCGAGCGGGCTTGGGATGCAATGCGTGGGTTGGATTATCTGCTTGAGCAGATCTTCGTGGATGCCAGCCGGGTGTTGGTCACGGGTCTTTCCATGGGGGGAGAGATCACCACGATCGCGGGCGCTCTTGATCCACGTCTCTCTCTCAGCATCCCCGCGGGTTTTTCTCCTGATCTCGGCGTGATGCTCTATAACGGGAACCACCCCTGTTGGAGGTGGCTGCATGCTGACCTGCGAGAGTACGTAGACGCTTCAGACTTCTATGCCCTAACTGCTCCCCGGCCACTGGTTATCGAAACCGGAAAGGTAGACTTTACTTTCTCTCGATTCGCCGCTCCCTTCGCCGCCGACAAGCAGATCTTGCGAAGAGCCCGGCTGGCATACGGGGGCGAAATCGGTAATGTGGAGCATTACTTGCATTACGATCAGCATCGTTACCATGTCGGCGATGTCAATCCGACCCACACAAGCGAGACGAACGTGCGTATCCCCGAAGTGGTCGAGCCGACAGCCCCTTGGTCGTATGCCTGGGAGAGTGACAACCGGACCTTTCCCTCGCGAGGGAACTTGTTCGAGACGGTCTCATTCTTTCTAGAATTCTAGAACTTCACTGGTGACCAAACCGGTGTTGGTTTACTAAAATCCACGGGTCAGTGCACTCTTCCGCGGTGAGCCTATGAAAAAGCTGCTCTGTTGACAATTTGTTTTCAATCCCGAAACGTCGCAACAAGCGATCCATTGATCAGGAAATCCACCCGCCGATCGGCGGGGTTTCGCACTCGGTCAGGGTGCAACCTGAACCTTGCCAGCCATTCGCCGAACCCCAGGGCAAGTATCGCATCAGGCGGGACGTTAAGCGCTTTTCCGAGGATATCCTCGAGCGCTTTCCTAACGTTCTGCGCGCGCAGCACCGACAGCTGCTGATTACGCGCATCGGTATCGGGTCGATCGGTGTGACCGACGATCACGACCTGGCTCGTCGGACTGTCGAGCGCCGCCAGTTGATCCGCGCACACAACTCTCAGAAGCTGACGCCCCGCCGGGGTCAACCACGAGCTGCCGAAGCAGAAATGCGTCGCTGCAACCAGATCTCCTGTGACCTTTTTGCTGGCAGAAAACGGGGTGGACAGATCGATCAGCTTGGGGGTGTGGCGGCGCACGCTGCCCACCAGCACTTCGGCGCGAATCTTGAACTGGGGTCTGCCCGGCTTGCCACCGCCACTACCCGGCTTCACGAATGCCTCACCATCCTCGAGCGCAATCCAAAGCCCGTTCTTGCTCCGCAGGTAGCCGCCCATTGCCTTCGCCCCGACCTTCGCTGGTTTGATGCCGACGGACGCGGTTAACTCACCCAGCAACAGCGTTCCTTCGAAATCATCGGGCATCCATTCCTGAGAAGTGGTCACGACCAGGTCAAAGACTTCCTCCTTGGTAGGCATCTTCGGTTTGCCCAATGTCCCGGATTCCACGTCGAACGTAATTGAGCCAGCCGGCCACTTGGGCGGAGTGAGTTTCTCGACAAGTAGAGTTCCTTCCGCATAGCCGACGAAGAATCCTCCGGTGATGACCTCGAGCTTGAGGCGGTAGCGATGCGTACCCGCCGCGCGAGAGGGATCGAGGGGCACGTCCAGGAGTCTGGAAAGCCTGCGTTCTTGCTGATCCTGTGCGAGCTTGGTGAGCCAGTCGAGGAAACTGCGTTTCTCGCCCTCGTGATTTAGTTTTGCTTGCGCCAGACACATCTTCGCGACGTGAGTGGCGAGCACCGCGTTGTTGTGGTGACCGTGAGGGAAGAGCCTGCGCGCCCGCTCGCCGAGCGCCTTGAGCGCGGGGTGAAACGTCAGGATTTCGGGCTTCCTCCTCTCGTCGCCGTCCCACAACAGGTGCTCTAGGTAGTTCACGATCATCCCGGTCGCGCCCTGCTTGGCCTTCTTTTCCCTTTGGGTGATACCTTCGGGCGTTTTGAGGTAGCCCTCGAGCAGATCCCGTAGCAGGTCCGAGCCTGCGCCGTCGCGCAGAAACTCGTAGCACGTCTTGGTTAACGGATACCATTCGCGCTCCTGCAGCAGGACGCTCAGGTAGTGATCGTCCGATTTGAACATCGATTCCATCATGGTCGAGCGATTGTCCGCGGAGACCTCCAATATTTCGTCACGTTCAGAGTCACCGTTGACAAAGACGCGTTTGCCATCGGCGCCAAGATAGCTGCCGTCGTGCCAGCGAATGGAGTGAACTGCCTCCTGTCGCAGGTATCCCCAGAATTTCTCGGGATCGCGTGTATGGAACAGCACTGCCGTACCGTCGGCTTGAATGTCTCCGCGCAGCTCATGTGATTTCTGGCTCTCCTCGCCGGCGTAGGTCCGCATCGTGCGAATCGCGATGAGCGCGTTACCGGCCTGGTTGATGGCCCAGAAGTAGCGGTGACCCGACTCTGTCTTGGACTCGTAGCGTCCGGTGAAAATGTTGCGGGGTGTGTCGGGCATCGACGGCGCCGGCCGGCGCTCGTTTTGTTCGCACTTGATGCCGCCGGCCTGTGCGGCCTGCGGGAACGGAACTCTCAGGTAATTCAGAACTGCGGTCCTGACGGTATGGTCGTTCGGACCACCGGCATCGCGGGCGATCTTGAGGAGGGCGTTGATGCGCCGCTCGC
>Ga0137389_10002105_pt1 | contig 12001 bp, 13 predicted proteins | sample 15con2h14BmetaG_FD_104645 | JGI IMG/M metagenome (GOLD analysis project Ga0137389, IMG submission 104645) | Vadose zone soil microbial communities from Angelo Coast Range Reserve, California, USA - 15con2h1.4B metaG | ecosystem: Environmental > Terrestrial > Soil > Vadose zone > Saprolite...
GGCGTCAGACGCCGGGATCACATCGGTATTGCCGTCTATCCCGACCCCGTGCCCCGGCTCCACGAGCCGCGCGATCTCCGTGGTCAGCGTCCCGGGGATTGAACTCGCCAAGATTGTTCGTGACATAGCAACTCCCTTTGCCAGTTCGCCCACCCGCCAAGCTCGCCCTATTCCCGGTGTATGAGGCGGAGAGGAGGCGTAATACGCTCATCGTTGAGCGCTCTGATCCATCCCGCCGTATCAGGTCCGGAGGCCTCAAGATAGGAACAGATGATACGACACCTGATCTGGTTGCTGCGTGAATTGAGGTAAGGTCTTTAAATCATCCGAAAATCTCTTTGATACAATTCTCCCATGAGTAATAACTCAAAGATTGAGTGGACTGAGGCAACGTGGAACCCAGTTCGAGGTTGCACCAAGATCAGCCCAGGCTGTAAACATTGTTACGCTGAAACTTTCGCTGAGCGATTTCGTGGCGTACAGGGTCATCCATACGAGCAAGGATTCGATCTTCGGTTGGTACCAGAAAAGCTCACCGAACCTTTAAGGTGGAATAAGCCACAAATGGTTTTTGTTAATTCGATGAGCGATCTTTTTCAAGAGGAAGTTCCAACCGAATACATTCGAACCGTGTTGAAAGTAATGATGCTTGCCAACTGGCACTCCTACCAGGTCCTTACAAAACGCAGCAGACGAATGCAAAAACTTCTCAACAATGAATTATCGTTTGCAGCGAAAGCCTCGCACATTTGGTGGGGAGTGAGCGTAGAGGACCGGCAGTATGGAATTCCTCGCATTGAAGATCTCAGAGATACCAACGCTACTGTTCGCTTCTTATCGATTGAACCTTTACTCGAAGATATCGGACAAGTGGATCTGAGCAATATTCATTGGGTGATTGTTGGTGGTGAGAGTGGCCCCGGAGCGCGCCCGATGAAGCCAGAATGGGTAAACCAGATCTTGGCTCAATGTATCAAAGCGGATGTCCGATTCTTTTTCAAACAGTGGGGTGGTCGGCAAAAGAGCCGGACCGGTCGGACTTTAAACGAACGAACCTACGACGAAATGCCGGAGATTCAAAGGAACCCATTTCCAGCCCACCGCGGGCAACGCATCACTCTGATCCAAGAAGTTTTGGATGGTCAGATCGAAATTTGCCCTGCCTGAGAACTTATTTTGGTTGGCAAATAAAACGAAAAGTAGGACAGCGTCCACTAATCCGAGATCAATTCGCCGTAAACGAAGCCTCACCCATGTTCCTCCCGACGACGGTGAACCCATAATCCGCCCAATACGACATAGCGTTTACGGTCTAATGTGGATAACGATTTGGGCTTTATTCTGAGTACCTCTATAATTGCCGACCGCATGAAAACAAAGAACTTCTTCAACAGTCTGCAAATCTGGTCAAAGCGCAAACATAGAATTGTTGGTAAATACTTGGTCCCTTTCAGCGCGAAAGTGGGAAGCATCTCTACAGAGATCTTTTGTGTAGACGGATTCGCCGGCCAAGGCGTTTACGGCGATGGTTCGGAAGGCTCACCTCTTTTAATGGCTCACGTCGCAGACGAAGCGGCAGGTAGGGCTAAACCAATAAACCTGAAATTGATTAACGTCGAAGCAAACCGCAGGAACTATGAAGTTTTGAGAGACGCGACAAAACCTTGGGTGGCTAGAGGGATAGTGACAAACCTCAAAGGTCGGTTTGATCTTAAGATGCCCGAAATCATGAGCGCGATTGGTAACAGTCCTGCGTTTGTTTTCCTTGATCCATACGGTCCAGGCCCTATCCACCTAAGCTATTTGCGTCCGCTTCTTGAGAGAAGCCAGTCGATAACTGAGTTCATTATCAACTTTAATGCTGAGGGTCTTCGACGGATGGCAGAGTTTTTAAACGCCGATCCTCAAACGGAGCAGTTTCGAAAGACACGACTCACATCCATTAACCACACCACTGAAATATTAGGACGCGATCGTTGGAAACAAGTGTTTTCAGATCCGCTAATCGATGCGCACGACGCAAGAAGTTTTTGGTTCGAGACTACATGGATAGTTTGTCCCAGTTTGGATACAAGGTCGTCGCCTATCCAATTAGGGAGTCGCTTGGCGCAGCGGCGAAATACTACCTCATCTACTGTACTCGCCATCGCGACGGAATCTTCCTAATGAACGGCCTTATCCGGCGAGAGGAAGATGAAATCGCCAAGGAATATTATGAACGAGGAGGACAAAGCTCGCTCTTTGATGAAGTTCAAGCAGAGATTGTATCCAGACGTCGAGCACTTCGAAATCTTATTGCTACCTATGCAGAGGAGAAGAAGAGACTAACACGTCGTGCGATAATGACTCATTTTATTAACACTAAGTTTGCGCAGTATCATGACACTGACTACAGGGCGGCCGTTCAGCAACTAATCGAAGAAGGTGTCTTAGCAACCCCCACTGGTAAATCCCGAATCAACGATGATGTGGTTCTCACCTACGTGCAACCCTCGACCCAATCTGTTGAGGAGAACTCCATATTGACTCTGTTATTGCCAGTAAGACCAAAGAAGGTTTACTAGGGCCCTGTTCCCGACGATTGTACGACAGCCTTTGGCTTACGCGAGCACAGCTAATTCCGATAACTAACTCGCCCTATCGTTCCGTTACCGTCTTCTGGCCATACAGTGAGCCGTCCTTGGTGACGGCGTTGTGCGAAAACAGTCAGAAACTATTATGAATCGTGAGAAATAGTAGAAGCTGGAGAGGACCGGAGAGCGTAAGGAGAGCGATACGAAGGGCGATGTGGATGCGTTGTTCAGGCTCCCGTTGGCAGAGTTCACTGGCGCGCATAACACACGCGCTGCTCGGCTGAAGAAGACGGGCGTGGCGATGTGCGTCGGGTGGGTGGGAAGGCACATCTCGTGAGAGCGATTGTCAAGCCTTCGATCCCGGCGTGGACCGTGAACCAACTCTATTGGAAGCATCGCGAGGCATTCGACCAGCTGATCGAGTCAGGTGTGCGTTTTCACAAAGCACAGTCATCCGGTTTTGCCGGAAAGCTCGCGGACATGCGTACCGCGCTCGACTTGCAACCCCGGGCGCTTACGTAGCTTTCAGATCTGGCAACCTCATTGCTCCGAGATGCACGTCACAACCCGACCCCGGACACTATCCACCGCATCACAAGTACTCTTGAGGCAATGTCTGCTTACGCATCGCGTTCGGATGCTCCGCGTCCCGGGAGTCTCACCCAGGATGTGGATCCTCCGGGTTTCATCACTCACCTCAGTGATCCCGGGCAGGCGCCGGCATGACTGAGTTGACAGAGAAACCATTGCGCGTGACGCCCTCACAGAAGTCACAGAAGTCAGCCATCGCTGCCCCGAACACGCGACAAAAGCTGGCGCCGGATACGCACTACATCAGCTTGAAGCGACGCGTGAGACAAAATTAGCAGGGATAGCTGCCGCCAAAGTTTCACTGCAGGAAGCCAAGAGAGTGCTGATCGAAGTCCGAGACAGGGCACAGAGTCTGCAGGCAGCCCAAAGAAAAGCTGACGCAGAGGCGAAGGAGGCCCACGAGCGAAGCTTGGTGGATCGTCCGGGTCCTTCCTACAACGAAGGCAACGTGAATTTCTTAGTGATGAATCTCAACTTGTATCGAACGAGGTTGTGTTGAATCACTGACGCTCATGTCGTTTTCCCTCGAATGTTAGCTTGGTTTGCGCAAAAATATCCTTGTGTTGAGCAGATCCTGTACCGGCCGGATCGGTTTTTTCTCTGAGTCATAACCGACTTCGTCTGGGAAACTTACTTCTTCACTGAGCGCGAACGGAAGCCTATCTCTTTGCGATTACGAACTGACGTTGACATCAATTGTCGAATCGCGTCGAAGACAACTCTGAACTGTTTATCGTACTTGCTTTCGAGCTCGTCCAGACGGTGAGAGAGTTCTACGTTGGACGCAAGCATTTGTCGCAGCTTTACGAAGGCGCGCATGATCTCGATGTTGACGGTAATCGCGCACTTGCTTCGTAATACACTCGACAGCATGGCCACGCCCTGTTCTGTAAAAGCATAGGGCCGAAGACGAGGGTCGCGATGCTTCTCTGAACCTATCACAATTTGTGATAGGTTCAATTTAGCAACCTCAGCCGACGTCAACTGAAACATAAAGTCTTCTGGGAAACGCTCGCGATTGCGCCGCACCGCCTGATTGAGCGCGCCAGTCAGTACCCCATAGAGTTTTGCGAGATCGCGATCCAGCATGACTTTTTCGCCGCGAATCAGGTAAATGGCTTTTTCAATTCTTTCGATGGACGTGAGATTTGTGTTGCTCATGTGAGGTCCTTTCGTGAGACTTAGGCGTGCATTGTATTACGTTTTGCGTTGAGTCGTAATCCGAGGTGGGCAGCCGGCGGAGGAAACCAGCCACCAAAAAAGCGATCAGTACAGAAGCGTGTTGTCCGCGAACAGCTCGCCCTCAAATACTTCAATCTGCGCGTCGACCATGCCGTAGAGGTTTAACTCACCGCAGCGAGTGAAGGCAAAGTGCTTCGCCGTGTTCGCAAGTGCTTTCGGATGCGCGGCATTTTCAAGCGTCGCCATGAGGACGAGCAAAGCGGCCGCCTTTGTTCCAGGTTCATCACCAGCACGGCAGATCATCTCTGCCAATGCTTCAATCTTTTCTTCGCTTGAGTCATCGTTGGTTGGCGGTGTTTGCGGGACGTTCAAGTTGTCGATGATGGTTTCGCCCGCATCTGCCCGACGCACCAGTTCAGAAAGCCACGGGTCGTTTGTTTCCAGACCGTAACGGATAACAGCTCGACTCTGTGCATCAATGGATTTGTTCTTTATGACAGACTGAGCGCGTCGTTTGAGAGCATTGCTGATGGTGGTCCTGGATGACTTAGTTACATGAGGTGTTTCTTCGCGCTCCCTTGCGTTAGTATGATTAGCCATGATCTTCATCCTTTCTAGTGAAGGTTGAGGGTCTAGGGTCGGCTTTGTGTTCACAGCACAAGTCGGCCCGCTTCGTTTGGTGGTTTACTCGCACCATAGCGCAGCGATTTTCGCATGTCAACGCATTCGAGTTGGAGGTATTGGTTCAGTTTGCTTCCGCGAATCCGAGACGGCACAGTGTCAGTGAAGTCAGTACCGTAACGCGGTAGCGTCGGGTCATAGGTGCGATGGCGAGTTACGGTGTGAATCGAAAATCTGCAACGCTAACCCGACGCTACCGCGTTACGGTACTGACTTCATTGACACTGCGGCTCCAATAGCTCGCACGCCCTCGGTTAGTACGTTGGATTCTTGAAACATGCGTCTATTACATGTTGCCGTCGTGGAAAGTGAAGCAACTGTCCGCAGGCTGCGATGATGAACAGGAGGAAATAGTAGCACTGCCGGTGATGAAAAAGTCGAGCAGCCCCAGCAGTGCCGCGACCTCGGTTACCGCCCAAGCAATGACGTAGCCTTGTTGCACGAGTTGTGGTTGCTGTTGTTCAACGGACTGAGTCAAGAATCTCTTTTTGATCGCGACGGAAACAGGGATCGTTAATGAAAACTCTTCGATTCGCTATCGAGCCTTTTACGAGAGTGAGTCCGCGCAGCTGTGTGATACGCTCTTTCAACCAAAATTACGACTAAACCATAACTGAGGTAAGCATGGATCTAACAGACATCAAGCAACTCTTCAACTACACAGAATGGGCCAACACCCTGGCAATGGATGTGGCCGGCAAACTGTGCGACGACAATTTGCGCAGCGATGTTGGTATCAGTCACCAATCCATCTTCGGAACTCTGTTGCATATGGCAGGCGCCGAGTGGATCTGGCTCGAACGATGGAATGGAAGATCTCCTGCGAAGGCCGAAGCCTGGTCGCAATGGACGACGCAATCCTGTGTTGACGTTGCTGCGTTAAAAGATCGTTGGATGGAAGTAGTGGACCGACGTTGGAGATATGTGTCCGAGCTGGATAACGCGAAATTGACGAGCGAACTGCCTTTTAAACTCCTCAGCGGTGATCCGAGCTCGATGCGACTGGTCGATCAAATGCAGCATGTAACGAATCACGCGACGATGCATCGTGGTCAAGTTGTCGGAATGATTCGCCAGCTAGGAGTAGATCCACCCTCAACCGATCTACTTTTCTACCTGCGTCGAGAGATATCGCCGAAATAACTACTGGGGTGGCATTCCATCGGCACCCTCGTTTCAGGGATTCCACATCTAGTCATGTCGCAGCGCCTCGAGGGGTTCGACCCTACTGGCTCGCAATGACTTCTCCTGTTTTGGTGTTCAGCGCCGCGTACAAAGAGAGGGTGCCGTGACGGTAGTACTCGAATCCATGTCGCTCTGCTCTGCCGGGCGCCAGCGGCAATACCGGATCCAGTCGGTCCAACGCCTGAACGCTGGTCTTTTCATCCGCGCAGAAAACGACCGCATGTTGCGGCGGCTTCACATACAGTCCAATGACGTCTGCCGCTTTCTGCTCAAAGTCGGGATCGTCGGACATCATGTAGCGCTCGATCCGTTGGGGCTGAAGTCGCGCTCGTTTCCAGACTCGGGCCACCATCATGTGATGAACGCCCAGGTGCTCGGCCACTTTTTCCCTGCGGCGAGGATGTAACGCACAAGTCGCCGGACGCTCCTTTGCCTGATGAGATCGCGTCGGGAGCAGAACCGTTTTACGTCATTGGCGCAATCGGAGGCGGTTGATAGCTTGAATGAGATTCACAACATTTGTAGGGGTGGCCCTCCGTGGCCACCCCTTGTTTGATTAGCGTGACGCTTGAATTCGACGAGGGGGCGGCCACGGAGTGCCGCCCCTACAATATATAAATGAGAGACTAGGAGCTTGTGACGATCCTCTTGAGAGTCATCTTCGGCGAAGTTCTTGCAGCCGGTCTGGCGCTGTGGCGCCAAAGATTTTAGGGGTGGCCCTCCGTGGCCACCCGCGATGATTGTGTGGAGTCACCCGATTGATTTGCGTGGAGCTTGAATCGAAATGTGGGCGCCCACGGAGGGACGCCCCTACAGACTAGGACACTACTGGTTGGTCCATGCTCTTGACTACGCTAGTTTGGCAGCTCTTGATCGTCTGCTCCAGCGAAAGTACACTAAATAAGCAACTATGACGGCATTAACGACTAATACCGCGGCTTTGACGACAGTAGCGTGGTGAATGAGTTCGTAAAACTCCAACGGCAGGTAAACTCCTCCTGACACAATAGCAAACCATTCAGCCCAGCCACGCATCCGCCACAAACCATAAGCCTCAATAAAGCGCATGATGGAGTAGAGTAGCGCGGCAACCGCAAGCAACCGCAGATGTGCGTTGTCGAGGTGCGTTGCAGCGTAGATCAGGATGCGCGGATGTTGCTGCCCCAGGTTTAGATGAAAGCGTTCGACGATCTCTTCGCCGACATTCTGTGCACTATGATGGACGAGAGACAATATTCCAAGACCGACCAACAGCACCAAGACACCTTTGCTGGCCTCGAATATCGCAACGACACGCAATCCGGTAGCGGATCCCCGGATGAGTTCTCGCCTGCCCATATCACCTAGCTGGTTTGCGTTCTTGCGTACGATTTCTCCTTATCGCTAACTGGACGCTCAGCACTCGCTTGATTCAACAACTCAATCGATTCTGGGTCCAACTCAAGTTTCGTTGCTTCGATTAGATCGTTCAGTTGGTCGAGATTCGTGGCACTGGCAATCGGAGCGGTGATACTGGGACGTGCTATTAGCCAGGCAAGCGAAATACGCGCAGGAGTTGAGTGGAATTGTGCGGCCACCTGATCCAGAGCCTTGAGTATGCGGAAGCCCCGTTCATTCAAATACTTCTTCACCGTTCCGCCGCGAGGGCTGTTTGACAGATCATCCTCCGAACGGTACTTGCCCGTCAGAAATCCGCTCGCCAGGGAGTAATAAGGAATTACGCCAAGACCCTCTCTTACACAGAGTGGCTCCAACTCGTCTTCGTAAACTGCGCGGTCGTAGAGATTGTAAAGAGGCTGCAGACTCTCATATCGGGGAAGGCCCAGTCTCTTGCTCGTGTTCAAAGCTTCCGCCAGCTGGTCGGCGCTGTAATTGGAAGCGCCGATAGCCCTAACCTTTCCTTGCTTTATCAATTGATCGTAAGCCTCGAGAGTCTCTGCCACTGGCGTCTGAGGATCGTCCTGGTGCGACTGGTAAAGGTCTATATGATCAGTTTGCAGTCGCCGGAGTGAGTCATCAGCCGAGCGCATGATGTAGTTTTTCGACAGCCCCTTTTTGTTTGGGCCCATTTCCATCCCAACTTTGGTGGCAATAGTGACCTCCTGGCGCTTTCCGCTGCGCTTCAACCAATTCCCAATAATTGTCTCGGACTCCCCACCTTGATTGCCGGGAACCCATTTCGGATAAATGTCGGCAGTATCGATAAGGTTGAATCCGGATGAGACAAATGCATCCAGCAACTGAAACGCGGTCGCCGCGCCAACCGTCCACCCAAAGACGTTGCCACCGAAAGCTAAGGGCGCAACTTCCAAGCCGGAATTTCCTAAGTTACGTTTTTTCATTTCAGCTTCTCTCTTCCTATTTTTGGCGTCTAGCATCCCAGCGAAATGGTTCAACCCAGTCACGCGTTTCGCACATTTCAAAGAAGATTTCCTGATTCTGGCGCGGCGGGGATGAATCGGCAGGCGGCTTTGCACAAAAGAGTTCAAATCCCATCAACGGGGCAGTTGGTGGATTGCTCGATCCCTTCTACACGAGATTCCTCTGTTACCTCTCCGCGCGTGCGTCGGTCTACTACAGTACCGCGAGCGTAGCGACCGGATGCTGACACTCAACGTTGGGTGATAGTGTTCCTGGGTGGTTGCTGTTGCTCAACGGACTGAGTCAAGAATCTCCTTTTTATCGCAACGGAAACAGGGATCATCAATAATCCCACCGCGACCAAAGTGAGAGACAGAGCGCTGTTGGGGTTGATTGTCGGTTGGCCGGCAAAAAGAGTAAACACCTAGTAGATGCTAATGCTCAAAAACAGAGCACTCCAAAGAGTGCGCATCGTGCGAATTCTCTGCTCAATCTGTAATTGCAAGTCGTTCTGAGATGTTTCCAAGTTCATACTTGAAGTGTAGCTGTAAGGCCTGTAGCATTCTCTCAATCTTAGGTATGATTCGCCTTGTTCGTTGAATCACGTGGAGCTAATAAGATGAGCAAATACCGTCAGCGCGGCTATATGGAAAGCAATCGCGAGTCGCAACCAAAGTCGCAATCAAAGCCGCAATCAAAGCCTCAGGATCGTGAGGGCCCGCGCTCGCCAAGAATGATGGCATTTGGCAAGACGTCGAAGTGCGCCGCGTGCGGAGAAAAAGCTCCGCCGAACATCAACGTCGACAGCTCTTGCCCAAAGTGCCACGCTGATCTCCACAGCTGCCGTCAGTGCACGTATTTCGATCCGGGCGCGCGCTTCGAATGTAGTAAACCGATCGCCGCACGGATAGTGAACAAACACGCGCGCAACACCTGCGAACTGTTCGCGGCTCGAATTGTAGTCGAGCGCGAAACTTCGTCAGGCCCTCCGACGGATGCTCGTCAGGCATTCGCAAAATTATTTAAGAAGTGAAGTGTCCCGGATGTTGAATTGTAGGGGTGGCCCTCTGTGGCCACCCCTTTTGGTTGCAAGTCACGCATTAGTCGGAGAAATCGTGCATGGCAACCAAGGGCGGCCACGGAGGGCCGCCCCTACACTATCAATAGAGAAATCCCGTATAGGGATAGAACTGCGGGTGTGTGACGTAGCCTTCGCGGACTGGGTTCATTGCGATGTAGTCGAGGTTCTCCTGGAGGTCGGCGTCGTTGCGGATAATGTGATCGAACATGCGCGTTTGCCAGAGACGCTTCTTGAGAAAATGTTCTGGCTTAACGCGAGGTCAGTTTTTCAATTCGACTACCTCGGCTCGCAAGGTTGCTCGCCAGTCCATCAAGCTGGCGATTAATGGACGGTCTTCTTTTGGACCGGCCTTGCTAATGCAAGTCGACGGCAGGATGACCTGACCGCTTTCAACGATCTCACGACTTCGTTTCCAATACTGTTGTGTGGTGTAACTTTTGAAAATGCCGATGAGGTTTGGCAGCTTCTTTTCTGGTTCGCGTACTCCTGCGATGAAGTGTAGATGATCAGGCATTAACGTGAACGCGCGCAAACGCATGTGCTCCAATGTTTCATTGCTAAGTAGGCACTTCAGAACACTCTTCGCCATGTTGACATCCGCGAACAGTGGACGGCGTAAGTCCGTGACCAGTGAGATCGCACAGAGCTGCCAGGTTGAGTTGTACTTGTAGCCGAGGAGACGGAGTGTGTTGTAGCGACGAGGGTAAGGAAAATCGAACTGAGGCATAGTGAGGTACCTCGCAAGTGAGAGTTTAAAGAGCGATCTGATGATATTTTGTTGACGGCGGTGACGCAAGTTGTAGGGGTGGCCCTCCGTGGCCACCTCGTATTGCGAATTACAAATCGGAGAAATCGTCGACCGCAAACACGGGCGGCCACGGAGGGCCGCCCCTACTCTCAACTATGGCGCGCATTCCGACAAAACTGTTGACCTTGCTGCACAACCTGGGCACGCAACTCCCAGTAATCCTCGGTCGTAGTCTCGTTGGAATCTATCTGTACGGCTCTGTCACGCATCGCGGCTTCAACCCCAAGCGAAGTGACGTTGATTGTCTAGTGGTAACGCGTCGAGGTCTATCGGATACTCAGTTCCGCCGGCTTGGCGGCTGGCTCGCGCAAATGGAGAAGTCGAACCCATGGACACCGCGTCTCCAAATATCATTCTTGTTGAAGGATCACGTGCTGACCATGAACTCGAAAGCTTGTCACTATCAATTCGGTGTACTTAAACGTGGCTGGTCAGATGGAAATCCAATTGTCTGGTTGGACTATCAACGCAGCGGGAAAATCCTGTATGGTTCTCCACCGAAAACATTTCTTCCGGACATAACGCCGGAGATTTTCTCGGCAGCGTTGGACCGTGAACTTACCTACTTGAAGGAAGAGATTAGTGAGAATCGGTCGAGTGAGTGGCGCGACGTTCCGATGTATCGCGCTTATGCCGTCTTGACGGTTTGCCGCATCCTCTATTCATCCGAGAAGCGCTCGATTGCCTCGAAGACCGCGGCTGCAAAATGGGTGTTGAGAAAATGGCCCGGACGTTGGACCAAGATTATCAATCAAGGCGTAGCCTACAACGAATTGGGTCGCGAGTCGGACATACCACTGAAAGCTATCGAACAATTTATAACGTTCGCCGCTATTCAACTTAAGTTGTAGGGTATATGAGATTAATGCATAGTCCACACATGATGCTAAAAAGCACATCGGTATCTTTGCTTTTTGTGTTTGCGATAAGTGGTTTGTTGAGGCCCGGTTTTGCTCACGCAGTCGGACAAGATCGCGAACCGAACAAGGCGACCCTCTTGGTTCGGGTGGACCAGGCAGGCCCGGTTATCAACAAAAACATCTACGGGCAGTTTGCTGAACACCTGGGAAGGCTAATCTACGAAGGCCTTTGGGTGGGCGAAGACTCACCAATCCCGAACACGCGCGGTCTGCGCAATGATGTGGTCGCGGCCCTCAAAGAGCTGCACGTACCTGTCCTGCGTTGGCCCGGCGGCTGCTTCGCCGATGAATATCATTGGCGTGATGGTATTGGCCCACGCGATAAGCGTCCGAGACGACCTAATGCCAGTTGGGGTGGCGTTGATACTAACGCGTTCGGCACACATGAATTCCTGGACTTGTGCGAGATGTTAGGCGCCGAACCGTACATCAATGGCAACGTCGGCAGCGGAACACCGCAGGAGATGATGGAATGGATTGAGTACATGACGTCTGAATCCGATTCCACTCTGGCCCAACTGCGTCGCCAGAATGGGCGCGACAAACCCTGGAAAGTGCCCTACTTTGCCGTCGGAAATGAGAGTTGGGGTTGCGGCGGTGAAATGCGACCCGAGTATTA
>Ga0137389_10002109_pt1 | contig 11995 bp, 8 predicted proteins | sample 15con2h14BmetaG_FD_104645 | JGI IMG/M metagenome (GOLD analysis project Ga0137389, IMG submission 104645) | Vadose zone soil microbial communities from Angelo Coast Range Reserve, California, USA - 15con2h1.4B metaG | ecosystem: Environmental > Terrestrial > Soil > Vadose zone > Saprolite...
ACGGCAGGATTCTGCGCCTGCTGTCCGAGTACAGCGAACCGCTTTCGCGCTTCCGCCGCGAGCAGATTCAGGATACGGTCGTCTTCTTCGGCTCCGCCCGCATTCACAGCCGCGACAACGCCAGCAACCGTCTGACCGCAGTCCGCGGCAATGGCGCACAAGTTTCCGCCGCGCAGCAAGCCAAGGATATGAAGCGCGCCGAGGCCGCCGTTGACATGGCTCGCTACTACGAAGACGCGCGCCGGCTTGCCTTCCTGCTGACCAAATGGTCCACCCAGATCCCCGCCAAGCGCCATCGCTTTGTCGTCACCACCGGGGGCGGCCCGGGCATCATGGAAGCGGCAAATCTTGGCGCTCACGAAGCTGGCGGAAAAACCATCGGCCTCAACATCAATCTGCCCTTCGAGCAGAATCCGAATCCCTACATCACGCCTTCGCTCAATTTCGAGTTCCATTACTTTTTCATGCGTAAGTTCTGGTTCGCGTATCTGGCCAAAGCGCTGGTTATCTTTCCCGGGGGCTTCGGCACGCTCGACGAGCTTTTTGAGATCCTCACCCTCGCCCAGACCGAGAAACTGGCCAAGAAAATTGTTGTCGTCGTCTATGGCAGTGCGTACTGGAAGAAAATCATCAATTTCGATGCTATGGTCGACGCCGGCGTCATCTCACCACCAGACCTCGAACTGTTCAAGATGTCCGATTCTCCAGAGGAAAGTTTGGAATTCCTGAAAGAAGGACTGACCAAGTACCATCTAGGCCCGCAGCAAACCAAGCCCACCGGCGAGGCAGCCGCCCCAGAAATCGCCAAGACGCGACCGTAGCCCGTGTGGCGCGGGCGCCCTCGCCCGCGTGCCCTCGAAAGATACGCCGGAGTAGCGAGCGCCCTCGCACTCCATCTGAACATCTGCGGCCTTGCCCCGGTATACAATCTTGGCTCGTAGTATCCGGAGACAAACTAAGATGACGTCGCGAACCGGCTTGGCGACAGCACTCTGTTGTGCGATTTTGCTATGCATACCCTCCGCGCTCGCTCAACCACCAGCCGCGAATCAGATGCCCTCGGTGGTCCAGGTTCCGGCCGAGGCACAGGCCACACTGCACTTCGATGCCACCGCAGCCACCAACGCCTACCTCGCGCAGATTCCTGCCGATAAAACGGCCCGTTCCGACGCTTATTTCGAGGGCGGTTACTGGATGATTCTTTGGGACTTTCTCTATGGAGTCGCAGTCGCGCTGCTGTTGCTGAATCTGCGATGGTCTGCGCACATGCGGGATCTGGCGGAGCGAGTCACTCGCTTCAAGCCGGTGCACACGTTCGTGTATTGGATGCAATACCTCGTGCTCAGCACTATCCTCGTTTTTCCGCTCACGGTTTACGAAGATTATTTCCGCGAGCACAAATACGGGCTCGCCACCCAAACCTTCGGCCCCTGGATGGGCGATCAGATGAAGGGTCTTGGGGTGAACCTGGTGCTGGGCGGCCTGCTTGCAATGCTGCTGTTCGGCATTGTCCGCCGCCTTCCACGATCCTGGTGGATCTGGGGCGCGGTCGTGACTACCCTGTTCCTGATCTTTGTTTCGCTCATCGCGCCTGTTTTTATATTTCCCATCTTTAACAAGGTCACACGCCTCGACGATCCGAAGGTTGTCGACCCCATCCTGAGCATGGCGCGGGCCAACGGCATCCCCGCGAGAGATGTGTACGAGATCGATGCCTCGCGGCAGACGACGCGCATGAGCGCCAACGTAAGCGGCTTCGCCAATACAATGCGCATCACCCTCAATGACAACCTCTTGCGCCGCGGCTCACCGGAAGAAATTCAGGCGGTTATGGGACACGAGATGGGGCACTACGTTATGAATCACGTCTACAAGGGCATCATGTTTTTCCTGATCGTGACGGTGCTGGCTTTCGCCTGCTTGCACTGGGCTCTCGATTGGACGCTCCAGCGATGGGGCGAGAAGTGGCAGATTCGGGGCGTGGGCGACACGGCCGTTCTTCCGCTTGTGGTGCTGTTGGTCTCCATCTTTAGTTTTGTCATCACTCCCGTCACGAACACCTTTATCCGCACTCAGGAATACGAAGCGGACATGTATGGCCTTAACACGAGCCGGCAGCCCGATGGCGCTGCACAGGGGGCAATCCATCTCGGCGAATACCGCAAGATGAATCCCGGCCCCATTGAGGAGTGGATCTTTTTCGATCACCCCAGCGGACGCAATCGCATTTACGCCGCGATGCGCTGGAAGGCTGAGAATTTGAAGTTGTTCAGCGGTCACTAAGTGTGGAGCGGACACTCCTGTCCGCTGCCTTTGCATTTTGTGTGGTGCCCCCGTTTTCGGGGCAGAGCCTGCCATGAGCGAAGCCGACGGGAGTGGCCGCGCCACACGGGAATCTCTCGTAGTACGCTGAGAGTTGATGACGCACCGCTGTCTGCTTTATTACATCACTGACCGAAGCCAGTTTCGAGGCGACGAGAGCTTCCGGCGTCGCGCCCTGCTCGCCAAAGTCGCCGAAGCCGCGCGTGCCGACGTCGACTACATCCAGCTTCGCGAAAAAAATCTGAGTGCGCGGGAGTTGGAAACTGTGGCGCGGCAAGTGGTCGCGGTCGTGCGCGAAAATTCGTCGTCAACGCGCCTCCTAATTAATTCACGCACGGACGTCGCTCTTGCCGCGGGAGCCGATGGCGTTCATCTGCGTGCCGACGATGTCGCACCTCATTAAGTGCGTCAGGTGTTGGAAGTTTCTGCCCACCGGCCACTGGCCACTGACCACTTTCTCGTGGCCGCCTCCTGCCACACCGCCGCCGATGTCTTCCTCGCCGAATCCGAGGCCGCCGACTTTGCCGTCTTCGCTCCGGTGTTCGGAAAAATAGGCGCCGCCGGAACGTCATCGGCCGGCCTCGCCGCCTTGCGGGAAGCTTGCCGGGCGAAGATCCCGGTCCTTGCTCTCGGCGGTGTCACGATAGAGAATGTCGCATCGTGTCTGGACGCTGGAGCAGCCGGCGTTGCCGGAATCCGCTTGTTCCAGGAGAATAAAAGCGAAGACGTCGTCCGCACGCTGCGGGCGCTCTGACACCATGGACTCGACGGCACGGACGCAACTGTTCTCTCGATCCCGAGCGCAAGAACAAGACTACCCTCCCGCGCTCGCGCGCATCCCTGCGGGATGGTTTCTCATGGGCTGCGACGGCGGACAGGACAATGAAAAGCCGGTGCATCGCGTCTGGGTTGACGAGTTTCTGCTCGCCGCCCGCCAAGTCACCAATGCTGACTACGAGCGCTTCGTGCGCGACACCGCGTCTCCACCCTCTCCGCCACCGTTCTGGAGCGACCCCGCCTTCAACCATCCCGAGCAGCCCGTAGTCGGAGTGTCGTGGTTCGAGGCAATCCGCTACTGCGAGTGGCTCAGCGCAAGCACCGGCGGAAAGTTCCGCTTGCCGACTGAGGCCGAGTGGGAGCGCGCGGCTCGCGGAGGCCGCAACGACGCAGACGCGCTATACCCGTGGGGCGATGCGCCTCCGCAGTCGCTGCCCGGCTACGCCGATCGCTGCGCTGGTCATTGGCAGACGGGTCCAGAGCCCGTTGGCCGCGCCGAATCGAACGCATACAGCCTCTACAATATGTGCGATAACGTCCACGAGTGGTGCAGCGACTGGTACGCAGCTGACTACTACGCAGTGTCGCCCGAGCGAAATCCACGCGGCCCCGAAACCGGCGACCGGCGCGCCTCCCGCGGCGGTTCCTGGCGTCACCACGTAAAGATCTCCCGCTGCGCGGCCCGCTCCAGCATTCCCCCGGAGTTCAAGTATGCGGACTATGGGTTCCGCATCGCGTGCGACGTACAATTGCAGGTCAGAGGTTAGAGGTCGGATTGCAGAGGTCAAACCTCCCGCAGAAAAGGGTGTCGAGAGCTCAAGCTCTTACCTCTGCAATCTGACCTCTGACTTCTGCAATGGGATTTCGATGACTGACCTCGCTTCCGACTACCTCGAAGAGATCAAGCGCCAGTTCCGCGGCCACAAGCGCATGGGCGAAGCCGCCATGGCTCAGCTTGAAGACATGGATTTCTTCGTCACGCTCGATCCGGAATCGAATTCGGTCGCTACGCTGGTCAAGCACATCGCCGGAAATGCGCGCTCACGCTTTACCGACTTCCTCACCAGCGATGGCGAGAAGCCAGACCGTTTTCGCGATCAGGAATTCGAAGTCTCGGCGAAGACCACTCGAGAAGAAGTCCTGCGTTGGTGGGAGCAGGCGTGGTCGCATGTGTTTTCCGCGCTCGATTCGCTTCAGCCCGAAGATGTGCAACGCACCGTGACCATCCGCCAGGAACCGCACACCGTCATGCAGGCGCTCAACCGCGCGCGCGCCCATTACGCGCAACACATTGGACAAATCGTCTTCCTCGCCAAACACCTGCGCTCTTCACAATGGCAGACACTAAGCATTCCTCGAGGCAAGTCCGAAGACTACAAAGCCGTGAGCCCGAAAACACATAGTCGCGGAACGTACAAAACATAGCTGTAATCTCAAATTGGTGGCCAGTCATCGGCAGTAGTCCGCGGAAAAACGGAAATGCAGTTTCGACGGTGTAAAATAGCTAGTTTGCTCTTCTAATTCCGCACTCATAAGGGAGCTTCCATGCCCAGCACCATGCTCGCAGTGGTCAAGCCGGAAGCCGCGCCGGGCGCGGAAATCCGCGAAGTCAAAATTCCCAGCTACGGACCCTCCGAAGTCCTCGTCAGAGTCAAAGTCGCCTCCATCTGCGGTACCGATCTCCACATCTATGAATGGGACCGCTGGGCCCAGGGACGCATTCATCCGCCGCTGATCCCCGGACACGAATTCTGCGGCGAGGTGGTGGCGTTCGGCGATGAAGTCACCAGCGTCAAGGAAGACGATTTCGTCTCCGCCGAAATGCATGTGGCTTGCGGAAAGTGTCTGCAATGCCGCACCGGCGAAGCCCACATCTGCCAGAACGTAAAGATCATCGGCGTTGACTCAGACGGAGCGTTCGCCGAGTACGTCGTCATCCCCGAGTCGAATATCTGGAAACTCGATCCGGCCATCCCGCAGGAATACGCTTCCATCCTTGATCCGCTAGGCAATGCGGTGCACTCTGTGCTGGCCGGAGAAATCGCCGCGAAAACTGTGGCCATCACCGGCTGCGGACCGATCGGCCTGTTCTCGATCGCAGTGGCGAGAGCTGTAGGCGCAACCACTATCTTCGCGATCGAAATCAACGAACACCGGCGTAAGCTCGCGACCAGGATGAAAGCCGACTACGTGCTCGATCCATCCCAAGAAGACGTCCGCGCTATCGTCGCCGAAAAAACTGGAGGCCTCGGCGTGGATGTGGTCCTCGAAATGGCCGGCCATCCCGACGCCATTCGAACCGCCTTCGACATCGTCCGCCGCGGTGGACGCATCTCTCTCCTCGGCCTCACCTCGAAACCCATCCCACTCAACTTCTCCGAGGACATCATCTTCAAAGGCCTCACCATTCAGGGCATCAATGGCCGTCGAATGTACCAGACCTGGTACCAGATGACCGCCCTGCTCAAGAGCGGACGCCTCGATCTTCACCCCGTAATCACCGACCGCATCCCGATGAAAGATTTCTCCAAAGCCATGGCCCGCCTAAAAACGGGCGAGGCGAGCAAGATACTGGTGTATCCAAACGGGACGAAATGATCGATAGCTTCAGTGGAGCGCCAGGCGTCCTCGCCCGGCCACCTCACTGCCGGACACCCCCGTTCTCCGTTAAAATTGCGTCTATAGTAAAACTGTAATAGCCGGAGAGGTGGCCGAGTGGTTGATGGCACCGGTCTTGAAAACCGGCATACCTGAAAGGGTATCGGGGGTTCGAATCCCTCCCTCTCCGCCATTCGCCTTATGTTCAGCACTCAGGCGGCTTTCGTGGCCGTTCAGCTGCATCAGGCAAAAAGAATCTTGCTTCGGGATACTGAAGGCCGTGAAGAAACCTGCACTGCGGGTCACCAAATGGCTGGGAGACATTCCCATCGAAGGCTGCTGCACTTTATGTCCCGAGACGCTCTTCCAGGCCGCATCATCTCATCACCGCCCCCAAAAGGCTGAATACACCGTCAGATTGCAACACGCGTTTGACCGCCATGTTGCTGATTTGCACAGCGGGAAAACGCCGGTCTGAACTCATGCCGGTCCCGTGTTTAGGGTTTACGCGGCGCCTTCGTTTTGGGCGCTTTCATTGCCGCCGGTCGCGGACAGCCACAGACATTTGAGCCCGGGCCCTGTTCCCGGTAATGAACCAACCCGCAACATGTCATGTCGCTCCCAGACAAGTTTCCAGCGTAGGACCGAGGTACCCTGTCTCAGCCCGATTCGGACAGATGCCGAAGTGTGTGACAATGGCGGGCGAAAAAGTGGTATGCGCTTATCTGCTGCCCATTGTTGTAGCGGCATGCGAGTCGGCTGCCAGGGAGGGACCATGAACCGCGCTAGATTTCTGCTCTTGTCGATCTTGGTGGTATTGACTGTCAACGGAACTGTCTTTCCACAAACTTCGTCCACTTCTCTGCAGGGGACGGTAACGGATCCGAGCGGAAGCGCGATCGTCGGGGCTACCGTCGTGCTTGCCAACAGCGAATCGAAGCTGGAACGCACCATAGAAACCGGGATGCAAGGGGAATACCGATTCATCGCCCTTCCCCCTGGCACTTACACGCTGACCGTGACCGCGAAAGGTTTTTCACATTACCAGCAGACCGATCTGCAACTTCTGGTCAACACTCCAGCCACGGCCAACGTCCGGCTTAAGGTCGGCGGCACCAGCGAAAACGTGACGGTCATGGGCGAAGCACCCGTATTGAACGAGGTGGACGCCTCCTTGGGAAACTCTTTCGACCAGAATCAGGTTCGGGAGATCCCGATCGAAGGCCGCAACGTTGCGGAGTTACTGAGCCTGCAGGCTGGCGTGGCCTACACGGGCAACCGCAAAGATATCGACAAAGACCAGGACACGCGCAGCGGATCGGTCAACGGCGCGCGCAGTGACCAGAGCAATATCACACTCGATGGCGTCGATGTGAATGACCAGGTCGCCGGTTACGCATTCACTTCCGTTCTGCCGACGACACTCGATTCCGTGCAGGAATTCAGGGTCACCACTGCGAACTATAACGCCGACCAGGGGACCGGATCAGGAGCACAGGTTGCGCTGATCACCAAGAGCGGGACAAACAGTTTCCATGGCTCTCTCTACGAATACCACCGCAACACCATCACCAGCGCCAACGACTGGTTTGTCAAGGGCGCGGAAGCTAGGACCGGCGCCCCGAATGTGCCAGACAAGCTGATACGAAATATCTTCGGAGTTTCAGTGGGCGGGCCGGTCCGGAAGGATCGTCTCTTTTTCTTTGCCAATTACGAAGGGACGAGAGACCGTGAGGAGCAAAGCACGGTGCGGACGATTCCGTCGCCGTCCCTCTGTGCCGGCAACATCAATTACCTGGACGGGTCTGGCAACCCGGTTACGGTTACAGCTTCCGATTTGCAGCAACTCGATCCCCTCGGCGTAGGGATTAATCCTGCGATCGAGAACGCCACCCACGCCGGCTATTTCGACAAGACTTTCTGCACTGGCCAATTTGTAACCAATGACCCCTCAGTCGGCGATGGCTTCAATTACTCCGGCTATCGTTTTCGCGCCCCGGTGAAGGAAAACAATAACGCTTTTATCGTTCGCCTCGACTACCACCTCTCTGCCGACGGCAAGCATTCGTTGTTCTGGCGCGGCAACCTGCAAAATCTGTCCAACCCGCAGGCCCCGTTCTTGCTTGGATCTCCTCCCGAGCAGACTTTAGTTGATCACAGTAAGGGTTTTGCCCTGGGATACACAGCGGTTCTCAGTCCCACCATGGTGAACACGGCCACCTGGGGATTCACGCGCCAGAGCACCGGCTTCATAGGGAACACCAATCAGGAGTGGAATGTCTTCTACGGTCTCGACCAGGGGTTTGCCTACAGCCACAACGCGCAGGTTCCGGTAAACAATTTTCTCGATGATTTCTCCTGGACAAAGGGGAAACACACCATGCAGTTCGGAGGCAACATCGGCATTGTGCGCGATCCTCGCGTGAGCCTGGAACATTCGTTCAGCGTGGGGAAAGGCGCTACGAATTGGATGTCGCCAACCGGCTTCGCCAACACCGGCAGCCCGCTGGACCCCGCGAACGTAGGACTCGCCGAGCCCGCCTCCGTCATTACCTATGACTACCCGGTGCTGGGCTTGATGGGCTTGGTTTCGGACATCGTTGGCAACTATAACTACGACAAGCAGCTGAATGTGTTGCCTCCGGGAACTCCGGTGAAACGGAATTATGGGCTGGAATGGTATGAATTCTACGGACAGGACTCCTGGCGCATTAAGCCGAACCTGACGGCAACTTTCGGTTTACGCTGGTCGCTGTTCCCTCCACCGTGGGAAGTCAATGGATACCAAGCGTCTCCCGATGTTAACCTTGGACAGCAGTTCAATCAGCTCGTCAAGAACATGAATCAAGGGATGGGATACCAACCCGTCCCGCTTCTCAATTTTGTCCCGGGGGGATCGGCCAACAACGGGCCCGGGTGGTACAACTTTGAGAAATCCGATTTCTCTCCGCGCTTGTCCTTCGCCTATTCACCCCGCCCCTCGGGGGGCTGGTTGAAGAGCCTCTTTGGCGAAGGTGACAAAACCGTCATTCGCGGAGGATTCAGCAAGGTGTACGACCGCTCGGGAATGCAACTGCTCAGTACCTTTGACGCGAACCCTCCTGGTGGCTACGGTGCGACCATCCAAAACTTCTGCTGCACGGTTAACTACGACGACGCCGCTCACGTTCCGCGCATATCGGATATCCACACCATTCCGATCTGCGGTCCGGTAGATAACTGTTCGGACCCGAACAACCAGGTCTTCTTTCAACCGCCGCCGCCAGCGATGAATCCTCCAGCAGGCCTCCAGGCGATTACCTGGGGAGTGGATCAGTCGATCAAGACGCCGCACTCATGGGCTATCGATTTCTCCATTGGTCGCGAGCTGCCGAAGAAGTTTTCCTTTCAGGTAGCCTATGTGGGTCGATTGGGTCGAAATCTGCTCACGCAACGCGACCTCCGTCAACCCCTGGACATTGTGGATCCGAAGACCGGAATTGATTACTACGCGGCAGCCACAGCCTTGGCTAAGGTGGCCCGGGCACAGCTAGCCGCATGCTCCTCCCCCCCCAACCCCCCCTGCATCAATCCCTCCGCAGTCACTGACGCCGTGGTCGACGCCGTGGGCAAGCCAACCTCGGCTTACTGGCATGACATGTTGCCCACGCTGCAAGCGGGCGCCGCCAACTATACGAGCTATTCGGGATTCCAAAGTAGTTCGGGAAACGCGGGGCTGATTCAGTCCGTGTACGACCTCTACTACGATCCCTCGTTGTCATATCTCGGTAACGAGGTCGTGGGTATCGGCAACATCGACCTCTATGGCGGTTTAGGGGACAACCTCGGCAATTTCTATTCCTCCTGCGCTACCGCGGGATGTGCAGCCTCTGGACCGGGGACCTTTACGCAGCCCTTTGGGGGAGGGTTCGGCAATTATTTGAACAACCAGGCGACGAGCATGTTCGCCTGGAGTTCCATCGGGAAGTCAAACTACAACGCCCTCCAGGCTACCCTGAGAAAGCAGTTCAGCAACGGGCTCCAGTTCGACTTCAATTACACGTATTCCAAATCGATCGACATCACTTCCTCAGCAACGCGTCTCAGTTGGAGTTCGAGTGTGAACGTTGGCGCGCCCGGCACTCGCCTGGTCAATGCGTTTTCTCCCAATGCGCGACGGGCGGTGTCGGACTTTGACACGACGCATCAGCTCAACGCGAACTGGATGGCGGAGTTGCCTTTTGGTAAAGGCCGGCGCTTCGCTGCCGGTGCCAGCCCGCTCGTCGACGCACTGATCGGCGGTTGGGAGCTTTCCGGCGTGGCCCGCTGGACCAGTGGGTTTCCCTTCACCGTGGATAACGGTAACAACTGGGCGACGAACTGGGACGAGCAAGGCATCGCTCAGATGATCGCAAAACCGAAAATCGGCCATCACATCGATCCCAAAGGAACCGTCAGCGTGTTCGCCGATCCGGTGGCTGCTTTCAACGACTTTCAAAAGCCCTTCCCCGGCCAGTCAGGCTCGCGGAACGCGATTCGCGGTGACGGATACGCCGGCTTGGACATGGCACTCAACAAACGCTGGAGGATGCCCATCGAAGGCCATAGTCTGCAGTTCCGCTGGGAGGTATTCAACGTCGCCAACCAGCACCGCTTCAACGCTCTATCTGGCTTAGGAACCCAAGCGTGTGACTGCATTGCCTCGCTGCAGCAGCAGGCGGCAACCAGTGGGAACACTTTTGGCAATTACACCGGCTTGCTCACCCAACCGCGTGTCATGCAGTTCGCCTTGAGGTACGAATTCTGACGACTCACACCGGGCTCGGGCGGCCATTCGCCACGGCCGCCCCTCACCAGAAAGTCTTGCTATTCTTCCCTGACGCCCGCCGGCAAGGCTGCGGTTCAATCTCATGACGACCCTCGCACGCAAACTGCGTCTGGTGGATTACTTTGCGCTGGCCTTCGGCGTGATGGTGGGGACAGCGTGGCTTGTAGTGATGGACGACATCCTGCAGCGCGGCGGTCCGTTGGGCGCGCTCCTAGGATTCACCGCCGGCGCATTGATGTTGTTGCCCATCGGATACGTTTATGGACACCTGGTGCGTGCCATCCCCGATGCGGCCGGAGAAGCAGCTTACGTCGCCCAGTTCTTTCCGCCGAGCGTCAGCTTCGCCACTGGCTGGATGGTTTTTCTCAGCTACTTTCTCACTTGCCCCTTTGAAGCGCTCGCCGCCGGACGCATCGCGGGATATTTGTTCCCGTCGCTGAATACCCATGAACTGTACCGGCTGGGCGGTTACCCCGTTTATCTTCCACATGTTCTGCTGGGGCTCGCGATCACCATCCCGCTGACCTGGGTGAACTATCGCGGCATACGCGCCGGGGCGCGCCTGGGAAAAATCACCACCTTTACTTTTCTCACGCTCATCATTCTGTTTGCTTTGGCGGGAGCGCGGCATGGAAGCCCGGCAAACTTTCATCCGCTGTTCAGCCATGCTCCCTTGATTTCCATTTTGCTGGTATGGCAAGTTGTGCCCTGGCTGCTGGCGGGCTTTGAATCGGTCGGCAAATACGCGGAGGAGGCGAGCCCAGACTTTCAAGGCGGCGGATTTTTCGTTGCCATCGCGCTGACCATCTGCACCGGGCTGGCATTTTTCTGGGTGGTCATCTCCGCCGTCGCCTACGTCGCGCCCTGGGAAAGCCTGAAGAGCAATCAGCAATTTCCGACGGCGGTTGCGTTCGAGCGCGCGCTGCATGCGCACTGGATTGTTGTGCTGATCATGGCGTCGGCCTTGGTCGCGCTGGTGCAGGCATTTAACGCCAACATGATCGCCTCGTCTCGATTGCTGTTTGCCATGGGTAGGCGCAACCTGCTTGCGCCTAAATTGGGTTACGTTCATCCGGTAAATCAGACGCCGTCGCACGCAGTCATTGCAGTGGGAGTGGCTACGGCCGCTGCCATGCTGCTCGGCGAGGCTGGCTTGATCCCGATCCTTGAGGTCGGAGCCGTTGCTTCTGCCGTGGCTTGGATGGCGGCTTGTGCCTCGTACTCCTGCATGAAGCCGCATTTGAGCGGGCGCCTGGCAGCTATCTTTGGACTGCTGGTTACCTCGCTCATGGTTCTTGTGAAAGTGGTGCCGATTATTCCGGGACACTTCACGCGCCACGAATGGATCGCGCTCGCCATCTGGGCGGTACTCGGCCTGATGATTAGAGTGCCGGGAGAGCGAGAGCGGCAGCGGCAAAAGAGGCTGCTCGATCCGACTGCTGAGAGTGTCTCGGCTAGAAAGTAGTCAGTTCGCGCCGGGTTGTCCGTGAG
>Ga0137389_10002110_pt1 | contig 11993 bp, 13 predicted proteins | sample 15con2h14BmetaG_FD_104645 | JGI IMG/M metagenome (GOLD analysis project Ga0137389, IMG submission 104645) | Vadose zone soil microbial communities from Angelo Coast Range Reserve, California, USA - 15con2h1.4B metaG | ecosystem: Environmental > Terrestrial > Soil > Vadose zone > Saprolite...
CTCGGCAGCCTCGTTCCAGGAGACCACGCGGGTACTGACGGAGGCGGCAATCGCGGGCCGAGTCGACTACCTGCGCGGGCTCAAGGAGAACGTCATCGTCGGCCGCCTCATCCCGGCGGGAACCGGCATGCCGGCCTATCGCGACATCTACATGGAGAAGGAAGAGCCCGCCCCCGCCCCCACCCTCGAGGAGCTGCTGCGCCCCGAGGAGGAGGAAGCGCTCACGCTGGCGGATTTCGAGGACGAGCAGTAAATCTACTTACTCGCAGTTTTGTGAAGGCGCCGGCGAAGAGCCGGCGCTTTTGTTTTCTAAGTACACTGTCACCGAGCCGTCACAACCAAATGGTAGCAGTTGCCCGCTCTGCGCCACTCCTAAAGAGCAGGGTTCTGATTCTTCAGCAATTGCAGTCTCCGCGGGTAACGCTCTCGCCGGCGTGTCGCGGATGACAGGGGGGCTTATGAGAAATTGGTTCTCCGCGTTGATGTTGTTGTCGGCAGTGATGCCTGTTTATGGTGCGCGGCGTACTCCACCACCGCTACCTCCATCGGCGGTTCTCTTCGACGGCGATTACAGATTTCTTACCGCCGGAACGACCTACTCCGCCTCAGTCACGGTCCCCGCTGACGGCGCATGGGTCGAAGGCACCGCCGTGTGGAATCACAGTGGATACCCATACTGGGATTGCTCGCACAGCTACTCGGGTTCGCTGTCGCCGAACGCGAATGACTATGCGCCGTTGTTCATCGCAGGGTGGACTCCGCAGGGCATCTGCAGCGACCAGTTTCCGGTATTCGGTTGCCTCAACTGCGGGATTGATTGGGGTGGTCGGAAGGCGTTTCCAGGTTTGTACATGACTACCAACAACACTCCAGGATTCATGGCCGCTGGAAGCGGGACGGTGATCCTGGGTTCGAACAATGCCCCGGGAGCGAGCGATCTGCTGACCTTGCACATCGAACAGATCAACCGCGACGTGATGGTGGAAATGACGATGTTTCAGTCGGTGGATGAGAACGATCCGACGCCCGCGAGCGCCGCCGAAATTGCGGATCGCACTTTCATTGCCAACAGCGCCGACCGCGTTCCTGTCGTTCCTGTCTTGCATTACGGCGTCGACGCCAATGGAGCCGATCGCCAATTTCCCGCCGGTCCGGGGATTACCTGGTTGGCGACCTGGGACAGTGGCGCGACGACTGTCCCCGAGGAAGCGTTCGCCCCGCAGGGCCTTCACGGTCACAACATCCTGGCGATACCGATCCCGAAGCTGGCGACCGGCTCACATTCGTTCACGGTCAAGGGGGCTTTGCCGAGCGGAAGAAGCTACACCACAACGTCGATGACCGTGTTCGTGTACGCACAGAACATCTACATCACGGTGGAAGGAACCTTCGATCCCAGGAATCCGCAGGATCAGTCGCCCCAGTTCGTTCCGGGGTCGGCATTGAGCGGGATGGATCTCGATTTGCGCACGACGCCGCAGATGATCCAGGTCAACATCCTGGCCGGACACGGCAGCCGCGGCACCTTCGATGTGCGCGTGAATTCATCCCGCTATCCCGGAACGGCCATGAACTTCCCCCCTGGCTCGACCGATACGACACCGGATATCGACTTTGGTGGAGGCCTGACGGAGCTCACGGGCGTCGCGATACCTGGCGGGAGGTCGCCGAAGGTGGTGCGTCTGCCGCTGTACGTTCACGACTACGGCGGTTGGGCGAGTATCGCAGTTACGATGCCCTATCGGAAAACTACGTTCACAACGCGCCTTCGGGTGCCGGCGGATAAGGACGGCAATGGGCTTCCGGACGCCGGCTGGAGAGTTGGGCCATCCCGGCTTCTGATCAACAGCGCCTCGCTGAGAGGCGATGAGGATCTCGACACCGATCCTTCGGCCTCCGGTCCACCGCCGCAGGGAATCCTCGGGGACGGTCTGACGGCGTTTGAGGAATTTCGCGGCTTCATGATTGCGAACTCGTACCAGCGACTCGATCCTGCGCGCAAGGACCTTTTCTTCGTCGCCGATCCGGACATTCTGCTCATGACGCCCTTTAGCGCGAATTCAATCCTGACGACCCTGCCGCATGCGAAGCACTTCGTCGACAGGGGCGAGGTGAAGATGAGCACGAGCTCGAATCCGGCGCTCGACAATCTGCGGCCGGTGATCAATTCGAATCGCGCCGGAATCCCGGGAGCGACCGAGCAACGGGCGATTCGAATGCGCACGCGAATGGATGCGCCGATCTTCCATGAGGATTCCACCGGCCAGGACTTTCCCGGCCACTTTGTCGCCCTCGGTTACACGTGGCGCGACGGTGAGGATCTGGCCATCATCCACGAGATCTCGTCATCTGGCGTTGCGAGTCCGAACGGCACACAGGTCGTCGAGGTCTATCCTCTCGGATTCGATAACTTCGCCATCCACTACGGCGCGAACAACACCCCCGATTCGACGGTCGATCCGTATGGAGCCCCGGTGGTGTATTGCACAAACGAGCTCACGGACATTCACTGCGTTGTGAACGACACGTTGAGACGCGTCCTGCGACGCCCGGTTCAAGAGCCGCAGCTTTACGCCGTTGCCGGCGGAGACGACTACTACACGAAGTTCGGCTGGGTGACGTGTCCGCTGTTTGTCCCCTCCGCCGCAGTTGTCATGTCGCCCGCGCAGTTCCTGCAGGCGCACACGGTGGTGGCCGGTCACGAGGTAGGTCACGCTCTTCACCTCGCACATCAGAATTCGGACTGCACCGACATCATGTTCACGCTGGTCCTTCCGGGTGTGCCGGGGACCAATCAGGGCCCGATCCGTCACCCGATCTCGGACGTCCTTCCGCTTCCGACCAACTATGGCTTCACCGCCGTCCAGGGAATGCGATTGCACGAAAACTTCTAGGAGACCTCTGATGCGAATGATCAAAGCGATGATTCTTTGCTGTCTGATCGCGGCAAGCGCCACGGCGGTACGGGCTGACCGACTCATCACACAACTGCGCGTTTCCGTCGACACGTTCGCTATCCGGCCCATCAACGCAGACACGCCGACGCGAGTCGTGTTCGTCGGCACTCCGCTCAAAGCGCAGATCTCGCTCACAGCAGCCGCTCTTTCCAGCCCGAATCCGGGACCGACGTCGATGTCGCTGCCGTCGAAGGAGTGGTGGGACGCCGTCGTATGGGAGCTCGAGCGCGAAAATGGCAAGATCAGCGAGCTTCGTCCAGAACTGACGTCAAAGGTTCAGCCGGCTACGGAATTGAAAAGCGGCGAGCGACTCGTCGCCCGTTTCAACCTCCCTGAGCTGCCGCCGGGCACATACCGATTGAGCGTACGGCTCGGCGACCTGCGTTCGGATCCCGAGTGGTTTCTGGTCAGCAACGGTCAGGAGAACGATGATCTTCGCCGCGAGTTTGCTCGTTACAACGTCGATCGCAGCCGCGACAGGACGTCAATGCGCAAGAATCTGCTCGCTCTGGCCGCCGCGGACCCGCACAATGCAAGTCCATGGATTCGTCTCGGCGATCTCGCGCTCGCCGACGGATCCGCGGAAGAGATCCGCGGATACTACGATCGCGCCGTACAAGTGCTCGATCAGCGGCGTCAGAAGTTCGCCGCTGAAGGACGGGCGGACGTCGTTGCCGCCATTCAGAGCGAGCGCGACATGATCCTGGCGGTTCGAGAAGTCGTGCCACAGTACGTGGCAAATCGCGCCACCATGATTCTTCATGCCGACCTGGAAGGTGGAAAGCATTACGTGCTGCGCGAGCGAGTCACCGGTCGCGTCGTGCGGACAATCAGCCCCATGCAAGCGCAATGAGTCGCCGCCTATCGCGAAATCTACATGGAGAAGGAAGAGCCCCCGCCCCCACCCTCGAGGAACTGCTGGGCCCCGAGGACAACAAGAGTGAGCATCGTCGGCAACTGAGCCATCAACCATGAATCGCGGCGGCGAGCCGGCGGACGGAACGCCGCTGCTGCTGGGCATCACCAAGGCCTCGCTGTCGACGGAGTCGTTCATCTCGGCGGCCTCGTTCCAGGAGACGACTCGCGTGCTCACCGAAGCCGCAATCGCCGGCCGAGTCGACTACCTGCGCGGGCTCAAGGAGAACGTCATCGTCGGCCGCCTCATCCCGGCGGGCACCGGTATGCCGGCCTATCGCGACATCTACATGGAGAAAGAGGAGCCCGCCCCGGCCCCCACCCTCGAGGAGCTGCTGCGCCCCGAGGAGGAGGAAGCGCTCACGCTGGCGGATTTCGAGGACGAGCAGTAATTCACATCATCGCGCTTTACACGATTCGGGCGGCCGCGAGGCCGCCCGAAGTGCTTTTTCTTCAGCCGGTAGAATGCGTACTGCCTTCCATTTCGCTCTGCTAGCATCACGACGCTAGATGCCAAAGCACAAACACGAGATTCGTGATCCGATTCACAACTTCATTTCGGTGAGCTCCGATGAACGCCAGGTTATTGATTCGTTTGCGTTTCAACGGCTTCGCTACATTCATCAGCTCGCACTGACTTTTCTCGTCTACCCGGGGGCAACGCATCGCCGCTTTGAACATTCGCTCGGAGTGATGGAGCTCGCCGGACGTGTGTTTGATGTTCTGACGCAGAGTCCCCGTCATCCAAAAGTCGCCGACTATTTTCCCGCCGATAAGAAGCTTCCCGGATGGAGGGATGTGGTGCGAATGGGAGCGCTGTGCCACGACCTCGGGCACATGCCGTTTTCTCACGCAGCCGAGGATCTTTTTGCGGGCAACTACCATCATGAGCGTCTCTCGGCCGATGTGATCCTTGACGGCTCCATGCGATCGCTGTGGAACGCTTTTCCTCTACGCCCAGAAGATATTGCAAAGGTCGCTGTCGGACCGTCGAAATGGATCGACGGCCCGAAAGCCTATTCCGAATGGGATAAACTCATGACTGAGATCGTGACGGGCGATGCTTTTGGAGTCGATAGGATCGACTACCTTCTGCGCGATTCACTCCACGCCGGGGTTGGTTACGGTCGGTTTGACCACTACCGGCTAATCGACACAATGCGCGTTCTTCCAGCACCCGACGGCACTCCATCGATTGGCATCGAGCGTGGCGGTATTCATGCAGCCGAGGCCTTACAACAGGCAAGATATTTCATGTTTACGCAGGTTTATCTCCATCGTGTCCGTAGAGCCTACGATTGGCATCTTCGTGACTTCCTTGAGAAGTGGCTACCCGATGGACATTATTCGACTGATGTCGATGCCCACTTGCGGACCAATGACAACGAGGTCCTTGCTGCGATCCATTTGGCGGCGAGAGACACTCAAGCACCGGGTCATGAGCCTGCGCGCCGAATCGTCAAACGGCAGCACTATCGCGTCCTGTATGAACGTCGAGCAGAGGACCTGGAGATCTCTCTCGACCCTGAAAGAGCAATCTATGAGGCAGCTGTGACGGAGTTCGGTAAGCCGCCCGTACTGCGACTAGATGCTTACAGACAGCCATATCTCGCTGTCGACTTTGCTGTGGCGCGAAGTGAGGACGAGGTCGTTTCGTCAATAAAGGAGTCGGAAATTTTGAAGCGTGTTCCAGGCGCGGCGGCAGGCTATGTTTTCGTCGTGCCCGAAAAGCAGCTCGAGGCTCAAGCATGGCTGAAAAGTAACCGCGACGCCATACTGCGTAAGAGCCGGGAGGAGCAACAATGACAAATTTGAGAGAAGGTGCAATTGTCGTTTCCCTCGTCGACGCCCTGAACACCAGGGGCAGCTTCTGTGGCGAGACTCATATTCAGAAGGCTTCATATTTCCTAAAGCAGTTGGTCGCTGTCCCGATGGAGTCAAGTTTTACGTTCTACCTATACGGGCCATATTCGTTTGAGCTTCACGCTTTACTCAACGAACTTCGCGCGGAAGATTTGCTCGAACTCGAATCGCGCGAAATGGGGGCTACATGGCGCGCTGGAAAGCGTTACGGCCTGTTGCAGGAGCGCTTCGCGGGAAATATTCAGCGATTTCACGATCAGATCTCATACGTCGCGGATAAGGTTGCAAACCTTAATGTGTTTGACCTTGAGCGCTACGCAACGGCTTTGTGGGTTTCTCGTACGCGTCAAGACCTTTCACGAGAGAAGAGGGCCGAACTCATTCACACGCTGAAACCTCGAATTGAAATAGGCTCAGCTCGCAAGGCCCTCGAGACCGTCGAAGTTTGGGAGGACGAAGTACGCAGTCGCATACTTCTACCAATGCCGGCTTAAATTACGTGTCGCGAGCCGCGGCCGAACGTTCGTGGCGTTCGCGAAGTCGATCGATAGTTTCGGACCTCTCCTGGCAATAGCAGTTGTGGGTGGGCTTTCTATTCTCGACGGTTGCGTGCGCGGGTCCGATTAACGAATCGAACTGCACAAAATTCGGTAAACCAGGAATCCCGAGATTGAGTGCGATAAGGCGTCCGACTGCCAATGATGCGGCTAGCATTGAGACAAAAGGAACCGAGGGTTGGAAACCGTTCGCCTGTCTCGTCGTTAATCCAATTGCGTTGGCGAGAGCGCAGATTTTCTTTCCCACATGTGGAGCTAACAAGGTCCGCTGCTCTGATGTAAGTGGGATGAGATGTATCTTTTCGAGAGTGTCGTCGCCTCGTGCAACTTGAGAAAGAGACAGTCCCGTTCGCTCAGCCAGCTCCTCCAATGGCGACACCTGCGATATGCGTTTGGGCAGAAAACATTGCAGACACGCGTCCCCGACTACAGCGTGATGCAATCCGAGCATCGTGTCGCCCGTGGCGGCGTCAATTAGATTATCAGGCCAAAGTCGTTGGGTCTCATGTCGTGCCTCAATGCTGTCCAGGGCAGAAATGACAGTTCGCGGCCAGGATGCCGCTCCCACGTCGATCGCACCAACATATTCTTCAATCGAGCCATCGAACCGAATAACCTCAGCTTGCGAAAGCGCCGCCGCTGCAATCGCTGTTTTCCACGTGGACCGCTCTACATCGAGAGCGGTTCCGAGGGCGTATGTCGCCTTGTTCTCCGCGCTATACCGTTCACGGTCAATTAGCTGAACACGGCCAGAAAATGATTCGGCGCCCAGGATGAGCGCGACGGCTGACCCGACTGCACCGACACCCGCGATAGCTAAATCGTTACGTAAGAATCTGTTTCCGTTAGCTGACGCTGCGGTCAGATCGCTGCTCAGTGTCACAGGACAAAAACTTAAGAAGTCGTGATCTACTCGCCGCGATGGAAGCACCTCTATCAAATCCTTGAAGATCTCAGCGACACCTAATGCTGCTGCCGTGGCAGACGCGATGGCATATGCAAATTGTGCGGCGTCAATCTTCTTCGATCCGCGCACCACGTAGGCTCCATACCGGGCTGGTACCGACCGGAGCCACCCGAGTCGAAAGGTTCGTCCGAAATGAATCTTCAAATCCGTGTCTGAATTCACGGCCTCCGCAATCATCAAAGGCTTCTCGGGCGCGATTTCAAGCGCCATCTCTTCAAGCATCGACACATCAGTTCCGCCGAGGTCGGAGGTTTCCAGCACGACGCGGCTTGGGAGGCGTTGAAGCATTGATATAGCAATCCGGCCGGCGAGTTTTGCACCAGGACAGTCGCTTTCGATCGAAACGGCGACGAGACGCCTACGAAGAAGTTGCTCCAGCCCTTCTTCAAGTCCACTCGCAAGTGCAGCAAGGAGCAGCGGTCGGGAGTAGTCGGTCGTCATAGCACGCCATCCTCACCGAACGTATAAACGCTGACAATTTGATTGCGCACGATGGCGGGCCCAGTAATTCGCTGCCAACTTTTGCCCTCATAACGCCACCAGCCCCACTGATTAGAGTCGCGAGGAGGGGAACTAAAGCGTGGGATAACGGCCGAGGTGAAACCCTCGACCGAAAAGCCGTACTTGATGTCAATTGCAGAGAGAAACGCGTCAGTTGGGTGGGAGTGAAACTGCGCCCAAACTCTGGCGCCCTGGTTCTCGACCCATCCGAAAAGAACGTCTATTGCCTTTGCGCTCACTGCGAATCCGCCATGCTTTCGTTCGATTCCGAGACCATTTGCGAACATGATCGAGGTGATGACTGGTGAATCGGTTGCGCCGACGAAGAATCCTCCGCTTTCCGCAGACAGTTGTCCGAACTCCGCGACATGGGACTGAATCGGGGAGAGTGCCGACTCAGGAAGGCGCAATGGATTCTTCACGCCACTCTCCCGCTGTAACGCACACTATTGAGATCATCTTGCAAACGACTTGCGACCCAAAGAAAAGGGTTTCCTGATGTGCGCCACGATTGTGGGCCGCTATTCCATTCAGCGTGAAGCGCAAACCCCTCAGCCGTGAATGGCATGCAAATGTCGAAACTACCCGGGCGGTACCCCGGGATCGACGGCCACGCTCGAGCGTTCGCGAGGCTGCCTTTGATCGCGTCTGCGAACTTGATGCTGGGCGGACGCTGCGGGTATCTGTCCCATCGCACGCAGGCGACATATTCCTGCGACTGATCACTCGATGGCCGCAGCAGAAGCCAATACATACCATTGTCACTCTCGTCAGGGATCAATTTGCCGCCGCGCTCTTCGAGAAATGCGGCTACATCTGACTCGTCACTCTTTAGATTTAGTGCTGATTCGGCATCCGTCATCCCTGGATCAGCTCCTTCACGAGACGGAACTTCAGACCCTGTGCGTGATCTGCGATGTCACGCAACAGGCGCTCGTCCGGTACCCGCTGGTCTTTGTGCGACAAGTAGAAAACTGACCCAGCTTCTTCATCAGCACCAAGACCCTTCATCGCTGCGTTTCTGACCGTCAGAATCGAGGCACTTCCGTCAAAATCGCCGTGAAACGGCTTAGCTGCCAGCGGGAAGGTGACCGTTACTTCGATTGTGTCTCTTGCCATGTTCGCCTCCATTCACTAAAGTGAACGATGCAAACTATAGCTTTCAAGGAACGGCTTGTCAAGTATGGTGTATGATGTTCACCATGGTGTACGGAGAGCAGAATGGCCAAGCCTGTGGGTAACGTAATTCAAAAGATCCGAACACTAAGGGGACTCTCGTTAAACGCGACGGCAAAGATCGCGAAGATTTCTCCCGCATATCTGCAAAAGCTCGAACGCAACGAGGTTAGAGAGCCTTCCCCGCACGTCCTACATCGCTTAGCCGACGCGCTTTCGATGCAGTACACGGAATTGATGCAGCTTTATGGCTACCTTAAGTCGGGAGCCAACTCTACAGATAGGAGATTACTGGGTCACGCGCTAGATTCAGAGAATCTCACAACCGACGAGCTCGAGGCTGTCACGCAGTACTTGAATTGGTATCGGCACTCAAACAAGAAGGAAGGCTAGGAGTGTTGGACGATCTGGAGAGTCGCGACGAGATCGGCCGCCTTACCGAGAGGCTTCTTTCGAAAGCTGACGCTCACTATCGTTTCCCCACGCCGGTTGATGACATTGTGGCAGCCGCTGGACTTCTGGAACCGCGGACGTCAATGCTTGCTTCTCCGATTTTAGAAGCCGCACCGCCGCATGTGAGTGCGGCGATCAAGAAACTCGGTCGTCGCGTGCGTGCAGTACTTGACCGGAAAACTCGTGAAATACACCTGCATCCCGACATTGATGTACAGACTCGGCGTTCTTTCAAGAAACTGCACGAAGTAGCGCACGATGTGTACCCGTGGCAAAAGGAACTCGCGTACGCTGACGACGACTCGACGCTTTCTTGGTCCACGCGATTGCTCTTTGAGCGAGAAGCGAACCAAGGTGCTGCGGAATTGCTATTTCAGCGAAGAATCTTCCAAGAAGTGGCAGCAGAGTACCGAATCGGCATGGGGAGCGTGATTGCGCTCGCCGAGCAGTTTGGTGCTTCGATCCACGCAACCTTCCGACGGTATATAGAAAGCAGTTCAGCTTCGGTAGCTGGACTGGTTCTAGAGCCATCACCGGCGACCTTGCTGCCTCTTTCGTACGATAGGCATGAAGCAATTCATTCGCGCGCGTTCTCGCTAAGAATGGGTGAATCGACTGCTTGGCCGCGTCGTTTAGATTTTCCTCGCTTCGATTTTCTCGAACTCGTCCGTCAGACAAAATCGGAAGTGCCACGCAGCACGTCGGTCGTTGAATTGCCCGCCAGCGGTCGCCACTTGACCGTCACCGTTGAAGTCTTCAGTAACTTCTACTCGAAATTCGTGCTTCTTTGGGAGCGTAGACGCGAGTGGTTTAAGAAATCGACGGTGGTTATTAGGCCGTGAGACAAGTGTAGACCGTTCGCCGACAGGAACCGGCATGCCGGCCTATCGCGACATCTACATGGAGAAGAAGAGCCCGCCCCCGCTCCCACCCTCGAGGAGCTGCTGCGCCCCGAGGACGAGGAGGCGCTCACGCTGGCGGATTTCGAGGACGAGCAGTAATACGTGGGGCCGGCTCTCAGCCGGCCCGTTGTCAGTTGTCAGTTGTCAGTGACCGATTCGGGCGGCCGCGAGGCCTCCCGAAGAGTTTTGGGCCTGGTAGCATGGGTTCGGGATGGCGAGAGATTGGTCGCTCGCAGAAGTCGAAGCAACTGTTACTTCGTACTTCGCGATGCTCGACCGTGAACTTCGCGGCGGGGCATACAACAAGAGCGAATATCGTCGGCAATTGAGTCGCCTACTTGACAATCGCTCAGATGCAGCAATCGAACTAAAGCACGCGAATATCAGTGCGATTCTTCTTGAACTCGGATTCCCCTACATCAATGGCTACAAACCGTACAAAAACTATCAACGGCTTCTTTTCGACATCGTCGAACCTCGGCTCAATGGCGCATCGCAGTTGAAGGCCATTGCCGCCCAAAGAGCGACAGATCCAGCCGAAGTCCCCAAAGTTTCTGACATTCTTTCACGCCTCGTCGAACCACCCCGCGTCGAAGGTCGACGCGAAGTGGCCATTGCTGATCGGCCGCATCCTTCTCACAACGTCGACTATCTCGCGCTTGAGGCACGCAACCTCTCATTAGGCGCTGCTGGCGAGTCGTTCGTATTTGAATTTGAGCAAGTAAGACTTTCCAGGGCAGGTCAGGAGAAGCTTGCAGCGCAAGTACAAAGTATTTCAACCACCCTTGGAGACGCTGAGGGTTACGACATCCTCTCGTTCGAGGTCTCAGGTCGTGAGCGGCTCATCGAGGTAAAGACGACGAGTTATGGCGACAGAACCCCCTTCTTTGTTAGTCCGAACGAAGTAGCGACGTCTGCTAACCGCCCAGATCAGTACTATCTTTATCGTGTGTTCGGGTTTCGAACTGATCCAAACTTCTTCATGGTCGGCGGGGACATCACCCGGTCTTTTCTTCTGACTCCAGTACAGTTTATTGCGCGGCTTGCATGATTGTCGCGAAGCTATGACTGGACCGCCAAATTGTCTTGTACACATTGCCCAAGCGGCGATATGGCGCGAGGCAATGGGCTCAGGCTCGGGGGAAAAGAGGTTTCCAGGCTCGATCGTTCATGGTTCCGCTAGACCAAAAAACTGGCAATGTGTTGTTCGGAACAGTGTTATGGAAAGCAACGAGGCCGCCAATGTCACCAAAACCGAATGGCGCCTCAGCGTACAACTCACGGCCAATCTGTAGGAGAACATCGCGAGCGAACAGACGCTCACCATCACCGCTGAAGATTTGAGCCTCAGGGTCGAAAGCGCGCAGAAGCTCTGGAAACACCTCTATCGCGAGAACCTCAAGCCATGGAAATTCGCGTCGAACATGGTCAACGGCCTCCGGGAAGGCATACTGAACATAACAAAGGACCCGCCGATCTTTATAGATCGGAAGGCGAAGATCATCGATGAGCTTTGACAGTAGTCGTAAGCCCTTCTCCAGCGTCGAACCTGTACCCGCAAAGTCATCCGCCACCACGACTAACGCATATTAAAAGTCCGCTCCTTCCTGCTACCTTGGAATCGCCAAAGACCAAAGGCACGAAAGGAGCGGCTGCCATGAAAGATCAGGCGATTCAGTATCTCGCTTTCGATGTACACCAG
>Ga0137389_10002116_pt1 | contig 11982 bp, 9 predicted proteins | sample 15con2h14BmetaG_FD_104645 | JGI IMG/M metagenome (GOLD analysis project Ga0137389, IMG submission 104645) | Vadose zone soil microbial communities from Angelo Coast Range Reserve, California, USA - 15con2h1.4B metaG | ecosystem: Environmental > Terrestrial > Soil > Vadose zone > Saprolite...
CGAGCCCCGACGGATACCCGAGGTCCCGCCCCATCACTTCCACGCCGAGCCGCACCTTGTCGGCGACGACCAGCGCCCCCTGCACCCCGGTCCGCACCAGCACGAGGACGAACTCGTCGCCCCCGTAGCGCGCCGCCAGGTCCGTTGTGCGGATGTGCGCGCCGCATTCTCGCGCCGCACTGCGCAGGACGGCATTGCCCGCCTCGTGGCCGAAGCGGTCGTTCACCTGCTTGAAATTGTCCAAGTCCACAAACAGCGTCGCGAACGGATCACCCGTCCGGTCGCTCCGCGCCACCTCGCTTGCGAGGCGGTCGCGCAACACCCGGTAGGTGGCAAGCCCCGTCAGGCCATCCACGGCCGCTTGAAGCTGCGCTTGTCGCGCCTGCTTGTCGAGATAGGGGGGACAGGACTTGAGGGTCGTCCGTCCTGACACCGCCGCCTCCGCGAACGCGCGGCAGGTCGCGTAGCCACACGCGCCACAATCCCACGGCTTACCGTTGGGGGCGAGGCCGATCTCGGTGAGCACACCGTCGACCGCCTCCACCGACGGCCGCACGCCGTTACGGTGGATCAGGAACGCCTCGCCGATCCGCACGCCCTCAGCCACCGTCTCTTCGATCACCGGGGCGCGCGCCCGCGCGGGCTCCGTGGCCCCCACGATCTGCCGCCGTCGGAACAACTCCTCCCTAGGCCCGAGCAGGGGATGGTCGAGACAGCCCTCGCACGGCAGGATGTCCACGAACCCGAGGTCGATGTGGTCGACCGCCACGGCGTGGGCGATCGCCCCCAAGCCCCCGAGGCCGCGCACCTTGCGGAACCGCCGGCTCGCGTGACTTTCCTCGCGCAGGAGCTCCAGCGGCAGGCCCCCGGCGGTGCTCAAGTGCCGGCGCCGCTCTTCGGGGACCCGGGTGAAGTAGGAGGCTTGATCCGCCACCCGTACACCGCGCCGCCGCAACAGGTCGGCGAGCTCCTCGAAGGTGATCGCCGCCGCCACGTCCCCGCCACCCTCGGTGAGACAGACGCCGGCGTATACGACGGGGGTATCCGGCCCATACAGGCGCCTCAGGTAGCGCGCCTCGGCCGCGATCGGCGTCGCCACCGGGGCGAGGTAAGGGATGAGTTCGGGATACTGCGTCCGCACTGTCTCGACGATCACGGGGCAGGTGGAGCGGACCATCGTGCCCCACCCCTCATCGGCCCAGAGCGAGAGGTATTCCTTGGCCACGAGCTCGTCGCCCAGCACGCCGCGATGCACCATGCGGAACCCCGCGGCGTAGCAGGCGTTGACCACCTGCTCGGGCGTCGCCGGATAGAAGTACACGGCGCACTCGACCGACAGGATGAGGGCCGCGCGGCCGCCGCGCACCAGCTCGAGCGCGCGGGGCGCATCGCCCTGCACCTTGATCGCGTCGTGGGGGCAGGCCGGGAAGCACAGCCCGCAGCGCGTGCATGTCTCGTCGACGATGCGGACCTGCGTGCCCTCCACGGCGACGGCGTCGACGGGGCATACCCGGACGCACGCCATGCAGGTCACACACCGGTCCGGATCGATCCTAAAGTCCACGCGGCATCCGGACGGCGCGTTGCGGCTCGGTGAAGGGTGATGGAAAGGGCGCCGTAACATGGACCGGGTACACCAGGCTGTCAATAGCGCCCTGCAGCACAACCGTTTGGCGGAATGTGACTTAGGCGAGCGCGTATTCCTTGAGCTTGCGATACAGCGTGCGCTCGCCGATGCCGAGGATCTCGGCCGCCTTGCGTCGGTTGCCCTTCGTTTCACGCAGCGCCGCTTCGATGGTCGCTCGCTCCACGTCTGCCATTGTCATGCCAGGCCGATACAGCACCTCACCCTCAGCCGCCGGCTCCGCCTCGACCGTCGCGACTGGCGTGACCTGAGAGCCCGGGCCCACCTCAATCACCTCGACGCGCTGCGGGGGTTCATCGAGCCGTCGCCGCAGTTCTTCGACCTGTAGCTTCAGCTCCACAAGGCTGCGGAAGATGAACTCCAGTTCCTGCCCGGCGACGTCGCGGGTCGCACCGGCCACGCGCATCGGCAGGCCCCGGCCACGCTCGCGGATGTCGCGCGGGATGTCGCTCGCGCCGATCTCTCCCTCGGGCGCAAGCACGACCATCGATTCGATGAGATTGCGCAGCTGGCGGATGTTGCCGGGCCAGTCGGCGTCGACGAGGATCTGCAGGGCTTCCGGCGTGATGCCGCGGAAGGTGCGATCGTGCTGCGCGGCGAACTCGGCGATGAAGCGGCGGACCAACAGGGGGATGTCCGCCTTCCGCTCCCGCAGCGGCGGCAGATAGATGTGCAGGACATTGAGTCGGTAGAACAGGTCGTCGCGGAACCGGCCGAGCGCGACCCCCTCCTTGAGCGCCCGGTTACTCGCGGCCACGACCCGCACGTCCACCTTGATCGCCTGCGTCCCGCCGACGCGGAAGAACGTGCGGTCCTCGAGCACGCGCAACAGCTTCACCTGCGTGGCGGGGGGGCACTCGCCCACCTCGTCGAGGAAGATGGTCCCGCCGTCAGCGAGCTCGAAGCGCCCCAGGCGACGCTCGGCCGCGCCCGTGAAGGCCCCCTTCTCGTGGCCGAACAGCTCGCTCTCGAGCAGTGCCTCGGGGAGCGCCGCGCAATTCACCGCGATGAACGCCTTCCCGCGCCGCGGCGACAAGTCGTGGATCGCACGGGCCACGAGCTCCTTCCCCGTCCCCGACTCCCCCTCGATCAGGACGGTCGACGTGACGGGCGCCATTAGCTCGATCTTGACGAGCACTTCCTGAATGGCGGGCGACTCGCCGATGATGCCGGTGCGCTGTTGGAGCTTGCGGCGCTCGATCAGCCGACGGACGGTCGCCGTCACCTCGCCGGGGTCGGCGGGCTTCTCGAGATAGCCGGTGAGCCCGAGCCGGCGGGCGAGGCCCTTGGCGTCGGGCTCGGTCTCTTCGACCAGTCCGAGGGTCGAGATGGAGCGGTCGCGTGCCAGCGTCAGGAGCTGCGCCGCACCGGTTTCGTGGAGCCCGCCCGTCACGACAAGGCAGTCGGGCGCCGGGTCGCGCCGGATGGCCTGGCGCGCCTCGTCGAGCGAGGACGCCATCGTGGTACGGAACCCGGCCTGCTCAAGCGCCGCGTTGATGCGGACGGCGTGTTCGAGATCGTCGGTCGTGACCAGAATGCGGTCTGCCATCAGTGCTCCGTGTGCTCCCCCGTCAACAGCTCGACCGCGTGGGTGAGGAGGTCCTCGAGGACCCCGAGCCCGTCACGCACGCCCCCGGGCGACCCGGGGAGGTTCACAATCAGCGTGCGGCCCCGCGTGCCCGCCACCCCGCGCGACAGCCAGGCTCGCGGGAACGCCGCCGCCGCCCGGCTGCGCAGCGCTTCGGCGATGCCGGGGGCGCTGCGATCGAGCACCGCCACCGTCGCCTCCGGCGTTACGTCACGCCAGGTGAGCCCGGTGCCACCGGTCGTAAGGATCACGTCCACTTCTCCCGAATCGGCCCAACGCACCAGCTTCCCCGCGATGCGGTCGGTCTCGTCGGGCACCACACTGCGCACCGCCACCTCGTAGCCGCGCGCGTCGGCCCAGGCGAGGATCGCATCCCCGGAGCTGTCGGCCCGCTGCCCCACCGCGCCCAGATCGCTCACCGTCAGTATCCCGATCCGCATGCACCCGCTACCGGGCGGCACCGCCCGAGTCGGTCCGGGTGCGTCGCGGCACGAACGGCAACCGCACCACCTCGGCCGGGGCGCGTTTGCCACGCACGTCGATCGCGAAGTGACTGCCCGCCTTCGCATGGGCGACGGGGAGGTAGGTGATCCCGATCGCGCAGTTGACGGTCGGCGTCACGGTACCGCTGCGCACGACGTCCACCGCGGTACCATCGAGATACACGCCATAGCCGTGCCGTGCCACGAGCTTGGGCTCGGTCACCTTGAAGCCCACCAGCCGCCGCGTCACGCCGTCGAGCTTCTGTCGCTTGAGCGCGGCGAGGCCGGTGAAATCGACCCCTTTGTCGAGTTTCACGATCCACCCGAGCCCCGCCTCGTACGGCGTCACGGTGTCGTCGATGTCGCTGCCGTACAGCGGATACCCGGCCTCGAGCCGCAGGGTGTCGCGGGCGCCGAGCCCGCACGGCTCCGCTCGGCCCGCGCCCACGAGCGCGTGCCACAGCGTCTCGAGGGCCCCCGCGCGACAGTACAGCTCGAATCCGTCTTCCCCCGTGTAGCCGGTGCGGGACACAAAGCACTGCACGCCTGCGACCTTTCCCTGCACGAAGTGGTAGTAGGGCACCATCGCGACGCCGAGCGGGGTGAGCGGCGCGAGGAGCGACTCGGCCCCTGGACCCTGGACGGCGAGGAGTCCCGTCTCCGCGGAGATGTCGCGCAGCCGCACGTTCGCGCCGCGCTTCAGCGCCACGATGTAGTCCCAATCCTTGGCGAGATTCGCGGCGTTGACGACCAACATCACGCGGTCCTCGAAGCGGTACACGAGGCAGTCGTCCACGAAGGTGCCCTGCGGGGTGAGGATCGCAGAGTATTGGGCTTGACCGGGCTTGAGCGCGCCCACGTCGTTCGGGGTGACCCGCTGCACGAAGGCGTTGCGGTCAGGGCCCGAGACCTCGAACTCGCCCATGTGCGACACATCGAACACGCCGACGCGCTCCCGTACTGCCCGGTGCTCGGCGGCGATACCAGCCGGATAGCTGAGGGGCATTTCGTAGCCGCCGAACGACACCATCTTCGCCCCGAGCAAGACGTGGGTGGCGTACAGCGGCGTGCGGCGCGCGATCTCTTCGGCCATCGCTCTCCTCCATACCCACCCCGGGGGCGTGGCCCGGCGGTCGCCTCCCCTCCACCCTCCCCCTCCCTACCCGAGCAGCGTCCCGAGCAGCGCCTTCTGAACGTGCAGCCGGTTCTCGGCCTCGTCCCAAACCCGCGACTGCGGGCCTTCAATCACTTCAGTCGCGACCTCCTCGCCGCGGTGCGCCGGGAGACAGTGCAGGAAGATCGCCGTGGGGTCGGCAAGCTTCATGAGCGCGCGGTCCACCGTATAGCCCCGGAACGAGTTGCGGCGGGCCTCGGCCTCCGCCTCCTGACCCATTGAGGCCCAGACGTCCGTATTCACGACCTGCGCGCCTTCCACCGCCTCCTCCGGAACTTCGGTGATCGAGATGCAGGCCCCCGCGGCCTTGGCCCGGTCGAAAATCCGGCGGTCCGGCTCGTAGCCCTCCGGGCAGGCGAGCCGCAGCTCGAAACCCAGGACTTGAGCCGCCTCGATCCAGCTGTTCGCCATGTTGTTGCCGTCCCCCACCCAGGCGATCCGCTTGCCATCCCACCCCCCCAGGGCTTCGCGCACCGTGAACAGGTCGGCAAGCACCTGGCACGGATGGGAGAGATCGGTCAGGCCGTTGATCACGGGGATGGTGGCGTGGCGCGCCAGCTCTTCCACCTCCCCATGGTCGAACGTGCGAATCATGATCCCGTTGACGTAGCGCGATAGCACGCGCGCCGTGTCCGGGATCGGCTCCCCCCGCCCGAGCTGGATGTCACGCGAGGAGAGGAACAGCGCCTGGCCGCCAAGCTGATAGGTCCCCACCTCGAAGGACACGCGGGTCCGCGTGCTCGACTTGGCGAAGATCATCGCGAGCGTCTTCCCCGCGAGGGGAGTCTCCCGGTACGTGCCGCTCTTCATCCGACGCGCGAGCTCGAATAGGCTCAGGATCTCGGTGCGCGCGAGGTCGGTGACGGCGAGGAAGTCACGCTTGGTCATGCAATCCCTGGCGAGGTAAGTCAAAATGACAGGGTGCGACTGCTAAATTCTACCCGCGCGGGAATGACGAGACAAGCGGCGGCCCCAAGCGGCCGCTAGAGGATGTAGCGGCGCAGGTCCTCGTCGTCCACGATCTTGGCGAGCCGTTCGCGCACCCGCTCGGCGTCGAACCGGATGCGTTTCTCGGGCAAGTCGGGCAGGTCGAACAGCACGTCCTCGAGCAGCGTGGTCATTACGGTGTGGAGCCGGCGGGCACCGATGTTCTCCATCCGCTCGTTCGCCTTGGCGGCGATGCGGGCGATCTCGTTGATGCCGTCGGGCGTGAATTCGAGGGTGGCCCCGTCGGCCGCGCACAGCGCGGCGTATTGCTTCGTGAGGGCGTTCTCGGGCTCCGTCATGATGCGGACGAAGTCTTGTTCGGTCAGCGGTTGCAGCTCCACTCGGATTGGGAAGCGCCCCTGCAGCTCGGGGATCAAGTCCGAGGGTTTGGAAATGTGGAACGCGCCGGCGGCGATGAACAGGACGTGGTCGGTGCGCACGTAGCCGTACCGGGTCTGGACCGTGGAGCCCTCGACGATCGGCAGCAGGTCGCGCTGCACACCTTCGCGCGACACATCCGGGCCGACGGTGCCGCGCTCGCCGGCGATCTTGTCGATCTCGTCGATGAAGATCACGCCGTGATTCTCCACGCGGTCGAGCGCTTCATTCACGACGTCGTCCATGTCGACGAGCTTCTTGAGCTCCTCGTCGATGACGATACGCCGCGCCTCGTGGAGATGCACGGTGCGCCGCTTCTTCTTCTTCGGCAGCATGTCCTGGAGCCACTCGGTGAAGTTGAAATCCGGGCCCTCCATGCCCTGCGGCGGCTGCATCATCTCGAGCATCGGGAAGCCCTGCTGCTGCACCTCGATCTCCACCTCGCGTTCTTCCAGCTTTCCTTCCTTGAGCTGCTGGCGCAGCTTCTCGCGGGTGCGGCGACGGCGCTCCTGCGCCTCGGTGTCAGCCTCGGAAGCCGCCGGCGTCACGTCACCCTTGGAGGACACGACGAACAGCGGCCGGCTCTCCGCTCTCCCCTCTCCTTTCTCCCCCGGGGCAAGGGGAGTGGCCGGCGCCACCGGCGTTGAGGGGAGGAGGAGATCGAGCAGGCGTTCCTCCGCGCGCGCTTCGGCCTGAGGGTAGACGTCGTCCTCGCGTTCCGTGCGTACCATGTTGATCGACACGTCGACGAGCTCACGCACCATCGACTCGACGTCTCGCCCGACGTAGCCGACCTCGGTGAACTTGGAGGCCTCAACCTTCAAGAACGGCGCCCCGGCGAGCCGGGCGAGCCGGCGCGCGATCTCGGTTTTGCCGACACCGGTGGGCCCGATCATGATGATGTTGTTCGGCAGGATCTCATCGCGGATGTCGTCGGGCGCCTGAGTGCGGCGCCAGCGGTTCCGCACCGCGATGGCAACCGCCTTCTTCGCCACGTCCTGGCCCACGATGTAGCGGTCCAGCTCCGCCACGATCTTGCGCGGCGGCAACTCTTCCAGCCAGGGAAGCTGCTCTTCCTGAATCGGCCCGGCGGGGGAGGTCCCCTCGGGGGGGACGCGGGTCGGCTCGGCCATCAGAGCTCCAGGATGCTGATGTGCGTGTTGGTATACACGCAGATCTCGGCCGCGATCTCGAGTGAGCGTTGCACGATGTCTCGCGCCGGCAGCTCCGTCTGCTTCAAGAGGGCCCGGGCCGCCGCGAGCGCGTAGTTGCCGCCGGACCCGATCGCCAGGACGCCGTCGTCGGGCTCGATGAGCTCGCCTGCGCCGGAGATCACATAGCCGTGCTCCTTATCCGCCACGACCAGCAGCGCCTCGAGCCGGCGCAGCACGCGGTCCGAGCGCCAGTCTTTAGCGAGCTCGACCGCCGCGCGCGGCATGTTCCCGGGGTAGCGCTCGAGCTTCTCCTCGAACTTCTCGAACAACGTGAACGCGTCGGCCGAGGCCCCCGCAAATCCGGCGAGGATCTTGCCGCCCTTGATCGCCCGCACCTTGTTGGCGTTGGCCTTCATCACGGTGTCGCCGAGCGTGACCTGGCCATCGCCGCCCAAAGCGACGTGGCCGTTCCGGCGCACCGCGAGAATGGTCGTGCTGTGTATGCGCTGCATGTCCCTCACGCCCGGGGATGAGCCTGATGGTATACCCGCTTCAAGCGTTCCACCGACGTATGAGTATACACCTGCGTGGTCGAGAGCGACGCGTGCCCCAAGAGCTCCTGCACCGCCCGCAGGTCCGCTCCCGCGTCGAGCAGGTGCGTGGCGAACGAGTGGCGCAGCGAATGGACGTGCAGGTCCCGGCCGCGCGCCAGGACGCCCAGCAACCGCTTGACCGCGAGCTGCACACTGCGTGGCGTCAGCCGCCGGCCGCGCCGGCTCACGAACACCGCGCGCCGCTCGGGTGTTCCCGCCCCCTCGCCGCGGTCGCGGTAGCGGTAGTAGCGTCGCAGCGCTGCCTCAGCGTGCGCCCCGACCGGTACGAGTCGTTCCTTCTTCCCCTTGCCCCGCAGCTTGACTTGGTCCGAGATCAAATCGATGTCCTGGTCGTTCAGCCCCGCCAGCTCCGCGAGGCGCATCCCCGTCGAGTAGAACAGCTCGAGCATCGCGAGATCCCGCGCTTCCGCGAAGCCCCCGGCGGTGGCGCGACGCTCCGCTTCGCCGAACAGCAGTTCCACTTCCGCGCGGTCCAGGTGCGCAGGGAGGGTGCGCTCGAGCTTGGGCGTGCGCGCCGCTTTGGCCGGATTCACGCCGAGCCCGCGCGCCGCGTCCAAGAACCGGTAGAACGTGCGCAGCGCCGAGAGCGCTCGCGCCGCGGAGCGCTTGGCGAGGCCGCGCTGCTGCATCGCGCCGAGCCAGCCCCGGATCGCCACGCGGTCCACTCCCGCCCAGCTCCAGGCCCCGCCGTAGTAGCGGCCGCAGAACGCCGCGAAATCGCGGACGTCGCGGGCATAGGCCTTCACGGTGTGCGGTGAGTCGTTCCGCTCCTTTTCGAGAAACGTGACGAACTCCGCTATGGCCGACGCGCTCGTCACACCGCGACACCCCTGCCCACGCGCTCGGCGAAGCGATCCATCGCCGCCAGGGCCCGCTCGACGAGTTGCGCCGTGCGCCGCGGCCGGTCCCGCACCGGCCGTTCGAGCGGCTCGAGCAGTCCGAAGTTGGCGTTCATTGGCTGGAACCGCTCGGCGTCTGCCGTATGTACGTACCGGTACAGCGCCCCGAGCATCGTGGTCGGCGGCGGCACGACCGGCTCTTCGTCGCCGAGCAGGCGCGCCAAGTTGATCCCCGCGAGAATGCCCGTCGCCGCCGATTCCGTGTAGCCCTCGACACCGGTGATCTGGCCCGCGAACAAGAGCGTCGGGGTGTCCTTCGCGCCGAGCCACGCCGTGAGCGCCCGCGGCGAGTTGATGTAGGCGTTGCGATGGATGCTGCCGAACCGTAAGAAGTCGGCGCGCCCGAGTCCCGGAATCGTGCGCAGTACGCGCTGCTGCTCCGGGATCTTGAGGCGCGTCTGAAACCCCACCAAGTTCCACATCTGCCCCGCTCGGTCCTCCTGACGCAGCTGGACCACGGCGAACGGCTCGCGGCCGGTGCGCGGGTCGACGAGCCCCACCGGCTTCATCGGCCCGAAGCGCAGGACGTCCCGGCCCCGGGCGGCCATCTCCTCGACCGGCAGGCACCCTTCGAAATAGGGCGTGCGGTCGAACTCGTGCTGCGGCTGGTACTGCTCCGCACTCGCGAGCGCTGCCACGAAGGCGGCGTACTCGGCCTCGGTGAGCGGGGCGTTCCAATAGTCGTCCCCGCCCCCCTTGCCGTAGCGCGATGCGCGGAACAGTCGCTCGAGCTCGAGCGACTCCCCGGCCACGATGGGTGCGATGGCGTCGAAGAACGCCAGGGAGCGGGCGTCGAGCCGCGTCGCGATCGCGGCGGCGAGCGCATCAGAAGTCAGCGGGCCCGTGGCCACGATGCCTGGGGCGGGCAGCTCGGTCACCTCGCCCCGGCGGAGCGTGATGCCGGGGTGGCCTTCGACGCGCGCGTGCACCGCCTGGGCGAACACCGTGCGGTCCACGGCGAGCGCCGCGCCGCCCGGCACCCGGGCCTGGTCGGCGGCGTCCAGCACGACGCTGCCGAGCCGCCGCATCTCGACCTTGAGGAGGCCGTGAGCGTTCGTGAGCTCGACTGATTTGAAGGAGTTACTGCAGACGAGCTCGGCGAGGCGGTCGGTCTGGTGGGCGGCGGTCATGCGCAGCGGGCGCATCTCGTGCAGCGTGACTGCGATCCCGCGCTCCGCCAGCGCCCAAGCGGCCTCGCTCCCCGCGAGCCCGCCCCCCACTACCACTGCCCTCAGCCCGCGACCGTCTCCGCCGGCGTCACCGCTTCCTCGACCTGGATCTCGTGTCCGCACTTCAGGCACTTGCGTGAGACTCCCCTCGCCTTGGTTTGCTTCTCTTCCATGCCGACGAACCCACAGCTCGGGCAAGCGACTGGCACCGGTCGGGTCCACGTCGAGTAGTCACACTCGGGATAGCGCAGGCACCCGAAGAAATTGCGTCCCTTCTTGGTACGGCGCTCCGCCAAGTCCCCAACCCCGCACTTCGGGCACTTGACGCCCAAGGGCACCGGTCGCGTGTGCTTGCAGGCCGGGAAGCGCGTACACGCGAGGAACTCCCCATAGCGCCCCGTCTTGATGACCATCGGCGCGCCGCACTCCTGGCACACCTCGTTGGTGGGCTTGTCGGGCACCTTGTCACGGCGCAGCGGGCGGGTGAACCGGCACTCGGGGTAGCGGGCGCAGGCGATGAACGGCCCGAACCGTCCGCTCCGCACCACGAGGCCGCTCTCGCAGGTCGGGCACTTCTCCTTGTGCAGGCCCGAGAGATCGTGGACGTCGTGGATCAACTTCTGCACGTCCACGGCGTCGAGCGCCCGCGAGAAGGGCCCCCAGAAGTCCCCGAGCACCGTCTGCCAGCCCAGGTCGCCTTCCTCGACCTTGTCGAGCTCGTCTTCCATCTGCGCCGTGAAGCCGACCTCGAACACCGCCGGGAAGGACCGCTTCATGACCTGCCACACGGTCTCGCCGAGCGGCGTGGGTGCGAAGCGGCGGTCCTTCGCCGTGGCGTACCAGCGCGTCTTCAAGGTGGAGATGATCGCGGCGTAGGTCGACGGGCGACCGATCCCCAGGCGCTCGAGTTCTTTCACCAGGCTCGCCTCGCTGAAGCGCGGCGGCGGCTCGGTGAAGTGCTGGTTGGGCGTGATCTGCTTGAGCGTGACGACGTCGCCCTGCGCGAGCGGCGGGATCGGCGGCAGGTCTTCCAGCGTCTTGGCGTCCTCGGGCTCGTGCGCTTCGTGGTACAGCACGTGATAGCCATCGAACAGGACCCGCGACCCCGTGGCGCGGAACACGTAGCGGCCGAGGTCGAAGTCGACCTTGGTCGTCTCGAACACCGCAGGGGTCATCTGGGACGCGACGAACCGCCGCCAGATCAGCTGGTAGAGCTTGAACTGCCGCGCGTCGAGATGCTCCTTCAACCCTTCCGGACGTCGCAGCACGTCGGTGGGCCGGATCGCCTCGTGGGCGTCCTGGACGCGGGAGTTGCTCTTGCCACCCTTGTGGACCACGGGCGCGTCTGGCAGGTAGCGTTTCCCGAATTCTTGGCCGATGAACTCACGCGCTTGCGCCACGGCGGAGTCGGCGACCCGGACCGAGTCCGTGCGCATGTAGGTGATCAGGCCGACCGGACCCTCGGCGCCCACCTCCACGCCTTCGTAGAGCTGCTGCGCGATTCGCATCGTGACCGCCGCGGAGAACGAGAGCTGTTTCGCGGCTTCCTGCTGCAGCGTGGCCGTGCGGAACGGCGGTGGGGCGGGCCGCCGGCGCTCGCCTTTCTCCACCGTCGTGACCTTGAACGGGATGCGGAGTGCGTCCGCGACGATGGCCCGGGCGGTCGCCTCGTCTTTGATCTCGGGCTTCTTGCCGTCGAGCTTGTGCAGCCGCGCCTGGAACGCCTGGCCGTCGTTCTCGAGATCGGCCTCGATGGCCCAGTACTCCTACGGGACGAACTTGCGGATCTCCTCCTCGCGCTCGCAGATCAGGCGCAGCGCCACGGTCTGCACCCGGCCGGCCGACAGCCCGGTCTTGATGCTCTTCCAGAGCAGCGGTGAGGTCTTGTAGCC
>Ga0137389_10002126_pt1 | contig 11957 bp, 10 predicted proteins | sample 15con2h14BmetaG_FD_104645 | JGI IMG/M metagenome (GOLD analysis project Ga0137389, IMG submission 104645) | Vadose zone soil microbial communities from Angelo Coast Range Reserve, California, USA - 15con2h1.4B metaG | ecosystem: Environmental > Terrestrial > Soil > Vadose zone > Saprolite...
ACCATGAGCCGGCGCTCTGTGCCGCGGTCGATCACGCGGATCCGGCCCGACAGGCGCGACCATCCTCTGAAGACGATGCGCGACCGCTTCAGCTTGGCGCCGTCACCAACGCGGTGCCCGTCACGGGGAGCGATCTTCACCACGGTCGCTTCGCCCCCGCGGGGGTCCCAGCCCCCGGCCGCCCTGCGGCTCGCACTACGGTCATAGGCTCGCCTCGAACGGCGGGGCCCCAGCCGCCCCACGACGTCCTGCGGCTCGCACTACCGGGGCTGCATCCGGATCGCGCCGTCGAGCCGGATCGTCTCGCCGTTCAGCATCGCGTTCTCGATGATGTGCAGGGCCAGCGCCGCAAATTCCGCGGGACGGCCGAGACGCGACGGGAAGGGCACCTGCTTGCCGAGCGACGTGCGGACAGGATCGGGCAGGGTAGCGAGAAGCGGGGTGTCGAAAATGCCGGGCGCGATCGTCACCACGCGGATCCCGAGCTCGGCGAGGTCGCGCGCGACCGGGAGCGTCATGCCGACAATGCCGCCCTTCGAGGCCGAGTAGGCGGCCTGGCCGATCTGGCCGTCGAAGGCCGCGACCGACGCGGTGTTGATGACGACCCCGCGCTCACCCTCGGCCCCTGGGGTGTTCTTCGCCATGAGCGCGGCGACGAGTCGGATGCAGTTGAAGGTGCCGATGAGGTTCACCTGGATGACGCGGGTGAACTCTTCGAGCTTCGCCGGACCCGATCTCCCGACGGTTTTCATCGCCGTGCCGATGCCAGCGCAGTTGACGAGCACGTCGAGGCCGCCGAAGCGGTCCCAGGCGGTTTGGAGGGCCGCGCCTACCTCGTCACCGCTCGTGACGTCGGCGGGGGTGAAGATGGTCCGCTGGCCCATGGCCTTCGCGACGTCCGCACCCGCTGAGGCCGGGCGATCGAGCAAGGCGACACTAGCGCCGGCGGCGACGAGACGTTCAGCGGTAGCGCGCCCGAGGCCCGAGGCGCCCCCGGTCACGATTGCTTTCACGGTGCGGAGTTCCATGGCACCTCTCCTCGGCCCGCATTCTAGCCGATCGCATCCTCTAGCCTAACCCCACTATCTAGTAGAGTTTTCCCTTTGATCCCCAATATCTTCGTCTTGCTTCATACTCGTCACGTGATTAGCCTTTTGACCCATGCACAGTCACAAAACTCAGGAGGGCGCGCCCGATACGGGCGGTCCGACACCGAAGCATGCGGTTCCGATCCGCGGTGAGATCACCGAGATCGTCGGGGCGCCGTCGTCCGGCCGCACGAGCCACCTCGTTGCGTGTCTCCGTGACGTCGTGAGCAGGGGTGAAACCGCCGCCCTCGTCGACACCGAGGAGACGTTCGACCCGGGGTTCGCTTCGCAGGCCGGGGTCGATCTGCGCCGTCTTCTGTGGGTCCGCTGCGGAGGGCATCGCGACGTGGCGCTGCGCGCCGCCGACATGCTCGTTCGCTGTCCGGGGTTCGCGCTGGTTGCGCTCGACCTGGGCGAGCGGGTGCCCCGACTTTCCACGACGCTGGCATTCCGCCTGAAGTTCGCGGTCCGGCGGACGGACGTGGCGCTTCTGATCGTCGGCCGTCGGCGGCTCACCGGGTCGAGCGCGGCGCTGGCTATCGAGACTCTGCGAGAGGGGATCGAGTGGGCCGGTCCCGGACCCGTTCCCACGCGGCTCGCGCGTGTGCGCACGACGACGCGGGTGCTCCGCTCCCGCTGTGCGGCGCCCGGCTGGTCGCCGTCGCTCTGGTGGAGCGCGTGAGCCGGTTCGGCTGCGTGCTGGTGGAGCATTTCGATGCCGCCGCCGTCGAGCGGTGCGAACCCGCGCTCCGCGAGTCTCCGCTGGCAATCATCAATGCGAGCGCCCCGACGGCGAAGATCAAGACGATCCTCGAGGCGAATGCCGAGGCCCACGAGCAGGGCGTGCGTCCGGGCATGACGGAGACGGAAGCACGCGCCCGCTGCCCGAGGCTGGTGACCCGACCGTGGGTGGAGGAGTACGTCGTGGCGGCGCGTTACGCCCTTCTCGAATCAGCCCTGGCCGTCTCGCCGCGAATCGAGGACGGCGGGGCGGGGCTCGTCTACGTCGACACGGTCGGCCTCGAGCGGCTCATCGGCGATCCCGCGTCCATCGGACGCCGTCTCGTGCATCAGGCGCGAGCCGTTGGGCTCACGGCGCGTGTGGGGCTCGCGGTAAGCCGCACGGCCGCGCGAGTGGCGGCGGCGCGCGCGACGGGCGCCGTGACGGTCATTCCCCCCGGCCGCGAGCGTGCGGCGCTCGCCCGGGCGCCGCTCGCCGCGCTCGACCTCACCCCGGATCTCGCCGCGACCCTCGCCCGGTGGGGCGCGCGGACCCTCGGCGAGCTGGCCGCGCTGCCTCGCGATGGCCTGGCCATGCGCCTCGGCCCCGCCGGGCTCCGTGCCCACGATCTGGCGCTCGGCCTCGATCGCGATCCGTTCCAGCCCTGGACGCCGCCGCCGTTCTGGGAAGAAGCGCAGGGACTCGAGTGGGAGATCGACTCGATCGGGGCCCTCGCCCTCGTGCTCGAGACCCTGCTCGAGCGCCTCGGCCAGCGGCTCGCCGCGGTGGCGCTCGCCGCCGACGCGCTCGAGGTCAGGCTCGGCCTCGCCTCCGGCGGGTACCATGCGCGTGCCGTCTCGCTCGCCTACCCGATGGGCGAGGTGAAGCCGATGCTCACCCTGCTCGTCTTCGACCTCGAGGCGCATCCGCCGCAGGCCCCCGTGACGCGCGTCGCAGTCAGCGCTCATCCGATCCGGACATCGGCGGGGCAGGGAGGACTCTGGCAACCGCCCGCTCCTGTCCCCCGCGATCTCGTCTCGGTGCTCGCGCGCCTCGCGGCCCTCGTCGGCGCCGATAATCTGGGTTCCCCCGCGCTCGTCGATTCGCACCGCCCCGACGCCTTCACGATGCTGGCGTTCTCGCCGCCAATCGAGCTCGAACCGTTCGATCATCGTGGGCCGCGGGGGTGGCGCTCCCCGCGCCAGGACCCGGCCACCCCCGAGGAGCCCGAGCATCGGCTCGCGCTCAGGCGGACGCGGCCGGCGAGCCGCGTGGACGTCGAGACGGCGGGCGAGCGACCAGCGCGCGTGGACGCGCGGCACGTCGTCGCGTGCGCGGGCCCGTGGCGCGCGTCGGGCGAGTGGTGGGATGCCGAAGCGTGGGCGCGCGACGAGTGGGACGTTGTGCTCGGTGACGGCGCGCTCTGCCGGCTCGCTCGGGATCGCCTCACCGGTCACTGGTATCTCGACGGTGTGTACGACTGACCATGTTCATCGAGCTACACGCGCAGTCGGCGTTCTCATTCCTCGAAGGCGCCGAGCACCCCGAGGTGTTCGCCGCCGAAGCGGCCCGGCTCGACATGCCCGCCGTCGCCTTGATCGATCGCGATGGCGTCTACGGCGCGGCCCGGTTGGCCCGTGCGGCCGCGCACGCGGGCGTGAAGCCGATCGTCGGTAGCGAGATCACGCTCGTCGACGGCGCGCGCCTGCCGCTGCTCGTGGAAGACCGGGAGGGCTACCAGAACCTCTGCCGTCTCATCACACGGATGAAGCTCGGCGCCGCCAAGGGGGCCGCCGCGACCGCCCTCGACGACCTCGAGCCGTATGCCGCCGGGCTCGTGTGTCTCACCGGGGGCGCGCGCGGTCCGCTCGCGCTCCGGCTCGCAGCCGGCGACGGCGCCGGCGCCCGCCAGGTCCTGGCCAGACTCGTGGCGATCTTCGGGCGCTCGAACTGCTTCGTCGAGGTCCAGCGTCATTTCGTCCGCGAGCAGGAAGAGATCCTCCAGGGCCTGGTGACGCTCGCGCGCGGCCCGCCTGCCGCTCGTCGCGTCCAACCAGCCGCTCTTCGCGCGCCCGGAGGGCCGGCCGCTCGCCGACGTCTTCACGTGCATCCGCGAGAAGACCGATCTCGATCGCGCGGGCCGTCGGCTCCTGACGAACGGCGAGCGCTGGCTGAAGGGCGGGGATGAGATGATGCAGCTCTTCCGGGATCTCCCCGACGCCCTCGCCAACACCGGGGAGCTGGCGCTGCGATTGGCCTTCACGCTGAAGGACCTCGGGTACCGATTCCCGGAGTTCCCGCTGCCCCCCGGCCAGACGCCGCTCGGCCACCTGCGCGAACTGACCGAGCGCGGCGTCAGGGCGCGGTACGGTGCCGGCCCGCTCGCGGCGCGCGCGCGCCGTCAGATCGCGCACGAGCTCGACCTCATCGGTCGGCTCGACCTCGCGGGCTACTTCCTGATCGTGTGGGACATCGTCGAGTACTGCCGGACCCACGACATCCTCGTCCAGGGACGCGGCTCGGCGGCCAACAGCGCGGTCTGCTACGCGCTCGGGATCACCGCGGTGGATCCGGTGGGCATGGAACTCTTGTTCGAACGTTTTCTCAGCGAAGCGCGAGGAGAGTGGCCCGATATCGACCTGGATCTGCCGAGTGGCGAGCGGAGAGAAGCGGCGATCCAGCATGTCTATCGGCAGTACGGACGACACGGAGCGGGGATGACCGCCAACGTGATTTCGTATCGAGGCCGGAGCGCAGCGCGCGAAGTCGGCCAGGCGCTCGGGCTCCCGCGCGACATGCGAGACCGGCTCGCGCAGCTCGTCGCGAACTGGGGCTACCAGGATCCGGACGAGCTTCTGACGAAGCATCTGCCCGAGGCCGGCTGCGATCCGACCGCCCCGCGGATCCGGCGCTTCGCCACGCTCTGGACGCGGATCCAGGACTTGCCGCGGCATCTCGGCCAGCACTCGGGTGGGATGGTGATCGCCGCGGGCCGGCTCGACGACGTCGTGCCGCTCGAGCCCGCGACGATGCCGGGCCGGGTCGTCGTCCAGTGGGACAAGGACGACTGCGCGGGGCTCGGCATCGTCAAGGTGGATCTGCTCGGGTTGGGGATGATGTCGGTGCTCCAGGATTCTTTGACGCTCGTCCGCGAGACCGGGGGCGAGGTGGATCTCGCTGGGCTACCGTCTGACGATCCCGCCGTGTACCGGAGCCTGCAGGAGGCCGACACGATCGGCGTGTTCCAGGTCGAGAGCCGCGCCCAGATGGCGACGCTCCCGCGCGTCCGTCCCGAGCGGTTCTACGATCTCGTCGTGCAGGTCGCGATCATCCGCCCCGGACCGATCGTGGGCAATATGGTACATCCCTACATCCGGCGCCGGCGCGGCCGCGAGCCCGTCACGTATCCGCATCCGAGTCTCGAGCCGATCCTCCGTCGCACGCTCGGCGTGCCGCTGTTCCAGGAGCAACTCTTGGGGATGGCGATGGTGACCGCCGGCTTCACGGCGACGGAGGCCGAGGAGCTCCGGCGGGCGTTCGGCTTCAAACGGAGCGAGCGACTCATGGCCGAGGTGGAGACGAAGCTGCGGGCGGGCATGGCGCGGCAGGGGATCCACGGCGCCGCCGCCGAAGAGATCGTGCACGCGATCACCGCGTTCGCGCTCTACGGCTTTCCCGAGTCGCACGCCTCGAGCTTCGCGCTGCTCGCCTACGCGAGCGCGTACCTGCGCGTGCACCATCCGGCGGCGTTCTACGCGGCGCTCCTCAACAACCAGCCGATGGGGTTCTATCATCCGGCGACCCTCGTGAAGGACGCGCAGCGCCACGGCCTGCGCATCCTGCCGATCGACGTCGCGCGCTCGCAGTGGTTGTGTACGGTCGAGCGCACCGATGGCGGCCTCACGGTGCGGATGGGATTGCGGTACGTCAAAGGGCTGCGCGAGCGGGCGGCCCGCGCGATCGTCGAGGCGCGGGAGGAAGCGCCGTTCGGCTCCATCCACGACCTCGCCCGCCGGGCCCACCTCGAGCGCGACGAGCTGGAAACGCTCGCGGCCATCGGCGCGCTGGCGCCGCTCGGGGGGACCCGGCGGGCAAATCTCTGGACGGCGGCCGTGCCGCCCCCCGGACCGTTGTTCATGGACCCGCCGCGCGAGCCCAGCCCGTTGAGTGAGATGACGGACGTCGAGCGCCTCGCCGCCGACTACGCCGGCACGAGCGTGACGCTCGGCCGCCACCCGATGGCGCTGCGACGCGCGGCGCTCAGGCACCGGGGCGTGCTGAGCGCGCGCGAGCTCGCGGGCGTCGAGGACGGCGCCAGAGTCCAGGTGGCGGGCAGCGTCATCGTCCGCCAGCGTCCTGGCACCGCGAAGGGGTTCGTCTTTCTCTCTCTCGAGGATGAGACGGGCATCGCGAATGTGATCGTGACGCCGCCGATCTTCGCGCGCCATCGCGTGACGCTGGTGGCCGAGCCGTATCTCCTCGTCGACGGGATCGCGCAGCAGCAGGACGGCGTCATCTCGGTGCGCGCGGTCAGGGCCCGGGGTCTTCCCGCCCTCGGCCACCACGTCCCGTCTCACGACTTCGGGTAACATGCGGGTTCGGAGGGGACCAATGTTCGATCTCAACGGGAAAGTCGCGATCGTCACCGGCGGTAACGGCGGGATCGGCCTCGGCATGGCCCGCGGCCTGGCGGGCGCGGGCGCTCGCGTCGTCGTGGCGGCGCGTAACCAGACGAAGTCCGCCGCCGCCGTCCGCGAGCTGGAGAAGCTCGGCGGTCAGCCGCTCTCGATCGCCGTCGATGTCGCCGACGAAGCGTCGGTCAACGCCCTGGTCCGGTCCACGGTGGATCGGTGCGGCCGTCTCGACATCCTCGTGAACAACGCGGGGACCAACGTCCGCAAGCAGCCCCAGGACTACACGCTCGCCGAGTGGCACCAGGTCCTCGACACGAACCTTACCAGCGCGTTCCTGTGCTCCCGGGCCGCCTTCGCGCCCATGAAGGCGGCCGGTGGCGGCAAGATCATCAACATCGGCTCGATGATGTCGATCTTCGGCGTTTCGTTTTCCCCGGCGTACGGCCCGAGCAAGGGCGGCCTGGTCCAGCTGACCAAGTCGCTCGCGACCGCCTGGGCGAAGGACAACATCCAGGTGAACGCGGTGCTCCCGGGGTGGATCGACACCGAGCTGACGCAGGGCGCTCGTCGCCAAGTCCCGGGCCTCCACGAGAACGTGCTCAGGCGAACGCCCGCCGGGCGCTGGGGCACGATGGAAGACATGGCCGGTGTCGCCGTCTTTCTGGCGAGTGCCGCCTCGGACTTCGTCACCGGGACCGCCATCCCCGTGGACGGCGGGTACTCTGTCCTGGGCTGAGCATGACCTCGCGACACAGACGCGTGGTGGGCGGAAAATCACCGCTGGTACGATCTTTGACGGTCAGGCGCGGATCGTCAGGTTGCGCGATCTCGACATCGAGTCGCGCCCGAGGCTAGGTGGCGGAGGTGGCGCAAGCGGTGGAGACCAATTTCGCCCGCCTGGTCCGTCTCCCGTAGTCCGAACGTCCAAATTTCTTTGCGACCCCGCGTCGGTTCCTGCTACGCTCACGCCATGAGTATTCAACGAATCGTCGCCGTGTTCCTGGTCCTTGCGTTTACGGTCGGGTGCGCCTCGGTTTCCACCAGACCCGTGCGGAGCGAGTTCGAAGACATTCCGGTGCCGAAGGGGCTCGCGTACCAGGCAGGCAAGTCGACGGTCATCGAGTCGCCGACGGTCAAGGCCGCGCGGCTCGTGTATCGCGGTCGCCTGGAGGTCGAGAGCCTGAGCGTGGCCATGCGGACCACGCTGGAGGCGAACGGCTGGCGCCACGTCAGCAGCACCTCCGCCGCGGAGCATGGCATCACGCACGTCTACGAAAAGGCCGGCAGCTCGCTGGAGGTTCGCCTGCTCGACGGCTGGTGGTTCACGTACGTCGAGTTGACCGCGAGCCGTGCTCTCCAGCACGCGACGACCACGAAGTAGGCGGAGGTTCCGGGCCGGGGGAGAGCTGGGGACTGGCCCTCCGCCGACCCGTGTTGTCAGGAGTGCGGCGACCGCACCGACGCGATCAGACCTCGTGGGCTGTTGGCTAACGTGGTCGGCGGAGGGCCTGTCCCCGGCTCCCGGCCCGGAGCGCCGCTACGGCTTCCTCCACGCTCCCCCGTCGCGCGCGATAAACGCGTCAGCTTCCTGAGGTCCCCAGGAGTTGGCTTCGTAGAGATAGGGCGGGGGCGCCGAGGCCTGGATCCACGCGTCGAGCACCGGACCGAGAAGCCACCAGGCCTTTTCCACCCAGTCGGCCCTCGCGTAGAGCGTCGAGTCCCCATGCACCGCATCGAGCAGGAGCCGCTCGTACGCTTCGGGCGGCTCGGCACCGAACACCTCGCCGTAACGAAAGTCGAGGCCTACGGGCCCGAGCTTGAGATCCGGCCCCGGTGTCTTCGCCGCGACGGTCAGGGCCATGCCCTCGTCGGGCTGGATGCGGATCACGAGCTCGTTCGGCTCGACGCCGGCCGGATCGCGATGAAAGATCATGTGGGGGGTGCGGTGGAACCGGATCGCGATCTCGCTCACCCGCTTCGCCATGCGCTTGCCGGTTCGCAGATAGAAGGGCACCCCGGCCCAGCGCCAGTTGTCGACGGTGAGCCGCAGGGCCGCATACGTCTCGGTTTTTGAATCCGGCGCGACCCCTTTCTCCTGCCGGTAACCCGGGACCGGCTTCCCCCCGACGAAGCCGGGGCCGTACTGCCCCCTGAGCGCCACCTCGTCGACCTTGCGCGGATCGATCGGCCGGATAGCATGCATCACCTTGTTCTTCTCGTCGTGCACCGGGCTGGCGTCGAAGGTGACGGGCGGCTCCATCGCGATGAGGCACAAGAGTTGAAGCAGGTGGTTCTGCACCATGTCGCGCAGCGCGCCCGCCTCCTCGTAGTACGCGCCGCGCGTCTCCACGCCGATCGATTCGGCGACGGTGATCTGGATCTCGGCCACGTGATTACGGTTCCACAGCGGCTCGAAGATCTCGTTGGCGAACCGTAGCACGAGCAGGTTCTGGACGGTCTCTTTCCCGAGATAGTGGTCGATGCGGTAGATCTGGTCCTCGCGAAAGACTCGGCCCAGCTGGCTGTTGAGCGCTCGCGCGCTCTCGTAATCGTGCCCGAAGGGCTTCTCGACGATGATGCGCGTCCAGCCCCCCTGTGGGTGCGCGAGCCCCGAGGCGCCGAGGTTCTCGACGATCGTGTCGTACAGGCTCGGAGGCGTCGCGAAGTAGAAGAGCCGGTTCGCGGGTCCGGAGCGGGCCCCTTCGATGGCCTTCATGGCATGCTCGAGTTGCGCGTAGAGCGCGGGATTGGCGGGATCGCCGGCGACGTAGGAAAGGGACGCGGCGAAGCGGTCCCAGACGTTCGCGGAGGGCGGCTGGGTGCGCGCGAACTCGCGGACGGCCTCCCGCATGCGCCGGCGAAACTCGTCCTGACTCACCTCGCTGCGTGCGCTGCCGATGATCGCGAAGGGCTCCGGCAGCGTGCGCCCGGCGTAGAGGCTCCAGAGCGCGGGCACGAGCTTCCGGCGCGTCAGGTCGCCGGACGCCCCGAAGATCACCAGCGTGAACGGCTCGTCGGTCCCCGTTGGCATCGCTACTGAGCCTCGGCAACCGGATGAAGCGCTGCCGCCGCGCGATCGGTGAGCCAGACGAGCTCGCCGTCGGTCGGCCGGGCGAGTGCGGCCGGCAGCCTCGCCGGCTCGGACAGCACGGTCCTGACGATCTTCGCCTTCTCGGGACCCGTCACGAGGAAGACGACGCGCGCCGCGGCGTTCAGGACCGGGAAAGTGAGCGTCAGCCGCTGCGGGATCTGTGCGGCGGCGACGTGCACCGCGGCGACGGTGCGGAAGACCTCCCGGAGTACGGGCGAGCCGGGGAACAGGGATGCCGTGTGCCCGTCGACACCGAGGCCGAGGAGCACGACGTCGAAGCGCGGGAGCTCGCCACGGCGCGTTCCGAAGGCCTCGGCGAGCGCCGCCGCGTACGCGGCGGCGGCCCCATCGCCGTCGGCGTGCTCGGCACACATCCGGAAGATCTGGACCGGAGGAATGGGGACACGCGACAGGAGCGTCTCGTATGCCATCCGATAGTTCGATTCGGGGTGATCGGGCGGCACGGCGCGCTCGTCGCCGAAGAAGACCCACGTCCGGTCCCAGCGCATGCGCTCGCTGAATGCCGGAAGCGCGAGCCGTGCATACGTCGCGCGCGGGGTCTCCCCTCCGGCCAGGCACAGCATGAATCGGCCGCGCTCCCTCACGGCCTCGGTTGCGGCGTCGACGATGAGATGGGCCGCGGTCTCGGCGAGCGCGGCAGGGTCCGCGCACACCGTCAGGTTGACGTCCGATGCCATGCTCAAATCATACCCTCTCGTCAAGGCGGCGCTGGCGCTCGATCGCCTCGCGGTAGCGTGCGTGGTGGGCGCGGTCGGGCACGAACGTCTCCCCGAGCGTCTGGCGGGCCGTGACGAGATCCGGCACGACGCCGAGTGCCTCGAGAGCGAGCAGCGCCGCCCCACGGCTCGTCGCCTCGGGCTCCGCCGACCACATGACGGGGCGTCCGAGGGCGTCGGCAATGATCTGGGTCCAGGCGCGGGAGCGGCCGAGGGCGCCGCCGGAGGCGACGACCGCATGGTCTGCGGACGCGCAGGGGGCCACGAGGCTGTAGACCATCGCGAGCCGGAGCGCCACGGCCTCGAGTACGGCGCGCACGATCTCGACAGCGCTCGTGTCCAGCCGAAGGCCGCTGACCAGACCGCGCCGCCCGCCACGCCATCCCGGCGATCGCTCGCCACCCAGATGGGGAAGAACCGTGAGGCCGTGTCCGTCCGCCGGCAGCGCGGCGAGCGCCGCTTCGATTTCATCGTCGCGCCCGAGGCGCAGCACCTGGCGGCTCCACGCGTAGACGTTGCCCCCTTCCGACGTCGATCCCCCGACAACCGCGCGGGCGCGATCCACCCGGTACCGCCAGAGTCCGCGCGGTGGGGCGGGCGGATCGCGGGTAACCACCCTGAGGGCGGCCGAGGTGCCTACGTTGAGGGCAATGCGCGCGGCATCGACGCAGTCGGAGCCGATATTGCTCGCCGCGCCGTCGCCGATCGCCGGAAACCAGCTCGCGGTTCGGAGTGCAGGCCACCGGCCAGCCCACGGCGCGCGCAGCCCACGCCGCGGTTCAGTCCGATCGGCGAGCGGGAAGAGGCGGCGCTCTTCGATCTCGGCCGCGGCGAGCGCTTCGGGGTCCCACCGGGTGGTCTCCTGATCGAAGAGCCCTGTGCCCGAGGCCATCGACACGCTCGTCGTCGCTTCACCGAACAGCGAGAGCTCGAGAAACTCCCCGAACGACCCCCACCGCGCGACGCGCTGGGCCTCGGCAGGGCGCTCCCGAGCGAGCCAGCGGAGCTTGGCGGGCCAGTATGACGAATGCAGATGACAGCCGGTGCGCCTGTGGAGTGCCTCGTCGTCCAGCGCCGAGCGGAGCAGCTGGGCGTCCTCGACGCTGCGGGTGTCGGCCCACATGTAGACGGGTGTGATTGGACGACCTCCGGCGTCGAACCCGAGAAGTCCATGCCAAAATGTCGCGACGCTGACCGCACGAGTTTCCTCGGGGGGCCGATTCGGGTGGATGGCGTCGAGGCACGCGACGACCCCTTCGAGCAATCGCGTCGGGTCGTGCTCAACCCCGCCATCCGGCGTCAGGGTTGGCGTGTACTGCACCTGGTGCGAGCGCCCGACGATCGCCCGCCCCGCACCGTCGTAGAACGCGGCGCGGACAGACGAGGTCCCGACGTCGAGCGCGATGACCATTGCGTTAAGATAGCCCCCATGGCGGAGAGCTGGGAAGTTCTGACATTGAGAGGATTGGCGGCCACCGACGAGCGCGCCGAGAAGTTCACGGGTACCCTCGTCATTCACCGTGAGGGCAATGCGGAGCCGGTGGAGTCGGTGTCGGTGTCCATCAAGCGTACGGTCCTCGCCGAGCTCCACGAGAACCTCGGGCGCCTCCTCGCCCGGTCCACAGGGATCAGACGGAGACCCTCATGACACGCATTCGTGTTCTGAGTCCGGTTGGCGTCGCCACC
>Ga0137389_10002134_pt1 | contig 11939 bp, 10 predicted proteins | sample 15con2h14BmetaG_FD_104645 | JGI IMG/M metagenome (GOLD analysis project Ga0137389, IMG submission 104645) | Vadose zone soil microbial communities from Angelo Coast Range Reserve, California, USA - 15con2h1.4B metaG | ecosystem: Environmental > Terrestrial > Soil > Vadose zone > Saprolite...
CGATCCCTCTTGAACCACCCGTGACGAGAGCTACTTTGCCTTTGAATGATTTTGTTTGCATATGGCCACCAAAGCCTCCAGGTCATCCATTATGCCATATTATGGATTGTTCTGTCCAGAATGAGCATTCAGCCGGCGCTGCGCACATAAGGGCAAACGGCGGAATGACGAAATCATCTGCATAGGGAATTTGTGCCCCGCTCCGGGCAAGACTATGGGGACAAGAGCATGGTTTCTCCGGCTTCTCCGGCGGGATTAGCCCTGCGAAGTCGGCATCTCGTCAGGAAATCAAACGCTGACGAGATGCGCGTTTCTCGGTACCAATCCGATGCACGACCGATAAGTTCTGGCTTACACGTCGATCAATTGGTTCACGCCGGCTGGCTCACACCACCGTTATGGATCGTGCGAGGCTCCTAAATACGCTCGACCGTCACCCGTCAGACCTGTAGCGGATCTAAACTTCACCCTAATCACACTTAAACTCTCGTCCTTCATAACGGTCCACTGGTAATGGATATTTGACCCGTGGAATCTGTCCTAATCTTGGAAGAATTCAGCAAGATTGGGCCCAGAGCCGCGGATACACACAACTCCATGCGCGCGATGTAGTGCACTGATCGAGTTGTGAGATCTGCCGAGTCGGACAATGCCGAGATCTGACTTTCACAAAGCGGGATTCTTCAGATCCCTTGCCACAGTCTTCAGGATTTCGCGCGAAAGCTGCTCGTCGGACACCGCGCGGGCCATGCCGATGGCGCCGACAAGCGCGCAATACGTAATGATTGCCCGCGATCTTGCGGTACCGCTTCCCTTGCCGTTCGTCCCGCGAATCAGAGTCGCGAGTAACTCAATGTTGTTTCGAATCTTTTGGGTAACAACAGCCCGCGTGCGTTTGCTAGTGCGCGCGAGGTCTGGCGCCAAAGCGCCGACGGCACAACCCACGCCTGGATGATCGCGATGGGTTTTGCTCAAATACCCATCGACGAGCGACTCGTAGGTGACCTGAGGGCCGCCCGAGGCCGCGGAGTCCACCTGACGTTGCCAAAGTTCCAGGGCCGAGCCGACCGCTTCGGCCACTAACGCGTCACGTGATTTGAAGTGTTTATAGAAGCCGCCCACGGTAAGACCGGCTTCTTTCATCAGGTCTGCGATTCCGATCCCAGTGAGTCCCTCTTCGCGGAATTTCTTCGCCGCGACCGTCACAATGCGTTTGTGCGTATTCTCCTTTTCAGTCTTGGAATGACGCATGGACCCCTCCTAAAAAATATGTAACCAAACCGCAGTCGTTTGTGTCCAATCCGGTGGATGGATTATATTCATAATCCATACGAAACGCAAGTGGACGTAACTCTAATCAGGAGAATAGAACATGAGCAATTCACCGTCGAAGGGCACAGCCCTCATAACCGGGGCCTCTCGGGGCATCGGAGCTGTCTATGCAGACCGTCTTGCAAAACGGGGACACGACCTCATTCTCGTCGCCCGCAGCGTGGAGCCACTCAAAGCGTTGGCGGCGAGCCTCTCAAGCACGAGCGGACGGCAGATCACTTCCATCGTGGCGGACCTCAACAACGAGACGGATCTCGCGAAAGTGGAAACAAAGCTGAAGGACGATCCGAGCATCACCATGCTCGTCAATAACGCCGGCTTCGCTTCCGTCGCCCCGCTGCTTGAGGCCGACATCCGGAAGATGCAAGACATGATCGCTCTCAACGTCACCGCCCTCACTCGCCTCAGCTACGCCGCCGCTCCTGCGTTCGTTAAGCGTGGCACAGGCACGATCATCAACATCGGCTCCGCCGCGGGCATCTCGGTGGAAGCGCTCAACGGCGTGTACGGGGCGTCCAAGGCGTACGTGCTTGCCTTCAGTCTTTCGCTACAGCACGAACTCACCAGCAAAGGCATCCGAGTCCAAGCTGTGTTACCAGCCAGGACCGCGACCGACGGCTGGGAGGTCGCCGGCCTCCCGTGGCAACAGCAACCCGCCTCAATCATCATGCCAGCGGAAGACATGGTCGATGCAGCGCTGGTCGGCCTCGATCAGGGCGAACTGGTCACAATACCCAGCCTTCATAATGGAGACGAATGGACGCGTTTTGAGGCCGCACGTCGCAGCATGTTGCAACAGTTCGGCACTGCCGTCCCCGCGCCCCGCTACAGGAATCAAGCGCGAAGGTCAGCATAACTGGCTCTCACGGCTAGGCGTCAGGTAGACGACCTGGAAGCTAGCCACCTCGCACAAAAAAAGTTTTTGCAACCGCGTCCAGGCGATATGAATCAAATTTGAAGTATGGAGTATATTCATAATCTAAGTAAAACAGAAACTGACCGGCAGACTATTCGATGTATCTGTCTAAACCAAACTAAATGACGGGAGATGGAACGATGGCTAATACTTATGTTGATGTGGTTACCAAAAGGGTTGACGTGAACGGGACTTCCTTCGTGTATCGAGAGACAGGCGAAAAGAATGGCATTCCGATCGTCCTGCTTCACCATCTAACAGCTGTTCTCGACGATTGGGACCCGAGAACTATCGACAGCCTGGCCCAGAAACACCGCGTCATCGCCTTCAATAACCGTGGAGTCGGAGGCTCCAAGGGCACTACGCCAGACACCATCGATAATATGGCAACGGATGCAGTGGCTTTCATTCGAGCTTTAGGGCTTTCGAAGACCGACCTGCTTGGCTTCTCAATCGGTGGTTTCATCGCTCAAGTCATCGCGCAAAAACATCCCGATCTCGTGCGCCGAATGATTCTGGCGGGTACTTCGGCCGCCGGCGGCGAAGGGATCAGCAACGTGGGCTCCGTGTTGCAGAACGCCGTGGCCAGGGCAACAGCCGAGAAGAAGCATCCGAAGCAGTCGCTCTTTTTCACACAGTCTCAAGACGGCCAAAAGGCGGCTGCGGAATTTCTCCAGCGTCTCGGCACTCGACAACAGGACCGCGATTTGCCTGCAACACAAGAGACCATCGTTGCTCAGGTGACCGCGATTACCAAGTGGGGCATGGCGCCTAAGCCAACCTCGTTGGCCGGCATCCAACACCCGGTACTGGTGGCGAACGGCGACACCGACGTGATGGTGCCATCGATCAATTCTGTGGAGCTAGCGCGCAAGCTGCCACACTCTCAGTTGAGCATTTTTCCTGATGCTGGACATGGAGCTATCTTCCAGTACCACAGCACGTTTCTCGAGCAGACTCTGCGATTTCTGCAGAACTAGCAGCGACACCAGAAGAGAGTGATGACAGACTCTGAGGCGAAAACAAACATGACAAATACGGGACTAGAATCGATGCCAAGCGCGGAGATCCCTACGTCCGAGGACTTACCGAGTAGCGCCCTTTCGATGTGACCGGAAATCTTCGACCGCATTGGGTTGCTCATTGAGAGACGCGGCTGCTGATCGCATGGCTTGACGTAGCCACACATGAGGCGAATCGCTGTTTACCCTCGGATGCCAAGCCATCAAGAAATAAAACGGACGCAACTCCTGAGGAGCTTTTACCAAGCGTATGTCGCGATTGCGTTTGGTGGCTGCTGTCATGCCGCTCGTTATGGTTAGCACTAGTTCTGTTCCCGGCAGGCATTGCAAAGCCACGCCGAAGTAAGGTACCCGAATAAAGGAACTGCGTTTTGCACCGACGGCCGCCAACTGTTTATCGGGAATGGTCTGCACACCACCATAGGTAGCAACAACGATGTGGCTCGCCGCCAAATATTGCTTCAGCGACAAGCGTTCACCGAAGCGGCTGTTACGTGCAACAGCACAAATCCAATCCTCCCGATACAGCCTTTCTGAATGAAAGTGGACGGGCAGAAGCCCGTCATCTATGTGAAGGATGAGCTCGAGTTGCCCTCGCTCCACAAGTTCCGCAATACCCGCTTGCCAGGGAAGAAACTCAAACCGCACTTGGTAGCCTCCGCTGGCATATTGACGACATAAGTGGGGGAGTATCGCGGTGCAAACATTGTCGGGGCCTGAGATCCGGAAGTGACTCTTCTCCTGTCTTGGATCGAAGAGATTTGGGGTGACCAACTGGTCCATTTTGGGCAACAAAATCTCAAGGTCTTGAAGGATCTTGCGCCCTCGCAATGTGAGTTCGAGCCCATTGCGGGTCCGAATCAGGAGATCATCCTGAAACATTGCGCGTGCTCGCTGCAGTGCCCGGCTTACGGCAGGCTGGCTGAGAAATAGCCTGGAAGCTGCTGCCGTTACGCTTTTTTCCTCCGCAATCGCGGCAAACGCAATTAGCAGGTTCAAATCGACTTGTCGCAGTTTCTCTAGACGCATGTGGCCCATGACCATTATGCATGAACCGTATGCTAGATGAAAGCCATCTAGTGGAGTGTCGCGACAGTTGTAAGCCACAGAAAAAGGAGAACGCGGTGACACAAAAGCAACAAATTGAGAATCACAAGGAGCTTTCCGAGAAACGAATTGTAGTGCTCGGCGGGTCGTCCGGCATCGGGTTAGCAGTGGTGCAGCAGGTTGTGGCACGCGGCGCGCGCGCAATCATCGCGTCGAGTAACGCGGAGCGAGTTAAACAAGCGGTCGCAACGCTCGACGGAAAAGCGGAAGGGCACACACTCGATCTCTCGAATGAGCGGGACATTCAAAACTTCTTTCGGAAAATCGGTGATTTCGATCATTTGGTCTTCACCGCCGGCGACACGCTGCAATTGAATGAGCTTGTAGCGACGGACCTTACCAAAGCCCGGCATGCTTTTGAATTGCGCTATTGGGCTGCTCTGGCTGCGGTCAAGTACGCAAGCCCGCATATCCGCAAGGACGGCTCCATTGTGCTCACAACCGGAGTCGCAGGCCGGCGCCCGCACAAGGGATGGACTGTGGCCGCGAGCGTTTGCGGAACTATCGAAGCCTTAACACGCGCTCTAGCCGTCGAGTTAGCGCCAATTCGTGTCAACGCGGTATCTCCTGGGGTCGTTCGGACCAACCTTTGGCAAAGCATGAGTGCAGACGAACGGGAGCACTTGTACGAAAGCGTTGGAAAGGCACTGCCCGTGGGCCGCGTCGGCGAAGCTTATGACATAGCGCAAGCCTATCTGTTTCTGATCCAGGAACGATTCGGCACGGGCCAGACGGTTGTGGTCGATGGCGGTACGGTCCTGGTTTAGCGCGGCAATTCCACCACGAGAAGACGAATAGGAGAAGCAGAATCCATGTCAAAGACAGCAATCATTACTGGTTCGGCGCAACTAATTTCAAATTCACTCGGGAGATAAAAACATGAGCAACTCATCGTCACAGGGCACAGCCCTCATTACCGGCGCCTCTCGGGGCATCGGAGCTGTCTATGCAGACCGTCTCGCAAAACGGGGACACGACCTCATTCTCGTCTCACGCAGCGAGGAGCCCCTCAAAGCACTGGCTGCGCGCCTCTCAAGCGCGAGCGGACGGCAGATCACTTCCATCGTGGCGGACCTCAACAACGAGACGGATCTCGCGAAAGTGGAAACAAAACTGAGGGACGATCCGGGTGTCACCATGCTCGTCAACAACGCCGGCTTTGCTTCCGTCGCCCCACTGCTTGAGGCCGACATCCGGAAGATGCAAGACATGATTGCCCTCAATGTCACCGCCCTCACTCGCCTCACCTACGCCGCCGCTCCTGCCTTCGTTAAGCGTGGGACAGGCACGATCATCAACATCGGCTCCGCCGCGGGCATCTCGGTAGAGGCGCTCAACGGTGTGTACGGGGCGTCCAAAGCATACGTCCTTGCCTTCAGCCTTTCGCTACAGCACGAACTCACCAGCAAAGGCATCCGCATCCAAGCGGTGTTACCTGGTAGGACCGCGACCGACGGTTGGGAGGTCGCCGGCCTCCCATGGCAACAGCAACCTCCGTCGATCGTCATGTCGGTGGAAGACATGGTCGATGCAGCGCTGGTCGGTCTCGATCAGGGCGAACTGGTCACAATTCCCGGCCTTCATAATGGCGACGAGTGGACACGTTTTGAGGCCATACGCCGCGGTATGTTGCCACAGTTTGGCACTTCCGTCCCCGCGCCCCGCTACAGGAATCAAGCGCGAAGGTCGGCATAACTGGCTCGAATGCCCAGGGTGGCCTTCCCGTGGACCACGTGACAACAACTGAAAATTCAAAGGAGGAATTATGGCAACTACAAAAGTGGGAATAGCGCCAATGAAAGTGGCACAGATTTCGAAGCCAGGCGGCGATTTCGAAATTGTCGAGCGTGAGATTCCGAACCCGGGTGCAGGAGAAGTACGCATCAAGGTGCAGGCTTGCGGCGTTTGTCATAGCGATGTGTTTGTGAAGGAAGGCCTCTGGCCGGGAATTCAGTATCCGCGGGTTCCTGGACACGAAGTCGCTGGCGTAATCGATGAAATTGGCGCCGGTGTGACTGGATGGAAGGTAGGCCAGCGCGTGGGTGTGGGCTGGCATGGAGGGCAGGACAACACGTGTCTCGAATGCCGGCGTGGACACTTCCTTTACTGCAGCAACCCCAAAGTTACAGGCCTCAGCTACGACGGAGGATATCAGCAATACATGGTCGCTCCGGTCGAAGCGCTCGCGGCGATACCGGACATACTTAGCGATGCTGAAGCAGGGCCCCTTCTGTGCGCGGGGGTCACGACCTTTAACGCGTTGCGACATAGCGGCGCATCGCCGGGCAGTCTCGTTGCGGTGCAGGGCGTTGGCGGCCTCGGCCACCTTGGAATCCAATTCGGGAATAAATTTGGCTACAAGGTTGCCGCGATCGGCCGTGGACCTGAAAATTCTGTGCTCGTAAAGAAGCTCGGAGCGAGCGTGTACATCGACAGCAAAGCGGTGAACGCAGCAGCGGAACTCCAAAAGTTGGGCGGCGCACAGGCCATTCTTGCGACAGCGCCCAACTCGAAAGCGATGTCCGAGTTGATCGACGGCTTGGCACCGAATGGGAAGTTCATAGTCGTCGGGATATCGTCTGACCCGATTGCGGTCACACCGTTACAACTCATCAGCGGAGAGCGTGCCATCCAAGGCTCGGCGGTGGGAACACCAACGGATTCCGAGGACACCCTGCGCTTCGCCGAGTTGAGTGGCGTGCGTCCCATGATTGAAACCTATCCACTCGAAAGAGCGCAGGAAGCATTCGCGCGGATGATGAGCGGTGACGCACAGTTCCGCGTCGTTTTGACGATGTGAAGTTATTCCGGTCGGCCCGATTGCGCCGTCGCTCACGTCATCGGGCGATCGGAGATGCCGACTTCGGTCAACGTACCTTTACACGCGCGAGAAACGGGTGAGAGTAGGACGAGAGTCAGCATAACTGGCGAGAAATGTGCGTGCCGGAAATACAACACGTGCTCGCGTGTCGTATGCGCTGTAGTCGATAGAGTTGCAAAACCAGAAAGGGGACTGACAAACAATGATCACAACGGACACAACAAATAAATTAGGGACCACGCTAGCAGAAGACTTGCGCACCGTAATGCAAGGCAAGGTTGCAATCGCAGGTGAGGCTTCCTACGAGGGGGCCCGGCAAGTTTTCAACGGCGCAGTTGATCGCCGGCCAGCGCTGTTTGCCTTCTGTGAGAGCGCGAGAGATGTGCAGGAGGCGGTGCGTGCTGCTCGAGCGTATGGTCTTCCGCTGTCCGTGCGCGGTGGGGGGCATGATTGGGCAGGAAGGGCGCTGAGGGACCATGGGCTGGTAGTAGATCTCTCTCGGATGCGGCAAGTCGAGGTGGACGTTCGACGCCGAATTGCCACAGTCGCAGGTGGCGCACGGGCTATCGACGTTTTCGCTGCCGCGGGCCCACATGGGCTTGCCGCAGTAACCGGAGTAGCCGGCACAGTTGGCTTGGCCGGATTGCTGACCGGGGGCGGCTACGGCCCTCTTTTGCCGCGATTCGGTTTGGCGCTCGATAATCTGCTCGGCTCGGAAATTGTGCTGGCAGATGGCCAGGTTGTATTTGCGGACAGCTCGCAGAATTCCGAACTATTTTGGGCTATTCGCGGTGGCGGCGGCAATTTCGGAGTAGTGACTTCGATGCTCGTGCGTCTGCATCCGATCGAGAAAGTCTTGGCTGGATTCATTCTATTTCCATTGAACGAAGCCATGTCAGTGCTGACTGGTTACTGCAAGTTTGCCAGTTCAGCTCCAGAAGAGCTTTCGGTTTTAGGGGGTATTGTCTCGGCGCCGGATGGCAAGCCTTGTGTGCTATTGGCGCCCACATGGAGTGGGGAGTCGAAGCGCGGTGAGGAAGTCGTAGCAGGTTTGCTGCGCCTCGGTACGCCGTTGTTCACTCAACTTTCATGGATGAAGTTCCAAGACATGCTTGCCCTGTTTGATGCTCAGCTTGTGGAGGGTAGACATTACTTTTTGCGGACGCGCTCATTGGCTACGTTGAGCACGGAAGCCATCTCGGAGTTGATTGCAGCCGGTAACGCTAGAACCTCTCCTCATACTAGAATTCTCTGGCATCACTTACGCGGAAGAGCTACGCGCATTCCCATCGGGGCCACGTCGTTCGGGATTCGCGCTGAGCATTTTATGGTGGATGTGATCTGTTGCTGGGATCCCACCTCCGAGAAAAAAAGCCAACATCACCGTCAGTGGGCAGAGGACCTATCGAAAACTTTGGCGCCAATGGCGTTGCCCGGCGGCTACCCGAATATGTTGGGTCCTGACGATTCGGAACAGATTCCTTTTGCCTATGGCAGCAATGCGGAACGGCTGATCGCGGCAAAGAAACGGTTTGATCAGGACGATGTTTTCTCCTCGGCAACACCCCTACGCGTCCGGTAGACGGCCTGTAACTCATCAACCAAATTCAATGCCACGCGTCGACGACTTGCTGCTTCAGGCGTATCGCATTGCCGGACGCGATGCCGCGCCCTGATACACGAAGCTTCGCAAGAAATCCTAGTGGCAACGAAAAATTTGCAACCAAGTGCTCACGCTAGGAATCGAAGCTGAAGCAAAGATTATACTCATAATCTATATAGGAAAACGCAAGTCTTTGCCATTCTACCGACGCAACCGAGTTTATGACTCAGCTGATCGCGGAAGCCGAAACTATCTTTTCTAAGGAGGAATGAAAGCTCGGCTGAGTGAGGTCTTATGTCGAGCAATCCCGTTCGTGATCTCGAGGTCGCGGAAAATTATCCTATGGATTCCCAAACAATGACTTCAGCAGTTCCTGTCCCGAGGCCGGAAGAAATACAAGAGGTGTATGAAATACGCGCAGCATTGGAGGAGATTGCGGGCCGCGCAGCCGCGCGAGCTCTTAAAGGAAACACATCTGCACTACGTCGCGAAGTGGATGAGATGCGCGCCGCATTTCGCTGCCGCGATTTGGATTGCTTTGTAGAGCACGATGTAGCGTTCCATAGACACATCTTGCAAGCGTCTCAGAATCAAACCTTAGTTCGCGTCTGGGACAGTTTGGCTGTAGATCAGCGGATCAGAGCGGTGTTCGAAACGGTTTCAAGGGATTTTCCCGACGTCGTCGAATCACACCAACCAATCGTCGATGCTCTTGAGAAAGGGCGAGGGAGAGAGGCAGGACTCCTCTTGCGGAATCACGTAGAGACGATTTTGGAATTTCTCAAGAAGTCGGAATCGGATTCTGGATTTCACAGAGCAATCCGCGATGATCTGGAGAGAGCTCGGGAAGTTCACAAGGCTTTTTTCCCCGACGAAGAACTTTCAATTCCCGGCTTGGTCTGCGAGAGCTTCTATAAGCCCGTCCATAGCATCGGTGGCGACTACTATGACTTCCTTCCGTTGAGGGATGAGTGCTGGGGAATCGCGATCGGAGACGTTTGCGGCAAGGGAATCGGCGCCGCACTACTCATGGCTAGCCTCCAGGCTTCGCTTCGGGCTCAGGCCATGCACGCCCATTCGGACCTTTCAAACCTTATCGATGGTGTTGAGCGGCTTATTCTCGCGGCCTCACCAAAACATCTTTACGCATCCCTTTTCTACTCAGAATACGATCCTGTGACACGCGTATTGAGCTACGTCAATGCCGGACACAATGCCCCAATGGTGCTTCGGTGGAAAGACAATGAATGTAAGATCTTCACCTTAGAATCCACCGGGCCGCCCCTCGGGCTTCTGGACGGATCTCAGTTCACGTCGCAAGCCTTGCAGCTTGAAACCAACGATGTGTTGGTCATGTACACGGACGGAATGACGGAGGCGGAGAGCCCCGGAAGCGAATCGTGGGGACAGGAGCGGCTCAAAATCGTGCTGCGAGATTGCCGTCACTGCTCGCCCGCTCAAATACTCACCCGCATCGTAGATGGGGTCTTGGCTTTTACTAAAGGCACTGCGCAAGGCGACGATATGACGTTGGTAGTCGTTGGCGTGAAACATGAAGCCGGAATCTGAGTGCGGGGTAGGTCGCAAAGTCATTCTAGTGACGGGAGCGAGTCCATTCAAGACTAGGTTGCTGAACCCCTCGATTTCTGCGCACGCACCCTCAATTCGAGGTATTCCTCCAAGTGACGGCAGGCAGAGTCAAGAGGCTCTTCCTTTCGCTATCGCCGTTGCTCGAGATCTAGATTCGCAAATCGAGAACTTTCTTCAATCAGTAATTTGAATTCGCACAACCCCATGGGTCGCCGCTCATGTCTTGCCGCCGGCGATCAAGGAGTTTCGTGAGCGTCGATTCCATTAGCCCGATAAATGAACTGAATGAATAGCTAGGAGCGGCACCGGGAGAGAGAGCGATGAGAGACTGCGAGGCGAAAAGAAACATGACAAATTCAGGACCAGAAAAGCACCGACCGAACAACGAAGAAGACTTACCGGTAGTGCTCCTACACGGTACATCAGGACAGTCAGAAGACTGGTCTCAGGTAGTAGAACAGCTGACGAGGCACCGCCCGGTAATTCGCCTGAACTATGCTGAACCGGTCGCTGGCACTGACTCGGCAAATCCAGCGAGAGTATCCGATTTCGCAGATCGAGTTGTGGCAGCAGCCGGGGCTGGTGGCAGGCATCGCTTTGACCTTGTTGGCTTTTCCCTTGGAGCGGCGGTTGCCACATTCATTGCGGCGGAGTATCCGGAGATGGTTCGTTCGCTGGTTCTTGTATCAGGTTTCAGTTACGGGGGTGACCCGCGAATGAGATTACAGTTCGATCTTTGGCTGCACCTGGCGCGGACGGACAAGATTGCCCTTGGAAAGCTACTTCTCGTAAGCGGTCTCAGCCGCGAGTTCCTCTCAGCGTTCGACGAAAATACCATCAACGGAATCATCCAGAGCTTTGTGGCGATGAGTGACTGGCCTCTGATCGAGCAGAATATCAGGGTCGACCTCGCCGTCGATGTGCGAGAGCAGGCCAAGAAGATCAAGGCACCGACATTATCAATCACCGGGAAATACGACCAGATTGTGCCACCCTTCTATACTCAGGAGTTGGCTGATTCGATCCGCACTGCAAAGAGGGCCGAAATCTCTTCCGGACACTTGTCTTTTCTCGAAAAACCAGTCGATCTAGCCTCAGCGATGTTGACATTTCTACTTCAGAAGCATCCAGAACAGTTAGGTGCTTGAGAATTTCCTCTACCTGCGCAACCGGGGTTCTGGGAAGCGTAAAGATGAGGTTCTGGGCGAGTTGTCGGCAACTCTTCCCTGAAAAGGTGTAATGGAAGGTTTGTCGTCACGCGGCCAGAATGGCGAATCGGCGAGAGTCGACCGGTTGCCCATTGAGGATGACAACTCCACGCCGGTGATGATTTTCCTGATCGTTGCTGGGCCCGTCTTCTGCGAGCCAGTCTGCTCCTTCTACCGGCGGGCCGAGCACACGCAGCTCAGTGTGATGTGTGGAAATGACCGCGCCTTCTTCTGGAGAGACAGTGACGTCTTGGCACAGTTCCGCGACGGAGGTCGGCGGTGAACCCCTCGGCGAGACAATTTGGAATGGGCAAACTTGCCAGCCAAATCTTTTCTTATC
>Ga0137389_10002135_pt1 | contig 11937 bp, 11 predicted proteins | sample 15con2h14BmetaG_FD_104645 | JGI IMG/M metagenome (GOLD analysis project Ga0137389, IMG submission 104645) | Vadose zone soil microbial communities from Angelo Coast Range Reserve, California, USA - 15con2h1.4B metaG | ecosystem: Environmental > Terrestrial > Soil > Vadose zone > Saprolite...
AAGCGAAGCGCGCGCGGGGCAAGCGATCCTGACGCCCGGTATGCGACTGGGATACGCGGAGCTGGCTCTTGCGGCACAGGTAGGCGCCGTGGAGTTGCAGTGCGCGCGCAAACCGCGCGTGGCGATTTTGTCGACGGGCGACGAAGTCGTCCCGGTGGACAGCGTGCCGGGGAGATTTCAGATTCGAAACAGCAACAGCGTTTCGCTGGCGGCGCAGGTGCGGCTGGCCGGTGGCAAGCCGGTGCTGCTCGGCAACGCGATGGATCGCGAAGACGATTTGCGGAACAAGATCAGCCGCGGGTTGCAGGAAGACCTGCTGGTGCTGTCGGGTGGAGTTTCGATGGGGAAGTACGACCTTGTGGAGGCCGTGCTGAGCGATTTGAAGGCGGAATTTTATTTTGATGCGGTGGCCATCCGACCGGGGAGGCCTGCAGTGTTTGGGAAATGCGGCGACACGTTTGTGTTTGGGCTGCCGGGGAATCCGGTGTCGACAATGGTGACGTTTGAATTGTTCGTGGCGCCGGCGATTGATTTATTGAGCGGAGCGGAGGCGCGGCCGTTGCCGCTGGTGGAGGCGCGATTGGGCGAGCCGCTGGAAGAGAAGCCGGGCCTGACACATTTTCTGCCGGCACGAGTCGAGTGGGAAAGCGCGCGACCTGAAGTGAAGCCGCTGAAATGGCAAGGGTCGGGAGATATTGCGGCGCTGGCGAAGGCGAACTGTTTTTTGGTGGTTCCGGCGGAGAGGAAGAGAATCGAGGGAGGAGAGAGCGTGTCAGTGATGATGAGGAGAGATGTAGTTTGAAAGAATGGAGGTAAAAGGACGTTAAGGAAGTAAAGGAGAAGAACTGACCGAGAAAATGGGGAAGCTGTCGCATTACGGGAAAAGCGGCGAAGTGAAGATGGTGGACGTGTCGACAAAGGCGGTGACGACGCGGACGGCCGTGGCGCAGGGCTTTGTGAAGATGAAGCCGCGAGTGGTGCGGGAAGTGAAGCGGCTGAGGAATCCGAAGGGAAATCCGCTGGAAGTGGCGCGGATCGCGGGTATTGCGGCGGCGAAGCGCACGGCAGAGTGGATACCTCTTTGTCATCCACTGCCGCTGACGCACATTGATGTGACTGCGCGGCTGTGCCAGAATGGCGTTGAAGTTCGATCCGAGGTTACGGCGACCGCCCAAACGGGCGTGGAGATGGAAGCGCTGGTCGCCGTTACCGCCGCAGCCCTCACGGTCTACGACATGTGTAAAGCTCTCGACAAAGGGATGGAGATTACGGGCATCGCCCTCGTCAGAAAGACGGGCGGAAAGAGCGGGGATTATTTGCGCGAGGGCGCGGGGGCAAGCGTGCGCGCGGAGCGAAAGCGGAGCGGTTCGCGGTGAGCGGAACCGGCGCAAAATCGGTAAAACTGCTGCTGGCGGAGGACAACCCGCTAGTTCGGGACTTGATCGTGAAGGGGATGGAGCCGTTTTGCGAAGTGGAGACGGCGGCGGACGGCGCGGACGCTTTGTTGAAAGTCGTGGACACGCCGCCGGACGTGATTCTCTGCGATTACAAGATGCCCGGGCTCGACGGGCGACAGCTTTTTGAAAAACTGCGCGGCCGGGAAGCGACGCGGCACATACCGTTTTTGTTCATGGCCAGCCGCGCGGACACGGAGGAGCGGCTGCGCCCGCTGGTGGACGGTGTCGAGGACTTCATCACCAAGCCGTTTCTGATCAAGGATCTGGTGCGCATCACGAAGAAAGTGGTGGACCGCCTGCACCTGGAAAAATTGCAGAAACGCGCGAAAAGGCCGGGAGTAATTCAGGGGCGGCTGGAAGAGATGAGCATGATCGACCTCATGCAGTCGCTGGAAATGGGGCAGAAATCGTGCCGGCTGCTGGTGCACCACGACGGCGAGCAGGGCGAGCTGTATTTTGCGAATGGGCAATGCCGCGACGCGAAAATTGGCAAGGTCGAAGGCGATGACGCGGTGTACCGCGTGGTGCTTTGGACGGCGGGCGATTTTGAGATTGATTTTAACGCCGCGAATGCTTCGACGCGCACCACCACGACGAAAAATACCACGGGCTTGCTGATGGAAGCGATGCGGTTGATGGACGAAGCCAACCGCGACACCGTGGAAACGAAGTAACCCTCCTGATGCGCGTAGCTGTCCTTACAATCAGCGACACTGTTGCAAAAGGCGAGCGCGAGGACCTCTCCGGGCCTGCGGTTGTGGATGCTTGCCGCGGGCTGGGCTGGGAAGTGACTTCGGCGCTGCGCGTTTCGGATGATCCCGCAAACATTCGCGAACAATTGCGAGAACTGGCTGATTCGGGACGCGTGGACGTGATTTTGACTACGGGCGGAACGGGAATCGGCCCGCGTGACAACACGCCGGAAGCCACGCAAGCGGTGGCGGACCGGATTGTGCCGGGGATCGCGGAAGAAATGCGCCGCAAAGGGCTCACGCATACGCCGACAGCGGTGCTTTCCCGCGGCGCGGCCGCGGTGCGCCACAAAGCGCTCATCGTAAATCTGCCGGGAAGTCCGAAGGGGGCTACCGAGTCACTGGAAGCGGTGGCACACTTGCTGCCGCATGCAGTCAAGGTGCTACACGGCGCGCGCCACGATTAGTGCATCCGCAAGGAAAACTTTTGTGAAAACTAAAGTACGTTTTCGTAAGGGACGAGCTCTTCCGCTCCCTTGTGCGAGTTTTCGTGTGGCGTGAAAAGAGACATTTTGTAATGAAGCCGAATGATGGAGAGCCCCAGGAAGAAAACGGTGTGATCGGTACGAAGGACCCCTTCCGAGTCGACGTGGGATTTAAGAATCTTTGATTGACCGCCCGGCGAATCGCGTCAACAATGCTTGGATTATGGCTAGAAAATTAGCGGATCAGAAACTGGCAGTTTTGGGGACGGGAAAGCTTGGAGGAATTTTGCTCCGGGCGTACCTGAAGCAGGGGCTGTTTTCCGCCAAGCGTGTGACGGCTACGGTGAAGCACGCCGAGAAGGCCGCGGCGCTTGAAAAGCAGTTGGGCGTGGCCGTGACGACGGAGAATCGCAAGGCCGCTCACGGCGCCGACATCGTGCTGCTCGGCGTGAAACCACAAGTAGTGAGTGAAGTCCTAAAAGAGATCGCGCCGGAACTGACGGAGAAGACGCTGGTGATTTCCGTTGCGGCGTCGGTGCCGACAAGCTACATCGAACAGCACCTGGGCGGAAACGTCCCAGTCGTCCGCGCGATGCCGAACACGTGCTCGACGGTTGGCTGCGGGATGACCGGCATCTGCCGTGGTGCGCACGCCGGAGGGGATCACCTTGAGACCGCCCGCGCGATGTTCGACGCCGTGGGCCGCACCGTGGTGGTGGACGAAAAAAACATGGATGCGGTGACCGGTCTTTCCGCGAGCGGACCGGCGTTTGCGTACATTATTCTGGAATCGTTGGCGGAGGCGGGCGTGAAGGTGGGCCTGCCGCGCGACGTATCGACGTTGCTCGCGGCGCAAACAATGAAAGGCGCCGCGAGCGTGGTGCTGGAGACGGGTGATCATCCCGCGCTGCTGAAAGACGCGGTGACCACGCCCGCGGGATGCACCATCGACGGGATTCTCGAACTCGAAGAAGGCAAACTTCGCGTTACGCTGATCAAGGCGGTGGTGAAAGCCACGCAGCGCGCGGGGGAGCTGCTTTTCGAAAAGTAGCTCCTGCGAATGATCCATTCCCTCATAAACTCAGTAAGACATTTTCTCGGCGGAGATGGAGCGCTCATTCTTCCGGAGATGGAGCTGCTTCTTTTCGCGCTGGGGATCCTGCTGATCGACCGCTGGCTCGCGGCCAGGGAAAAATATTGGAACGCAGCGCTGGCGCTGGGTGGAACGGTTTTCAGCGGGTTCACGCTGTACTTGCTGCTGCGCAAAATCCAAGTTCTGAAAGACAGGAATCCCGACGCCCCAGGGCTCCTCGGCTTCCATGAGAATGTGCTGGCCGATCCCTTCTTCCTCTATTTTGCGGCGCTTTTTCTTGTCGCCACCGCGCTGATCGTTTTGTTGTCCGTCCACTACCTGCAAATCGAGGAGGAGGGGCGAGGGACGTATTACGCGCTTCTGCTATCCGCGTGCGCCGGCATGATGTTGATGGCTTCCGGCATTAACCTGATTGTGATTTTGATGGGCCTACTCACCATGGAGCTGAGCTGCATTTTCTTGATGGGCATTCTCCGCCGCGACCAGCGTTCTAGGGAGGCACGGCGAAAGTACTTCTTTCGTAGTGTCATCGGCTTCGCGATTCTTGCCGCTGGCCTCCCACTCTTCTACAGAATGTTCGGCACTATAAACATCGGGCGAATCGGCGCCATTCTCGATTTGAAAATCGAGCATGACGTGCCCTTCGCGGGGTTGACGGCGTGGCCGGCTATCATTGCCCTCGGTTTGCTCGCTGCAGGAATGTTTTTCAAGATTGAGGCGGCGCCGTTCCATCTGGGAATTCCCGGCATCTATGAAGCCGCGCCAACTCCGGTTTCCGCGTACCTGAGTGTGGCGGCAAAAACCGCAAGCGTGGTTCTCTTGCTCAGGCTTTATATTTTTATTTTTCTGTACGCGCAGGAAAAATGGCTCTACGTCATCGCTTGCGTCTCCATTGCCTCGCTCACCTGGGGAAATCTGGCGGCGCTCAGGCAGACAAGTCTTAAGCGGCTGCTTGCTTACTCATCGATTTCGCACACGGGATTCCTTTTGCTGGGACTCGTTGCTGGCAATGACTCCGGCTTCTATGCCATTGCGTTTTACCTGTTCGTTTACACGTTTATGACCGCGGGAGCGTTTGGCATGGTGATCCTTCTCCACCAGCGCGGCTCGGCCGGAGCAAATCAGAACGATGTTGACGGCCTCTATGGCCGCAGCCCCGCGGCGGCGCTGCTCCTCCTGGTCTTTTCCGCGTCTCTAGCGGGAATCCCGCCCACAGCCGGTTTCAGCGCAAGATACGCCATTTTCAAGGCGCTGCTGGAAACCAAGCACCCATATCTGGCTGGCTTTGCAGTTCTCTCCATCGTGCCAGGCCTCTATTACTACTTGCGGATCGTCCTGCATGCGTGGAAACAGCCGGGGGCCGATGCGCCACGCTTGACCTTGACCGGCGCGCAAGCGGTCGCCGTCACCGTGGCCGTATTTGTGTCTCTGGTCGCAGGATTGTATTCTGAACCGTTCAAGCGCTTGGCGCATTATGCCTTCGGACCCTAAACCCGCCAACACGGAATCGCCTTCGCCTGCAGCACAGAAGGCAAAAAGTTTCAGCACCCAAATGGCGCTGGCAATGGAACTCCCGTTCGTGCTCGTTGGGACAATCCTCGTGGGAGGGCTGATCGGTTTTTTCCTGGACCGCTGGCTGCACACCAAGCCCATCCTCGCGCTGGTTTTGGGCGGACTGGGGTTTTTTGCAGGCGTGCGTGAAGTCTTGCGGCGTCTGCCGGGAGACGGCGATGGGAAGCCTTGACCGCTCCTCGCTCAACAATGAGAAGGCGACGGACCCGCTTGCTTATGGGCGCGCGACCGAGCGACGGATTGCCTGGCTCACACTTGCCTTTGGCGCGGCTGCTGGCGCAATCGCCGTATTTTCCCATGCCTGGAGTTGGGCGGTTGGTTTAGTCGTCGGAGCCGCGCTGGCCTGGTTCAATTTTCGCTGGCTACGCCGCGGCGTGGACGCCCTGGTGCTTGCTTCCGCGGCACAAGCAGGCGCAGAAAAGCCCCAAGTCCCGCCCGGAACTTACGCCAAAATGGCCTTCCGCTACGCCTTGATAGCCCTCACCGTCTATGTTATTTTTAGATTTCTGAATATTCCCCTCGCGAGCATGGTGGCTGGATTGTGTGCTCTCGGAGCCGCGACGATCGCGGCAAGTGTGTACGAAATTTGGCGTCCGGCAAACTGAGAAGCTGCCTGGGGACGGCTCGGAGTCTCAAACGGAATGGAAAACCACGTAAGCTGGCTGACGCAAATTGTGAATCACTACCTGGGCTCGGCGGCCCTAGCCTTGCTTTCAGCGCTGCATATCACGCCGACCCGCCCGGAAGCTCCGATCCCGGAACACGTGGTGATGGCGCTCCTGGTTCTGCTGGTCGGCACGCTGTTCGCGCTTTTCGTAAAGTCACGCCTCTCCGTGGAGCGGCCCGGCGCCACTCAACAGGTAGCCGAGATATTGATCACCAACCCGCTGGGATTCGGGATTCGCGACATCCTCGAAGAAAATGCCGGGCATCATTCGGACCGCTACCTGTTCTTTGTGGGCGGCGTCAGCGTTTTTGTTCTGCTCTCGAATCTCTTCGGCGCATTTCCATTCCTCAGTGCGCCCACGGGGAACGTTACGGTGCCACTGGCGTGCGCGGTGCTTACTTTCCTATACTTCAATTTGCAGGGCATTCGTCAAAACGGCCCCGTCGGCTATCTAAAGACCTTTACCGGTGGTGTTCACTGGTCGCTCTGGATTCTGATCGTCCCCGTTGAGCTGCTGAGCACCACGGCGCGCCTGCTGTCGCTGACCGTGCGTCTCTGGGCCAACATGTTCGCCAGCGACCTGATCTACGTGATCTTCCTGGGTCTCCTCGGAAGCGGCGCGATCTGGGGCTGGGGGAAGTCCCCCGTGCTCGGCGTCATCCTGGCCGTGTTTCCGGCAATTATCCCCGTGGCTTTTATCGGATTGCACGTTTTCGTTTCGGTCGTCCAGGCGTACGTCTTTACCATTCTGCCTTCGGTTTATCTCGGGTTGGCGACGGAAGAGCACTAATCAAGATTTGCCGGAGGTTTTTTGCCGGCAATTTGCTCCTCCAGTGTGAGCCCGGCTGCACGGTGTCCGGGAACCACCTCCTGGCGGCAACTAAAGAGGAGGAAGTGATGAGGAAGTGGACCATGTTGTTGACGGTGCTCGTAGCTGCATTGATCCTGGCCCCGGCGGTTTTTGCGCAGGGCGGGGATCAGGCCTCGGGCGGGGCCAAGGGACTGTTAGGACTCGCGGTAGGACTCGGAATGGGCGTCGCGGCGTTTGGCTGCGGCCTTGGACAGGGGCGCGTGGGCGGCTCCGCGTGTGAAGGCATCGCGCGCAACCCAGGAGCGGCGGGGCCGATTCGCGCGGCGATGATCCTTGGGCTGGTGTTCATCGAGACGCTCGTGCTGTTCACGCTGGCCATGCTGGCGTTCAAGGTCTAGGACGATCCATCGCATCGAAGGAATTGAGCAACAGCCCGGAGGCGCGACCTTCCGGGCTGTTTGTTTGTGTAGTGCGCAAACCGAGCGCCGGCCGGAAGTCAGCGGCCGATGAGGTTATTTTGCAGGAGGAAGTTCAGCGTCCGGCTGGGGAAAAGCCCGAAGTAAACCGTACCGAGCGCGGTAATGCTCAGCACCACGTTTACTGTCAGGGGGAATCGCGCAGGAGACACGGAAGCCGTGTCCGCGTTGGGCTCGCGCATATACATATAGACAATCACGCGGATGTAGTAGAACGCGCCGATGACGCTATTCACCGCCATCAGGACGGCCAGCCAGATCAGGTGCGAATCGACGGCGGCCTTGAAAATGTAGAATTTGCCGAGGAATCCAGCCGTGACAGGCAGGCCGAGCAGCGAAAGCAAATACAGCGAGAGAGCCGCGGCCACAACCGGCTGACGCTGGCCGAGGCCCGCGTAATCGTCAAGCGTAAGATGTTTTTCGCCCAGGCCGCCGAATTGCGAAACGATGGTGAAGGCGCCGAGCTTCACCAGCGCGTAGCTGAGCAGATAGAAAAGAACCGCGGCATAAGCAGGCCCGGCGCCGGTCTCTAGATTTCCCTTGAGGTACGTGACTGCGGCAAATGCGACTAGGATGTAACCGGCGTGCGCGATCGAACTGTAGGCCAGCATGCGCTTCACGTTGGCCTGCACCAACGCGCCGAGATTCCCCGCAAACATGGTGAGCACGGCAAGGATCCAGAAAGCCCAGAACCAGAACTCTGTCGCGGCGGGGACGCTCGCGAAAATGCGAAGAAGCAGCGCAAAGGTCGCGGCTTTCGGCCCGGCGGAGAAGAGCGCCGTGACGGGAGTGGGTGCGCCCTCGTAAACGTCGGGCGTCCAAATATGGAACGGTGCGGCCGCGACTTTGAAACCAAGGCCAATAAAGATGAGCGCCAGGCCGAGTTTCAGGAGAGGACTCGACGCGCCGGGGCTAGCCATCTTTAGGAGATTCGTCGTGCCCGTCGCGCCATACACCAGCGCGATACCGTATAGGAAGAACGCGGTCGCGAACGAGCCCAGCAAGAAGTACTTCATCGCCGATTCGCCGGCCTTGAGCGATTCGCGCCGGTAGCCCGCGAGGATGTAACTCGAGATTGAGCTCATCTCGAGGCCGATGAATGCAGTCAGAAGCTCATGCGCGGAGGCCAGCACGCCCATGCCAGCCGTAGCAAAAAGGAGCAGCGCATAAAATTCCGCGAATTCGAGCCGCTCGCGATAAAGATAGGGATCCGCAGCGAGGACCACCAGGAAGGCCACAAGTCCGACGAGCAAATGAAAGAACAGGCTGAAGGCGTCATTCGAGATGAGGCCGGAGAATGCCACGCCGCCGCGCGTGGCGGGGATGACGGTGGCAAGCGTGCCGAGGGAAGTGCCCACGAGCGCGAGGAAAGTGAGGGAATGGCGATTCTTAATGAAGGGCTGCAGCAACATCAACAGCGCGCCAAAGCCGCACCAGACCATCTCCGGCATCACGCGATACAGATCGTCGGGGCGGGGGAACATTTAGCGGGTTCCGAGCCTTTCGAGTGGGATGTCTTTGATTGATCCGGCCGTGGACCTGCTCGCGGGCAGCGCGGGCTTCTGCGGGACTGCGGCTTCGCGGGCAAAATTGCGCTCCATCTGCTTGAGCACGCTTTCGCTGGCATTGGCTGTGCGGCGCGTAAAGAACGCCGAGCCAACGCCCATCCACAGCGTGACCACGGCTATCGTCGCCAGAATCCACCGCTCTCGGGCGGAGGCGTCCTCGAGCGTGCGGTTTTTCTCCTGTGTGACTTCACCGAAAAAGACCCGCTGGTACGCCCACAAGAGATAGCAGGCCGATAGAATCACTCCGGAAGCGGCCCATGCCGCCCAGGTCCAGTGCACTTGATAGGTGCCGAGAAGAATCAGGTATTCGCCCACAAAACCATTGAGCATTGGCAGGCCAAGCGAAGACAGCGCTACGAACAGGAAGAATGCGGCGAGGCGCGGCATCGGCGTCGCAAGGCCGCCGTATTGCGTAATCTCGAAAGTGTGCCGCCGGTCGTAGAGCATTCCAACGAGCAGAAACAGCGCGCCGGTGGAGACTCCGTGCGCGAGCATTTGGAACACAGCGCCCTGCATGGAGATGTTGTGAAATGTAAAAATGCCGAGAACGACAAAACCGAGATGGCTGACGCTGGAATAGGCCACGAGTTTCTTCAGATTCGGCTGAACCAGAGCCACGAGCGCGCCGTAAATGACTCCGATGATCGCGAGCACGGCGACGGCGGGCGCGAAACGCCGCGAAGCATCCGGGAAAAGCGGCAAGCAGAAGCGGATCATGCCGTAGGTGCCCATCTTCAGCAGCACGCCGGCGAGAATGACGGAGCCCGCCGTGGGCGCTTCCACGTGCGCATCGGGCAGCCAGGTGTGGAACGGGAAGAGCGGCACCTTGATGGCAAAAGCCACGAAAAACGCGAGGAACAGGAGTGTCTCGGCGCGCGTCGTCAGCGTCAAAACGCCCGTCTGGAGCATCTGCTGAATCGTCGGCAGGTCAAACGTGCCGCTGGCGTTGTAGAGCCAGATGATTCCGACCAGCATAAGGATTGAGCCCGCCATGGTGTACAGCACGAATTTGACGGCAGCGTAGATCCGCCGTTCATGGCCCCAGATGCCGATCAGGAAGTACATCGGAATCAACATCACTTCCCAGAAGAGGAAGAAGAGGAAGAGATCCAGAGCGAGAAAGACGCCGATGACGCCGACTTCGAGCATCAGGAGCATCACGAAGAATTCTTTGACGCGGTGATCGATGCTTTTCCACGAGGCCGCAACGGAAATGAGCGTGAGAAACGAAGTCAGGATCACCAGGAACAGGCTGATGCCGTCGACGCCCAGGTGGTAGTTGATGGGCGGAACGTCGATCCATTTGATGAATTCTTCGAGCCGGTAGCCGTTTGAGCCCAGCGGCACGCCTGGGATTAGAAGAAGAGAGAGCAGGAATTCTGCAAGCGAAACGGTAAACGCGAGCCGCCGAATCCAAACATGGTCATCACCGCGCAGAAAGAGCAGCGCCAGCGCGCCGAAAGCGGGAAAGAAAATGAGAACCGAGAGCAAATGTCCGCCGGAAAACATCAGGGCACCATTCCAACGACTGGTTTTCCAGCGCTCGGCCAAAAGAAGATGATGGCAATGACGGCGAGCGCGCCAATCACTACCCATACGGCGTAGCTGCGCGTGTTGCCGGATTGCGTGTGGCGCACATTGTCGCCAATCGCGGTAGCGCCGCTGGCGATGCCGTTGACCGCGCCGTCGATCGCGCCGGCGTCCACGACTTTCCAGAGCACGTTCGTCGAAATCCACATCAGCGGCCTAACGACCACGGCGGCATACAATTCATCCACGTAGTATTTATTCAGCAAGGTCGTGTACGCGCCGCGCATGGATTTTGCGAGGCTCTCTGGCTTGCCGGGTTGCCGGATGTAGAACCAGAACGCCACGAAGAAGCCAATAACCGCCGTCGCGACCGCCGCTCCGGCAAGAGTGAGCTCGAGCGAGTGTGCCGCAGCTTCGCTGGCACCTTCCAGGGTTTCGCGCGAGCCAAAGACCGGCCCGAGGAAGTTTGCGAAATAGTCCGGGCCGGTCCCCAGCATGGCGGGAAGAGCGAACCACCCGCCGACAATCGAGAGGACGGCGAGAACAACGAGCGGACCGAGCATGCTCCAGGGCGATTCGTGCACGTGAACATGATGCTCGTCATACCGCGGGCTGCCGTGAAACGTCAGGAAGATTAGCCGGAACATGTAAAACGCCGTGAGCAGCGCGGTGAGCAGCCCAAAAGCATAGAGGACGTGGCCGGCATTAGGACCGCCGTTCTCACTTTGGAACGCGCTGAACAGGATCGCGTCCTTGCTGAAGAATCCGGCGAATAACGGCGCGCCTGTGATGGCCAGCGTGGCGGTGAGCATAGTGACGTACGTCCAGCGGATTTTCTTGCTAAGCCCGCCCATGCGCTGCATGTCCTGCTCGCCGCCCACGGCGTGAATCACGCTGCCCGCCGCGAGGAAAAGAACCGCCTTAAAGAACGCATGGGTCATCAGGTGGAAGATGCCCGCGGAAAATGCCCCGACGCCGCATGCCAGGAACATATAGCCAAGCTGGCTGACGGTCGAGTATGCCAGGACTCGCTTGATGTCCGTCTGAACCAGCCCAATCGTCGCCGCGAAAAGAGCCGTCGCGCACCCCACGACAGCAACAGCGAGCATCGCCGTCGGCGCATGCGTAAAAAGCACGTGCGAGCGGGCCACCACGTAAACGCCCGCCGTAACCATCGTCGCCGCGTGAATCAGCGCGCTCACCGGGGTCGGCCCTTCCATCGCGTCCGGCAGCCACACATACAGCGGCAGTTGCGCGGACTTGCCGATCGCTCCGGTGAAGAGCAGCAGACTCGCTACGGTCAGCGTGCCGAAGTGTCCCATTGCGTCAGATTGCATGGGGGCTGCTTGATCGAAAACACTCTTGAAGTCGAGCGTGTGAAACGTCCGGAAGAGCAGGAACATCCCCAGCATGAATCCGAAATCACCGATGCGGTTGACGATGAACGCTTTTTTCCCCGCGTCCGCGGCCGATTTCTTCAGAAAGTAAAAGCCGATCAGCAGGTAGCTGCACAGCCCCACGCCTTCCCATCCGACAAAGAGAAGAACGTAATTCGCCCCCATCACCAGGATGAGCATGAAAAACAT
>Ga0137389_10002138_pt1 | contig 11929 bp, 11 predicted proteins | sample 15con2h14BmetaG_FD_104645 | JGI IMG/M metagenome (GOLD analysis project Ga0137389, IMG submission 104645) | Vadose zone soil microbial communities from Angelo Coast Range Reserve, California, USA - 15con2h1.4B metaG | ecosystem: Environmental > Terrestrial > Soil > Vadose zone > Saprolite...
AAAATCTACCAGGACGGGGGATGGCCCGCGCAAGTGAGCGACGATGGCACTTCACTGACAGCCGAATACAGTGCGCCGAGCGCAGGACCGCCACCATACATGATCTACCAGGTCATACCCCGGACCGTGTTTGCCCTTGGGACGGCTGAGCCATATGGCGCGACGAGCTTCAGGTTCTAACCAGGAAATGCGGGGAAATTCTGTCTGTCGTGGAGGAGGCGGTGACGGGCAGATCCAGAAAACGGGAGGAGCGCTCTACGGCGTCTTGAAGCACCTGGGGTTCTGCTGGCTGTAAGGGAGTAAAGAGTTCGACGTCACAGCTTCCCATCTTCGTTTTGATTGCTCGCTTCCAGGTTGTCAATCGAAGGCACGCGGGCGGGAGGAATCGGTACAAGTATCTGGGGTGGCAAGGGTCTCTCACAGACAGGTTGTCGGAGGGGAACGGCCCGCAGCATTCTCCTCTTTTCTCCCGCCCGCGTCCTGGGATTTACACATCAGCCGCAAGGGAGCGGGCAAAAGCAGAACAGAGCACAGCAGCAAATATGAGATGCGAGGTCTGGGACGGATGCACGCATCCTCCTACTGAATGGTACGTGATGAACGCCTCTTGATCTTCCACACATCTGATGAACCCTCGGCCAGGCCCCTCTCTCGACCTGTCGCCTAGCTGCGATGGGTGCATCGGGCGATCGGATACGATGGACCGTGACTCCATAGTGCATTCGAGCACTCTGGTATACTTATTCCATGTGATACTCACGCTGCCGTTCATTCAACTGGCTAGTAAAGGAGAGTCAAAAGCCTATGGGCAACGTCATTTTCGGCATGATGGTATCCCTCGATGGATTTGTCGCTGACCGTATGGGCTCGGTGCGCCGTTTGTACCCTGAAGGGAGCTTGGGCGCAAACACAGAGCTTGAGGAATCGATTGCTACGACTGGAGCAGTCGTGATGGGCAGGAGAACCTACCAGATGGGAGAGCCGGACAGTTACGCACAGAGCTACGAATTCCAGGTGCCGATTTTCGTGCTGACGCATACGGTCCCTCAGCAGAAGCCGAAACAGAATGCCAGGTTGCGATTCACCTTCGTCACCGATGGTGTGGAAAGCGCGATTGCGCAAGCCAAGAAGGCTGCGGGCGAGAAAAATGTCACGATAGTAGGAGGCCCAACCATTGCTCGCCACTGCCTCTCGCTTGGGCTAATCGATGAACTGCAACTGGGTATTGTGCCTGTTCTCTTAGGGGCCGGACTGCGCCTGTTCGATCAGCTCGACCGGCAGATCGAGCTGGAGCGCGTCAGGATGAGCGAAGAGGCTTCAATCACCTATCTGCACTTCCGCGTGATCAAAGAGTAGGAGCCTCTGCTGATAATCAGCACGCCATCCTCGGTAGACCGAGGGTGGCCTCTACTTGATCGCGATCCCCGGACATTTCCAGAAAAAAAAGACGGAACTCACCAACGGATCACATTATGCCCATCTTGCCCGTTACCTTGCGGCAGGTGACAGCTTGCGTAGCGATACCCCAAGATCGAATATCAAGACACGGAGCTGGCCTTCTACACAATGGAGTGAGCGGAGGATAACAAACACATCAAAGAGGTGAAGAATCCGCGTCTCATCGAAACCGGCTATCAGTCGCCGCAGCTCAAGCTGTGGACGCTCGGGCCTGATGAATGGCTGCTTTTCCTGAAACTGCCTGACTACGCAGCGCGGAAAAAGCCGAAAGGCGCGCCAGATGTGATCCAACTTCCTCTGCTCGATCCCGACGAAAACCAGCGGCAGGAGGTCTCATCATGAGTTGACGAGAACTGTCTCACTCCTGCTCTGTCGGTGGCTGAGGGGTTAACTCGCTCTTACGCGGCGGGCGAATGAGTCCGACACGAATACAGCGCTACTCGTAGCTTTCCGTTTCTTCCGAGATGTGGCTCTTCTCTCCTTCCTGTTGCTCGACTTCCCATCCCGCAAGCGCGTTCATGCCACTTTCTCGACCGGAAACTGGATCTCGGTGAGCGCGTCGTCAAGATTTTCTTCCCGGCGCAGGCGAATCTTGCGGCGTGGTCCAACGATGGCGTATCCATTGTGTTCCATCCAGGTTCCCAGCGCTTGATAGGCCTGAACCGCCAGGGAAGGATGTCCATGATGGAGCGTACTGGCCATACAGGGAAAAGCTGGGAGTGTGCACCGTGTCAGCCGTCCCTCACTCCGCGTTATCAAGGTATCGGCGTCTCTGCAGTCAACAGGTACGACAAACTCCACGGAATCTGGGGTGTGCTCGTCCTCGCTCCCAGCATGAAGGACGAGCAGATGATCGGTGGGTGTGACCCCGTAGCGCTTCAGCATGGCGTCGAGGGTGGAACTCCAGTGCGCCTGATACGCCAGATCAGTCGTCGTCAGGCGTAGAGAGACCCCTGTGATCGGCCTGGCCGCTTTGAGCACGACTTCATAGGTCGGCAGACAACTGCCTTGCTCAAGAGATCGTAGGCGTGCTTCGATGCGCACAAGTTGCTCCTGTTCAGCCTGGATATGCTGCTGGAGTTGTGCCTGTCTGAGCCTCAGCATCCCTTGCAATGCCTCAGAAGAAATGCCTTCGTCCAGAATCTCGATGATCTGTGTGAGTCCCAGTCCAAGCTCTTTGAACGCCAGAATGCGATGCAGGTATGGCAACTGATCCATCGTGTAGAACCGATAGCCGGTCTCAGGATCGACATGGATCGGCTTGAGAAGTCCGATCTCGTCGTAGTAGCGCAGGGTGGTCATCGATACCTCGGCGAGCCTGGCAAAATCGCGAATCTTTAACATCTCATCTCATCTCTTCCTGCTGTAAATGCTCACTTTCTATGGCGCAAAAATGGTACCATAATTTGACGTAATATAATAGCAAGTCGCCTCCTTTCATCGGCAAGTCTGTAAATTTTGCGATGAAACTGGTGAAATTTTGCCCTCTTTTCTGTTGAGAAATGGCTTTGGCAGCAATGAGAAGACTGATCAAACGAGGACGTAGGAAATAACTCATCCACAGAATAATCAGCAAAATTTCACCAGTTTCATCGCAAAATTTACATATTACGGTCAGATACTGGTGCCATTTTCGCGTCATAGAAAGCCAAAGTTTACAGCTACCCAATTCCCTCCACAATAGCTCTGCCCTGCGGATTGGTCGCGCTCCATTCAGTGGCAATCAAGCGACGACCGGTGAGTTCTTGTGAAGCGTCCGAGGCGAGAAACACAGCCGGAGCCTTCATGATCTCCGGCTGGAGCAAACGCGCCTGGAAATCCGCTGGCATCTCAGTCGGGAGCAGACCGGTATTGGTCGGGCCACCCGGCAGCAGAAGATTGACCCGAATACGCGCCTCGATCAGCTCCTGTGCCCAGATGGCCGAGGCAGATTCAAGCGCAGCCTTCGACGGTCCATAGGGAGAAAAACCGCGCCGCTTCATCGTTGCATAGCTCACACTGATGTTAATGATGCTCCCCTCGCGCTGCTGTTCCAGCAGACGTGTCACAACGGCACGAGCCATATAGAATGGTCCATTTACATTCGTTCCTATGATCATCCGCCAGACCGAAGGCTCGACTTCCCAAAAGCGAGTGGGCTCCGTCAGAAAAGGAGCACGGACTTGCTTCATACCTCGACCTGCGTTATTGACCAGGATATCTACGTGCCCAAACCGTTGGATGGTCTGGTCCACCACCTGTTCACATGCCTCTTGATCCGTCACATCGGAAAGCCTCGCCAACACCTGTTCAGACCAATCCTGCTTCGCTAATCGATCAAGTTCGGTTTGTCCATGTGCAGCCGTGATCGTCACCGATGCCCCTTCTTGCAGGTATGCCTCTGCAATCGCGCGTCCTATCCCTCGCCCGGCCCCGGTCACAATCGCGACCTTTCCATCAAGCTTTCCCATTTCGGTTGCTCCTTTTTTGCGTCATAGAAAGCCAAAGTTTACATCCTGCTCATTTGCAGATAGGTGAACAGCTCTTGTCACCAGCATACAACGTTCAGGTAGGGTGAAAGTCAAGAGGGTTTCCTATGACTTTTTTGGGGGAGATTACGCCACTTTTTTGCTCACTTTGCACTGACCACATACGTCAAGCATGTTGGCCCTTCGCCACTTTCGATGAAACATTTCGCAATCCGAAGCGTAGATACAGTAAGAACATAATTTCTAAGGAGTTTCCTTTGTTTCCCGAAAGTCTTTTTCCGTCCATTGACGGGCTGCACCTGGAAGCTCTCCACATAGACCCCCAGAGCATTACGGCCATAGTAGCAGTAGCTACTCCCAATGCCATCTGTCCTCTCTGCCGAGAGCCTGCCATGCGTGTTCATAGTCGTTACGTCCGCACAGCGGCAGATTTGCCTTGGGCCGGGATACGTGTCCGTCTTCAGATCACGGTTCGTCGGTTCTTCTGCGACAATGTCACTTGCTCTTGGCGCATCTTTGCTGAACGGCTGGGTGAAGCATTACCAGCCTTTGCTCGTCGCACGGTCCGTTTAACGAAAGCTTTGTGTGCCATGGCTTTCGCTGCTGGAGGTGAAGAGGGCGCACGCTTGGCTCATGCTCAAGCCATGCCTGTCAGCCCACGGACCTTGTTACGCTTGCTGGAATCTTCCCTTCTGCCTGCCACGTCCCCACCGCGCGTGGTGGGCCTTGATGAATGGGCATGGAAGAAGGGGCGCTCGTACGGCACCATTTTTGTCGAGTAAGTTAATACTAGTCAAGGTTGATGTACAACAGAAGCACGTAACAAGCGCATCCGTCACAGTTTTGAGCGTCTGTTTACAACAGACATACAGCACGCCTGGTGCATGTGGTTCTCTGTGCGCGCACAGAGAACCACATGCACCAGGCGTGCTGCGGATATTGGATCGGCGACCTGAACACGGCCGTGTCTGTTCAAAACAGATGTGCGAAAGCGGGCTTCTACGCTCAAAAAGACGAGAAATAACGTCAAATACTTACACTAGAAGAAAGATCTGGAACGTAAACAGCCAGTGGACCTCTTGTCTGATCGTGATGCGAACAGTGTCGCTGCCTGGTTGAAGAAGCACTCCAGTGTGGAAATCATCGTTCGAGACCGCAGTGGCTTGTTTGCCGATGGAGCCTTACGAGGAGTTCCCAAAGCCATCCAGGTGATCGACCGTTATCACCTGATCAAGAATCTCGTCGAGGCTCTCGAGCGATTTTTCTTGCACAAGCGCTCCGTCCTGAAAACACTGCATGAACAACAGCAGCACAATGCTAGCTCAAGGCTTCTGCCCCTCATGGAGGGCATCCCTTCAAGTGCGAAAGCGGAAGCTGCGAGTCTGCGTCGGCATGCCTACTATGTTGAGTTGTCTGAGAAGATCCATCAATTCCATACGAAAAACGTCGATGTAGCGACCATCGCTCGCCATGTAGGAGTCAGTCGCCAAACGGTCTACCGCTATCTACACATGAAGCAAGCTCCTGAGCGCACACGGATCCAATACACGCGCAAGAAGCTTATTGAGCCATACAAGCCCTACTTGCTGCAACGATGGAATGAGGGGTGTCGTAATGTAGCTGTTAAGAGGGATTACCTATGCTATGCTAACAGCACATTACGTAAACAAGGAGGGACCGGAACGTGCAAGAAATGAATTGGAGTTGTTGTCCGTTAGTGGCTCAGAATCCGCTCACACGGGCCTTCATTGAGCAGATGGCCAAAGAGCGAAAATCCCCGAGTACCATCGAAAACTACAGTCGCGATCTCAATGACTTCTTGTCGGCCTTTCCCGATACCACGTTTTCAGAACTCCTCGAAGCCGATGAAAGCAAGATTGCTGACTACATTGATTGGCTGTGGAGACGAGAAGTGAAACGAGGAGATGGGCAAGCCTCCGGCCGCAGCAGGATTACCTACCTCACGGGATCTCACCTTGCGCCAGCGACGATCCGACGGCGCGTAGGCACCGTGCGTGGCTTTTACCGCTGGTGCATTCGACGGCGCCATCGGCGTGATTTCCTCAATCCGGTGCGAGAAGGCATCCGGGGCCGAGAGCGCGGCCTTGTCCCTGTGCTCACCTCGGTCCCCTGGATTCCAGATGAGCGCCAGTGGAAAGCCATCTTGCTGTATGTCTTGACGAACTGCTCGACGAGAGATCAGGCCATTGTCCTGCTCGCGCATGATGGAGCACTCCGTCGAGAGGAGATCGTACTCCTGCGCGCCGATGATATCGACTGGCGCATGCATACCATTGCTATCCGGGCCGATATCACGAAAAACAAACTACCCGGCACCATTGTCCTGTCGCATCCCACCTGGAGCCGCCTCAAAGCGTACGTCGAGGGGGATCGTGCTGCCCTCATCACGTGCTACGGTGCCGACTGCAATGGTCCCATTTTTCTCTCTGACTCGCAACGCAATCCAGGTCAGCCCATCAGCAAATGGACGGTGAAGGACCTGTTTGACCGCCTGCGTAACGTGCTCCATCTGCCACAGCTGACCCCTCACACGATGCGACACTTGATGTTGACCGAACTGAAACGCAGTGGGATGGAACGGCACGGAGGTGAGCCGCTATGGTCGCCACAGAAGGCTTGCCAGTACAGAAGTGTACTTGCACACTGACCTCTCTGATCTGGCGCGTCAAGTCAACAAAGCCCATCATCGTCTGGAAGCGTTGGTCGCGCAAGTGGAGGCACCAGCTCATGAGGAACGCTAGTCCTGCTCGCCAAGGGGCTGCGTCTGCCTCACGCTGGCAGATGCCCATTCACCCCCAAACGTATCCTGATCGCCGTCCACACCTCACACATGAGGAGAAGGCACTCATGGAGCAGTACGCCACAGCACCTGCCGGCTTCATGACAGGAGGTCGGGCCAGGAATGTCCTGCACCAACTGGCGCGATTTGAAGCTCCTTTCTTGGATACGGCTGGGCTGACCCCTCATATGGATACCACGCTTGCTGCTGCTCGGCGCCATCTCTTTACCTCCATGGCACGCACAGGGATGGCTTTCTGGGCCTGGCCGCAAGAGATCTGGGTGGAGGTGATCCAGACCGCACCTGGGAGAACGCATACCTCTGGGACGCGCTTTTGGATGCTGCTGCTGGCCTACCTTTTCTGCGATATGCTCTACATCGGCGCCTCTACCGTGTATGGAGCGATGGCAGAGGTCATCTTTGGGCAAAGCGTGGTGGAGACACAGGTGAACACAGTCCGTACGCCCCTCGTTGAAGCTGGGTACGCGGCAGATCAAAAACAAGGAGGCCGCCTGCAATGGGTTACGTGCTTGTGTATGCTCATCAATCGCAATCCATTGGTCGAGACCTTTTCCGCTCAGCTCATCGTGACCGTGCATGAACTCCTTGCCGCTATCGGAGGCGCTGGGCAGATGACCGGCGGCTTCGCACTCATGCGCCTGCAAACCTCCTTGTGTCAGCTGGGCATTTTGGATGAACCAGCGATTCTCGACACGTCACATCAGAAAACGGCCTACTTGCCCGCGGTCTGGCAAAACGACGCCAGCCTCGATCCCATCTGGTTTGCCTGGGTGCGCGCCTTCTACGACCAGACCCTGTATGGTCACGAGATTTCCCGTCGTCAAACCTGTCACTTCCTCCTCGTGGCAGGCAGATGGCTCAACACGTATCACCCAGAAGTGAAGGAACCGGCACAATGGGACGAGGCAGTAGCGGCAGCCTATGTGGCCTACACGTGCAACGAGGCGAGACGTGGGGACCTGTCGCCTGCCTCCTCCAAAAACCGTGCCTACGACCAAAAGACCCCGCAAAAACTGAGTCCTGGTGGGATCGACAACCGCCTGGGTGCTTTGCGAACCTTCTTCTCCCAGCTGCAAAGGAGAACCTACACCGTCAACGGCAAGCCATACCCCAGGCTGCAACTGACCTGGCTTCCCCAGGAGACTTTCAAGACCCCCAATGCTATCCTGGCGGCTCGCCAGCCCAATCCGAAGGACATCCAGGAGGACACCTGGTTCAAGCTGATCTGGGCAGCCTGTACGCTCACCAAGGACAAATTGTACGCCTCCTCGCGCAACCCCCAATATCCGCTCGCCTACTATCGAGCCGCGTGTCTGATCTGGGTCACCGCGGCTCGTCGGTCCGATGAGATTCGACGTCTGAGCCTGGGGTGTGTGAGCCGAGAATGGGCACTAGAAATGCGTGATGAGCAGGGTAACCAGGTGGAACCCGCCCAGGAGTTGTGCTACCTGCGCGTCCCCACCAACAAAAGTGCTGTTAAGAAGGATTTTGTTAAATGCCTCTTAACGGTCATTTATGAGGGTTAGCCGCTCGATTCCTTTGAAATTTTCAAGAGGTTCGAGCGGATATCCCTCATAATGCGAGGAGAGTTCTATGTGCCCATTCCGTCTTACGTCGCTGATGCCATTGAAGTGTGGGAAAGTGTGCGACCCCCGAACCAGCAGGCAGTAGCAGATCGCAAAACACACAAGCCGACGAACTATCTCTTCCAGTATCGCAACGAGTTAATGGGGGAAAGGTTTCTCAACGGCAGCGTGATCCCTTTGCTCTGCAAGCTGGCAGGAGTCAGTCAGACCGATGTGGTTGGGCGCATTACCTCTCACCGGGCACGTGCCACCACTGCCACCTGGATGCGCAAGATGGGCATGGCTCCCTCGGATATTGGTCGTCTGCTGGGACACACCGATCCCCTCCGATCCTTGCCCTGGTACCTGCGCGAAGACAAACATCACCTGGGACGTGTCTACCGCAATGCCAATCCATTGGAGCGGTATGTGGCCGCCATTCTCGACACCAACGCGCAGGCGAAGCAGCACCCCTGTATTTTCTATTACCTCTCCGATGGACCTGAGGGGCGACCCAGGATGTGCGGCAATCCGCACTTTGCTCGCTGCATGCATCAAATGAAGTGTATTGAATGTGAGGCGTTCATTGACCATGAGCTCGCGGAGGCGATCGAGAAGCGTGATGGGGCGGTCCTGATCTCTGTTCCTATCCCGCTCCCACCTCAGATGGTCGCTGCATTGAACACGCAGGACGAAGCGGGAAGTGATGCTGTGACGAGACTTGAGGCGCTCCCACCTCCCCTGCTTCCCAGCCCTGCCTTTCATTTCAACGAGAAGGTACCACTGCGTACTGCCGCCATTTCAGCGGAGGATGTACACGCGAGACTGGCACACGTGGAGGCACAGCTCAACAAGAAGCAGGGAAAAGCTGATCGGCGCAGCGCCTCCCTGCAAGCACTGCTGCGAGAACAGGCCGGGCTACAAGCGCGTCTTGAAGCGCAGGAGAAAGGTCGCTAGAGGTTGCTGGAGCTGTGTAGTGCCGCTCGAATCAGAACGTAGTGGAGTCACAGCATCGACGGGGAGGTGGCTCAACACACCTGGCACCAGGAGCCTGAGCAGAGGCCCGCCGGAGGCATGCTTGGGGTACTGTAAGGGTGCTCTGGCAGCAGGCGGCGTGAAGCAACGCGGGCGAAGCTTCCCTTGACCTCAGCCATTACACTCGAAGAGCGAAAGCGAGGGTCGTTCGGTACAGCACACCAGTATACCGCTCACCCTCGCTTTCGGCCCGCAGGGCTGTATGGCTGAGGTCAAGGGCCGCGTTGTAGCTGCCTGCTGCCACGCCGAATGGCCGAGGCTGCAAAGAACACATTTTCGAGAGTTGACTTTCCTCCAGTAATCCCTCATAACTCAGCAACTCTGGCGAGAAATCTCTGTGATGGGATACACCGCCTCGGTCACGAATGTGAGCCGCTTTATTGGTCAGTTGCGCAAAGATAGTGGCACGGCTCGCAGCTTTAAACAGGTCCAGGCTTCGGCCATCTATGCGTGGACAGGAGAACAAAAGCGTCCCTTAACGGCTCTACAAGCGGCACGATTACTGGTGAGTCGAGAAGAAACGCGGCCAGCATGGCAGCAGGACGCGCTTGGCCGTTTAAGTGAGAGCGACACAGAAATGCAAGCAACGATCAGACACGTCCACAGCTTCGTCCAAATGGCACGGCAATTACAAGGAGAGAGCCTGGATGGGTGGCTTGAGGAGGTGGAGGAACACGGGATTGCTGAACTGCGCTCGTTTGCCCACGGGTTGAGAAAGGAGTATCAGGCTGTCAAAGCTGGGTTGACCTTGCCCTGGAGTAATGGACCAACCGAAGCGCAGATACAACGGCTCAAACTGCTGAAAAGGCAAATGTACGGGCAAGCAGGATTCTCGTTGTTACGCCAAAGAGTCCTGCATCGGAAAGCAAAACTTCAGACGAAACCACGTAAACGCAAACCGAAGCAGACAGTAGCCGCCTAGTTTCATCGAAAGTGGCGAAGGGCCCCGAGGTCCTGGCGGGGTTTCCGCTGAGCGTTGCTCCTGCTGACTTGCATTTCTCTTCACCTTCAGGTACGCTCTCAACAGAGACTAGACACACATCCTGAAGGCATGAGACAAGGCCACTACCCATCGATTCCACTGTTCTCGTTGTCACAAATCCGTTGCTAACGCATCTGTGTAAGTAGAAGTCTGCATGCAGGACATTCACAAGAAAGCAACATGATGGAGATCATGACGATGCCTGCGGCCCAGGCGGTCGAGGCGCTCATTCACCAGTATGGCCGACTGGTCTTCCGGGTGATCTACGGGCTCACCGGCGACTGGCAGGAGAGCCAGGATTTGACCCAGGATACCTTCGTCCAGGCCTTCAAAGCCATCGAGGCGGCGCGGCAGGCGAGCGGCGCGAACTTCCATGCCAAAGCCTGGCTCATGCAGATCGCTGCAAATACCGCGCGCATGTCACTCCGGCGGCGCAGCCTGGTGCGCTTTGTCCCACTCGCTCCCCTGCGCAAGGAGGAGCAGGAAGAGCGTGGTGGTGAGCTAGTGGATGAGCGCCCCGCCCCTGTGCAGCCTGCTGGGTATGGCATGGGACATGGGGGGGAAGATCCAGCGGACCTTATCGCGGAGCGGGACCTGGTGCAGCGCACCATGGCCCAACTGCCGGAGACGCTGCGACTGTGCTTGCTCTTGTCGATAGTCAGTGGGCTGTCCTCGCACGAGATCGCGCGAGCACTCAACCTGGGTGAGGCCGCGGTGCGCCAACGACTCTCACGGGCTAGAAAGCTCTTCCAGCAGATCTACTTGCGGGAGAGCGGAGACTTCATCGCCACCAGTTCCGCGTTCAGCACGCGGACACAGCCACGACGAGGTCGGCGACGGAGTCGGTTGGCGCGCCGGTTACAGCCGGTGCTGGTAGCCGCAAGTTAGAGATGGAGCGGATCCGCTGTTCGATGAGAGGAGGGAACAGCGCCACAATGAAGCATCTGCTGCCAGAGGGAAAGCGTTACCCTCTGGCAGCAGATGCTTTGCACCCTCATAAAAATTGTCGTATAGGCCCCTGGATTGTGGGAAGACATCCAGGTATACTCAACAGTAGTGGCTCGATATCCCATTCAGTCTGGCGTCCCTCTTCATCCATTTCTTCTCAACGTGCTTCTGTAGCGACCTTATTTCTTCACTGTGCTGTCGTCATGCTACTTTTCTGTGTCTAAAAGAGAAGGAGAACGCAGATGCCTGTGCTCGAATCAACTGATCATGCCATCCAGCGCAGCGTGTTGCGCCATCGTCCCATCGTGAGCGATACCGATCGGCAGGGGAAGACGGGTATCACTCCGGTGGCACAGCGTGCCTCTCGTCTGCGCTCTCCAGAAACGGAGGAAGACGAGGAGTCCACATCTGGCAGGATACCAGCTACTCCCCATCCGAAGCAGCCTCGCATGATACCGACGGGCACGAAGCACCGAGGCATCCGCAGGGTGCATCCGTTGCTGTACCTGGGTATTGGCATGATCGTCATGCTGGCGTTATGGACGCTGCTCACCCTGGCGGTGAGCTGGTGGAATATGACGTGGAACGATATGCACTACGGACGACCCCGCACCTTCCAGATCGATGCGGTGGTGGGGCAAAACGACTCGGC
>Ga0137389_10002142_pt1 | contig 11915 bp, 9 predicted proteins | sample 15con2h14BmetaG_FD_104645 | JGI IMG/M metagenome (GOLD analysis project Ga0137389, IMG submission 104645) | Vadose zone soil microbial communities from Angelo Coast Range Reserve, California, USA - 15con2h1.4B metaG | ecosystem: Environmental > Terrestrial > Soil > Vadose zone > Saprolite...
CAAGACTCATAAGCTGATTCAGATTGTTCTCAGCGAGCTGGAAGTCGCCCTTCAACGCGTACGCTTGGGAGAGCAGGACGTTGGGCTCGACCGCCGATGGGTTTTGTGCCAAGACTTTGTTCAGGTCTTGAATCGCCTGCTCAACTTTGCCTCCGTTGACCTCAAGTGCGGCCAATACGACTCGCGCCGGAGCGTAGTTCGGATCTCGTTGCAACGCCGAGTTCAGTGAATCCCGCGCTAGCTCCACTCGACCATCAGCGAGGTAGGCCCGAGCTTGGTAAAAATCGGGCAAGGGGGAGGACAAAAGGATGTTCTTGGCCTCAGCTAAGTACTTTAATCCCTCCGGAAGTTTGCCGTCTTCGGCTTCCATGACTCCACGCAGCAATAACGTGCCCCCATCCTTGGGGTCTTCTTTGAGCATCCGGTCGACAATTTGGCGAGCCTCGCCACGGCGGTTTTGGGCGAAGTAGAATTGCGCCAAACCCTGCCAGTTCAGCTTGTCCTTAGGATCGGCGGTCAGGATGCGTTTATATTCGCGTTCGGCTTCTTCTGTTCGGCTGGTCGACCAGTAAAATTGAGCGAGGACGCCGCGATGCTGGGGATTATCCGAACCTAGTGATTGAATGCGTTTGAACTGGGTCTCTGCGTCAGTGAGTCGTCGCTGCTGCAGATAAAAGGAGGCCAGCAAATAGAGCGGCGGAAGGCTCTTGGGTTGCAATTCCACTGCGCGCCGCAGAACCGACTCTGCTTCCGGCAGGTCGCCTCGCCCGACCATTAAATTACTCAAAATCCAGGGAGGCAATAAGGAATCGGGTTGAAGGTCCCAAACCTGGCGCAGATTAGCCTCTGCTGCCTTAGATTGCTTCGATTGGAGCTGTATCGCGGCCATTTCGAGAAGCGCCCGGGGATTTTTGGGTTCCGCTTGCAAAACCTGCTCGACAATTCCTCGGGCCGCCTCGAATTGGTTAAGACTCATGAGGCTTTCCGCCAAAATCAGTGAGGCAGGGTGAGCGTCGGGCCATTTCTCCAGGATGAATTGTGCTTTTTTCTTGGCCTCGTCAAGATTGCGTGCCTGCAACAAGAGCTGGGCGATCAGCAGATGAGCTTCCCGGTCCTCTGGATCGTTCTGTACGGTCAGTAAGAGTTCACGGAAGCCGTTGCTGGGGTTTCCGTTCTGGAGATAGAGTTTCGCTAAATCATGATGAGCTTTAGCCATCGTAGGGGTGAGCTGAACGGCATGGCGCAATTCGATTATCGCGTCCTCTATTTTGTTCTTTTTTATGAGCCCTTGGGCTCGGACATAGTGCTTCTCCGCAGTCAGCTGCGGATTTGTGCGGCAGCCGGAACACCACACGAGGGTAGTCCCGAGAACACAACAGATGGCATACCTGAAGAGAAGGCTCACAGTCGACTCCTCCATCGTAAGAACATACGGCGGCTCAAGACCTCGTCCACTTAAATTAGCATCTAGACTGCCAATCAAGCTGGATGAGAACAGGGCGCGTTATCCCACGACCTCTCGCACGTGGCGGGCCGTGAGGCTGGCTGAAGCAGCACCGCCGTGAATCCGGTGGTAAACATTCGGGGCAACGGCGTTAAGTGCGCTTGACTCGCGAGGACCAGTACGACAGCAGGGAGGTATCGCTGAGCAGGCAACAGTGATATCTGACCGCCCAAAAACCCAGAGGCCCCACTGAACCGCCAAATGGGGCCTCTGAAGGGTGATGAGGTTTGTATTCTTAGGTTCGCGTCGCGAGGGAACCCAACCCACGACGCCGCAAGACAACTGCTAGGCCAATCAGACCCGCACCCAGCAGGCCCAGGGTTGCCGGTTCAGGTACGACGACGTTAGCAATATCCACTGAGAATCCGTTTGACGTAAAACCGCCACCAGCAGGCGTGAAATTGCTAAGAAATACGCTTCCCGAGAATTGGAACGGGGTCGCAGGCGACAGACCGAAGAACGCGAGCAAAAGTGGGTTTTTCGAGTCCGGTCCGGTACTCAGGAATAGCTTGATCACGCCTAATTGAGTCACTTGGGCGCCCAAGAAGCTTCCCAGGACCAAGTTGCCTGCTGAACCATTGGGCCCCGAGCCGGTGATCGCTATGTTGCCTCCGCCAGCGAAGTTGTAGTTACCCATGCCGTCCATTCCCGTAAAGCCGCCGGTAGCGAAGTTCAACGCCCCAAACAGTATAGGGGCTATAACCCCAGAATTAAGCGGTGTGTTGATGCCTTGAACGTTCGCGATATTCAGTCCCGCTCCGATCAAGGAAGCCGCCCCGCCGGCATAATTGACGGTCCCACCGGCGCCCCCCATAAAGTCGATAATTGTGTCCGCTTGGGCGGGTTGCGCCGCCAGCGGGATTAGACCCAAAAACAAAACAGCCAGCATTAGTACTCTGAGGCGCATTGGCCCCTCCTCTTGACCGCGCATTAAGGATCACACCAACTCGCGGATGGGCTACATGGTGCATTTGCCCTACCAAACTTCGGTTTCAGCTATGTTGTTGATTATACAGGCCGATCTATGTCGGGGAGGTTCGCTCATGAGAAACGCGCTGCACACTCTTGGCAGCCGATTAGAGTGTTTTGCAAATCCCCCTGCGCCACCCAAAACACGGCCAAAAGTATTATTCTAAGCCTGTAGGGCGAGCCGCAAGAGTAAGGGGTTAGGATGACTGCCTTAGCAAAGAATCTTTGCAGGGTGGGCGAAGAAGACCCTTGCGCGTATGTGTGGGACGTTTGTCTGTCCTCAGGTGCTTATGATGTCTTAATCAGAACGTCCGACCGCTTCCCGTTCCCTATCTTGAAGTCTCGAGTCCTGCTTCACGTACCGTTGAAGTGTGTGGCGCAAAGATCCCACTCCTGTGGCCAAGACGTGACCAGCCTTTTTGAAAGGCAACAAATACATACGAGGAACGGTAGAGAAGTCTGCGGCGTTAGATCCTGGGACGCCGAACTCCAAAGTCTCTCGGTGTTCGGGGACGTAGAGTGTCTTCGAGAATAGATCCCAAAAAGCGAAGATATAGCCGAAATTCTTGTTCCAGTGCTTCGGATCCGTGCTGTGATGGATTTGATGCTGAGCTGGACTAATGAACAATCGGCTCATGACGGGCCCATAAGAGAGCCAAATGTGCGAGTGTCGCAGAGTATTACCAAACAAGAAAAAACCAAGTATAATTGTATTCACGCCAAAGATCGTTAAAATATCGGTTTCGCGTCTAAAAGCCGAGCCATAGAGAACCCCTACTATGGCGCCGACCATGGCTCCGACGAGTCCGCTTACTAACTCTTCAACGGGGTGCACGCGGTATACGGTGATGGGAGTCAGCACCTCTGCAGAGTGGTGCAGTTCATGGAACTGCCAGAGTGCCGGGAGCCGATGCATCAGATAATGGCTGACGAAAAAGCCAAAATCCATGACGACCACACCCGCAATGGATACCGCGATTCCGCGAGCCAGCGGATTGGCTATCCATACGCCAGGAACCGACGGCAGCACTAAGTGAAGACCTTTGTATATCGCATAGCTGGCTGCTGAAATGAAGGGCGCGGTAAAGAGCAATTTCGTGGAGAGTTCAAATGCGACGAACTTATAGTCCGCAACCGCGGAGCGGTGTTGATAGATATCACGCGGAAACATGAATGCGAAAAAGCTTTTGCAGCCATGAACATCCTTGGTGCGCCGGAAAATTACCCAGGCAATAAGCAAGCTAGACAAAAAATATGGCCAACCTGTCTTGCTGCCAAGATCGAGGAACGCACGCGGCGCAGCCGAGACTGCGAACCAAAAACTCTGCCACGAATGGAAGGGTGCTCCAAAATACTGGGAGGCTTTTTCGAGCAGCAGGCGCAAGGATTCCATAAGAATTAGGCAATGATGCATTTGGGATACCATCGGGCACGGTGAGGCTAAACTTTGGCTAAGGCTAGGGTTAAGCCAAGTTAGGCTTGTCGGTCCCCGTGGCGATAGTTTTCCACTTATGGGTAAAATCCCGCCCTGCGGTTTCCTGCTCTCGGCGAGCCCACCTGCCAAGATTAGCGCGCGTCCGTAAGGCCGTGAAAGCGGTCGAAAGGGGCGGTTACAGCGAAATAAAAGCGAACCTAATAAGGTTTTTAGTGGGAATTCGCTGGCGGTCAGTCGAAAAGAAGCCAAGCGCAAAGGTTCTCCGCATAACCTCAGCAAAATCAAGGATCGCTAGGGCGCCTGGAAAGCGACCTGCGCCGAGGTGCCCTTTCGAGGTGGGTCGCAGCCTCCTCCCTCCCCAGGCCGCAAACCAACACTGAATTGTACTTATCATCTTTGGCCCACTGCGTGCCCAGTCATCTCAAAGGACGAAATTGAACGCCACGTCACAGGTCCGCCCGCACGTCGTCACTGCAGAACTGCATCAACTGGATCGCAAGCTGGTTCACGGCATTGCTTGGACGAGTCTCGCAAAATGGTCGAGCCAACTGCTGACTTGGTTGGCCACGATGTTCGTCGCGCGTCTCCTAACACCGGCCGACTATGCTTTGGTGGCGATGTCCGCCCTGTTTATGGGGCTTATCACTCTATTGAGTGAATTCGGAATCGGCGCAACAATCATAGCGAAGAACGACCTGTCCCGGACTCAAATTGCGCAGTTAAATTCCATTTCCATCTTGGCAGGAACGCTATGCACAGTGGCGGGAGCCGCAGCTTCGCTCCCCATCAGCCGATTTTTCTCGGAGCCGCGACTGGTTTGGGTTGTAACGGCGATGAGTTCGGCGTTTCTGATCTCGTCTTTCCAGGTGGTGCCGTACTCCCTGCTTCAGAGAGACCTGAGGTTCAAACTGCTAGGCGCTATTGAGGCCGTGCGAGCATTGGCAGCCGCGATTGCAGCAGTGGTTCTTGCCATGACTGGTTTTGGGTACTGGTCCCTGGTGCTACCGAACCTACTGAGTGTGTTTCTCGGCACGGGCCTGGTCGTATGGGCTAGGCCTCGTGGGTTTGCCATCCCAAGTGACGACTGCCGCAGAGCTGTTAAGCTTGGAAATCACATCCTGTTCGCAAGCCTAGCTTGGTACGTTGTTTCGAACGCTGACTTTCTCGTAGCTGGCAAACTCTTGGGCCAAGCGGCGACGGGTGCGTACGTGCTGGCCTGGTACATAGCTTCAGCTCCAGTCGACAAGATTACTGCGATGGTTTCCAGGGTTGGACCGGCGTTTTTTTCTGCTGTTCAAGGGGAGCGAGACGTGCTCCGACGCTACCTATTCGGCCTGAGCAACGCGCTTGCATTTATCACGTTTCCCGCAAGCCTTGGTTTGGCACTGATTGCTGATGACCTGGTCCACGTCGCTTTTGGACCAAAGTGGCAGGCGGCCATTATGCCTCTGCGCTTGCTTGCGTTCGCCGCGTCGCTCCGTTCGATCACGCCCCTCCTTAACTCTGTGCTTAATGTCGTAGACGACGCAAGGTATGCTATGTGGAACTGCGTGCTGTGCGCAGTCGTAATGCCGATTTGTTATGTAATTGGCAGCCGATGGGGTGTGGCTGGTATTGCGGTCGTCTGGGTCGCTGTGTTTCCCATCACAAAATGGCCGATGTTTAAGCGTGTCTTTCAAAAGCTGGACACCAGCGGGAAAGCCTATGTTCGCTTGTTGTGGCCCATTGTGGGGTCCTGTTTCTTTATGAGTTTTGCTGTGATGCTTTTCCGTGTGATATCGCCATCGACCGTACGACCAGGTCTACGCCTCGCATCTGAGGTCATGATCGGATTGGCCGCGTACGCAGGAGCTATGTTAACCGCTTATCGCGAGCACGCTCGGGAGGCATACCGGTTGACAAAACTGAGTTTCGCGAACGCGGAGTAATGATGGGCAGGATAGCCTTGCTTGAGCCCAGTGCCACGACAGACATGAGCTTACGTTCTAACCCAAAATAAAGTGGGCGATCGGATAAAATGGCAGGCCAGCAACTCGCACAAACCGAAAGACGTAAATTGACGCCAAAAGCAGAACGGGGCACAGGTGCGGAGGATTTCGGCTTAGAGGAAGAGTTCGGATTTATTCCCCGATTTACCATCCTCAACTCTGCTGATGAACACTCACGGCTCGTCGACGCGATCAGAAGCGTTGGTTCGGTCTCCATAGATTCTGCGGCGCTTAACACGTTCTTTCGGACGGGGCTGTTTCTAAATGGTGCGACTCCTTTCAAAGAGATCAAGAGGCACAGTCCGCCGCCAATAATCCTTCCAACGAACGACCTGTCACCAAAGACTGCGACCGAAGGGTATATTGAGCTGTTCCGGCAGGCGATCTCGCGTCGAGTCCACCCGCGTTCAGCGATAGGCCTTAGTGGCGGCTGCGATAGCCGACATATTCTGTTGGAACTTTGCGCTCAAAATCGACCCCCCAAGTACGCAGTTACGGTCGACGTCCCTGTATGCCCGTCCGAAGCAAGGATCGCTGCGGAACTCGCGCGACGAACAGGCATTAAGCACATCCTAGTTGCTGTCAAACCCAGGCAGGCCGTGCAAGATGAAATATGGAAGAATGAGTTTAGTGATTTCATGTCGCTCGAGCACGGCTGGTTCGCGTGTGTCAGCCGCCGGCGGGATGAGCTGGATTGGTGGGACGGTATAGCTGGCGATGTGTTGTCAGCGGGTCTGTTGCTCGAAAAGTGGAACCTGGGGTTGTTTCAGCAAAACCGGCTGGATGAACTGGCAGACCGGCTCGTCTCAAAGGGACCAATTCCATACTTTCGAGACCAAGGCACATTCCCTAGGGACCAAGTCTTGGCGGAGATCCGTGCCGAATTACAAAAGCATGCGGCCGCACCAAACCCGGTGGGCTCATTTTACTTCTGGAACAGAACCCGCGTGAATATTAGCGCGTCCGCCTTTGGACTTTTGCGGCCACGCCTACAGCAGACTATCGCGCCATATTTGGATCGGGATCTCTGGACTTTCTTGGCCTCTCTACCCGCACACCTTTTTATCGAGCATCGCTTACACAAAGACGTGGTCACGAAAGCCTATCCAGCATTCGCGTCCGTCCCCTTCTCCGAAGAGAAAGTCGAAACTGATCTAGGCGTTCAGCGACTGAAAGCCGCCCGGCTGTTTGCGTATTTGATGAAGTCGTCGGGATCAATTGAGGACAAAATGCTGACCGCTGGGCGGCTGGCGCGGAGTCTTCTGTACCCGCCACGCATCTCAGATCTTAACTGGTTGCTTCCTCTCACCGTCTATTGTATGGAACTGAAGCGTCTACAGAAAGAAAATGGGCGGTGCTAGCATCATCGAATGCGAACAGGCCCTGCGCTGTACGCAACGCCCAAATGAGAAGGAGCGATGTCCAGGCTCGGTTTCGATGAACAAAGCAACCTGGGAATTGAGCGAATAGTAGCGAGAGGGTAGGCGCTGTGTTCGCCCAATTCGCCAAAGGTCAGCGATTGGTGTCGGTACTCGGCCAGAGCGTCAATTCTATTGACCGTGGAATAAGCCATCGAGTAATGTCTGCTGGGCGGAGGCACCGAGCACTGCACTTATGAACCTTTTGATTATTATGCCAGTCTATGAAGACTGGGATCCTGCGATCGAGCTGTGCCGACGAATTGACGCTGCGTTTCGAAACCAGCCATGCCTACTCGTAAGTCTACTCCTAATCGACGATGGCTCGGTCGGAAGCACCAGCCCTGACCAACTCCCGTTCCGTCCCGATGTGATCAAAGACATTACGGTTCTCGTTTTGCGGCGAAATCTTGGGCATCAACGCGCGATTGCTGTGGGGCTTGCCTACATCCAGCAGAATTGCAAGGCGGACGCGGTCGTTGTCATGGATGCCGACGGTCAGGATTCCGTTGAGGGCATCACGGCGATGATTGAAGCAACGCGTGACTTGCCGCGTCCCACCGCAGTATTCGCCGCCAGAGGCAAGCGCCTTGAAAACAGCGTCTTTCGCGTTTTTTACGGCGTTTACAGAGTAGCGCACAGATTTTTGACGGGACGCGATATCCGCTTTGGGAACTTTAGTGTGTTGCCGTGGTCGCATCTCGATACCTTAGTTGTCTTCCCCGAATTATGGAATCATTACGCGGCAACTTTTCTGAAGTCCCGCCTACCTTACGTCCAGGTGAAATCAGACAGAGGCGCGCGCTCGAAGGGCAAGTCGCAAATGAACTTCGTGGGCTTGGTGGTGCATGGTCTGTCGGCATTGTTTGCCAATCAAGAAGTGGTGGGAACTCGACTGCTGGTCGCTAATATGATTTTGAGTTTGCTCTTCGTGGTTGCAATGGCGGTGGTGATCGGTGTGCGACTTTTTTCTAGCCTGGCCATCCCCGGCTGGGCCACAACAGCGATGGGTCTTCTGCTGATTCTTATGAGCCAGGCAGTCATCGCCTGTTTCGTGTTGGTATTTTCGATCATCATGAATCGCAACCAGTTGGGATTTTTGCCCGTCCGAGATTATTCTTATTTCATTCACGGCCAGAAAACTTTGTATTCGCAATGACCTCTGACAACTACGTCGGCCACGAACTGGAGATATTCTCGCACGCGGTCAAGTGGAAGGAATACTGGTCGTCTGAGATTCGACCTTACATCCTCGGCGATGTTCTAGAAGTAGGCGCCGGTCTGGGTGTAAACACACCGTTTCTAAAGTCGGCCCAGATTTCCTCATGGACGTGTCTTGAACCCGATCCTGAGCTGTGCGCGCGAATGCAGGCTAACTTCATGGCGCAGCCACAGTTGGCCGATTGCCAACAGAAGAACGGGACGACGGAAACGCTGGGCAGCGGTCCTCGATTTAATACAATCCTGTACATCGATGTGCTGGAGCATATTGAAGGCGACCACGCCGAGCTTGAACGAGCTTCGAACCTATTGCGGATTGGCGGCAGGATAGTCGTCGTAGCCCCAGCGCATCAGTGGTTATACACAGCTTTTGATCGCGCCATCGGGCATCATCGTCGCTACACAAGATTGAGTCTCTCAGACTGTTCGCCGCAAGACTGCGAGATGGAACGCCTTTGCTACTTGGATTCGCTGGGCATACTCGCATCATCGATGAATCGAGTGTTTCTTCGTCGCGATATGCCAAAATTGAGCGAAATTGAATTCTGGGATCGCTTTCTCGTGCCAGCCTCTCGGATATTAGATTCTCTGACGTTCCACCGGATCGGTAAGTCCTTGTTGGGAGTCTGGAGAAAACTCGGTTGAGAGCTGAGGGTTTCGCATCGTCGAGATTCTCCATTGTTAGTCTCGCCTGGACCCAGTCTCGGCTCTACTCGTTATTTCGCTGGTCGACGGTCTGATGAACTCGGATGTGTCACCTATGTTCACTCTGTCCCCTACCGAACTACCTGGTCGCTCAAGTCAGCCAAGTCCGGCAGCAACCGCGCTGATGCTCCAAGCTCCAGAGCGATATAAGGATGACTGGAAATCGCACGAACGTACCACCGGTCCGCTACTCCGGCACCGCGATGGCGTCTCGACCTCCGTCTTCGCCTGATTCACACAGGATGCGTAAAGCTGTGAGGGCCGACGGAAGCAGGAGCAGCAAAACGGGCATCTCAGCACGAACCTCAATAAAATTCGTCGCCACCAAGAACGGTAAAAACAGCAGGACTCCGAAAAATACAGACATCTTCGAGAAGTGATCTGACCATCGAAGCCCCATGAAAGCCAAAATCAGTGGCACGACGAAAACGAGCAGCGGCGGATAGCTCAACGGCGTTGAGCGGAAATCGCGGAAGTTCATTAACAGTTGCGTGATAATGGTCCTGTCCTCAAAGCCTCCAGGCAAAAGAATGCGCATCCCAACAAATACGGCCAAGGCTACTCCGAACATCGCAGTTGACCTCAAGACAATGCGCGTCCAATTGCCGAGAGTTATGTTCGCTAAGAAATAGAGACCTGGCAGAACAATCGTGTCGAATTTGACGGTGATGCTGATAGCCAGCAAGACCGTAAAGGCTATGAGGCGTTGTGACCGAAGCAGCATGATCAGCGCAATCCAGCAAACTAGCGAAACACGGTCCCAAGGGGCGAAAAAAACATGGAAATAGGTCAGCGGCAGAATCGCCGCCACGTACAAAAGCCCGCTGAGCGCATATATCGCTGGACTCGTATGTCGCAGATATACAAAGAGGAGAAGAAACGAGAAAAACAGAGCTAGGGTATCAATCAACTCGTAGATTTTCAGAACATTCAAATTAGTCAATCGATGAACAGATTCGGCCAAGTAGACGGTCGCGATGCGAATATTGACGCGAATGGCGCCAACTTGCTGCCAGGAGGTATAGGGCGGCGGGATACGATTCTGCAGAATTGCTTTGTGGAACACTTCCCTTCGACCCGACTGACTCTCCTGATAAAGCGTCGCACCACCCACCCATCTTTGCAGGGCGAGTGTCAATGAACCGGCCAGTAAGATCAACAACAGGAGCACATGAATGCGGGAGCGTTGGGCCATGCCGTTTTAGGAGAAGTAAGAATTTATCGCAGCACCATACAAGAACTCAATGCAGCCGCGCAACAACAATACTCATCCGTTGAGCCTTTCTGCTTGCATAATCCGCTAGTCGCAGGACAGTGTTGCTAAAACGTCGGTGCGCAATTTGAGTCGAACCCGCTCGGCCTTCTTCGCTGAGAGATGCAAGTACGGGAAGATCGTCGCTATCATTATCTGAAGGTCCCAGACCTTCAGAAAAACAGTGCGGCCAACGAGTTTCCACCCAAGATGGTCGTGAGCCCGCTGGGAAGTGACGTTGAATCGAGTGAGTCGGCTGAACGAGAACTTTATCCCTCGGCTGCGCAGGAATTCGTTGGCGCCGTTCCAAATTCCGATAAATCCGATTCCCATGCGGTGTTCAGGGAAGAGATACAGATCGAAATCGAAAACGGCCTGGTCTCCAGCAGGTAACACATAGGTGCAGCGAACCTCGTCTTCTTCATAGGCACCGAAAGAGAACCAGATATAGCCTATGAATTGACCCTTCCGGAAAGCGCCCAGGCAAACCGCGTTTTGTTGGAACCGAGATTCCTTTATGTCGGGCCTCGCCGGCATAACAGCCATCTCCGGATCGCCACGTTTTACCTCACGAATCTCCAACTGCTTTGTCAAGCGGGCCGGGAGCAGCGGCTTGTCTGGGATCGGCTGGACCATGAGGTGGTAGAAGTACAACCTCAGTCCTGGGGATAAGCGGCAAAACACGCGGTCGATCACATACAGCAGGCCAGCGAACAGACCAAACTCTCTAAAAGGACTAGTTAATCTTTGCAGCATTTATTCGCGTTAAAACTGCGGTTGCGTGTACGAGCAGCCAAAGAACGGAACTCGAAAAATGTCTTCAGATGAATTGCCCGCAGGCTTCCTCACTTCGGGTTCATCTTTTTTTGGCTCACATTTGTTTGCGGCTGATCGATGAAACGCCCAATCGCCACCTTTAGAGCACCATCGATCGCATCTTGGTAGCAGAGGTAGAGAATATCTCGGTTACTGTCAAAGGCCATGGAGCTGTACCGCAATGCGACGGGCCCGCTTGAGGCAATCACCTCAACGCGCCATCCCTTGCCATCCCAATACGCATGCTTCAATACGCCAAGGTTTTCGTAGCTAATGTGCGGAAATCCGTTCTTGTCGAAGACCAAAGAACTTCTGTACTCGTGCGCGCCGTGGTCGGGCGAAACCGTGTCCACGGTCTCGATCTTCCAGGTGTCCTTTTGTTGCTGGGCGTAACGCAGCTCGTTCGTGGTGTAATAGCTGATATGAGGGTTGTCCTGCAGATCCAACGCTATCGAGCTCCCCATTCCGATGCTATAGTCCGACCCATGCGATCCGCGAGAGTCCACTATCCTAATCTTCCAATTCTGCCCGTCCCAGTGTGCACACTTCAGTAGACCTTTAACATAGGCATCGTAACTGACATACGGATTGCCCTGCGAATTGAGAA
>Ga0137389_10002145_pt1 | contig 11903 bp, 10 predicted proteins | sample 15con2h14BmetaG_FD_104645 | JGI IMG/M metagenome (GOLD analysis project Ga0137389, IMG submission 104645) | Vadose zone soil microbial communities from Angelo Coast Range Reserve, California, USA - 15con2h1.4B metaG | ecosystem: Environmental > Terrestrial > Soil > Vadose zone > Saprolite...
CCAAAAAATACGCCGCCCAATTCGACCCCAACTTCCCCAAATCCGTAACCGCCAACGTAACCAAGGCCTACCAAGTAATCGCCTTCCCCCGCTAATCGCTTACGCGGAAGTCGGATCTTCTAGGTGGAAGCCCCGGACTTACAGTCCGGGGGAGCAGCGCCTTCAGGCCTGCGGGTAGTAGAGCACCCATCCGCATAATTCTTATGTAGTGGCTGGGCTTCAGTTTATCCTGAGCCTCGAAGGGCCCAGCTAGCGAGCGAAGCGAGCGCTCCGAAGCTTGTCATCCCGAGCCTCCACTGTGCTACGGAGACACGAATAAGGACGGATACGTCGCTGTCAAGAAGGCGAATACGCCTGAGCTGGGAAAAAGACGCTCAAGCAGGAAGGTGTCGAGCGCTGCTGCAGCGACGCCCGCAGCTGGGCCTGCAAATCCCAGAGCGGTGGTTGCGGCCAGCCGAAGGGCTTTTCCGGTGCCACTTCTTATTAAAAAGCTAATTCGATTTCTCAAACCGCCAATCAGGTCACGAACTTGAGCGTCACTTAGGCCATCCAGTTTGCAAAGCCATTCTCGGAATTCGCGTAGTTCTGGGCTGTCCCGAGCCGCCAGCAGGCGCTCCACATCGATCCTCTTGCCCGGTTTCAGCTCGGGGAAATCGGCAATCGTTGCCACTCGTCCGAACTGCCGCTCTATTCCGTCCGGATTCAAAAGGCCAATAATCCCTGAAAGCTTCCCAAAGAGCAGAGGCGCCTCAGATTCACTAAATCCAGTTATGGCCGAATAGGCCGCCATATCGGCAACCCTCTGATCGATATGCGCAACAGCCCCGACTCCAACATGCAAGAAATCGTGCGCCTTTTGGTCAGAAACACCGAGCAACTTCGGAAGGTCGTTCACGATGCGAAATACGCGCGGCTTTGTCTCTTCCACTCTCAAGGTGACGGATGGTGTGACGGCGCCGAACTGTTTCTTAAGATACTCACTAACCGAAAGCGCGAGCGCGGGCGTGTTAGTCCTAAGGTCGCTTTCGACCTGGGCTTGCAGCTGTTCTCCATAATTCGACCGAGGTCGGACCAGCTTTGTCGTGATCGCTTCCTCTAACTTAGTGCGATCAATGTTCTTCAGGCCAGGCACGCTTTGTAACAAACGCATCTCCGACCCGAGGGTCTGTTCTCTTCTTGCAAGATCCATTACGGCGAAGCTGAAATGGAAGAGGGGTTCGCTCCTCACCCCGTTAGTCTTGAATTCCAAGATTAGGGCTGAAAATTCACACGAGATTTTCAATGCTCCGGAGTCCAGCAATTGAAGAAAACCGTCTTTTCCAAATGCTCGGACAAGAAAGGGAAGCTCCCGAAGGCGAACGGACTTTATTGTGACCGTCTCGAATAGCAGCAGGCGGCGGAGTAAACCTTCGATGTCTGCGCCGGATACACTCGTTCCAGAACGAACGGCAACTTCCCCGAACACTGACTGACGAATGCTCATGGGTGCATGCTAACAGTATGACACGCTAAGCGAATATAAAGCGAATACCGCAGACGTGTGGGGACCGCACTAGATTGTCAAAGAGGCCCTTACCGCAGAAGCAGCTCCATCACCACCGTTGCCTCGCCATCTTCATAATATTCCGGCGTGCTCCGTATCGAGCTAAATCCGTACTTCTCATTGATTGAAATCATCGCCGCATTGCTCTCCCGGCAATTCGTCACAATCCGCCGAAATCCATTCCGCCTGGCATACTCGATCTCCCACTCCTTAATCCGCTTTCCCATCCCCCGCCCCCGATACGCGCGCAGCAGCCCCGTACTTTGAATGTAGACCGTACCCGGTTGCGCCGCGTTTTCCCCGTCCCCGCGCAAGTCCTCCCCAAACTCCACGTCACAATAAACGCCGCGCATCCCGCCGCCCGCCCATCCACCACAATCCAATACGATTCCAGGCTCAACCAGTCCTCTGGCGGGAACGCATCCTTCCCGAATATCCCCACGTCCAGCTTCCACAGCTCCGCCCCCTCCTCCGGCAACACCGCCCTCCGAAACTCAAGCACCATGCCGGGAATTATATCCTCCGGAGCCTTTTGCCCCGCAAAGCAGTAATCGACTTTCTTGAAGCTTCTGGCATGCACCAGCGTATAATTGACCCAAGGAACCACACGAATGCCTCAGAGCGAAATCATCTTCTCCGTTCAGGAATCTCCGGAGGGCGGCTATGAGGCCCGCGCCCTCGGATTCTCCATCTTCACCCAGGCCGATTCACTCGACGAGCTCCGGACCATGATCCGCGACGCCGTCTCCTGCCACTTTCCAGAGAGCGAAAAACCTTCGGTCATTCGTCTGCACATGGTCAAGGACGAGGTCATCCCTGCTTGAAGCTCCCTCGCGACCTCAGCGGGGAAAAGCTTGCTAGCTTGTTGCGCAAATTCGGCTACGAAATAACTCGCCAGTCCGGCAGCCATTTGCGTCTAACCTCGACGCGCAAGAATAGGGAGCATCACCTCACTATCCCAGCTCACCGACAGCTAAGGGTCGGAACTCTCGCGCAGATTCTCACCGAAGCGGCCTCCTACCTGGAGATGAATCGAGACGAATTCGCACAGGAACTCTTTCGATAGCGGCGAACATGCTCGCGGAGGATTCCAGATCCGTAGCTTGCGAGGAGGCGCCCTTTCTCCGTTTACCCCCACCAGTGAGCTCTACCCCTTTCTTTTCTTACGTTTGCAGATTCATTCGAACGACGGTGCTCCAGCCTGTAATACTAGTACTATAAAAATATGTATTGATAACGTAAACGAAGTATGCTAAGCTGGGTCGTGAATTCTCGACTTCAGCACCAAAACTCCCTTCGACGCTCCACCTCTTTATTCCTTTACTCCTTTGTTTCCAATCGCTTAGCGCCTCTTTCCCCACTTCTACGCACCCGTTCCCTTTGTTTTCAATACTTTGCAGCCTCTTTTCCAAAAACACCCGGGTGGGTACCCGCCCAATCCAAGAAAGGTAAGACCATGAAAGCCAAAACCTCCAAATCCATCCTTGCTCCGGAACGCTGTCAGCATCTCTCTCCCGCTGGTCGCCAGTGCTGCTCTCCCGCCGCCGCACCAGGGTCAACGCTCTGCGCCCGGCATGCTGCCGCTGCGCCGCCACAATCCGTCGACTTCTCCGCCGAGCTCCTCTCTCGCTTCGGCGACTTCCAGCGTGCCCAGCAAATGAATCGCTCTCTCATCGCCTTGTATAAGCTGCTCGCCCAGGGACGTATCTCACCCCGCCAAGCCTCTGTCCTCGCCTACATCGGCAGCCTCGTGCTGCGCAGCCTCAAAGCCGTCGACTACGACCTCGACCGTTTCACCGACGAGGAAGACATTTCCGCGGAGTCCAACGATCAACCGGGTCAGGAGGTGGGCGACGAGCCACGCACCCAACCAGTGGCCGCCAATCCCGTCGGCCCTGGCAAGGAACCTCTTCCCGCCACGGCCCAGGAGTTCGCCGCCAAGGTCCTCAACCGCAAACCCAACTGATGTTTGCGATGCGGGCTCGCCTCGTAGGGGCGCAGCCCGCCTCTGGCAGACAGGCACGGTCGCGCCCCTGCTTGCCCGACCAGGGCCGAAGAGTCTGCGTCGGCGAAGCCGTTCCCATTAGCCTCGCCTTGTCGCCCTCGCGAGCGCAGCAGTAGAATTGGGAGCTTGAGCACTTCTTAGGAGAATGACCATGGCGACCGCTGAAACGAAACCGCAGGCCACGGAGTTTGTGAACGAACCGTTCATCGATTTCTCGCGCCCGGAAAACCGCAAACGCATGGAAGAAGCGCTCAAAAAAGTCGCGGCCGAATTCGGCCGCGAGTACCCCATGTACATTGGCGGGCACAGGGTGATCACGGCGGGGAAGAAAACGTCCACGAATCCTTCACATCCCTCGCAGGTGATCGGCGTGTTTCAGTCGGCGAGCGTCGAGCAAGCCAATCGGGCGGTGGAGTCGGCGGCGAAAGCGTTTGAGACTTGGAAGCGAGTGCCCGCCGAGCAGCGCGTGCAATGCTTGTTTCGCGCCGCGCAGATTTTGCGCGATCGCAAATACGAAATGAATGCCCTGATTGTTTACGAAGCGGGGAAGACCTGGCCGGAGGCGGACGCCGACACTGCGGAGACGATCGATTTCCTGGAATTTTATGGCCGTGAAATGCTGCGGCTGGCCGGCCCCCAGAAAGTCGTCCCCATGAAGGGCGAGAAGAATTATCTGGTCTACATTCCGCTCGGCGTGGGCGTGGTGATTCCGCCGTGGAATTTTCCCGCGGCAATCATGGCGGGAATGGCGATGGCCTCGCTGGTGACAGGAAATACGGTGGTACTGAAGCCGGCCGGCGACACCATGACCGTAGCCGCGAGATTTGTGGAGATTGCCTACGAGGCAGGCATCCCGAAAGAGGCGCTGAACTTTGTGACCGGCGCAGGTGCTACGCTGGGTGATGCGCTAGTGCAGCATCCAAAGACGCGCTACATCGCGTTCACGGGATCGAAAGAAGTGGGCCTGCGCATCAGCGAACTGGCCGGCAAAACCGTACCCGGGCAGATGTGGATCAAGCGCACCGTGCTGGAGATGGGCGGCAAGGATTCCATCATCGTGGATGAAGAAGCCGACGTCGAAGCCGCGGTGGAAGGCGTGGTGCAATCCGCGTTCGGCTATCAGGGACAGAAGTGCTCGGCGTGCTCGCGAGCGATCGTATCGCAGAAAATCTACGACAATTTCGTGCAAAAACTGGTGGAGCGCACGAAAAAAATAAACGTGGGGCCGAGCGAGGATCCCAACAATTACATGGGTCCGGTGGTAAGCAAGAGTGCGATGACCACGATTCTCAGCTACATCGACGTGGGCAAGAAAGAAGGGAAGTTGGTCCACGGCGGCGATCGCGCGCCCGGCGACGGCTATTTCGTCCAGCCTACGATCATCGCGGACGTCGATCCCAAGGCGCGCATTTCCCAGGAAGAAATCTTTGGCCCGGTGCTGGCCGTAATCAAAGCTCGCGACTTCGATCACGCGCTGGAGATCGCCAACAACACGGAATTCGGGCTGACCGGCGGCGTCTATTCGAGAAACAAGGAAAAATTGGAGAAGGCCCAGGAAGTCTTTCACGTCGGCAATTTGTATCTAAATCGCAAGTGCACCGGCGCGATGGTCGGCGCCCATCCCTTCGGCGGATTCAATATGTCCGGCACAGATTCCAAGACCGGTGGAAAAGATTATTTGCTGCTGTTCCTGCAAGCAAAGACGGTAGCGGAGAAAGTGACGAACTGAAGCTCCCCGTTACGTTTGGCGATGCGTGACCCACTGCAACAGCCGAAACATGGGATAGCTGAGAAGTAGGATGAGCAGAGCCAACATCGCCGGGCTCGGCGGCCAAACCCTGCCGGTGGTAAACGCGGTCTTCAGGTCCGGCGCGATGGATGCGATCAGAAACAGCGCCGACGCCAGCAGTGCAATTCCCGTGGTCCACGGATAGCCCCAGGCGCGATAGGGCCGGTCCATTTGCGGTTCTTTCTTGCGCAGCGCGAACAGCGACCAGTAAGAGAGCGTGTAGTTGGCCACGAAGAAGAACGACAGCATGGCGATGACGATTTCAAAGGAGCCGAGCACGAACAGTACGCCGACGATGGTGCTCAGCAAAAGGGAAAGCACAGGAGTCCCACCAGCGTTCACGCGCGTGAAGCTGCGGAAAAATAATCCGTCGCAGCTCATGGCGTAAAGCGTTCGCGAACAAAAGAGCTGGTTGGCGTTGAGGCAACTGAGCAGCGAGATGACCATGATGGCGCGAATGATGGTGTCGCCGTAGGGGCCGAATATTTTTTCGGCGGCCGTGCCCAGCACGAAATTGTTGCCTGCGATTTGCGACATGGGAAGGACGTAGAGAACCGCGGCGTTAATCAGCAGATAGATGCCCATGATGGTTGCGACGCTACCGAAAATCGCGCGGGGAACGTCGCGGCCCGGATTGCGCACTTCTTCGCCGAAGTAGATGATGCCGTCCCAACCGTCGATACTGTAAAAGACGGCTTGCAGCGCAAGCACGACGGCTAGCGCGAGCGGCCAGCCCGAAGGTAGCGAAGGATTTGGTGCTGCAGAAGCGGAAGCTGCAGCTTTCCCATGGCCGAAGACGAGGCAAGCGGCTACGACGATTAAGAAAGCGAACTTCATCGCGGCCGTGACCAGCTGCGTACCTTTGCCCCACTTGATGCCGCGCCATTGCAGAATGAAGAAGCCGATGATGATGACGACGGCGATCAGGTTGACATGCCCGGCGAGCGGCCGAACGAGTTCGCCGCTATATTCACCAATTACAATGGCCACGGCCGCGGCGGTGCCGCACGTGGACAGCCAGTCGCTCCAGCCGACGATGAAGCCGGCGTATTCGCCGAGCGCGCGGCGAGAAAAATTATATTGTCCGCCGCTGCGCGGAATGGCCGCGCCGAGTTCAGCCATGGACGAAGCACCGGAGAGGGCGTAGAGTCCGCCAACGACCCAGACGCCGAAGAAGAGATAAATGTTCGGGAGCCATTGCGCGATGTCGCCCGGCGCGCGCACGATTCCGGCGGCGATAGTATTGCCGACGGCGGCGGAAATGCCGAACCACATGCCCAGGACTTTGAGTAAGCGGCCGCGGCTGCGCGGGGCGGAAAGCGCATCAAAAGTGCCGCTCGACGCAGAGGCGCTGGGTGTGGAAGATAGGTCCGATGGATTCGGCAATTGCAGAGTCTCAGGGACTTTGCGAAACTTCGCCATGATAATCGGCACAGGGGAAAATGCAAGCCGGAAGTGGCGAGGGTGCGAGGCGGCGAAGTGAGTGCTGAGGAGTCTGGAGAGTTGAAGGTGGAAAACGCTGCGCGTATTGCTTCAGACGCGGAGGGCGGCGTCGATGTTTCGGTGGTGATTCCGTGTTTGGATGAGGCGAATTCGGTGGGGATTTGTGTCTTGAAGGCGATGGAGGCGTTTGGCGCCGCAGGACTGCGCGGCGAGGTGGTGGTGGCGGACAACGGCTCGACGGACGGATCGATTGAAATTGCAGAGAAGTTGGGCGCGCGCGTGGTGCGCGTGGAGCAGCGCGGTTACGGCTCGGCGCTGCGCGCGGGAATTGCGGCGGCGCGGGGCGCGTTCATCGTGATGGGAGATGCGGACGACAGTTACGACTTCAGTGAGGTACCGCGGTTCGTGGAGAAGTGGCGGCAGGGGAACGACGTGGTGATGGGGAACCGCTTTCGCGGCGAGATCAAGCCCGGGGCGATGCCCTGGCACCACAAATACGTGGGCAATCCGGCGCTGTCTTCGTTGCTGAATTTGTTCTTCCGCGCAGGGATTGGGGACAGTCATTGCGGAATGCGCGGCTTCACGCGCGCGGTCTATGAGCGCATGGATTTGCGCAGCACGGGGATGGAATTTGCTTCGGAGTTTGTGATTAAGGCCACGCAACTTGGCGCGAAGATGGCGGAGATTCCGGTGACGTTGTGGCCGGACAAGCGCGGGCGGCCGCCTCATTTGCGGAGTTTCCGGGATGGCTGGCGGCACTTGCGGTTCATGTTGTTATACGCGCCGAACTGGCTGTTCGTATTGCCGGGGGCGGCGTTTGTGCTGCTGGGGCTGTTCCTGGTTTTTTGGCTCTTGCCGGGACCGCGCACGATTACGTCGCGGATTACGCTGGACGTGCACACCATGATTTTTGGCGTGATTTTCACGTTGCTGGGCGCGCAGATACTCTCGATCGGCGCGTTTGCGAAAGTGTTCAGTTATGCGGAGCGATTCGATCGCAGCGGAACAGTGTCGCTGAAGCGCGTCCTGAAACGGGTGACCCTGGAATCGGGGCTGCTGCTGGGCGGCGTGTTGTTTTTTGCCGGGCTTGCGGGCTGCGCGTGGGTGACATGGCAATGGGTGGCCAGCGGATTTGGGCCCCTGGCGCAGATTCGGCAAGTATTGTTCTGGGCCATGTGGTTGTTTCTGGGCTTGCAGATTATTTTTGCTTCGTCCTCATTGAGCATGCTGGGGATTAGCCGCGGAACGTATATCGGCGACTACGAGCTGAAATAGTGTCCTACACCGGTTTGGATCACTTCATCGCGCGACAGAGGTTTCGCGCAGCGTATCCGCACATCCGCAAGGGAGCGCGCGTTTGCGACTTGGGTTGCGGGCTGGACGCAGCGTTTCTGGATTTCGCCGCGGAGCGGATTGCACACGGCGTGGGCGTGGACGATCAGGTCCGCGATGGTGCCGGGGGACGATGGACGCGGGTTCGTGCGGATATCCGCGCAGCTTTGCCGCTGGAATCGGGGCAATTCGATAACGTAGTGATGCTGGCAGTGCTGGAGCATTTGGCGGAGCCGGAGCCGGTGCTGCGCGAGGCGTATCGCATTTTGGCGCCGGGCGGTTCGCTGATTTTGACGTGGCCTTCCGCGATGGTGGATCCGATCCTGAAGGTGTTGCACGGATTGCGATTGGTGAGCGACGAAATGGAAAGCGACGAGCATCAGAAGCGTATTCCGGTGGGCACGCTGCAGCAGATGTTGCACCGCATCGGCTTCACCGAATTTCTTCACTACACGTTTGAGTTGGGACTGAATAATCTGATGGTGGCGACGCGGTGAGTGCGGATGTAGTGCCTGCCGTCCCCGGCGGGGCGGCGAGGGCCAGAAAAGGGTCCGACCAGCGCGCAGTAAAATCCTTTTTTACTGCACCGCCACCAGCGTCGAGTTAGGATACGGAGTCACCTGATGCCTGAAATCGGGTTGCAGCAGCCAGACGTGCCGGTCCCTGAAATAAGCCAGGAGCTTGGCATTCTGAGCTGTGCCTATGTCCCGAGCCCACAAGATCTTTCCGCCGTCGATGTCCGCTCCATTGAAAACCCATTCCCAATGGGGATCGTGAAAATCCGCGTAGCGCACGATGACCAGATGCTTTCCATCCAGATGCTGGAGTTTTTCCACGATTGCCGCGCGGCTGGAATTTCCTTTACACGCAAATTGGAGCGGGTCACAAACCTGGTAACAAAGATTGGTTCCAGTATCCAGCAGTAACAGTAGAAACGTCGCGCGAGACAATACGACGCCAAAGTGCAAAGAGGAAATGCGCATGATGCGCAGGTGGCGGACGCCCTGGACCAGCAGGCCGTAAAAAATACAAGTAAGCGGCGCCGCATAATGCGATTGCGACCAAACTACCGCAAAGAGAGCGGCAGCGCTAACGGCGAGCGTTGCCCAAAATATCTTCATCCTACGATCTAAGAGCACGAACGGAAGGGCGGGCAATACGAGCAGAGCGCCTGGCCAGAAATAAGTGACTCCAAAGTGAACAACTTTTTCCTTGGAGACCTTCTTGGCATGTTGCCAGTCCCTTTGATAGTAGGAGCGTTCCCAGGTGTTGTAGAAACCTTGAAAGACCAGATTGTTGTATGAGAGCTCGGGTTTGAATGGCTGCCACAAGAACAGGGGTGCCGTGTCGTAAGTGCGTTCGTTGAGAGTGTGGGGAAAGAGGAGCGCATTGGCGGTCAAACGCCAGTTGTAATAGCCCATGAATGCAAACGTAAAGAGGAGAACGCAAACGATGGGTATGAGCGCATTGCGAAACCGCGGGCGCAAGGCGTCTTTGGAGCGGATCTTCCCGGAAAGCCAATACAAGAACCACAGCGCTGCGGGCACGCAGAAGAACAAGCCTTCATAGGGCCGGCTGTTAGCCAGGATTGCGGCACCAAGCCCTAGCAGAATGGCGTCACGCGCCCTGGCGCCTCGGCGGAGTCTCCCCAATCCACCCAGCACAAGTGCGCCACCGATGGCCGCGGTTGCGCCTCCCCAATAGCTATTCACCCAATAACTGGTAATACCGAACTTGAGCGCGGCGAAGCCTGCGGCCAAAAAGGCCCAGCGCGAGGGCATCCACGCCTGTAACGCCCAAAAGATCGCGACGCACATGAAGGCGTTGCTGAGAAGAACTCCGATCCAAGGATTTCCTAGTAATTGGCCTAACGCCAAAATGAATCCTTGCGCCGGCGGATACATGGAGGAATACGTCGGGTGCCAATTGACGTGGTAGGTCTCGAAGCTCACCCAGAGGGGATGAGACGGATTGGCCAGCCTGCCATGCGCAAAGGTATCAGCTAGCAGCAGGTAGCCGAACTCGTCATGCGTGGTGGGAGTCGGTACAGGAAGCAATGGCAAGGCAATCAGGCGAGCGCCAACAACCGAAAGAAATAAGACGGAAGAAGCCAGGAAGCGACGCTCGGCGAATTGCGAGAGCGCTTGTTCGACGCGCAAATAGGCAATCCGGCCGCGGCGGGTGAACAAGAAGAGTAAGCACAAGGCGATCGCTGCCGTTACGGAAATGCCCGCAACAGAGAGGGCTCGCATCGTCGTGGGGTCTAGTACGTAGGGCATCTGGCAATCTCGTGCTCAGGTGATGGGAATTGGCATCGGCAAACGCTTAAAAAAAGGACCGATAGCCTACTGATGAACCATTGTAAGAGATTCCTTGCGCGGCCGCCGCCGCCGATAGTAAACGGTGCGTGAAGATTACTCGTCGGAGGAAAGCGAAGCGCCCGGTGGGGTGTAAGGTTCGAGGTAGGTGTTATCGGAGTCGGGGGTGACCAGCCAGATTTTGCGATCTTTGAAGTAGGCGAAGAGGTTGGCGTTTTGCTGGGGATCGAGTTCGCGGGCCCAGAGAACTTTGGCAGTGTCGATTTCGGCGCCGTTGTAGACCCACTCGTCATGGATGTTGTGATCGTCTGGGTCGTAGCGGACGATGATGAGGTGTTTGCCGGGCGTGTGCTGGAGTTTTTCGGCGATGGCGGCGCGGCTCGGATCGCCCTGGCAGGGCCACGCAAGCGGGTCGCAGATACGACGAAGTGCGTTGATCCCGGTGTCGAGGGCTAGCAGGAGCACGATGGCACGGGACAATGCCAGGCCCACGGGACGAGGGCAGATGCGCAACGTGCGCAGGTGGCGAATGGCTTGTACTACGAGCGCAAAGATGACGCAGGCGAGCGGCGCGGCATAGTGTGGGTTCGACCAGATGACGGCGAAGACGCCTACGGTGACAAGCAAAAAAGTAGCGAGGAGCAATCGCATCTTGCGGTCGCGGAAGAGAAAAGGGATCGCCGGCAGCGCGAGTAACTCGCCCACCCAGAAGTAAGTGATGGCGCAGCGACCTAGTTTCTCCACGCTTACGCGCCAGACGTCGGGCCAGGTATTGTCGTAGTTTTCGCGCTCCCAACCGTTGTAGAAATCCTCGAATTGTTGATTGCGGTAGTGCATCTCGGGTTTCTTGTGATCCCAGAGGAAGAGGCCGGTGGTGTGATAGGTGTGCGTGTTCAGGACGTGTGGCAGCAGCAGCGGATTCCCGGTAAGCCGCCAATTGTAGTAACCCATGAACGCGGCGGTAAGAGCGAACACAAGCGTGAGAGGTGCGAGAACATTTCGCAAGCGTGCGTGCAATGGCTGCCGCGACTTGGTTTTTCCAATGAGCCACCAGGAAAACCACGCTGCAGCGGGGATGCAGAAGAGGAAACCTTCGTAGGGGCGGCTGTTGGCGAGAATGACGACGCCGAGGCCCAACAAAACGGCATCGCGAATTCTCGCGCGCTTCACGATTCGAACGAGCGCACCCAGCACGAGCGCGCCGCCGATTGCGGCGGTTGCGCCTCCCCAATAGCTATTCATCCAGTAGGTGGCGATGCCAAATTTCAGGGCAACGAGCACGCCGCCGAGGAAGGCCCAACGCGCGGGCAACCAACCCTGCAGCATCCAGAGAATTGCGGCGCACATGGCGGCATCACTAAGCACAACGCCAATCCAGGGATGGCCGAAAATTTGGCCCAGGGCTAAGGCGAAGCCCTGTGCGGGCGGATACATGGAGGCGTACTTGGGGAGCCAGTTGACGTGAAAGGTTTC
>Ga0137389_10002146_pt1 | contig 11903 bp, 20 predicted proteins | sample 15con2h14BmetaG_FD_104645 | JGI IMG/M metagenome (GOLD analysis project Ga0137389, IMG submission 104645) | Vadose zone soil microbial communities from Angelo Coast Range Reserve, California, USA - 15con2h1.4B metaG | ecosystem: Environmental > Terrestrial > Soil > Vadose zone > Saprolite...
GAGACGCTTGGGTTTTTGAAACCCTCTCCAAAGAGCCATGTGTTTCTTTTCCTTTCAATTCCGCTCCGTTTGGCTCTGCACTGCTTTCATGCAGGAGCTGATCTGGTGCGGTCAATTGTTTCTGGTTTCCAGCCACTAGCGGCTGGGCTCCAGCTACTTGGGTTAGGGACGATGTTACCCGCCCTGACCACGTTAGATTCCGGGAACAAGTCTCGGATTCATTAGCGCTGCATCTATCATCCACTAGCAGCCAGTTGCTAGCGGCTCGCAGCTAATTACTTCGAATACAATTCGACGATGAGCTGTTCGTTCACTGGCGTCGCGATATCTTCGCGCTTCGGCAATGACAGAACGCGACCTTTCAAAGCATCGCGGTCAACTTCCAGCCAGCCGACAACCGGCTGATGGCTGGAGAAATCGCGTGCGCCTTCCACGGTCGTAAATTTCTTGGCTTTATCGCGGACCACGATCTCATCCCCGGTGTTCACGGAGAAGGATGGGATGTCCACGCGGCGGCCGTTCACATCAATGTGACCGTGGCGGACCAACTGGCGCGCCTGACGGCGTGATGTGGCAAAGCCCAGACGGTAGATCACGTTGTCCAGGCGGCGCTCCAACTGTTGCAAGAGCAATTCGCCGGTGACACCGGGCTTGCGCGCGGCCTTTTCAAAGTAATTCCGAAACTGATTTTCCAGCGTGAAGTAGATGCGCTTGGTCTTCTGCTTTTCGCGCAACTGCAGGCCATAGCCCACAACTTTTGCTTTGCGGTCCTTGCCATGCTGGCCTGGAGCAAAATTGCGCTTTTCCACCGGGCACTTGTCAGTAAAACACTTGGCGCCCTTCAGGAACAACTTCATGCCTTCGCGCCGGCAAAGCCGGCAGACTGCACCTTTATAACGTGCCATTAAATCTCCTCTTCGAGTGTCGATCGGTTTACAGGCTGGTTCGCCCTTCCGTCCCGATCCGTGTTTCCAATTGATAATTGAGTAATTTTGTAATTGAGTAATGTCTAATCTATCTATCTTGGGTCTGGTAAATCTGCCGGGCTCTTAAGCCGTTTCAATTACCAATTCCCAAATTACCCAATTACTAAATCCACAAAAAGCTTACCTTCTCAAACTCTGCGCCTCTTGGGCGGCCGGCATCCGTTGTGCGGAATCGGCGTGACGTCCTTGATCTGCCGAACATCGAGCCCAGCAGCCGCCAGTGCGCGAATTGCCGACTCACGTCCTGATCCCGGGCCGTTGACGCGGACTTCAACCGAACGCATGCCATGATCGCGCGCCTGGTTGGCGGCGTTCTGAGCAGCTTGCTGCGCGGCAAACGGAGTTCCCTTGCGGGAACCGCGGAAGCCGAGCGAACCGGCGCTCTTCCATGACAGTGTGCGGCCTTCACCATCCGTGATGGTGACAATGGTGTTGTTGAAGGATGCCTGGATAAAGCACACGCCATGTGGCACGTTTTTGCGTTCCTTCTTCTTGAAAACTTTCTTTTTACCTTTAGTTCCGGCGGCGCTTCCGCCGGCTGCTGCTGGTTTCGCCATGTGCTTTTTCCTTCTAAATCTCTGGCTGGAACAACCGATCCGGGCTGTTCTCAGCGAACCTGATTCTTCGTTCTGGGCTGCTGGTTTAGCCAGTAGCTGGAAGCTAGCGGCTAGTAGCTGCTTTCTAAGTTTTCGTCGCGGCTTTCTTCTTGTTAGCCACTGTGCCTTTGCGCGGACCTTTGCGGGTACGGGCATTGGTATGGGTGCGCTGGCCGCGAACCGGCAGGTTACGGCGATGGCGATAACCACGATATGAGCCGATTTCGATCAGCCGCTTGATGTGCATGGAGATGTCTTTACGCAGATCACCTTCCACGTCGCCCTGGGCTTCAATCACCTGGCGGATGCGGTTGACTTCGTCTTCATTCAGGTCCTGGACTTTTTTCATCGGCTCAACTTTAGCTTCGCCCAAAATGGTCCGGGAGCGAGCGTTGCCGATGCCGTAGATGTAGGTCAGCGCGATGTTCACATGCTTGTTTCTTGGAAGATCGACGCCTGAAATACGTGCCATTTTCTCTCCTCTGGAAATCTTCGATCGGTTTACAGCCTGGCTTGGCCGTCTTCCCGATCGCGGTTCTTGAAATTTACAATTTCAAATTTGAAATTGTAAATTCCCAACTATCCCTGTCTTTGTTTATGTTTCGAATTCTCGCAGATTACGCGCACCACGCCTTTACGGTGCACAACCTTGCACTTGTCGCAGATTTTCTTTACTGAAGCTCTGACCTTCATGATTTTCTCTTTTCAACCTTCTTGGCCAACCGGTATTCAATTACCCGATTACCAAATTACTCAATTACCAATTCTACTTATAACGGTAAACGATCCGTCCTCGCGTCAGGTCATACGGTGAAAGTTCCACCGCGACCTTATCGCCCGGAAGAATGCGTATGAAATTCTTGCGCATTCTGCCGGAGACGTGTGCCAATACCTGATGCTTGTTTTCCAGTTCCACCCGGAACATGGCATTGGGCAGCGGCTCAATCACCGTTGCCATTACTTCAATCGCGTCTTCTTTACTCAAGCAGCTCCTTGAAACCAGCTTTGGCCATCTGATTTGCCGGCTTCCAGAAAAATATTTTGTCTGACTTCAGCCCCTTGGACTACTTAGTAAGTGGCCTACTCGGTCAGAACGAGCGGTCCATTCTTTGTGACCGCCACGCAGTGCTCGAAGTGTGCGCTGTAGCTGCCATCTTCAGTCACTGCCGTCCACTTATCATCCAGCACCCGTGCGCCCGGCTTGCCGATATTCACCATCGGCTCAATGGCCAGGACCATGCCTTCGCGAAGTCTGGTGCCGTGACCACGCGTCCCATAATTGGGGACCTGCGGATCTTCGTGCAATCGCGTCCCGATTCCATGGCCTACAAAATCCCGCACCACGCTGAAGCCGTTGGCTTCAACATATTCCTGAACTGCCGCGCCCACATCGCCCACAGTCTTACCCAGCCGCACTTCCTCAATGGCTTTCTTGAGCGATGTCTCAGTCACTTCCAGCAGCTTCTTCAACTCATCTGAAACTTTGCCGCCCACCGGGACCGTGATGGCCGAGTCACCGTAATAGCCATCCAGTACCACGCCGCAATCAATGGAAACGATATCGCCTTCCTTCAGGACCCGTTTTGCTGACGGGATTCCGTGGATGATCTCGTTATTCACTGACGTGCACAGCACGCAGGGATAATCGTAATATCCCTTGAATGCCGGCTTGGCGCCTAACTCCCTGATCTTGTCTTCAGCCGCGCGTTCCAGGTCCATCGTGGAAACGCCGGGGGCCACCATCGCCTTAACTTCTTGCAGCACCTGCCGGACAATCTGCCCGCTGCGCCGCATTTTTTCCACTTCTGCTTGAGACTTGCAATTAATCATCAGTTTGCTGCCGCCGTGCCCTTATGCTGCTGCGGCACCCTCTACAATGGCCAGTGTCTCCGCCGTTACTTCTTCCACGGGACGCTCTCCATTCAATCGCCGTAACCGGCCCTGTTTACCGTAAAAATCAACCAACGGCAAGGTCATGCGCTCATAACTCTTTAAGCGCTGGGAAATGACTTCTTCCTTATCGTCTTTGCGCTGGACTAACTTAGAGCCGCAAATGTCACATTGCTCGTCGTTTTGCGGCGGCTGGAAGTAAACGTTGTAGATCTTGCCATCGACGGGACACGACCGGCGGCCCGTAAGCCGTTGCAGTAATTGATTATAACTGACCTCGATGCTGATCACAACCGGCCCCATCCGCACTCCCTCGAATGTCGCCGTTTCCAGGAACTTATCCAGCCATTCCGCCTGTCCCACGGTCCTCGGAAAGCCATCCAGAATGTATCCGCGGCGGCAATCCGGCTGTTTCAAGCGCTCCCGCACCATCGGAAGCATGAGATCGTCGGAAACCAGCCCGCCTTGTTTCATGATCGGGTCGGCCTTCTTTCCCAGTTCTGTTCCCCGGGCCACATTGATTCGCAGTATGTCTCCCGTGGAAATCTGCGGGATACAGTATCGTGCCGCGATTGTCATGGCCTGTGTGCCTTTGCCTGCACCAGGAGCCCCTAGCAGAATGATCGGACCAGGTACCGCCAGTTCGCGGGCCGGGGTCGATCCTGAGCTGACGGGCATCGCTAAGTCCAGAGCTTCCGTCCCTTAATGCGTCCACCCTTAGAGGTAAAACCTTCATAGTGACGCATCACCAGCTGGGACTCAATCTGATTCACCGTATCCATGGCCACACCCACCACAATCAGCAGTGAGGTACCGCCAAAGTAAAAGTTCACTCCCAGACCGTTCAGGAACCAGTTCGGGAAATTCTCAAATATGCGTTGTCCCAGCCACCACGGCAGGTGATTGAGGTGGATACCCATGATCATCCACTCTGGAATCAGGGAAATCAGGATCAGGTACAAGCCACCGACAAGAGTCACACGCGTCAGCACTTCGTTGATGTAATCACGTGTGCGATGTCCGGGGCGAATGCCGGGAATAAATCCGCCATGCTTGCGCATGTTGTCCGCCACGTCTGACGGGTTGAATACGATGGAAACGTAAAAGTACGCAAAGAAGATGATGCCGGCTGAATAGAGAAGCGTGTAAAGCGGTTCGCCCCACTTCAACTGGTCCATCAAAGGACCAAAATACCTGTGCAGCGTTCCACCTGACTTGAATGCCGCCGAGTAGGTCAACATCTGCGGAATGCTGAGCAGGGATGAGGCAAAGATCACCGGCATTACCCCGCCGGAGTTCACGCGTAACGGCAGGTGTGTTGCCTGGCCGCCCATAATGCGGCGTCCGACCACGCGCTTTGCGTACTGCACTGGAATGCGCCGCTCTGAGCGTTCCATAAAGACAATGAACGCCACCACCAGCACCATGATCACAATCAGCAACACCATGGCCGGGATGGTGAAACTTCCCCATGCCTGCTGCTTGGCCAACGTGTACAGGTTCTGCACCGCACGCGGCAGTCCGACGACGATGCCGGAGAATATCAGCAGCGACATACCATTGCCAATGCCGCGTTCGGTAATCTGTTCACCCAACCACATAATGAAGATACTGCCCGTGGTCAAAGTAATGATGGTGAGCAGAATGAATGACGGCCCGGGATTGAGTACGAAGTCCTGGCTCTGCAGGGTAAACGCGATACCCAGACTCTGCAGGAACGAGAGTATCAGCGTCAGATAGCGCGTCCACTGGGTAATCTTTCGCCGGCCCAGCTCACCCTCTTTCTGCAAGCGCGCCAGCGGTTCCCAGACCACCGTGAGCAACTGCAGAATAATGGATGCGGTGATGTAGGGCATGATGCCGAGGGCAAAAATCGTCAGACGGCGAAGGTTTCCGCCGCTGAACAGATCATAGAATCCCAGCAATCCGCCGCTCTGCTGTTCAAACGCCTTTTGCAGCCGGTCCGTGTTGATGCCCGGCGTGGGAATGAAGGAGCCAAAGCGGTACACAGCCAGCATGGCCAAGGTGAAAAGCACACGCCTGCGCAGGTCCGGTACGCGAAAGATATTTGCCAGTTTCTCTAACATTGGGTCACTTCTTTTTGGATTTCGGTTCGGGCTTCTTCACTTCCGCGGCCACAAAGCCGGAGAGTAACTCCGCTTTGCCGCCGGCTTTGGTGATTTTCTCCTGGGCTGACTTGGAGAACTTGTGCGCATGCACCGTGAAGGCCGCTTTCAATTCGCCATCACCCAGCACCTTGATCAAATCGTTTTTGTGCGCAAACCCGCTCTTCACCAGGAATTCCGGGGTCACGTTCTTCTCACCCAGCTCCGCAATGCGCTCCAGGTTGATCACGCGATATTCCGTACGGAAGATGTTGGTGAATCCGCGCTTGGGAACACGGCGATGCAATGGCATCTGTCCGCCTTCAAAGCCGCGCATCATGCGCGAACCTGAACGCGAACGCTGGCCTTTGTGGCCGCGCGTTGAAGTCTTACCCATGCCGCTACCCATACCGCGGCCCACACGCTTACGGTTCGCGGTGGCTCCCTTGGGAGGTTTTAACGTTGAAAGATTGGTTGGCACTTGAATTTCCTTGTTCGCAACCTTCGCCTGTCTTCCGCGAAAGCTACTCGGTTTCCCTGTCTATGGGCATTGCGATCGCCCGAACTGAAACTACTCGACCACCTGTACCAGATGAGGAATCTTGGCGATCATTCCCCGCACAGAAGGCGTGTCTTCCCGCACCACGATCTGGTTCAAACGAGTAAAGCCAAGCCCCTTGACCACAAGCTTGTGCTTTATCGGCGTACAGATTTTCGAGCGCACATACTGAATCTTGATTGTCTTCTTTGCTGCCGTCATGGCTTACAGCTCCTGCATGGCTTTGCCACGCATCGTCGCGACTTCTTGCCGGTCGCGTAATCTGCTCAGGGCATTAAACGTCGCCTTGATCACGTTATGCGGGTTGGCCGTGCCAATCGACTTGGTCAGCACGTTTTGCACACCCGCTGAGGTCATTACCGCGCGCACTGCACCGCCCGCGATCACTCCAGTTCCTTCCGGGGCCGGCTTCAGCAGCACAATGCCGGAACCAAAGCGTCCCAGGACTGCATGCGGAATCGACGTCTGCGTAAGATTCACCTTGATCAGGTTCTTCTTGGCTGACTCAATGCCTTTGCGGATGGCCTGCGGAACTTCCTTTGCTTTGCCGGAACCGTAGCCGACTATTCCTGCACTCGGGTCGCCCACCACCACCAGGGCCGCGAATGACATGTTCTTGCCGCCCTTGACCACTTTGGTCACGCGGTTAATAGCAACCACCTGGTCTTTCAGTTGGAAGTTGCCGGCATCGAGTTTCTTTTTCGTTGCTGTCGCCATTTAGAACTCCAGACCTGCTTCGCGCGCCGCATCGGCCAACGCCTTGATTCGTCCGTGATACAGATATCCGCCGCGATCAAAAACCACCTTCTTGATGCCTTTTTCCTGCGCGCGCTGGGCAATCGCCTTGCCCACTTCCTTGGCACTGGCCACGTTGCCGCCGGTACGCTGCTCGCCCTTTTTGCGCCCCTGGACGGTGCTGGCGGAAACCAGCGTTGCTCCGCTGCCATCATCGATCACCTGCGCGTAGATATGGTTCAGTGAACGGTACACATTCAGCCGCGGACGCTCCTGTGAGCCTTCCAGCCGGTTGCGCAAGCGCTGATGGATCCGGCGCCGTGTTTGGTCTTTTGACGTATTTGGAATCATTTCTTCTTTTACCTTTGCTTCGTATAGCTCTCCGCTACACGATCAAATCAATGTTTCTCAAAGCAATTTCTCAATCGGTCGAGAAGAATCATCAGATTTCATTCTCGCGCTTTCAATTACTCAATCACCCGATTACTCAATTACCCAATCTATTTCGCTCCGGTCTTGCCGACCTTTTTCTTCAGGCGCTCGCCCAGATAGCGGATGCCCTTCTGCTTGTACGGATCGGGTGGACGCAATGAGTGAATTTCGGCAGCCACCTGGCCCACTTTCTGGCGATCAATGCCGCTCACCGTCAGCCTGGTCTGCTTGGGATCAATCGCAACAGAGATCCCGCTGGGCAGCGGGAATTCGATCGGGTGCGAGAATCCGAGGGTAAAGACCACCATCTCTTTGCCTTTCAGTTCCGCGCGATAACCAATGCCGACGATTTCCAGTTCCTTGGTCCAGCCTTTGGTCACGCCTTCAACGGCATTACCGACCAGCGCACGCACCAGGCCATGGACGGCAGCATACTGGTCACTCTCACGAACAACATGCAGCGTTCCGTCTTTTTGCTCCAGCTTCACGCCCGCAGGCATGTGCGTCTTCACCTGGCCCTTCGGTCCGTTTACGGTGACCGTGTTGCCCTTCACTTCGTACTTCACTCCTGTGGGGAGCGGAATCGGTTTCTTTCCGATACGAGACATGGTCTAAACCCTTCCCTTTAAGCGAGTCTTCCAAGCCTTGCGGCCGGATTCCACGCTGGTTCTAAGCTCTGGCCGCTAGCTTCTAGCTACTGGCCTAAGTCATACGCTGGCTTTCGCCAGCAGCCAGGAGCAAGTAGCTCATAGCTGCGTGTGCACAGCATGCGCTTACCAGACTTCGCAGAGAATTTCTCCGCCAACGCCCTGCTTGCGCGCCTGGCGTCCTGTCATCACTCCCTTGGGAGTGGTCAGAATGTTGATGCCCAGTCCACCCAGCACACGTGGAATCTCATTGCGTCCCACGTAAACCCGGCAGCCGGGGCGGGAAATGCGCTGCAGGTTGGAGATGGCGGCAGCGCTCTCCGTGCCGTACTTCAGGTAAATGCGCAGGACCTTTCTGCCTTCTTCTTCCGTCGCCTTGAAATTGGCGACGTAACCTTCTTCTTTCAGAATGCGCGCGATCTCCAGCTTCAGCTTGGAAGCAGGGACATCGAGTTTCTGGTGCCGTGCATGGATTGCATTGCGAATGCGTGTCAGCAAATCTGCGACCGGATCGGTCAAACTCATCTTCGTTCTTCTCCTCTTATCGTCACCCGTTAGCCCCGGCTCTGCCAGGGGAACCTGCCGTGACGTACTACCGAGCAACTAGCCACTAGCAATTAGCAACTAGCCTTGCTTCCTGGCCTTAATGTCGTACTCCCAATCAACAGCGGTTCTGGCTATTTGCCAATTGCCAGCTGCCAATTGCTTCCTTTACCAGGACGACTTCATGACCCCGGGAATCTCACCCTTGAGCGCCAGACCGCGGAAGCACAAACGGCACAGGCCGAATTTCCGCAGGAAAGCGCGCGGCCGTCCGCAGATCGAGCAGCGGTTCCGGTGCTGGGTAGAGAACTTGGGTTTCTTGTTCGTCTTGGCGATTTTCGCTGTAGTTGCCATCTTTTCCTTTGCTAAATACTAAGTACCAATAACCAAATACCTGTTTATTGCCTGAACGGCATTCCCATCGCTTTCAGCAATGCCCGTGCCTGATTGTCATCCCGCGCCGTGGTCACAATGGTCACGTTCATGCCCTTGAGCTTGTCCACCTTGGCGTAATCAATTTCCGGGAAGATCAACTGGTCGCGCAGGCCAAGCGTGTAATTTCCCCGACCGTCGAACGACTTCGTCGACACGCCGCGGAAGTCTCGCACACGCGGCAGAGCGATGTTGATCAGGCGATCGAGAAATTCATACATATGGTCGCCGCGCAGGGTAACCATTGCGCCAATTGACATGCCTTCACGTACCTTGAATGCCGCAATCGACTTCTTGGCCTTGGTGACCACTGGCTTCTGTCCGGTAATCTCGCCCAGGTCGCGGACCAGCGGGTCCAGCATCTTCGTATTCTGCGTCGCTTCGCCCACACCCATGTTCACCACAACTTTGTGTACGCGCGGCACCGCCATAGGATTGGTGAGGCCCAGTTCTTTGGACAATGCTGGAGCAATCTCTTTCGTGAACCGCTCTCTCAGCCTTGCCGTCGATTTTGATTTCGATGTTGCCATGATCTCTTGTTTCTACCTTCTCCCACGGTTTCGGAGTGTTTACCGGTTCGTAGGGTGTTCAATTTTTACTTGTCGAGCGTCGCATCACAACGGCGGCAAACGCGGACTCGCTTGTTGCCTTCCATCTTGTGTCCTACGCGCGATGGCCCGCAGCTCGGGCAAACCACCATCACGTTGGAGATGGCGATCCGTGATTCCTGCTCGGCGATTCCACCCTTCACGTTCTTACGCTGGTCCGGCCGCACGTTCTTCTTCACCATCATCACGTGTTCTACCAGGACCTTGGCGTCGCCAGGAAATACCCGCAGCACGCGTCCTTGCTTGCCTTTGTCGCGCCCGCTGATCACCTTCACCTGATCATTGCGCTTGATATCAACTTTTGTGTGCATTGTTACCCTTCTGCCATCCGCAGTCTCACTACAACAACTGCATCAAATCTTGAATTAGAGAACTTCCGGCGCCAGTGAAACGATCTTCAAGAACTTCTTCTCGCGCAGCTCACGGGCCACGGGACCGAATACGCGTGTCCCGACCGGCTCACCGGCATCATTGATCAGCACGGCGGCATTCTGGTCAAAGCGAATGTACGTGCCGTCACGCCGGCGATGCTCTTTGCGTTGCCGCACGATCACGCACTTCACCACGCTGCCCTTCTTGGCCGTGCCGTCCGGCGCTGCTTCTTTCACCGCCGCCGTGATCACGTCACCCAGGCTGGCGTTCAGGCCGGTATGTCCGCTCAACGGCAGGATCATCTGCAGGCGGCGCGCGCCGCTGTTGTCGGCCACGTCCAGAATGCTTCTCATCATGACTGCCATGGTTGCTTCTCCCTCTTAATCTCTTCTGCTGCAATTCAACGCCGCCGACTAACTCTTAAGCGGCTTTGGAATCTACGCGGTCTTTGAATCGACGATGGCCTTCTCTTCGCCCGCCACCAGCTTGGCGCGACGAACAATGTTCTTCAGCTTCCAGCGCTTCAGCCGTGACATGGGCCTGGTCTCTTCGATTTCCACGAAGTCGCCCACGTGAGCGGTGTTCTCTTCATCGTGCGCGTAAAACTTCTTTGCCTTGGCTACTACGCGGCGATAGAGCGGATGCGCTTTCTTCATGCTCACCTGCACCACAATGGTCTTGGCCATCTTGGTGGAGACCACTTCACCGATCTTGGTGGCGCGGCGTCCCTGCGTCTGCGTGCTGTTGGTTGTCTCTGCCATTTACTTCTTCCTCGCTTTTGCCTTGGCGCCGCTGGTCTTCTTGGCCGCGGGCTTGGCTGCCTTCGCCGCAGGCTTCCTGTCGGCTGTTTTTCTGGCCGGCTTAGCTTTGGTGGCTGTTGCCGTGGATGACGACGCATCAGCCGCTACCGGCTTGGCGTGATTATCAAGACCCAGCTCTTTTTCGCGCTGGATGGTCTTGATGCGGGCCACGTCTTTGCGCAGTCCGCGCACCTTGTTCAGGCTCTCCGTCTGTCCCATCTTCATCTGGAACTTCAGGCGGAAAAGCTGATCATTCAGTTCGCGCTGCTGGTGCAGCAGTTCGGCGTCAGTCAGATTTCTAAGTTTCTCTACGTCCATGTCGTTTCTCTGAAGGGCCATCCCGCTCTGCCCCTCGTGCTCGCTTTTCTCTAGTGTGCGTCGTGGCGCGCTACAAATTTCGTGCGCAGCCCCAGTTTGTGCGAAGCCAGCCGCATTGCTTCCGCTGCGTCCACCCGGCTTACGCCTTCCATCTCAAACAGAATCTTGCCCGGACGGACAACCGCGACCCAATGGTCCGGCGCGCCCTTGCCTTTACCCATACGGGTTTCGGCAGGCTTCTTGGTCACCGGTTTGTCCGGAAACAGACGGATCCAGATCTTGCCGCCACGCTTCACGAAACGCGTCATGGCAACACGGCTGGCTTCAATCTGCCGGTCGGTAACCCAGCCCGGTTCCATTACCTTCAACCCGAAGTCGCCGAAGGACAACTCGCCTCCGCGCCACGCTTTGCCCCGCATGCGACCGCGCTGCTGCTTGCGGTATTTAACTTTCTTTGGCATCAACATAAGTTCAAATCCTAGTTACTGGTTGCAGCCCTTCAATTCGGTTTTTGGTCCTTGGTATTTGGTCTTTGGTCAAACCGGCTCGCTTCGGTCTTCCTGTCTCAAGCCAAGCACCAACAACCAATTACCAATGGCCGCTTGTCTAAAATGCACCCGCTCCGGCACGTTCCGGCTGTCTCTTCTTCTGCGGAAGAATGTCGCCTTTGTAGACCCACACCTTCACGCCGATGATGCCGTACGTGGTGTTGGCTTCAGAGAAGCCGTACTCGATGTCGGCACGCAGCGTGTGCAGCGGCAAACGCCCTTGCAAATACCATTCCGAGCGGGCGATTTCATTACCATTCAACCGCCCTGAGACACGCACCTTGATCCCTTTGCAGCCGAAGCGCAGAGCCGAATCGACGGCCTTACGCATC
>Ga0137389_10002147_pt1 | contig 11899 bp, 10 predicted proteins | sample 15con2h14BmetaG_FD_104645 | JGI IMG/M metagenome (GOLD analysis project Ga0137389, IMG submission 104645) | Vadose zone soil microbial communities from Angelo Coast Range Reserve, California, USA - 15con2h1.4B metaG | ecosystem: Environmental > Terrestrial > Soil > Vadose zone > Saprolite...
ATATGCGCCCCCGGCTCATGCCTTGAACGAAGAACAAGAGAGCGCCATGAAATTGATTCGCGCGCGTTTTGAGCTGGGCGAGTTTGGCGTGCAATTGCTTCACGGCGTCACCGGAAGCGGTAAGACGGAAGTCTATCTCCGCAGCGTGCAGGAAACTCTCGCGCGCGGAGAGACGGCTCTCATCCTCGTGCCGGAAATTGCGCTCACGCTTTGGATTGGCCGTCAATGCCGCGCCTGGTTTGGAGCAAAGTTTGAAGGCGTCGCCGTTTTGCACTCCGCCCTGAGTGATGTCGAGCGCGCCCGCGAGTGGTGGCGCGTCCGTAACGGCGAAGCCCGCGTCGTCGTTGGAACGCGCTCCGCCGTCTTTGCGCCGCTTCAGAATCTCGGCCTCATCATCGTCGACGAAGAGCAGGAGAACAGCTACAAACAGGAAGAGACTCCTCGCTATCACGGCCGCGACGTCGCCATCGTACGCGCGAAAATGGAAGGCGCGCTCGCCCTGCTCGGTTCGGCAACGCCCTCGCTCGAAACCTATCACCACGCGCGCAACGGAAAATACGAGCTGTTGACGCTGGCATCGCGCGTTGAAAATCGCTCTCTCGCGAACGTCGAAATCGTTGATCTCCGCGAAGACTTCCAGCAAACCCATCAGACCAGCCCCATCTCCGCGAAGCTGCGCGCGGCGATTCAAGATTCCCTCGCCGCCGGCACCCAGGCGCTCGTCCTCATCAACCGCCGCGGCTATTCCTGGTCCGTCTTGTGCCGCAGTTGCGGCGCATCCGTTCAATGCGCGAATTGCAGCATTTCGATGACCTACCACAAGCACCGCAACCGCCTCGAATGCCACTACTGCGGCTCGATCCAGCCTGTGCCGAAGCAATGCCCAAAATGCCACTCGCAGTATGTTTATTTTTTTGGCGAGGGCTCCGAGCATCTCGAAGAGCGCTTGCGGAAAGAGTTCCCCGGCGCGCGCATTGCGCGGCTCGACCGGGACACCACGCGCACCAAACGGCAATATCAGGAAACTCTGGGCGCCTTCGCCGCCGGAGCGCTGGATATTCTCGTCGGCACGCAAATACTCGCCAAGGGCCACGATTTCCAGCGCGTGACGCTGGTTGGCGTGGTCTCCGCTGATTCTTCGCTCAGCTTGCCCGATTTTCGCGCCGCCGAGCGCACCTTCCAATTGCTCACTCAGGTCGCCGGCCGTGCAGGCCGCGGCGAATTGCCGGGGCGCGTTCTGATCCAGACATTCTATCCTGAGCACTACGCGATTCAGGACGCGGTGAAGCAAGACTACGCTTCCTTCTTCGAGCGCGAGCTCCATTTCCGCCGCCTGATGGCCTACCCGCCGTTCACTTCGCTGGCGAACGTGATTGTGCGCAACACCAGTCAGGAGAAGGCCATTCAGTGGTCGCGTCAGCTTTCAGAGTATTTTTCACCGCACGACGGGAAGGGCGCGCGAATCCTCGGCCCCGCCGCTGCTCCTCTAGCCCGCTTGAAAAAAGAGCATCGTTACCAGTTCTTGCTCAAATCCCCTAAGCGCTCCGTGCTCACGAAGCTCCTGACCGGCGCGCTGTCTTTCTGCGACGCAAAAGAAATCCCCCCAACCGCCGTCCTCGTCGACATGGACCCCCTGACCTTGCTATGACTTCCGTTCCTTCACCAATGCGATGGCTGTCTTTTCTATTTTCCCTTTTCTATTTTCTATTTTCTAACTCTTGTTCTAACGGCTGATCAAATAAATCCCCGCAAAAATGGAAACGATTCCCACTCCCTGCCAGCGCGAAACATGCTCCCGCAAGAAAATCGCCGCCAGCGCCACCGTCACCGCTCCGTACAGCGAAGCCAGCACGCTCACTACTGCTACTTGCTCAATCAGCATTCCCCGATTGTTCAGCACAAACGCGGTCGTATCCAGAGCGCCCATCCCCAGAATCCAGCCGCTTACGCCGCTTCGCCGCACTTTGATCGGCTGACGCGCGATCAGGATCACCGCCGTGGTCAGCACCGCGCTCGTCAGACGGATCATCCACACCGTTTGCGCCGCTCCAACGCGCGGCACAATCCGGATGCCGAACAGCCAGAACAGCGTGCCGAATCCTGCCGCCGAGCAAAGTGCCAGCGGAATCCCTCGGCTGTTCCGCGCCGGCGATTCCGAATTCTTTTCCTCGGCTGGTTTTTCGCCCGCGGCAACAATGACCATGCCAAGCATGGTGCAAACAATTCCCACCGCGCGCGCCGATGACAGCCGCTCCCCGCTCAGCAGCGACAGCAAGACCGTCAGCACGGGGTAGCTGGCCGAGAGGGGCGCAACGACGGACATCTTTCCGACCTCAAAGGAGCGGTACAGCGCCAGCGTGGAGACCACGTTCACCGTTCCCGCCAGCACGCCCCAGGCCCACGGCTGCCACCCGGAACCGTCGGCGAGATGGCCCCACCCCCCCAGCCAAGGCAGAGCGATGGTCAAAAGGACGAGTCCCGTGGACTGCATGTACAAAGTCGTGCGGAGAGTGCCAATACGGTGAGTGGCAAATCGCGCGAGAAAATCCGCGCCACCCCAAAAAAGAGCGGTCAGGAGGCCCAGGAGAATTCCCATGATGGATTAGGCGGACTTGCCTTTTTTTACTTCGAGTCCGAGGACGGCCATCACTTTTTGCAGATCTTTCCAAACTTCGCTTTTCGCGCTGGGATTGCGCAGCAGATAAGCGGGATGGTAGGTCGCCAGCAATTTCCGGCCGCGAAATTCCAGCCACTCGCCGCGGAAATGGGAAATGCCGCGGTTGGTCTCCAGGAGCGTTTGCGCGGCGACGCTGCCGAGGCAAACGATGACTTTTGGCGCGATCGCATCGAGTTGCCGGAGCAGAAACGGCGAGCAAGTCGTCACTTCATCTTTTTCCGGCGTGCGATTGTCGGGCGGACGGCACTTCACCACGTTGCAGATGTATACGTCTTTTCTTTGTAGGCCCATGGCTTCGATCATCTGCGTCAGCAGTTTGCCCGCGCGCCCGACGAATGGAAGTCCCTGCATGTCTTCGTCATGGCCGGGGCCTTCGCCGACAAAGACCAATTGCGCCTTCGGATTTCCGTCGCCAAAAACAATTTTGTTTCTGGCCTTGTGCAGTTTGCATCGCGTGCACTCGCCGAGGTCTTCGCGAATTTTCAAAAGAGTGTCGCCTACAATTTTGTTGACCGCTTCAAAAAGCGATGGCCCGGTCACTTTCGGCAACGCCTCGCCCTTCGGCGCGGCCCGCATAGCGGACGGCGGGAGTTTCATCGGCTCGGGCTTGCGTGCGGGCTTTGGCAAAGTTGTTTCCTCAAGAGAATTCTGTTGCAGAGCAGGAAGCGCACCCATGGAACTCTCGGCGGAACAGCGGTCCTTGTAGAAAAGACGGATGCCGAGATCCTCGTAGAAACTCAGGCGGTCTGAGAGTTTTTTCTGGAGAATTTCCGGAATGCGTTCGGCCATGGCGGGATCAAACGGCTGAGCGATGCGCCGTGGTTTTGTTGCCCAGCACGCCGCGCAGCCGCACCACTTCGTCCAGGATGCGCTGCGCGACTTCACTCTTGGTCAACTTTGGCAGAGCCAGATCGCGTCCATCGCGCGAGAAAAGAGTAATGACGTTGGTGTCGACGTCAAATCCAGCGCCTTCGGCGGTCACGTCATTCGCCACGATCAGGTCGGCATTCTTGGCAGCGAGTTTTTTTCTCGCGTTCTCCGCGACGCTGGTGGTTTCGGCAGCGAATCCGACAACGATGCGCCCGCCCTTGTTCCGGGCCACTTCGGCGAGAATATCCGTCGTTGGCTCGAGGTGAATGGTCAACGGTTCTTTATTTCTTTTAATCTTCTCGATGTGTTTTTCCGCCGGCCGGTAGTCCGCTACGGCGGCCGCAAAAATCGCGATGGTGCTTTCAGCGAAACGTTCCGTAACCGCGCGGCGCATTTCCTCGGCGGAGCGCACGCTGATTCGCTCCACGCTAGCGGGAGCCTCGAGCGACGTTGGTCCGCTGACCAAAAAAACTCTTGCGCCGCGCCGCGCCGCCGCTTCCGCCACCGCGTAACCCATCTTTCCGGAGGAGCGGTTCGTGAGATAGCGCACGGGATCCAAGTCTTCGCATGTCGGACCGGCGGTTACGAGGATGGTCTCGCCCTGCAAATCTTTCTGGGCCTTGAGAACCTCGCGTACCGCGGCAACAATCGACTGCTGCCCGGCCAGCCGGCCCGCGCCGGTCATCCCGCACGCGAGATAGCCCTCGTCGGGATCGACGATTTTCACTCCGCGCGCGCGCAGTATTTCGATGTTTTCCTGAGTCGCGGCATGCTGCCACATATTCACGTTCATCGCGGGCGCAACGACCAGAGGCGCAGTCGTCGCAAGATACAACGTAGTCAAAAAATCGTCCGCGATTCCGCGCGCAAATTTCGCGAGAATGTCCGCCGTTGCCGGAGCCACCAGCAGGAGATCCGTCCGCTGCGCCACGGCGATGTGCTCGATGGCACTCTCTAGATTTGCCTCGCCGTGCGCGGACTTCTCAAATAAATCCGTGATTACTTTCTGTCCGCTGAGCGCCGCAAACGTCAGGGGAGTGACAAACTCGCGCGCCCCGCGCGTCATCACCACCTGCACGCTGAATCCGTCCTGTTGAAGAAGGCGCACCAGCTCCGCGGCCTTGTAAGCCGCCACGCCGCCGGTTACGCCGAGCGTGATTTGCATTGCCGTCTCTGCGGCCGCCTACTTGCGCCGCTTGTTGCCGTCCTTGTCTTCGTCGATCGAATGCGGCTCGTTGAACTCGTACTCGAGCAGGCTGTGCTCCAGCTCTTCGCACGCAATTCGCGTGGCTTTCAGGGTCCTGGGGTTTTCGATGAGCGGCGGCGCGCCGGCCATGATCTGCCGCGCGCGTCTCGCCGCCAGCACCACGTACGCGAACTGGCTCTCCGGAGCTTTCGTCTGCACAGTCATCTCAGTCTTTTCCTCCAAACGATGCCAGAAGTTCTTGGACTCGGGCCCGGCGCCGCGCGCGCGTGCAGCGCAAAGCGATCACGATGGACTGCGCTTCGCGACCGGCACGCTCCACATCTTCATTCACCACGCAATAATCGTAATACTTGCCGAACGCCGCAATTTCGTCCCGCGCCTGCGCCAGACGCCGCGCAATCTCATCGTTCGAATCCTGGCCGCGGCTGCGCAGCCGGCGTTCGAGTTCCGCGCGCGAGGGCGGCAAAATAAAAATCGCCACAGACTCGGGCAGCTTCTCCCTGACTTGGGCCGCGCCTTGCACGTCGATCTCGAGGACGAGATCGAGACCTCTCTTCCGCGATTCCTCGAGCCATTTTTTCGGCGTGCCGTAAGAATGCTTGCCGAAAACGCGCGCCGACTCAAGAAACTCACCGCGCGCAGCCATGGCATCGAATTCCGCTTCCGTCACGAAATCATAACATTTCCCGCTGGCCTCAGTCGCCCGGCGCGGCCTGGTGGTACATGAGATCGACGGCATGGTCCCCGGCAATTCCAGAATTTTCTGCACCAGCGTGGATTTTCCCGAACCCGAAGGGCCCGACACGATCACGACCAGCGGCGCAATCTCTTGCTCCTTGCTCATTCGATGTTCTGCACCTGCTCCCGCAGCTTTTCGATCTCCGCCTTGATCTCCAGCGCGAGCCCGGTGATCGCCAGGGCTTCGCTTTCCACGCCTGGAGTCTTCGAAAGCAAGGTGTTGGCTTCGCGATGCATCTCCTGCAGGAGAAAGTCCAGTTTCTTCCCCAGCTCGCCGGCGCCGTCGATCAGTTTGGCAAATTGCTGCAAATGGCTCCGCAGCCGGTCTAATTCTTCACTGATATCGCTGCGCTCCGCAAGCAGCGCAGCCTCTTGCGCGAGGCGCGCCGGTTCGATGGAAGTTCCACTGAGCAATTCCTTTAATCGCGCTTCCAGGCGGCGCGCAAATGCCGGCCGGAGAGTGCTCGCATGCTCGCGCACTTCTTCCGCCTGCGCGGCGATACGCGCAGCTCGCGCGCGCAATTCCTCTGCGAGATGGCGGCCCTCCGCGCGCCGCATATCATCCAGCTTTGACAGGGCCTCGCGCAAGCAACCGTCCAGCGCCTGGCCCAGCCGCTCCTGCTCTTCTTCCGATTCGGGCACTGCCGCTGACAGCCCTGCGATTACGCCAGGCAATCGGAGAAGAGCGACGACATCGACGTCGGCTGCGGCCCTTGTTTCCTTCCGCAGCTCTTCCGCGGCGCGCAGATAGGCTTGTACCAGTTCGCGATTCACCTGCACCTGCGCAGCGGTTCCCGGTTCCACGCTTACGCTTACATCGACGTGCCCGCGATGAATTTTTTCGCGGATGATCTGGCGCAATCGGAGTTCGTACAGATCAAAGCCCTCGGGCAAGCGCATCTTCAGATCCAGAAAGCGATGATTGACGCTCTTCACGCTCACGCGCACGATCCAGCCGTGCTCTTCGCGGCGGGCCTGCGCATATCCAGTCATGGACAGGCACTCGGATTTCTTCGCTTGTGCCGGAGACGCTGACGCCAGGCCTTTTTCAGTCATGTGCATTCCAACGGTGCGGTGAGATCGGAGGAAACGGCTTGCGCGGAAGCGAGCATATCGTCATCGGCGAATTGAAGATCGTGCAGGCGCGCGTAGGTTCCGCCGCGCGCGATCAGCTCGGTATGCGTTCCACTCTCGCGGATCTGGCCGTCTTCGAGAACCAGGATTTTGTCGGCGCGGCGGATGGTCGCCAGGCGGTGCGCGATGACGAATGTCGTGCGTCCCACCATCAAGTTGGCCAGAGCTTTTTGCACGAACATTTCCGACTCGGCATCCAGCTCAGAGGTAGCTTCATCCAGAATCAGGATCGGGGAATCTTTCAAGATCGCGCGCGCAATGGCGATGCGCTGCCGCTGGCCGCCGCTCAGCCGCGTGCCGCGCTCACCGATGAGCGTGTTGTATCCCCGCGGCAGTTCCAGGATGAAATCGTGGGCCAGGGCGGCTTGAGCTGCAGCCACAACCCGATCCTTGGGCACATTTGTGAGGCCATAGCAGATGTTGTTCCACACGGTGTCGTGAAATAAAATGTTTTCCTGCGTCACCATGGCGATCTGTTCGCGCAGAGACTTGATCGTGACTTCCGAAATATCCGCACCGTCGATTCGAATGGCCCCGGCGGTCAATTCATAGAAGCGCGGAAGCAGATTGACGAGCGTGGTTTTCCCGGCTCCGCTCGAACCCACGAGCGCGATCACTTCGCCTTTTCGCGCCGTCAGCCGGATGTCCTGCAGGATCACCGCGGAACCATTTTCGTAGGCGAAGCCCACGTTATCGAATTCGACCTCCTGGGAAAAGGGGGCGAGGGATTTCGCGGCGGGCTGTTCGCTCTGTTCCTCTTCGCGGTCGAGATAAGCGAATACCTGGGCGCTGGCTCCTTGCGCGGCTTGAAACTGCTGATAGACGTACCCCATGCGTTTGAGAGGCATGTAGGCGCTGAAAAGCGCATAAATAAAGGCGAAAAACTGGCCCGGGGTCATGGCGTGAACCTTGATCTGGTCGCGGGCGTACAGCAGCAGCAAAGGGATGACAATGGCTCCGAGCAAATCCATGACCGGAGAGGTAACCGCGGCGGAGCGCACCCACCGCATGTTTTCGCGGAGCAAGCGGCGGGCGGTCTCGCGGAATTTGCGGATTTCAAATTCCTCCATTCCAAAGGCCTTGACCACGCGGTTGCCGCTGATGGTCTCCTGAAGAATCTGGCTCAAGTCAGCGAGCCGGGTCTGGCTGCTTTCCGCGGAGCGCCGGATCTTGCGGCCCAGCTTTCCAACTGGAATGACGACAAGCGGAAGGAGGACCGCGGAGGCCAGCGCCATTTTCCAACTGAGGACAAAAAGCACGAGCACGAGCACGAGCAGACTGAATCCCTTCTGGAACAAGTCCGCGAGGTACTCGGAGAGAGCGATGCGCGTGCGCTCGACGTCGTTGATCGTGGCGGAGAGGAGTCTCCCAGTCGGATGGTGCTGAAAAAATGCGATGGGCTGGCGAATAATTTTGGCGTAAACCTGGTTGCGAAGGCCGGTGATCGCGGCCTGGCCGACATACTGGATTTGGGTGATGCCCAGATACTCGGCGATGGCTTTTCCGAAGTACAACGTCACAAGCGTGAGCGCGAAGATGGTCCAGACGTTGTGAATGCTTTGGGGGAAGAACTCATTCAAATAGATGACGCGGCCAGTGGGGAGTCTCACGAGAGGGAGCCGGGAAACGGCGACGGAGGGATTCAAGACGTAGTCCACCGCGATCTTCACCATGAGGGCGACAAGACCTTCGGCCAGGGCGACAAAGGCCACCAACACCACACCCAGAGAGAGCCGGAAGGAATACGGCCGGACATAACTGAGCAGTCTTTTCAATTGCGGTGAAAGCAAAGAGGCCACGCCCCAAACTCCCCGAATAACCCACTAGCTACGCTATTCGCGGCCCCGCGGCATGTCAAGTTTGAATGGCCACGGTGCTGCGGATGGCGCATCGAGGAATGTTGGGCGCTTACTTTTCGATGTCGCGATGGATCACTTTCGCGGAGTATCCGCGCTTTTCGAGCGATTGCTTTATCGACTCCCCCATCATGACGGAGCGATGCTTCCCTCCCGTGCAGCCAAAGGCAATCGTCAGGTAGCTTTTTCCCTCACGGATGTAGTGGGGAATCAGATAGGTGAGCAGGCCTTCGATGCGGCGCAGAAATTCTCCGGTCTGGGGAAACGAGCGAATGTAGCGGCGCACTTTCGGGTCTTTTCCCGTGTAGCGGCGGAGGCGCGGGACGAAATGCGGATTCGGCAAGAAACGAACATCAAAAACCAGGTCGGCGTCGGAGGGAACACCGTAGCGGTAGCCAAAACTCACGACGGAGACGAGCATGGGCCGCTTGTCGGGATTTTTGAACCGCTCGGTAACGAAGTGGCGCAATTCGTGGACGTTGAACTGCGAGGTATCAATGACCACGTCTGCGAGCTTGCGGATCGGTTCCATGAGCTTACGCTCGTGCCGCAGACTCTCGCGGACGGAAAAATCCTTTCCCAGCGGATGGGGCCGGCGCGTCTCGCTATAGCGGCGCAGCAACGCGTCTTCATGCGCTTCGATGAAGACAAGAGTGATGGGATGATCCTTGCGCAAATGACGGAGCAGCGCGGGGAGCTTTTCCAACTGCAGGCCCTCCCGCGCGTCAACCAGCAGCGCCGCGCGTGCAAAATCCCCTTCGCCCGCGGCGTGGAGTTCCGCGAAAATGGGGATCAATTCCACGGGCAGGTTATCGACGCAATAAAAGCCCATATCTTCGAAAGCTCTCAGGATGGTGCTCTTGCCGGAGCCTGAGAGTCCGGTGAGGATGACGAGTTGCCGCGCGCCGTTTCTCGTGTGCGGCTTCACGGCGTGCGGATCAGCTCTTCACCCGGCGCTGATGGGTGCTGGGGATGCGCATGTCTTCGCGGTACTTGGCGACAGTGCGGCGTGTGACGTGGATGCCTCCGTCGTCGAGTTTCTTGGCGATTTGTTCGTCGGTCAGGGGTTTGGCAGTATCTTCTTCCTCGATCATCTTTTTTACGAGGCGCTTCAGCGTCGGCAGGGACATTCCGCCGCCTTCGGGGCCATTGACGGCTTCGCTGAAGAAGGAGCGCAGCTCGATAACGCCCTGAGGCGTGTGCGCATACTTGCTGGCGACAGCGCGGCTGACGGTTGAAGGATGGACGCCGACCTCTTCAGCGACTTCCTTGATCATCATGGGCTTCAGAGTGTCCGGGCCGTGGTCGAGAAATTCTCCCTGGCGCGCAATGATTGACTGGCAGACGCGAAGGATAGTGTGTTTCCGCTGCTCGATGTTCTTCATCAACTGGATGGCCGCGGTGAAGCGCTCTTTTACGTAATTGCGGACGTCGCGGTCGGCAGCATCGCGCGCAAGAAGCCGGCGGTAGGTGGGGCTGAGGCGGAGTTGCGGCATGTCGTCTTCATTCAAGAAAACTTGCCAGAGATCATCTACTTTGCGGAAGTACACGTCGGGTTCGACGAGGCGCGGCTCGGTTTTGTTGTAGCGGAGTCCGGGGCGCGGGTCGAGCTTCTTGATGACCTCCAACGAGCGCTTCACGACTTCGAGGGGGCGGTTCAGCGCCCGGGCGATTTCCTTCAATTGATTGGATTGCACCTGCTTCAAGTGGTCGGAAACAATCTGCTGCGCCAGGGTATTCTGCGGATCGAAAGCTTTCAATTGCAGCAGCAGGCATTCGCGCAAATCCCGCGCACCCACTCCGATAGGATCGAAATCCTGGACCACCGCAAGCGCATCGTCGAGGTCATCCTGCGAATACTTGCCGCTCTGCGCGAGCTCTTCAGTCGAAGCGGTGAGGTAGCCGTTTTCATCGAGGTTGCCGATGATGCTCTCGGCGATTTCTTTTACCGCGTCCGAGCAAATTGTGACACTCAATTGCCACGCGAGGTGATCGGTGAGGCCGGTTGGCGAGGAAAGAAACTTTTCAAATGAAGGCCGTTCGGAGACTTCCCTTTCCTGTGACTGGCCGCCATCACCGCCGGTATCGAGATACTTGTTGAAGAAGCTGCCGACATCGAATTCGTCGAAGGGGTTGGCCTCCGGCTTCTCCGGAACTTTTTCGGTTTCCGCTTTTAGAAATGTTTCGTCGCTGTAGTTGTCGGTCTGAGTAGGTTCTTCGCTGAGCTCTTCGAGGACGGGGTTGGCGATCATCTCCTGGTTGATCATCTCGCGCAACTCGAGGCGGTTGAGCGCAAGGACGCTGACCATCTGCACCAGGCCGGGCGTCAGAATCTGCTTCTGCGCCAACTTCAGGTTTAGCTTGAGTCCCTGCCAGGCCATGGTCGATCCCGTTTTATCCCTTCACAATCCTGCTTCCCCGGTCTTAGTTTAAGCGGAAATGATCGCCCAAGTATACGCGGCGCACTTCCGCATCATTGCTCAAAGCCGTTGGCGTGCCCTTCGCCATTATTTTCCCATGATTCACGATGTAGGCGCGATCCGTGACACTAAGTGTTTCCCGCACGTTATGATCCGTGATAAGCACGCCGATGCCTGAACGGCTGAGACCCCGTATAATTTCCTGGAGGTCCTTCACGGTTAGAGGGTCGATTCCAGAAAATGGTTCGTCGAGAAGAATAAAAGAAGGCTCGAGGGTGAGGGACCTGGCGATTTCCAGACGGCGCCGCTCCCCGCCGGAAAGCATGAAGGCCCTGCTCGTCCTGACGGTCTCGAGACCCATTTGCACCAGCAATTCTTCCAGGCGGTCGCGTTGCTGCTCGGGGGTAAGCGGCAAAGTCTCCAGCACGGCGAGCAGATTCTCTTCGCTAGTCAGTTGGCGAAAAACCGAGGGTTCCTGAGGAAGGTAGCTGATGCCACTACGGGCCCGAAGGTACATGGGGAGGTCGGTGATTTCGTCGCCGTTCAGCAGAACGCGGCCGGAGTCCGGCCGGGCAAGACCAACTAAGATATAAAAGGTCGTCGTCTTCCCTGCGCCGTTGGGGCCGAGGAGACCGACAACTTCACCCTGACCGATCTCCAGTTCAACGTCGTCAACGACCTTGCGACCGCGATACGACTTGCTCAACTCGACGGCCTGGAGCTTCAGCATACCTCATCATGTGTGACCGCGAAGCGGTCAACGTCACTTCTCGACTCGGTGCTTCGTCAACGTCCGCGAACCATTTTCAGAGTCGACGATGATCGTATCATCCGCTAAAAAGAAGGTCAATTGACGGCCCGTGGTGGTGCCTTCGGAAGCGTCGAAAAGAGTGGGGTTGCCACCGCTCATCACGAATTTCCCTTCCGCAGCGGTGTACTCTCCGCGCTCCGACGTCGCCGTGCGCGTGCCGTTCTCGACGATGACGCCTCCGGTTCC